>Ga0315532_1000970_pt1 | contig 22545 bp, 19 predicted proteins | sample SalMarWE160370MG_FD_203082 | JGI IMG/M metagenome (GOLD analysis project Ga0315532, IMG submission 203082) | Salt marsh sediment microbial communities from the Plum Island Ecosystem LTER, Massachusetts, United States - Salt Marsh Sediment WE1603-70 ...
ATCGGACAGCGAGCCAATTTGGAAAGCACTGTGCTTAAGGTAGCTCATCATGGCAGCAAAACCTCCACTTGTCAGCAGTTTTTAGCCGCAGTTGACCCTGAAGTGGCGGTGATTTCGGCAGGGGCGGATAACCCCTTTGGCCATCCCAGCGATGAGGTGGTGGGGAGACTGATTGACAGACTGGGTGAGGACAATGTTTATCGCACAGATAAGAATGGCACTATCGAACTCATGACCGATGGGGAGAAGTTGTGGGTGGGGACAGATAGCTAGGAAATTTATTCAGTAGCAGATGCTTATAATAGGAACCTTTCTGCCGCAGTAGGAGACCATGCAGGGTTGCTCCTGGCTCTCGTCCTACCAATACACACCTTCCTGCTCTACCCTGTGAAGCGATAATCAAACCGCCGGGATAGCCTATCACGGGAACCGTGACGAAACCTTTCCTTAGATCAGGATCTTCCCGTCCTTAAGGAAGACAGTCCCGTCTACACGCACTTCTCCGCCATCGCGGAGGTCGCAGACCATGTCCCAATGGATGGCCGATTTGTTCTTGCTCCCTGACTCAGGATAACCCTTCCCAAGGGCCAGGTGGATCGTCCCGCCAATCTTCTCATCGAACAGGACGTTCTTGGTGAACCGCTGGATCCCGGAATTGGTACCGAAGGCGAACTCTCCCACGTAGCGTGCCCCCTCGTCACTCTCCATCATCTTCAACAGGAATTGCTCGTTCTTAGCCGCCGTAGCCTTGATAACTTTTCCATCCTTGAACTGGAGTCGGACATCTTCCACCTCACGGCCGAAGTAGCAGGCAGGGTAAGTATATCTGATATGCCCGTTCACGCTCTCCTCAATGGGCCCGGTGAATATCTCCCCATCGGGGAAGTTCTCGTGCCCGTCGCAGTTTATCCACTCCCGGCCCGTAACTTCGAGCTTGAGGTCAGTATCCGGGCCAACGACATGGACCTGCCTGGCCTTGTTCAACCAATCAGTCACTCGTTGTTGCTCTTTGGAGACCTTCTTCCAGGCATTTATTGGATCAGGCTCATGGACCAAGCAAGCTTTATAGACAAAATCCTCGAACTCACGGAGCGACATCTCGGCATCCTGAGCGAAAGCCTGCGTCGGGTGTATGGTACCACTCCAGCGCAACTCTTTCCTAGCCGCCCGCTCAAGTAATCGGTCGGAGAGGGGACGCATCGCCACTGCCCGGCGGGACTGCTTGGCAGGGTCAGCATTGGTGAGCTGCTTGGTGTTCACATCTGTCCAGATCCCAATGCCTGCATCTATTTGCTCAATCAATTCCTTCATAAACGGCGGGACATAATCAAGCTGGGCATCCTTGGCATAGGTATAAAAAAGTTCTTCTGCCTCTTCCGGCTCAACCTGGAGAAAAGGGTGAGCACCGCGCTCCAAAACCTTCTGATAGACAGCCAGAATCAACGGTGCACCTTCAGGACCACCACTGATGCGAACCAACTGGTTCGGTTTTACTTCAACGGAATAATCGACCAAAATCTTGGCTACAGTTTCGACTCTTGGATCTGGCATTTCACCTCCCTTAAGTTGATCATGCTAGACTGTGTCGGCAGTCTAACAGGTGCCGTCGAGGGTAGTCAAATAGCCAATTTCCTAGGGATAGTCAGTGCATATCGCGTAGATGAATATGATACCATCGCATTCATTACCGATGAGAAGAGGTTATAGCTAAGATTTAGTGGGAGTGAAGGTTATAACCCTACTTGACCGTGTCCGCTACTCACTCCAGGTGAGCCGTATTGCGATGGTAGAAGTAGGCAGGTATCCAACTGCAAACGGCACCCAGCTTTCTCCTGAATTCCGTTGGCAGCCCGAGATATGAGATAAACACCCATAGATAATAGACTCGACGTAGCAGCGCGGCAGCGAAGCCATCGCAGACACGATTCCCTAACTGCGCTACCACCAGATTCCTGCCCATATATATTACCTGACCCTTAAACTTGTAACGGAAGGGAAGTTGGTCCTGCCCTCTCATGGAGCAGATGATATTCCTGGCACAGGCCGGGCCCTGTCGCTGAGCTACCTGTTGGGTCGGGGGATAGGGTTCCGAGCCATTCTCCTGTAATAAATAAGCGCAATCGCCGAGCACGTAGACCCCCGGTGACTCCGAGACTTCCATATACTCATTCACCACGATGCGCCCACCTTTCGCCTTTTCGAAAGGCAGCGATTCCACGACATCTACCGGTTTCACGCCCGCCACCCAGATAACAGTGCGCGTCGGTATAGTCTGCCCATCAGCAGTCTGGATACCACCCGACAAGACCTTGGTAATACGAGTTTTCAATAACACCTCAATACCTCGAGAGCGCAGCCGGCTGATAGCCAGCTCCGACACCTTTGCTCCCAGGCCAGATAGGAGCGCATCTTGTGCCTCAACCAGGAGCACTCTATTCCGGGACATCAGGGAAGGGTAATCCCGTACCAGCGCCTTGCGCACGAAATCCTGGATAGCCGACACCAGTTCTATTCCGGAGGGGCCACCTCCCACCACCACAAAAGTGAGTAGCTCACACTGACGTTTTTCACCTTGTTCCAGCAATGCCACCTCATAGTTATCCAAAATGTGATTGTGGATATCGACAGCATTTCTCAGAGATTTGAAGCTCAGCGAATTTTCCTCGACATCGACCATACCAAAGAAATTGGTAGTGCTGCCCAGGGCTACCACTAGATAGTCCCACTTTAGCTTTCCAGCATCGGTTCTGACCACCTTCTTTTCCACATCTATGCCCTGTACCCGGCTCTGCCTGAACTTAATCGACCCTTCAGCACCCCTTTGTCTCAGCAGGGCATGCAAGGGGAAAGAGATGTGACCGGGCTCAATGCTTCCGCTAACTACATGCCATATGAAGGGCAGGGGGTTATGATAGTTCCTCTGGTCCACCAGTGTTACCTCCAGCCCCAGTGTACCAGCGGAGGCCTTCTTCAACTCCAGTGCAGTGCTAATCCCAGCCGCGCCCGCGCCCAGGATAAGCACTCTTTTCTTGTCTTCAGCCACAGCTTTCTCACACTACAGGAACTTTTACTCGTTTTAATAAGGTTAAACCTGGTTTATCCAAATGTCAACGATAATACCAGGAGACTGTTTATCAGTTACCGTGCACCATTGTTAGGCATCCCGAGCTCAAGCGAGGGAAATCGCCGAAGCAACCGTAGCATATCTTAGTGGTTTGCCAGAATCACCTAATTGGAGTATCCTTTTAAACAGGAATCATAGCTCAGCCGATTAGGGCACAGGTATCAAGATATCGAGCGTCTGATCATGGTTGATTTAGATAACGCCTCCGCTTATCGGCAATTTGACAAGTTAGGAATGCTCGATCACCTGCGTGAGTTTCCTGAACAATGCCAGAAGGCCTGGGAAAACGTCCTGAGGTTTGAGCTCTCCCGCGAATATACCAAAATCTCTAATATCGTTATCGCGGGGATGGGCGGCTCTGCTATCGGCGGTGATATCGTGCGCAGGTTGGCTCTCGCCGAAAGCAAATTGCCAGTTTGGGTACACCGAGACTATGGACTGCCGGCGTTTGTTGACGAGAGTACCCTGGTCATCGCCTCAAGCTATTCAGGGAATACCGAAGAAACTCTGTCGGCGTTCACCAAGTCACTGAGAACTCCGGCCAGAAAGCTGGTCATAACCTCGGGCGGCAACCTTAAGGATTTGGCCGAAAAGGAAGGCATTCCTGCTTTCGTGATAAACTACCAGGCACCTCCCAGGGCTGCTTTCCCTCATAGTTTCGTTCCCCTGGTGGGCATTTTTCAGAAGCTTGGTTTGCTTGGAGATAAGTCGGCAGATTTGCGGGAGGCACTGGGTATTTTAAACAAACTGTCAAAAGACCTTATTGAAACCAAACCAATTGCTTCTAATCCCGCCAAACAACTGGCAGCCAAGCTGTGGGGGCACGTAGCAGTGATTTATGGAGCCGGGGTGCTCTCGGAAGTAGCCCAGCGCTGGAAGGGGGAATTTAACGAGAACAGCAAGGCCTGGGCTTTCTTTGAAAGCTTCCCTGAACTCAATCACAACGCAGTAGTCGGTTACGAATTCCCCATCGAAGCGAAGGAAAGAATATCCGTGCTTATGCTGCGCTCATCTTCGCTTCATCCTCGGAACCTGCTTCGCTACGAGGTTACCGCTAAACTACTAGCCAAAGCGGGAATCAATTACGAATTCGTGGAAGCCAGAGGGAAAAGCGCCTTAGCTCAGGTGCTGAGTTTAGTTCTCTTGGGCGATTATGCCAGTTTCTATCTGTCAATGCTAAACGAAGTTGACCCTACATCTACAGATGCCATAAATTTTGTGAAACAGTACCTCGCACAGTCTACTACTCCGAGTAATTTAGATTTTCTGAAAGGGCCTAAAACTAAATAAAAGGGGGCTTATCTTCGATTGTCGACTTGATAACAGGAGTCGCGCTACCAGACTAGCACTAAATTGCTATCCAAGGTGGGAATTGCTTTATGAATTCGCGGAGGTCAGGGAAGAAAGCGCCTTAGCTCAAGTGACGAGCTTGGTTCTCCTTAGCGATTATTCCAGTTTCTATCCGGCAAGGTTAAACAAGGTTGACTTAATCCATATAGATGCGATAAACTTAATAAAGCAGTACCTCGCGCGTTCTAATATCTCGAGTGATTAATTTACAACTGAAAGGGCATATTTGGTCGGGAAGATTTGTGGGCAAGCCAACAGGCACAGTAGTGGGGTGGCTGGGTGAAAGCTTTAATCTTAGCTGCCGGCAGAGGCACAAGACTTAAGCCGCTAACTAACACCGTCCCGAAACATCTCCTGCCAGCAGGCAATAAACCAATTTTATTTCATGTGCTGGACTACATAAAAGAAGCTTGCATCAAAGATGTAGGCATCGTTGTATCTCCCGACTCGGCTCCTTACATAGAGGAAGCAATAGGTACTAGCTCAGGGTGGGGAGGGAAAATTACTTTCATAGTCCAGCCCGAACCCCTGGGTCTGGCGCACGCTGTCAAGGTAGCCCAAGGCTTCCTCGGCGATTCACCTTTTCTCATGCTCCTGGGCGACAACCTCATCCAGGAAGGTATTAAAGATTTCCTAGGCGATTTCCACGCTTCCAACTCCGATGCCAGCATTCTCCTCAAGAAAGTGCCCGACCCCGAGGCTTTTGGTGTAGCTGAGCTCGACTCTTCAGGAAAAGTGGTACATCTGGTAGAAAAGCCCAAGAAACCCAAGAGCAACCTAGCCGTAATCGGATTTTACCTTTTCACCGCTGAGATTCATAAAGCTATAGCTCAGACAAAGCCTTCCTGGCGTGGGGAGCTGGAGATAACCGACGCCATCCAGAAGCTACTGGAGATGGGAAAAGAGGTTAAAAGTCACCTTCTCAAGGGTTGGTGGCTTGACATCGGCAGTAATAATGGGCTCATTGAGGCTAATCGCGTTGTTCTTGATGCCTTCTTAAAGCGAGATATTAAAGGAGAAGTGGATTCACAAAGTCGTATCGTCGGTAGAGTCCAGATCGGGGAGGGAACAAAATTAGAAAACAGCCTTGTTCGAGGTCCTGTACTTATCGCGGCAAATTGTCGGATAAAAGATTCTCTTATCAAGCCCTTCACCAACATCAGGGCTGGGACCACGATTAAGGATTCATCCCTGGAACATTCGGTGATACTGGAAAATTGCCAAATTTTGAAAATCAAACACCTGGCTGATAGTGTCATTGGTAGAAATACGGTATTAACGGGACAAGGGAAAAGCACTGAGAAGATAAGAATGTTCTTAGGTGATGATTGTAAAATGGAATTGGAGTAGAAAATCGTGCAGAGGTTGTTGATTATTTCAAACAGGTTACCTCTCACTATCCAAGAGAGGAAAGGCGATTTGCACATTGAGCCCAGTGTTGGTGGCCTGGCTACTGGTCTAAGATCGTGGTACAAATCCTACCCCAGCATCTGGATAGGATGGGCGGGGATAGGCGGGAAAAAAATAAAAAAAGAAAAAGACATCATGGAGATATTACTGTCTGAAAACTGCCACCCTGTTCCTCTCTCACAGCACGATGTCGAAGCCTACTACCAAGGTATCTGCAACAGAACTATCTGGCCTCTTTTCCATTATTTCCCCCTTTATGCGGAATACAGCGAGGATTTTTGGCAGGCCTATGAACAAGTCAACACAGCTTTCGCCAACGTAGTGACTGGAATTGTCAGGCCTAATGACATTATCTGGGTACACGATTATCATTTAATGCTCCTCCCCAAGCTCTTAAGAGAAAGGGTGCCAAAGGCAACAGTGGGTTTCTTCCTCCACATCCCTTTCCCGTCTTTTGAAATATTTCGCCTGTTACCATGGCGTCAACAAATTCTGGAGGGACTTTTAGGCGCAGACCTAGTAGGTTTTCACACCTACGATTACACCGGGCACTTCCTGGATAGCGTGCATCGTCTACTGGGCTATGAAGTGGCTATGGGGCAGATCACCATGGCCGATCGGGTAGTGAGGGCGGACGCATTCCCCATGGGAATAAACTATGAACAATACTCCAGCGTTGCCGAGGACCCAAAAGCGCAAGCAGAGAGAAAACGGTTTCACAAAAAATTAGGGGATTGCCGGGTAATTCTTTCAGTGGACCGTCTGGATTACACCAAAGGCATCCCTCAGCGTTTGGAAGCCTTCAGTATGTTCCTGGACAGGAACCCGAAGTTCAAGAGGAAGGTGATTCTCGTTTTGTTGGTAGTCCCTTCACGCACAAGAGTGGAACCCTATATACAGTTGAAGAAACAGCTAGATGGACTTGTCGGCGAAATCAACGGAAAATACGGGACTATAGGCTGGATGCCAGTCTGGTACCTATACCGCTCTTTACCCTTCCACTCCCTCGCCGCCCTTTACAGCTTGGCTGATGTCGCCCTTGTTACCCCTCTCAGAGACGGGATGAATCTTGTAGCCAAAGAATACACGGCAACCAAGTCGGACGGGAAAGGGGTTTTAATACTTAGTGAGACTGCCGGAGCTGCTCAAGAGCTGGGAGAGGCGATTATAATAAATGCCAATAACCAGGAAGAGATTGCCCAGGCATTGGCAAAAGCCCTGGAAATGCCGGAACAAGAGCAAATAGAGCGTAACCGCACAATGCAGAAACGCCTGCGTCGTTACGACGTGGTGCAATGGGCAAATGAATTTATGGATAAACTACTTTCCACCAAGAAACTTCAACAAGAGATGGAAGAAAAGGGATTAACCTCTGAGATGCAGAGGGAATTAGCCAGCGATTTCCAGGACAGTGATAAAGCATTACTCCTGTTGGATTATGATGGCACACTCGTCCCTTTTTCACCCAGACCAGCGGAAGCAATGCCCGGAGCCAAGCTCCTGAGATTGCTTGAAAGGTTTACCAAGAATCCTGGAACCGAAGTAGTGCTCATAAGTGGACGCGATAAAGATACCTTAGAGAGCTGGTTCGGCGGTCTCGATGTGGGATTGGTGGCTGAACACGGTGTGTGGATTAAAGAAAAGAGTGGAGGATGGGAGACGATAGAGACCCTGACAAGTGAGTGGAAGGAAGAAGTGCACCCGATACTCGAGTCATGGGTGGATAGAACGCCGGGCTCCTTCATTGAAGAAAAAGAGTTCTCCCTGGTCTGGCATTACAGGAAAGCTAACACCAGGCTAGGTGAGCTTCGAGCCCGGGAACTGATGAACAATCTCTCAGATATAACTGCTAATTTAAACCTTCAGGTGTTGGAAGGAAGCAAGGTAGTGGAACTGAAAAACACCGACATAAACAAGGGGCGCGCGGCTTCGAGATGGATTTCGAGAAAGAAATGGGACTTTATACTGGCACTGGGCGATGATTGGACCGATGAGGATACTTTCAAGGTTCTCCCTTCTGTAGCGTGGTCTATAAAGGTGGGATTTGGTGCTTCGGCAGCTAGATTCAGCCTTAGTTCCCCGAGCAAAGCGATTTCTCTGTTAAGAAAAATAGCACAAAGGCGGTGAACGCCGGAACAGAAATGTAGGAAATGTAGGATTGTGCTTGATGAATCAAGCATCTATAAAAATTGGGCTTTCCTCCGCTTGCTCAACTTAAACCAGGGACGAAAGCTGATTATACATTCAGTACAGACTTCCCTACTTACAGCTCCGTTTATAACCATGTTTATGGCCATGAGATAATCGGCAATCCGGTCAGGAAGGAGGAAGCGCTGCTCTACATACTCTCGGCCCCTTTTGCCCATTGCCTCAGCAGCCTTGGGTTTCTTCAGCAAATAGATTACCTTTTTTGCAGCCTTGCGTGATGTCTGGTAAAAGTATCCAGTATCGCCATCCCGAATTTGCAGGGGTATGGCCCCCGCATCAGCGGCTATCACCGGTTTCCCCTTCCACAATGCCTCAGTGATCACCAATCCGAAGCCTTCTTTAGTAGATGGCTGCATTACCACCCTGGCAGCCCGCTGGAGCGCATTTACTTCTCTATGATTCTCCAGACGGTCATCCAGCGACAGATTTAGCACGTGTACGTCCTCATCGTTCTTTATGTCTTCATAAACTCGGGACAGAATTCTCTCTCCCTCCGGGTCATCGCCTACCAATCCACCTGCCAATATAAGCTGGCATTTTATTTCCTTCCTCACCCGGCGGTAGGTGGCAATAGTTCTGTCTATTCCCTTCCAGGGGTCAAATCTCCCAATTTGAGCAATGATTGGGACCTTCGGGTCTATGTGGTATTTAGCGAGAACCTTGTCTATCTCTCTTTGGCTCAATTCCCTATTCTTTTCAGAAAGAGGGTCAATGAAGGGAGGAATTATGAACTTGGGCAGTGGCCACCGTGAGAGAATATAGTGAGCAGCCGAAAATATAGCGGCATCATAGTGTTCCGCCCAATCAGTTAGGAAATCCCACAAGCCAGGGTTGGCCTCTATAGTCTCTTCATCAATATCTATGTGGCATCTCCACAGCCAGGTTTCCCCCGGTCTACTGAGATAGCTATTCAAACCCAGTGGCTGGGGGTCATGTACATCTATCACGTCAGGTTCGTAGTCAATAAAATTTTGCCTGGCACACTCCTCGATGGTACGAGTGTAAGCCTGTTGAAGCTCCGGACTAAAGGAGCCTGTCTTGCCCTGTAGTAAGTTGTGTAGTTCCTTTGTGGACTCGAAATACTCCCTGGGACCAGAAATAACCTTCCACTCAGTCTCTACACCCAGCATATTGAGGAACGGGACAGCGCTGTAAAGCATTTCAGCTACACCACCACCCTGGGCGGTAGCATTCAGGGTTAACATTTTTAAGCCTTTCAGTCGCTGAGCTATCTTCTGCAGCCTCTCAATTCTCGCTTCCCCCACGATAGGGACATAGGCCTCTAGGGGAGGGGTAGAGAGAGGGGCAAAGTTCTTTCTCTTACTGTAGACGGTCCCGTCTGCCAGGACAGAAGAGTTACCTGCTTTCGCCATTTAAAATCCTCGCTTCACAAGTTACACCAAACCAGAACCCCATCTTACAGCACATAATTGACTGATTTTATACCCACCAACACACATTGGCAAGCTCTTGATTTAAATCGCCTAAAACCTAATCCAGATACGAGCTATCGGATGAGGTAATCTGGAAATTGAAAGCGGCGCACCCAGCTACAATTGAGGGGGCCCTCCATTTGCCTGGAGCCCTAACTTCCCTTCTTAAATAGGTGTAGTAAGCTTTTGTAGGGAAGAGCTTGTCCCTTCCCAAGCTTTTTTCAAACGGAGAGGGTAACGATCGACCTTCGTTTTTCCCCAATTCAGCGAACCATGCGGACGCTGTCCCTGTCCGAGTTAAACTGAGCAAGGAAGCGAGCAATTTCCTCGCGCTTAAATCTACGGTCACCCCGGGGGGTAATGCGGTATGCCTTTATTCTTCCGCTGTTACACCACCGCCTCAGGGTGTTAGGATGGACATGGAGGAGCTGGGCTACTTCCCTCACCGTCAGCATGTCGTCTATGTGGTCATCATTTGTCATATCTTTTCCCATCTCCTCTTTAATTAACATATCCTAAGGGTAACTCACTTCAGCTAACTGCACAATCACCCAAAAGTATCAATTTGATTGGAAAATGGTAATAGGAAAAAAGTTTTCGGTTGGTAAGAAAGTTCAATTTAGGTATATTGACTTCCTCTCGAATAGATGTTAGTCTTATACTGAAGTAGTGTTTTCTTATATGAATCAATCTAGCATGTTTTATTATGAAAAATCTGTGCAGAGGATTACTAAGAAGGCGAAGAGTTCCCGGGAGTGCGAGTTGGGTGGCCGGAGAGAAATATGTAAGGGAGGATAGGTCGAAATTTCGTTGATATTTTGTTTTTGATGAAGCTGGTAAGTTGAACCTGTAAGTGGTCGCCTGATTTCAGCAGAGTCAATAGCAAAACCCACCTCGAAGATTAGTTTCGCTTTTTATTTGGTGAAGTAGATGAAAGTTCTGGTTGTTAGCCACTCTCAAGACTTATCAGAGGCTATTTCCTCTATCCTGAAAGTAAGGTGGCCGGAATTACGTTTAGTCCAAGCCAATGAAGCCAGGGAAAGCCTGGAGCTTATACATAGAGAACAACCAGATATCGTTATGTGTCATCTTCCTGAGCTACGAGAAGGAGCACCAGCCATGAACTGCTTTGACCTCATCAACCAGATTCACAGCTTCTCCGGTGTGCCCCTCATTGTTATTAGCCAGATCGATGATGTTATGGACAAGGTAAAAGCTCTGGAGATGGGTGCTGATGATTGGGTGTCTCCATCTTTTATTCCTATGGAATTTATTGCTAAGGTCAATGCTATTCTCCGCCGCTGCTACCCTGATAAGCGTAATGTTTCTTTTTTCCTTAATGACAAGCTGTCTATAAATTACGCCACCCGTCAGGTACGCATATCGGGAAAGACAGTGAAGCTAACCCCCATTCAATATAAACTCCTTTGTCATTTAGTCGAGAACCAGGGAAGGGTGTGCAGCAGCGTTGAGCTACTACAGAATGTCTGGGGTCCAAACTACGGTGATGCAACAGAACTCCTCAAGCTGAGTGTTTACCGCTTGAGGTCTAAAATTGAGGAAGACCCCTCGAATCCGGAAATCATCTTCAATGAAAGAGGTATAGGCTACGTTATTAGAGCCTCCGGGTCGAGTTGGTAGAGACCTCTCCGAAATTCTTGTAACCAAAAAGAAACCTTTTGTAACCAAAAAGAAACCCCTGGTAACCTAGTAGCTACTGACTTCTCTTACATTTCCCCTTAAACTAGACTTAACTATAGTACTTAAGTACTGGTACTTAAGTTTGGTTTAAACATGGAGAAGATTTTGCTCGTTTGTCCCGACTTAGCGATGACCGATAATTTAGCTTTTATGTTACAGCATTCCGGTTTTCGAATTATTAACGCTGCCGGGAGTAAGCAAGCTTTGTCCGAGATAGATGGAAGTGCTCCTGACCTTGTAGTGATGCGCGAGAACAGCCGCAGACTGAATGGAGATGAGCTTTGTATCCGAATTCGGGAGCTATCTGATGTTCCCATCATTGTTCTCGGGCAGGAGCATGAAGAAGCGGCGGGAGTCGAGTTTCTGGAAATGGGCGCTGATGCCTACCTGACCTCTCCTTTAAGCTTGCGGGAATTGCTGGCCAGGGTTCGCTCCTTGTTGCGCCGCACCCGGGCTTCTCAAGAGATATGAAAGAGAATAGTTGAGTTTGAAAATGCTAAATAGTCTGTATGTGAAAAACTTCTGGATAATAACGATTGCCGATGCCCTGGACCTGTTCCGAGGGAGGGTCGATCAGGGCGATTGGGCTACCTCATCAGTTCTCCTCTCCCTCGAGGGGATTGGATGAAGGTGAGGATGGACACAATAAGGCACGCCTTAAATTAAAGATGAGGTGGAATAATTAATGAGAAACTCCAGAAAAGGAGGAATGTAAAAAATGAAAAAAATAGGACTTTTATCTCTAGCACTGGTCCTGGCACTGGGTGTGCTGGGCGTGGGCTATGCAATGTGGAAAGATGAAGTAACCATTGAGGGCACGGTCAATACCGGTACTGTCGTGATAGACATTGTCGAATTATCCGAGACATATGTTTACAAAAACGTGACCAGCAGAGAAATGATAATGTCGCCTGTGCCGATAGTCGGCGCTGGCCTCGAACTCATCGCCAGCGCGACCTCCGCGGATGTGAGCACCGAGGATGAGAAGAAGGTAGAGATGACCTTCACGAACATCTTCCCGACATGCCAGCCGATATCGGCCGATGTTATGCTCCACTATAACGGCACCGTTCCGGCTCATGTTGCGCTTACTATAGATGAGATGGACCCGGTACTCGAGCGCTATCTGATCCAGACGTGGCTTGTGAAGGATGGAGAAGAGTGGGTAGAGCGGCCCATTGATGGGATCCAGCTCCACCAATGCAACTCGATTTGGCTTATTGTATCTCTTAACGGAACCGCTCTGCAGGAGGACGGTAGGGATGCCCAGGGTCTGAAAGACCTCACATTCACCAAGACCATCGTTGTCCACCAGTGGAACGAAGCCTATCCGCCAGAGCCATAAAGTCAGGACTGGTGCGGGGGCTGAATGCCCCCGCCCGTCCCCCAAACTTCGAAGAAAGGAGACTATAAGGGGGAAATAAGATGAAAAAGATTGGTTTAATTTGTTTAGCCCTGGTCCTGGCACTGGGCACTCTCGGAGTCGGCTACGCGATGTGGTCCGATGAAGTAGTCATCGAAGGCACGGTTGACACGGGAACACTTCGCCTCGGCATCGTTAAGGCAGAAGCAACGCTTTACCAAACCAAGGATGTCGCTACGGCTGACCTCAGTTTTGAGGGTGAAATAGCCCCCTGGGAATGCGATTTACCCCCTGGTGCGCAAGATTTTGCTTATGAGAAGCTGGTGGTAACCCTGAACAACACCTTCCCATGCTTAACGGTAGATATCGAGTTCTACGTGGGTGCAGTGACCACCGTACCTATCCACATAACGAATCTCGAAATGACCGACCCCAGTGGAGAACTCACTGTGGTGTGGACCAGCCTGCCGGGTAATCCTGGCGATCCCACAGGTTACTTCTATCGTACAGGTGGTGATCCCCAGGAAGATATGGTCTTAACCTTCACGATTATCAATCTTGTAGGCTCGCAGCTCCATGATTGCGATTCTGACAAGGCTGATTTGATCCTGCATGTTGAGCAGCCGGCGGAGCAGGACCACGAGTACCAGTTCGAGTTTAAGGTGATCGGCGAACAATGGGCCGAGTGTCCAGTCCAATAATGCTATAGCCATATACTAGGCACTTAAAAAAGTTATAAGGGAGAGTGCGGGGGTGATTTACCCATACCCCATTATCGCCCCCGCATAAGTCCCCTCCTGCTTGGCAGGGGAAGAGAGAAAGGCATAGAAGAAAGGTCTCTCCCCCTTCCCCTGGAAAGGAGGAACTAATAGTGCTGTTACCTTTCCGGCGTAAAGATAAGGTGAAAACTTGAGAAAAAGTGGAAAAACCAGGTTTGCTCGACTGGGACTGCTGTCCATAGCGATATTAGTGTCCCTGTGCGTAATGGGTATTGGCTATGCTGGCTGGATGGACACAGCCGACATCGATGGCACGATGCATACAGGCTATATCGAGATGGTGGTGACTCCGGGTGAGTGCTCATCTAACAATATCAGCTGCTCCGTGGCTGCCCCCCATACACTGCAAATTACCCTCACCGAGGCGGAACCAGACACCTATACCTGCGGTTTCACCATAACGAATACGGGAACGATACCTGTAAAGATACAGGGAATTGATATCGATACATCGGGCGTCCCGGCCGGAGTTGACGTGTCTGTAACAGGAGTAGTGAAAGGCACCCAAATAGAGCAGGCTGGAGCAGAAGAAGGAGAAGAAGATGATAGTGCTGAGGGGATGGTAATTGTTATTGTGCCCGAAAACGGCAACCTGTCATTCTCCTTTGACGTTGAATTCTCGTTTATCCAATGGAACCTGTATGAGGAGTGAAAAGAGGCTGATAACGAGTCAATATTATGATTAGGTCAAGAGGGTTTAAAAGACGAACTAGGCTGGGCAGGTGGCTGATTATCGCCTTGGTGGTGGTAGTGGCGCTGGGAAGCCTCGGCGTAGCCTATGGTTACTCTTCAGGCACACTGAAAGCCGACGACATGATGGCACTGGCGTGCACTACCGGGCCACTCAAATGGGTGGTTTCCAACGATGATGGCAAGGTGACTAACATATGTTCTTATGGAGACATTGACCCCGGCGATGACGGCGGGGGTACTAACTACGATAACTGGGGTGGTCAGAGCAGCGATGACCCCTCGGAGCCGCAGACCATGGGTGTTGAGTGTGCCAGGTATGATAAAGATGTGGCGCGGACAACAGCCTGGATGTCATGTGACCACAAGAAAATCACAGTACTGTTAGAAAATGCCTACCCATGCTATTACCCGACGGTATTCTTCGGGCTGAAGTGTCCCGAGTCGACTCCAGGGACTATCACAAGTATTGTTATTGACAACCCTTATCCGGATGCTCTTACTGCTACCACAAGTGGAATATATGAAGGGCAGGTGATACCCAAGTGTGGGGAGGTGACTGGTGCCGTGCAAGTCCATGTCGAGCAGGCAGCCATGCAGAACACAGTCTACACATTCGACGTCTTAATAACTATTGACTGCACAACATGCGGCAAATGCGACACCGCCTACGCCTACGGAGGTGAAGAATATGCCACCTGCTTCCAGAGCTACGGCTTCAGCAACTGGGGCTGGACTAACGGACCGATAGGGCCGGGTTATTATGAATTCGAACTCTGGGCGGGCGCTGCCCAATGCGATACCTCAAAAGGGACGCTGGTCGGTTGGCTAACTGTGGACTACGACGGCTCAACGGCTATTGTTGCCTACAACTTGTACGAAGGCAATTATATGACAGCGACGCATTTATATGTGGGCAACGACCGTCTACCTAAAAACAAAAAGGATGAAGAGACAGTCGCCCCCGGCCAATACCCATACAAGCATAATGGCCTGGATGATGTGACAATAGACAGTTATACGGTGACCGGTCTATCCGGGGACATCTATATAGTTGCCCACGCCGACGTCTGCTGGCGGGGGAATGGGGGTAGTTCGTGGAATTGCGGGAGTTGGGGTAGTTCGTGGAATTGGGGGAGTTGGGGTAGTTTATGGAACTGCGGTGGTTGGGGTAATTCGTGGAGTTGCCGGAGTTGGGGTAGTTCATGGAATTGGGGGAGTTGGGGTAATTCGTGGAATTGCCGGAGTTGGGGTGGTTGTTGGCGGTAGGGGCATTGGAATTAGTAGTAACGGAAAACACCTGAATAACCTTTAGATTTAGCTATTCCCACTTGACGCGCTGAGAGTTTGTCCCCTATAGTAGCGTTACGGTGGATATAAGCCTTAGAGATGATCCAAGATATAACCGGTGGCTTGTTTTCGGTCTGCTTGCCGCTATATACTGCCTGATAAACCTGGGACTGCCCCGTCTCCCCATTGACTCATTCATTACGGCTTATGTCATCCAGCCGATACTCTGGGGGCTTTTAGCCTGGGCAATATTGGTCCTGCCCAAGTACAGAACCGCTGGCGGATTGAGAGTCAAAGCGGCCGTTATCCAGTTGGCGCTGATGATTGGCTTCTTCCAGGTGCTCCTATATGTCATTAGCGGACTTTTCTCCAGCTTTGGCAGAAGCCCTTATTCTTTCAGCCCGACAGGCATCCTGATCAACCTGGTCTTTGTGGGTCCTATGCTGGTGGGTATGGAACTCAGTCGGGCCTGGCTTGTCAACCAACTGGGGAAAAAACATACCATTCTGGCATTAATCTTTGTCGCCGTGCTTTACACCCTGCTGTCCATCCCGTTAGCCCGCATCACCGGTTTTACGGTGGGGCTTAACTCCATCACGTACCTGAACTCGACAGTCCTGCCAACACTGGCTGAAAATTTGCTGGCATCACTGCTGGCTCTGCTGGGCGGGCCATTGGCTGCCATTGCCTACCGTGGGATACTCCAGGCATTCTGGTGGTTCTGCCCCATCCTTCCCAACCTGTCCTGGGCATTCAAGGGACTTATCGGAACGGTGGTGCCCATTGTCGGGTTGGTGCTGGCAAACAGTATCCGCTCCTCCCGGCGCCGGCCTGGGCAAGTCAGACGAGAAAGGGAAGGCTCTATAGCAGGCTGGGTGGTTACTACGATTGTCGCCGTAGCTATAATCTGGTTTGCCGTCGGGCTATTCCCGGTGCACCCGACCACGGTAATCAGCGGCAGCATGAGGCCGACCCTGGACGTCGGTGATGTCGTCATCATCGCCAAGGTATCATCGGATACTATCGAGCCCGGTGATATTATCCAGTTCCGGGAAAAGCAAGGGATTACCACGGTACACAGGGTGGTCGAGATACAGGAAGCAGAAGGGAAAACATTTTTTATAACACAGGGGGATGCCAACAGGGAGCCGGATGCCAACACTGTCATTCCCGCGAATGTGGTCGGTAAAGCGGTTTTTGACATACCCAAGATAGGCTGGGCAGTCATAGCGGTTAAGGAATTCTTCATGGGATAGTTATGAAAGAGCAGAAGACTAATTTCGAGCGCAAAATCCCAATGACAAAAGGAATTGTGCCTGATGAATCGGGCAACTATAAAAATCTTGTTGACACCCTGGTTGTTACTCTTTAGAATAGAGGCGTAAAGCTGATGAAAGTCTGGAAGGCGTTTGCCAGGTCAAGAAGGCTAAGAATAATTTGCTTTGCTCTGGCTGGTGCTCTGCTGGTGGCTTCAGTAGTTGGGCTTGGGTATTCTGTGGCAGCACCGACCGAGGAAGAACCGGCGGCGAAATACGAACACAGGGGACAGTTCGACTACACTGTCTACCTCAAGCCCAGTTTCCTGTACGGTGATGCTATGCCGACCGCGGAAGACGAGGAAGAAGCTTCTGTGATTTTCTTCCGGGACATCATTCGAGATGTGCGACTGGCCTTCAGTTACACCTTTGATTCCAGCCAGTCGCTGTCTAATGTTACTAATGAGGTGGTGGTTTCGATAATTGCTGCACCCGGCTTGTGGCGGAAAGAAACTACACAATTGGAGGAGACCTACGAGGGAACGGAGTTTATGGTGGACTTTCCTTTGAGTCTCAGTTACCTTGAACGTATAGTCAGCGATATTGAGGACGATATAGGAATCCCAAGTAGCACGAGGAACTTCATCATCAGAGCTGTGGTCCATACTACAGCTGAGACTGCTCTAGGCGAGACCATCGAGGACACATTCAGGTATGAGCTTACAGCCATACTCACGGCTAAGAAATTAGAACTGAAAGGCGACTTTGAGGCTAGTGAAGAAGATTCTAAAGAAGGAATAAGGTATGAAGGGAAGGGCCGGTTCGACTACGAGGTATCTCTCAGGCCGAATAGTCTTTATGAAACAGATATACTCAAGTCGGAGGGACTTCCTGTGGTAGAGCCACCCTCACAGTCTCCATCGTACACCCAAACCCTGGGGCCAGGGCTGTTGTACTTTACCAAGATAATTGACAACATCAAAGCAAATTTTTCTTATCAGTTTCTCTGCGATAGACCGATAAGCGACCAATCACAAGAAGTAGAGGTTACCGTCATAATAGAAAATCCGGATAAGTGGACCAAGAGCCTTGTAGTGGTGCCCAAAACAAACAAAGTGGGTAGCTTTACTATATCTTTTCCTATAGATATAGGATATTACACAACAGTGATTAATGCTATTGAGCAAGAGACAGGTGTACGTGAGAGTTCCTACAACGTAATAATTAAGGCTAATGTCTACACCGTTGCCCGCACCGATCTGGGTACGGTAAACGAGCTCTATACCCAGACCTTAGGCGTGAATCTGGGGGGGAATACCCTCACCTTTGGTAAAGAGCTATCCAGATCTAAATCGGGTTCCCTTGATGGGGCTGCGACACCTGGGACTTCCGGGGGAGGTAGTTCGAGAGCGCCCTGGATTATTGGTCTGGTGATAGCCTTACTGGCTCTGGGTTATTTTAGTTGGTGCCAAATCCAACTTAGATTGGTGCCTGTTACTGCTAGTGAAGCCGAGGTTGCCCGGGCCAGAAAGAAATATAGGCAGATGATGGTGGATGTTAAAGAGTTGCCCGAGGTAAAACCGACTGAAACAATTATACCGCTAACTACACTGGATGATTTGGTGAGAATCGCCGATGACCTAGTTAAGCCCGTACTCCATCAAGCGGAGAAGGGAAGGCATACTTATTGCGTTATTGATAGCGGCGTAAGATATCTATACGTCATTGAAACGTACAAAATAATGCTAAATCACGGGGTTGATTAGAAGCTGAGGAGAAACAAGGCCGAGAAGGCTGTATAATTCTAGAAATGCAAAGGTGCCAGCTTGAGAAATGCGAACTTCACCTATGCTAAAATCAGTCGCAATATGGGTTTAAGCCGGGCAGGATAAGACCCATAGTGTCGGCTCAGACAGAAGCAAGGAAAACTCAGCCTGCCATCATAACCCGGATGCCCTGCTGACCACTAGCTAAGCAACCAAACTTCTTCAACATTAATGCCAATACAATCAGACCCTGGAGTAATAACGGGATGTTGGAGAAATGCTTGATTTGGGCTCGGGGTGATCGAAGGTTCAGGCACAATCAGCCCCCAGTATCTCCTCCAGCACCGCTGTCCATCTCTCCCCCAGAAGCTTGGTGTCCAATTTGATTTGCGTGGCGCCTATTTTAACTGCGCCATCAACAGGGCTGGTAACTATCAACCGCCGGCCATCGGTTTGGGGTTTTATTACAATTTGCTTTCCCTGTGTGAAAACAGAGCTCACCTCAGCTTGCGCAGCCAGAACCTTGATTTTCACAATGTAAAGAAGATTTACCACAGATTCGGGCAATGGACCGAATCTATCTTTAAACTCTAGAGCCATGTCCTCTACTTCCTCGATATGCTCCACGCTGGCCAGTCTATTGTAAAGGCTTAATCGAGTATTTAGATTGGGAACATACTCTTCCGGTATGTGCGCGTCTAAGGGCAGGGATATGCTGGGCAATTCCTTCGCTTCCGCCGTAATTGCACTTTTACTCACTTCGCCAGCCTGCTTTGTTTTTAACTCCTCTACTGCTTCAGCCAGCAACTGACAGTAAAGATCAAAGCCCAGGGCGGCGATATGCCCACTTTGCTTGACACCTAAAAGATTACCTGCCCCCCGAATTTCCAGGTCCTTCATAGCGATACCAAATCCCGAACCCAGTTCGGTAGCCTCGAAGATAGTCCTGAGCCTCTTATAAGCCTGGGGGGTTAGCTCCTTCCCCTCGTCAAAGAAGAAATAAGCATAAGCCTGGTTAATACCACGACCCACCCTGCCCCTCAACTGATAAAGCTGAGCCAGACCGAACCTGTCAGCCCGGTCAATAATCAGCGTATTAACGTTAGGCATATCCAGACCTAACTGGATAATAGTGGTCGTCACCAGAATGTTAAACTTACCGTCGATAAAATCCGTCATCACTTTTTCCAATTGCTCTTCAGGCATTCGCCCATGCGCTATGGCTATTCGAGCTTCGGGCACTAAATCCTGCAATTGGCTGGCAGCCCAGGCAATGCTCTGAACACGGTTATGGACAAAGAAGACCTGACCATTCCTTTCCAGTTCACGCAATACCACCTGCCTGACCAGAGTAGCATCGTAAGCCCCGACGTAGGTCTGGACTGACAGGCGTTCTTCGGGAGGCGTTTCCACGATGCTCATATCCCTTATTCCGGTTAAAGACATGTGAAGGGTGCGCGGTATTGGAGTAGCACTGAGAGCCAGTGTGTCCACTTCCTTCCTTATCTGCCTGAGCTTTTCCTTCTGCACCACGCCAAACTGTTGTTCCTCGTCTATTATCGCCAGTCCCAGGTCTTTGAATATGATATCCTTTTGCAACAGGCGATGAGTACCAATGCATATATCGACAGTGCCATTGGCTAAGCCTTCAATGATTTCCCTTTCTTTTTCCGTCGGACAGAAGCGGCTAAGCATTTCTACTCTTAGGGGAAAGGTCTGCAATCTCTCAGTAAAGGTAATGAAATGCTGCTGAGCCAGCACGGTGGTCGGAACCAGAATAGCTACTTGTTTATTATTCATAACCGTCTTAAAGGCAGCACGCAAGGCTATCTCCGTCTTGCCATAGCCCACATCCCCACAGATGAGCCGGTCCATGGGCTTGGCCCTTTCCATGTCCTCTTTAACCGTCATGATTGCCTCAATCTGATCCGGTGTTTCCATATAGGGAAATGATGCCTCCAGTTCCTGTTGCCATAGTGAATCTGTAGAGAAAGCGAAACCAGGAGCTACCTCCCGTGCAGCATAAAGGTCAAGTAACTCCCTAGCAATTTCCGCCACCGATTCTTTGATCCTTTTCTTTGTCCTTTGCCATTCCGGGGTCCTCAAACGGCTCAAGTGCGGTGCCTGGTCGCCAGCACCGATATAGCGGCTGACGCGGTCTATCCGTTCCGTAGGCACATAGAGCCTGTCACCAGCGGCATACTCTAAAACGAGGTATTCTCTCTCCATTCCGTCGGAGGACATCCTAACCAAACCGTGGAACTTGGCAATTCCATGGTCAACATGGACGACATAATCGCCGGGAACTAACTGAGGAAGAAACCACTGGTGAGGTATTGGCCTCTTTTTGCCTGCTCGTGGCTGCTTCACAAAGCCGAATAGCTCGACATCAGTGATAAGGGTCAGCCTGTCATCCAGTAGCCAACCTCCGTCCAGTGAACCCTGGAGTACGGTGATTGAACCGGGTGGAGGTACCTGTTCTATCTGTGATGTTGGCGAAGTGTGAATGTCCTCTTTCTGGAGAAGTTCCGCCAACCGATTTGCCTGATGGCTGACTACGAACACGCGCTGTCTTTGTTCTACCATTTGCTTAGCTGTTTTGAGGAATCTTTCCAGTTGGCTGCCATAACTCTGAGCTCTGATGAAAGGCAAAGCCTGTCCAGAGCCCGGGGCGGCATCCCATGTTTCCAGCGCCAGGCGGTGCCTTTCTGTCATCTGCGACTCCAATTCCTCCCAGGTAAGATAAGGAGAAGGAAAGTCATCGGGTAGTTCGCCTCTTTCCACCTTTGTGTCTCTTAGTTCTTGAGTTTCCTCGTTTAGCCTGGTGACGGCAAGCTCAATTCCTTCAAGATCATCGAGAACAAGCAAGGCATCACCGCCAAAGTAGTCAAATACGCTGCCAGCCACCACCTCAGAGCTATCAGCCATTGGCATAAACTCTCTAGCCCGAGTGATAATCACCGAGGATACGGGGCTGGTTGAGCGCTGGCTTTCAGAGTCGAAGCACCTCATGCTTTCTATCTGGTTGCCAAAGAACTCGATGCGAACTGGCAACTGGCTGCAAGGGGGAAAGACATCAATAATGCCACCCCGTCTGCTCATCTGTCCGGGTACTTCGACAACATCCTCCATTTCATAGCCCATGCTTTGCCATCGGCGCAGTAGCTCCAGGGGCTCAGTTGCCATACCCGGCTTTAAAATATGGCAAGCAGCGGCAAAATCCCCTTGCGGGATGGTTTTACTCATGATTGCCAGGGCTGAGGTCACTACTAGGGGAGGTTTATCGCTCTTTTCATAAAGGGCTAAAGTGGCTAATGCCCTCAACCTCTCCATCATCTGATAGCTGATAGCCGATAACTGGGAGCTATCATAAGGCAGGAAGTCGAGCTCAGGGAGACGATGTAACTCGGCCGAGGGGGAACACCAGGCTCGAAGCTGCTCGTGAAGCTTTCGGGCAATCTCAGGCTGACCAGTCACCACCATGAAGGGCAAATCGAGCTCTTCATAGAGAGCGGCAATCAGGTAGGGCTTGGCGACATCCAGTATAATTGCCTTATGCTCACCTTTTACTGTGGACAGTTCCTCTACCAATTGCCTGTAGGCAGGCATCTCCTGGAGCAAGGAAAACAAACAAGAGAGATTCATACAAAAAATACCGATGCCCTCGCTAAGCTGATACTATAATTTCTTCTTGAGCGACTCCACCTTCTCCTTCATGCCCTGGGCCTTGTCTCGCCGATCGTCAATTTTAACCGTGGTCAACACCCTGGCAACCCCCTCCCCGAAGGTGCCTTCATGCATCTTCTTTACCACCGCCAGAATCCTGTCCAAGTCCCCTTCTATAATTGTCCCCATTGCGGTCATTTCGTACTTTATATCCTTTTCCCGCTCAAGGACCTTAACCGCCCGTGCCACGTACTGGCCGACTGCAGGACTCTTCGTTCCTAACGGGACAATACTTACCTCGGCTATTGCCATTCTCTCACCTCCTGACACATCCAGATTGTTATGTCACCTAAATAGATGACCTTCCACCCCACTCATCAAAGGACCTCTGTGCTTAGCTCTATTTTAGCAGCAATGATAAAATAACTAGAAACGCATGAAGGAAAAAGAATTAATTGATAACCTGGCCAGAAAGGCTGGCGATACCCTGATGAAGCACTTTCGCCAGG
>Ga0315532_1000977_pt1 | contig 22494 bp, 21 predicted proteins | sample SalMarWE160370MG_FD_203082 | JGI IMG/M metagenome (GOLD analysis project Ga0315532, IMG submission 203082) | Salt marsh sediment microbial communities from the Plum Island Ecosystem LTER, Massachusetts, United States - Salt Marsh Sediment WE1603-70 ...
CTGAGAAGATAGTCGCTTCATCAGGGGTAACAGGTGAATACTCCGAACCTCCGCCCTCAGAACCAACAGCAGAATCAGAGGCAGCAGCGCCTACACCACCCCCCACTGCAGATTCAGGTAAACGAATAGGAGATAAAGTAGACGCTCACTTTAAGAGTAGAAGTGGAAGAATAACAGCTTCCGCTTTTGCCATCGCCTGGAGTATCGTTTTATTAATATTCTTCAACTTTTTTAATCAATACGTAGCCTATTATCATTCGGAAACAGTAGACGGCATTACTACATGGATAAGGTATCCGTTCTTTACAGAAGACATCAATCTATGGCTACCGATTCTTACAGCAACTCTAATCATAACTATTATCGGTCACATTATTTTGATTATCCTTGACAGGTATGTATTGCGTGAAATGATTCATATCGTTATAAATGCATTTGCACTTTGGACGATTTTAACTCTTCTATCCGTCTTTCCTTTCGACTTCAGTGTAATACCTAACCCTGCTGCGGCTGAGGCTACTTATTTGGGCGTCAAGATATTCTTAATTTTTATTTCAGTCGGGGTAGGAATCGCAATACTGGTTGGTGTGATAAAGCTAATTGTTAATGTAGTCAGGGGAACTGCTAATTACCAGGAGAATATTTAACTAATCAGTTTCGTCAAATTGACCGCCTATAAAAAGGCATTTATTCAGAGGAAAGGTGTGGATTAACTCGATCTGCCCACTGGCCTCAGGAAAGTCTATTTAAATACTCCTGCGTGATTCTCATTAATAGCAGCCAAATACTTACGATATGGTTAGAGAGCCAATTCTTGCATTCTACGACTTCTTACGGGTGGTATAATTAGGTGGAGGCAGGTCAAAGATAAGGAGGTGTGATATGAAGAAAGCAATAATAATAATTGCAATAGTGGCAGCGGTAGCGGTAACCTGTACCGTGTTAGTTTTAAGGGGTTGGCCGGGAGGTCTGATTGGGTCCGGAAATCTCGAGACTGAAGAGTATGCTTTTACTAATTTCACCGAAGTTGAGATCAGCTCCGCTTTTGAATTTGAAATTAAACAATCTAGCTCGTACAGTATAAATGTTACCGCGGACGATAATGTAATAGACTATGTCCAGGTTTCCAAAGACGGTCAAACTTTGAAGATAAGGCTTGGGACACTCAGATGGTTTGGGCCCGTAACCTTGAGAGCTTCAGTGACTATGCCTCAGCTTAGCGACCTGACTGTCTCTGGAGCATCGCGCGGTACTGTTTACGACTTCAGTTCCACCGAGGATTTGAATATCAAGGTATCTGGAGCCAGCAAGGTTACTGGTGACATCACAGCAGGCAATGTCGAGTTTGACATAAGCGGAGCAAGCACTATTCAGTTGGAAGGGTCTGCTAACGACATGGACGCCAGTGTAAGTGGCGCTAGCCATTTCAATCTTGACGCTTTCATAGTTAATAATGCCGACGTCAATTTTAGTGGTGCCAGCAGTGGCACTGTAAACCTGAATGGCAGACTGGATGCCAACCTTAGCGGTGTGTCAAGACTATGGTACATTGGTGAGCCTACAATGGGCGATATCAATACATCCGGTGCGTCTACAATTAGTAAGAAATAAAGACTTCACCGGTGTGACCGAGTGCCAATCACACCCCAGCAGTGCAGCAGCTACTGAGCAACGGTCTATTAAATAGTTGCTCAGACGCTTTTCTGAGGGGTGATTTTTGTTTGGTTCGCTAATCTGCTTTATTTACGCTTGAGAGATAGCAGGTTGACATTGGAAGTTGCTATCAGGCAAATTCCAATAATCCCTAGGATTGTGGAAATACCTGTGGTATTTTCTCCCAGGATATCGCCATCAAACATAAAAATAGCAGCTGTTAATGCTAAAACAATCCCTACTATCCATTGTGCGAAGAATGCTTTCTTCTGTTCCTTGCTTATTCCTTCTAGCTTTTCCCCTTTTTGCCTCCTCCAAACGAATAATGCTACAAGTACCAATAAAACACCAATAACAATAATCGTAATCGCAATCATATCAAAACCTCCAATTACTGTTTTCCCAGCATACTACGTTTCATCTCCCAAGGTTGTCAAGCGGACTGAATTTCTGGTAGCGGGTCGGTTAGAGAGGATTTATGTTTATTGGTGGCAGCGGCTGGATTTGAACCACAGGGGATAGAGGGTCAGTCTCGAAAAGGGTTCATTTATTTGAGAAAATAGCTGCAATGCCAACAGCTGCAAGTGCTATCCCGATTCCCATTAGCAGTATTGGGAAGTAGCCACTGCCACTATCTTTGCTGGACAGATATGCCAAGATAAAAAGCACTGCGCTAAGACTAAATGGTGCAATGATTCTAGCTAACTTCATATGCCCTCCGGAACAACGCCATTCCAAACAATAACACAATTAACTGAATACTCACAATCTATTGAGTGGAAACTCACGAAAGAAAAAATAAATGGCAGCGAGCGGATTTTGTAAAGGAAGAAGTATGAAAAATAACTATCGTGGATTTGGAAAGTATCAGCTTATTTACTAATTTTCTGTGTACTACTATTAAATTACTAGTATCCTTTACTTAAGTAATATGCATACATTTCGTATCCCGGTCTTATTGGATTGTAAACAAAACCCTGTATCCAGTCTCGAAGGAAATAGACGCCCAATACTTGAGATATCATGATACTAGGGACTTCGTTATAATATGATTCTGCTATCTGATTATAAAGCATCTGCCTTTCTGAATGGCTACTTGAAGAGATTGCTTGTTCAATAAGATCATCTACTACTTCATTACTATATCGCTGTGATTGTGCGAATGTACCTTTACTATGCATATAAGGAAAGACAAAATTGTGGGGATCAGGATAGTCAGCAGTCCAACCAGCTACATACATAGGTAAACGTCCTAACACCATCTCACTGAGTATGGTTGGCCACGCCATTAACTGAATATTTATTTTAAATAGTGGATTGAGCTCATATAGATTATATTGTAATATTTCACAAGCAACCTTTCCCGTCATGTCTCCTGATGCATATACAAGTGTCATTTCAAAACCATTTTCCCATAGTACTCCATCCCAAGCCGCTTCCAAGTGCTCCTCTGCTTTCACCAGATCCAGTTCATAACTTGACCAGTCGGGTTCATAGTAAGGTATGCCTTTGACTATCGGTGAAGATATTTGCTCCCCATAACCTGCCATTGCATCATCAATATAAGTATCCCAATCGAAAGCATAAGCAAAACCCTTGCGTACATCAATATCGCTGAAAAAATCCGTGGGGATACCATTGCCATCTAACTGGCCACTGCCGATCAATGTGCTGTAAGGATCAATATCAAATTGGAAGAAAAACGCTTGATTGAGTAACGTAGGTACATTTTCATAAACTAGGATCCCTGCTATTTCTTTTGCTTGTTGGATTCCTTCACTTGGAACAACAGCACAATCAACGTCACCTAATTCCAGCATCAATCTTCTGGTGCCCCATTCGTCAATTATTTGGGTGACCACTCTTTCAAAACTGGCTGGTGCACCCCAATAGTTATCATTTCTCACTAACCTTATTTGAATTCCTGGTTCCCAGAGCTCTAACATGAACGGACCAGTACCACTAGATATCGAATGGATTGGAGAGCCGCCAGGAACAGGGTTATTCAAAGCTTCATATGATTCCTCAGTTCCATTCCAATCACCATTTTCTATACACCAATCCATATCAACTATAGAACCCCAAGAAGAGGCAAGAATCTGTAAGAACGGTTCGTATGCGGTAGCCAGATTGAATTGTACCCATTGGCCATCGACTTCTACTTTATTCTTGATCTCTTCAAGCGGAATCAGACCATTGTCGGTTCGAGAGCTGTAATTCCCCAAACCAAAAAGGGGTTCAAAAAACATCCATTGTGGTCCAAGGACGTAATCTTGAACCATCCCCCTTTCAAATGAGTATTCCACATCTTCCGGGGTTAACGGATTTCCATTATGAAAACTTACTCCATCACGAATCTTAAATCTATAGGTCTTTCCATCTTCAGAAATCGTCCAGTCTGTCGCTAGCCATGGAAGAAACTCGCTTGTACTATTGCCATCAAATCTAATTAGTGTTTCATAAATGTTTTGTATTTGCCCAGCACTTGCAACATCATAGCCATAGGCGGGATCTAAACTGGCAATATCGGTAGTTTCCCCTATGATAAAGGTATCAGGATTCTTGATTTCTGAAGGCCCGCCATTGCAGGAAAAAGATCGTGATACTAATACAGAGATACATATGATAACTATTATGCTAACTGCAATTATAGTAGCTACTCTTTTCGTCATCGTCTTCTTGCTCCTCAATATTCAAGTTCAGGCAACCAGCATTATGATCGCAACTAGTTTATAGCAAATACTGACGGTTTTGTAAATCTATTTAGAATGTTTGAATTTTTTCACGATATAAAAAGGGGCATTAGAGAACAGAGAGTGATGTTTATCTTATTAATATTAATAGCCAAATAAAATAGGTGACTTAGCTTTGTGACACAAGTTTTGGGTGCAAATATTATATACTGTATGTAATCAATATAAATAACAATAGGTTAGGAGTCAGAATGGATATTCGAGAGTATAATCGTTCTGCTTGGGATCGGTTAGTTCAAAAAGGCAACAGATGGACTATTCCGGTTAGTAGAGATTTAATTAACAGGGCACGAAAGGGTGAATGGGAGATAGTACTAACACCAGAGAAGACAGTACCTAAAGATTGGTTCCCTAATATTGAGGGACTAGATGTGCTCTGTCTGGCTTCGGGTGGAGGGCAGCAGGGACCAATTCTGGCAGCTGCAGGTGCAAATGTTACGGTTTTTGATAACTCACCTAAGCAATTGGAAAGAGACCTCTATGTTGCAGATAGAGATTCTTTAATCCTTAAAGCAGTAGAAGGCGATATGGCAGACCTTACTATGTTTGATAATGAGAGTTTTGACTTAGTAATCCATCCGGTTTCTAACACGTTTGTGCCAAATGTGCGTCCTGTATGGACTGAAGCTTATCGAGTACTACGTCATGGTGGAGTTCTTTTATCTGGATTCAATAATCCAGCGGTATTCTTGTTTGACTACGACCTCTTAGAAAATACAGGTATTATACAGGTTAAATTTAGACTTCCTTACTCTGATATAGATAATCCAGAAGAGAAGAAAAAGAGAATTGAAGAAGATGGACCTCTTGAATTCAGTCATACCCTAGAGGAGTTAATTGGTGGCCAAATAGATGCCGGGTTTATTATTACAGGTTTTTATGAAGATGCTCAGAAGTATACTGAAGAACTTTTAGCAGCGTATATGCCAACGTGTATAGCAACGCGTGCAATAAAACCCTAACATTTAGGTTTATACAAAAAGTGGCAGCGGCTGGATTTGAACCAGTTAATGGGCGATGTGCTTTTCCATTTCAATAAAGTCTACTTGCCCGATAGCGGTATCCCTGATTGTCTTGTTAGTCTCTACAAAACCTACTCTTTGATAAACTTTGATAGCGCGTTGGTTAAAAAGAGCAACAGCAAGTTTAATGGTGTGTTTAATCAATTTATATCGTGATATTGCATATCTTATACACTCCGATACGAATTCCTCACCCAATCCTTGGCCAATTAAGTCAGGTCTCAGACCTAATGATAGCCAGAATTCATCGTTTTCAGTATAAAAAGATGCCCATCCTACCAATTCATTATTTTCATTCAATACAGCCCTAATAGTATTTTGCCAGTTTCTAGTGTCCATAAATATCCTGAGGTCATCTTCGTCTGCTGCCATATCATAAAACGAATAGACATCATCATAGTGCCAATTGGAAACAATATCATTGGCATATTTCTCGTTCATAGGAGTAAAGATATATTTCATTTTATGCTTTAACGGGCTGTATCCGGAAAGATAATATGCCAAACAAATAAATAAGTGGCAGCGGCTGGATTTGAACCAGCGACCAAAGGCTTATGAGTCCTCTGCTCTACCCCTGAGCTACGCTGCCCGAAAATAGTCTAGCATTGGCTAAGGGAAACGGTCAAATTAAGGGGCGCAATGACAAGGAGAATTTGAGCAGTTATAATCTAATACGACGATGTCAAGCTGTACAGGAGGCATAGATTGAGAGAGCCGTTTGCCAAATTCGTAGAAGGCAAGCTGGGGGCTGATACTTTGCTTATCACCTGCGGCTTGCCAGGCACCTGGAAGACCGAGACGAGCGAGGAGATTTCCAGGATTAAGGGTTACCCTATCCTTCGGTCCGACCTGGTTAGACTGGAAGTGCTGAAGGATGAGGATATATTCGATGAGAAGGTCGCCTCGGATATGAGCAAACGAACGCTGGTATATGATGAGACGTTCCGACGGGCAAATGAGGCTCTGGAGAAGGGCGATAGTGTAATAGTCGATGCCACCTTCGTCACCCAATCGTTGAGAAGACGGGCTGCTGAGATAGCAGCCAAACATAATAAGACATTCGTCATCCTTCAGACCCATTGCCCGCAAGAGGTAGCCATCGCCCGGATACTAAGACGTACCCAAGGGGATTACGAATCAAATGCCCTCACCGAGCAAGCCTACCTCAACAATAAAAAGAAGTTTGAGAAAGTAGACGTTGATGACCTGAAGCGGTTGTATCCCAGACTCAATATCATCCAGCTGACGGTTGATACTCAATATGACCCGCCCGAAGATTGGTATATCATCGGCATGGAAAAGAGATAGGAATGAAGATAGATTTACACATCCATACCAAGACCTGCTCGGATGGCAATCTCTCCATTGAAGAGGTTTTCCAAGAAGCCAAAAACAGAAACATTGATTTAATCTCGATAACCGACCACGATTCTATAGACTGCCAGGGAACAGCTATCGCCCTGGCGAGAAAGCATGGCATGTCTTACATCACAGGGGTGGAATTAAACGTGACTTTCCATTATCCTGAGGGCAATAAAGATGTTTCCCTGGATTTCCTGGGATACGGGTATGACATCAGCAATCAAGAGCTAAAGAGCAAGCTTCAATTGATAAAAGAACACAGGAAAAGAAGGGCGCGTCAGATTTTGCAAAACCTGAACGTTGAGTTCGATAAAGAGGGTATTGAAAGATTTACCGAGGAAGACCTCAGGAAAATAGAGGATAGTGTAGACGGCGTGTTCGGGCGACCCCATATAGCGAACTACCTGGAGGAAAAGGGGATTGTAAAGGATAAGCAAGAGGCCTTCGATAAATATCTGGTCAAATGCAATGTCCCCAAGTACCCGCTTTCTCTTGCTGAAGCATCAAAGCTGATCAGAAACGCCGGCGGTGTACTGGTACATGCCCACCCCAATGACCCCCACGGCACATCCCTGGTAAGTATAACGCGCGATTTGGACGAACAAACGAAGGTCATAGAAAAATATATGCTACAATACATCGATGGTGTCGAGTGCTGGCATTCCAGACATGACGAGAAAACCACGGCACACTATATTGAGTTCGCCAGGAAGCACAATATGCTCATGACCGGAGGTAGCGACTGCCATCAAAAACCAATTATAATGGGCACGTTGGACATACCTGATTGGGTTGCTGAGCAGTTCAGCTAATGCCATTTTCAAGGAGCTAAAAAGATGAAGAATTATGACATTAAAGACCCCTCCCTGGCCCAAGAGGGCAAGCTTCGCATCGACTGGGCTGGCAAGGAAATGCCAGTCGTCAAACTAATAAAGGAAAGATTTGGCAGGGAAAAGCCCCTGGCGGGAGTGCGTGTCTCTGCTTGCCTCCATGTCACGACGGAAACGGCCAATTTAGCTCTGGCTCTAAAAGAAGGTGGTGCTGAAGTAGTTCTATGTGCCTCCAATCCTTTAAGTACCCAGGACGACGTAACTGCTGCCCTGGTTGACTATGGCATTCCCGTCAACGCCATAAGGGGAGAAAATAACGAGACTTACTACCGACATATCATCACCGCCCTGGAACATAAGCCTCAGCTCACCATGGATGATGGCGCGGATCTGGTTTCCACCCTTCATAAAGATTACACCGAACTGGCTGCCGACGTCATTGGCGGCACTGAAGAAACGACCACGGGGGTTATCAGGCTGAGGAACATGGCGAGGGCGGGTAAATTGATTTATCCTATTATTGCCGTAAACGATGCTCAAACCAAACATTTCTTTGACAACAGGTATGGAACGGGGCAAAGCACAATTGATGGCATCACCAGGGCTACCAATATACTCTGGGCAGGGAGGAAAGTGGTTGTTTGTGGCTATGGCTGGTGTGGCAAAGGGCTAGCCATGCGGGCTCAAGGGCTCGGGGCACAGGTTATCGTCACCGAGGTCCAGCCTATCCCTGCTCTGGAGGCCGCCATGGATAGCTATCAGGTCATGCCTTTGATTAAGGCTTGCGAGATAGGAGAGGTCTTCATCACCACCACGGGCGATACCAACGTCATTGATAAGATACACATTTTAGAGATGAAAGACGGAGCTATTCTGGCTAATAGCGGCCACTTCAATGTAGAAATAAACATCCCGGCTTTGGAAAGCCTGGCCAAATCTAAGAAACGAATACGTTCCTCCGTTGAGGAATACACTTTAGGCGATGGACGGCGTATCTATCTATTAGGCGAGGGCAGGCTAATCAATCTGGCTGCTGCCGAGGGACACCCGGCCAGCGTTATGGACATGAGCTTTGCCAACCAGGCTCTATGTATGGAGTATCTCACCAAGATGAAAGGAAAGCTTGAGCCCGCGGTCTATCCTGTGCCTGAGGAAATTGACCAGGAGGTAGGTAAACTAAAGCTCGCCTCCATGAATATCACCATTGATTCCTTAACCGAGGAGCAAAAGAATTACCTGGCAAGCTGGGAATTGGGAACATAAAAAGGAGTAAAAATGCCGAATAGCTTTAATCAGTCGGATTCCTATTTAGCCACTGCGGAGTGCGTCACCGAGGGTCATCCTGATAAGTTATGCGACCAGATTTCAGACGCTGTCCTTGATGCCATGCTGGAAAAGGACCCCTTCGCCAGGGTGGCCTGCGAAGTGTCAGTGACCATGGGTATGGTGATGGTTCTCGGTGAGATTACCTGCAAGGGTTACGTGGAAATTCCTGACATTGTGCGCCGGGTAATCAAAGAGGCAGGCTATACCAAACCTGAATATGGCTTTGATTATCGGACCTGCGGAATCATGGTCTCCCTTAAGGAACAGTCAAGCGACATTGCTGCTGGGGTTGGTCAATCTTTAGAAACACGAACAGGAGAGGCAACTGACAAAGTTTTAGATAGAACTGGTGCTGGTGATCAGGGAATGATGATTGGCTTTGCCTGTACAGAAACTCCTGAGCTTATGCCTTTGCCTGTTGCACTGGCACACAAGCTGTGCCGGAGCTTGGCCCAGGTAAGAAAAGAGGGGGTCGTGCCTTATCTGAGGCCCGATGGTAAATCTCAGGTGACTATAGAATACAGTCGCGGCATACCCAGGAGGGTGGTTTGTGTTACCCTGGCTGCTCATCACGACCCGGGGGTGGAACGCAAAATCATCGAGCACGATCTTATAGAGCAGGTGATTAAGAAGGGCATTCCCGCCAACTTGCTGGATAACGAGACTGAATACTACATTAACAGCGCCGGTCAGTTTGTCATTGGTGGGCCGGTGAGCGACACTGGTTTTACCGGGCGCAAAATCATTGCTGATACTTATGGCAGTGCCTGCGGACATGGTGGGGGCTCTTTTTCAGGCAAAGACCCTACCAAAGTAGACCGCTCCGCCGCTTATATGGCCAGATATGTCGCCAAAAATATAGTAGCTGCCGGACTTGCTGATTACATCGAGCTTCAGGTTGCCTATACTATCGGGAAAGCGCATCCCCTGTCATTATCCATCGAGACATTCGGCACGGGAAAAGTCCCTGACGAAATCATATCAAATCTCGTCAACAAGCACTTCGACTTCCGGCCTGAGGCTATCATAAAGACTTTGGACTTGCGCCACCCCATTTACCGCCAAACTGCTACCTATGGGCATTTTGGCAGGGGGGACCTCGACCTTCCCTGGGAGAGAACGAATAAGGCCGAAATTCTAAAAAAAGAAGCGGGCTTGTAAAACTGCAAAACCCAAAACCAAATTAAGAGTTTTTTAGCACTATGTCCCGGCTTAGCAGTTCGCTATTTTGTGTAGCCGAGATAGCTTAACAAAGGGTTCTAGAAGAAGTCCCACCCAGCATCACCATAGGTGCTGAAGTTACCGATAGTACATGAGAGGATTTGGTTAACGATAATCCATCTTTTCAGACCTGGTGTGTTCTACCACAATGTGGGCACTTGATTTGTGGCTCTTTGAACTGAGGTGGCACTCGTAACTTGGCACCGCAGTCACATGTAATGGTGTTATAGTTGCTCAGCCGCCACATTACATCCGAGGTCTCACGAGCCCGCTGTATCTCGTTTGGTTCACCCGCTTCACCCTCTAGCTTTACCGTTGCTAATGGGACTGTTCCGGCGGCAATGCTGGCAGCAGGTATAACCCCCTTACCCCCTCGGTGGAACTGGAGGTAAGCCTGGTCATAATCGTTAAAAGAGGCGCCAGCCATGGCACGTAGGATGCGTATCCTCTCTGATATGGGGGGGTGAGTGCTGGAGAGGTCACTGGCTTTCATGCCTTTCTTGCGGAAAGGATTGACGATATACATAGGGGCTGTGGCCTTATTGGCTGATTTTAGCTGCCCAGTCGAGGTACCCAGCTTTTCCAGAGCTGAGGCCAGTCCTTCAGGGTATCTAGTGTAGAGGGCTGCCGAGGCATCTGCCAGGTACTCTCTCTTCCGAGAGATGGCAAAGTAAATGAGCTGCGCCATAAGCGGCGCCAGTATCATAAATACGAGTGCCACGACCAGAATTATTAACTGAGCCCCCCCACCCCCTCCTGACGAGGAACTTCTTCTTGACCCGGTCATGCTGCCAAAAATTAGGAAACGTGACCCATACCAGGCTAGGAGCACGATAGTGCCGAGCAGGATACTACACATCGCCATGAGCAGCACATCCCGGTTCTTGACGTGGGATATCTCGTGGGCGATGACCCCCTGCAATTCATCGCGGTTTAGTTTTTGTAGTAGACCTGAAGTAATAGCTACAGATGCCCGATTGGGGTCACGACCAGTGGCGAAGGCATTTAGTGCCGGGTCATCAATGATGTATATGTTGGGCATCTTCTCCAGACCGGAGGCGATCTTCATTTCCTCAACCACATTGTACAGACGGGGGTGGTCATCACGCTTAATTTTCTTCGCCCTCGACATGCTAAGCAGGATACTATCGCCCTGGAAGTAACCGATTAAACTCAAGATTACCCACACTAATAGGGCAATGACCAAGCCCGCAATAGCGCTATCAAAGAAGTACAGGCCCAGGAAATAGCCAATGAGGATCAGTAATGCTCCCATGCCTATTGTCAGCACTACCGACCTTATTTGATTAGACCTAATCTGTTCCCACACGGCTGAAGAGTCTTATTATTGAGTAAAACCAACCTTGGGCGCTTCTCTTTCGGCGGCTAGAGTAACCTCGAAGAATTCACTGGCCTTAAACCCGGTCATGCTGGCTATAATGTTAGATGGAACCATCTGCGTCTGGTTGTTATATCTCAAGACTGAATCATTGTAAAACTGGCGAGAAAAGCTTATCTTATTCTCGGTTGAGGTAAGCTCCTCCTGGAGTGCCAGAAAGTTTTGATTGGCTTTAAGGTCGGGGTAGCGTTCCACTACAGCAAGTAAACGGGATAGTGCCGAGCTCAGCTCACCTTCGGCCTTGGCTCGCTCACCGGCTCCCGCAGACGAAACTTGCTGGGCAAGATTACGGGCTTTGGTTACTGCCTCCAGGGTTTCCCGCTCGTGTTTCATATAGCCCTTGACAGTTTCCACCAGGTTGGGAATGAGGTCATAGCGTCGTTTTAACTGAACGTCAATCTGTGCCCAGGAGTTCTTTACTTGATTGCGTAGCCTGACCAGGCCGTTGTACAGAACTAGGAATATGATGAGAAGAACCACAACAACACCGATAATGATATAAACTGCTAACATATTAAACCTCCTTAACTAATTTTCTCTGGGTGTTACTTAACCGTCATCGCCGCCTTACTGTGGGGCTTCGAATACTTCTTCTAAGAAACTGATAACCTGTTCCCTGGAATCATGTTTTGGCGGATGTTCCCCAGCCAGACGTCTTATCAGTTGAGCGACCTCACCCCCGTCAAACCACAATCCATGTTCATCACGGCATATGTCGATGAGGATTTCAGGTTGTTCGCCTATAGCTGTTTTTTTCATCTTATGGCCACAGACGGGGCAATTCCGTTTCTTTTCTGAGGAAGCGGCTTCCTGAGAGTTGAAGATGCCGTCAAGGAACGTCTTTGTCTCTTCAAGTCCCTGCGACTTAAGCAGAAGCTCAAGCTCTCCAGAGTCAAACCACACACCCTTGCAGCTATTACAATAATCAAGCTCGATACTACGATACTCAACGACTATCATATCGTATTTACAAACCGGGCATATCATTGCTTTCAGACCTCATCAGGTGGTTTTAATAGTGTAGATGCTCGAGGAAGTCATGTCAAGGTTGTTGTATAAGCTTTCAGATAATACCAATGAGGTAAATTACAAAACTAACAACGCAGGGTGAGAACTAACTCGTTGGGTATTTATCCAAGGCAACGTAATTTCGTACTATGGCACAGTAAGCCATGTTGTTTGGTTAACTTCCTCAAACCCCGTGGGAGTGAGCAGGCGATTGCTGAGCCCTATCAGAATGCCTTGAGAATTAGATCTTCGCCCTTCGGCGTCTTCTGAGCCAGATTACCAAAGGCGGCACCCAGGCCCAGCAGAAAATCCCAAGCCAGATGAGCACAGTAGCTAGACCTCTACCGAATGTTGTCAGCCCACGCACTGCCGATTTTAAAGCAGCGGAGGCGCTCCAGGGTTCAGTCAATCCCTTTGTTTCCTGTAAATTTATTTCAATAAGTGACGTCTCTGAGGTCTGCTCCAGATATTTCATGCGGCCTTCAATTTGCTCAATCTGCCCTCTCACATTGGAAAGTTCTTTCTGCACCTTCAACATTTCCTCTACGGTCTCTGCCTTCTCCATCAAGGCTAGATACTGGGCTTCCGTCGCTCGAAGGTTGTGTAGCCGTGCTTCCAGGTCAACATATTCCTCAGTTACATCCGTAGCCGTGGTAGTCTCGTGGGGCACGGCTATGGCCAACTGGCGAAGTCTGGCAAAAGCCTCTTCAAATCTTTCAAAAGGAACGCGGATGACAATGTGACCCGAAACCCCCCGTTCATATTCATATTTATATGAGGAAACTACATAGCCGTTGAACTCATCAGCCATCTCAGCAACTTCGTCCATAGTCTCGGCTATATTTTCCACCTCCAAAGTCATGGAGCCTGTTTTTACGATTTTGCGGTCTTCCGTTAGTTCATCAGTAATCTCGCTTTCATCTAGTCCTTCCCAACTAGGTACAGGGAATAAGCTTTCTTCACCTCGCCCTTCCTCACTAGGTTCAGATTCTCCTGATGGCGAAAAAGCACAGCCACTGATTAGCGCTAACCCCAGAATCAGCAGTATTGGAATTGAAACTTTGAGTAGCTTATTCAATTTTGTCTCCTTCTATTACTATAAATGCATAAGGCCGAGAAAGGTTGCATTATTTAACCCAAAAAGTCTTGCGACTTTTATTCCAGCAACCCCCCAAGAAGCAGTTGATAATATTATAACATAGTAAGCTGAAATCTTGAGGATTGGGGGCTTTAGACAATCTCTATCTCTATATCATCCACGCTCTTTACTACTTTTCTCAAATCAACCAGGGCTATGGTGCGCTCAGAAATATAATGTCTATAAGCTGAAGAGGTGAATATAGTAAGGCATCTTCTGTCATACATTGTAGGTGGGGCATCCGGCTGGTGAGACCTTATCAAGACATTCTTGCCCAAGCGGGACATGATTTCCTCGAACCAGCCTCGCCCGAATTGGGGTCTTCCGGTATAGGGATCGATTCCCAGGAACCCCCCTTCCCTTTCCTGCCAGTCCCCCCAGGTTATTTGATGCCATTCGGCACTCCCTGGCTTTATCCTGCTTATATCTTCTAAACCTGGCACATCGGGGAGTGCTCCATGCAGAGCAATGATTCCATTTGGCGTGGACGCTGCCAGTGGCAACCTGGAAAGAACCTCACTATATCGCTGGCGAAGTTCGGCATCCAGTCCTTCCCAGAAATCGGCAGGGTGGAAGCTGAATACAGCATGGCCTTCGTGATTTCCCATAAGCAGATAAAGAGAATCGGGGTGCTCAATTTTCTGCTCAAGTAAAAGGTTAATGTTCTCCAGGGAAGCTGGTCCCCGATCAACATAGTCACCGAGGAAAACCAGCTTATTTTCCGGCTTTAGATAGCTGTGGATAATTTTCTCTGTGGCTTCGAGGTCACCATGAGTATCGCCAACGAAAATAACTCTGCCTGACTCCAACTGTATCAGCTTCGCTTCCGAGGCAAACCTGTTCTCGGCCTCGTTGAGCAACTCTTTTATTTCTTCTCTAGTCACAGGACAAAGCTTTCCTTCACGGAATTGTGCGTCCCCACAGCATAGATGTTTTCCGTGATGAAAATCAACTCCGACTTGGTCGGAGCTCTGGAAAGCCTCGCCCATAATTGTTTTTGCCTGAGTATCTTTGATATGATGCGAGTATGAAAGCAGGCCTGGTCTATGACCCAATCTATTTGGAACACGATACCGGTGACCACGTGGAGAATTCTCAGAGGCTGGTAGCTGCGATGTCTTATTTGAAAGAAACTGGAATTAAGGAGAAACTCACCTGTCTGCCTGCGCGCCCCGCCTTGCTAGAGGAGCTAGAGATGATACATGCGCCGGAGTACATCTCCTACGTTAAGAGCAAAGCGGAAAAGGGTGGTGGTTGGCTTGACCCTGATACTGTAATGTCTCCGAAATCTTACGAAGCAGCCTTATATGCTGCCGGTGGGCTCATGGTGGCTGTAGAAGCGGTGATGAGGGGAGAGGTGGATAACGCCTTTGCTCTGGTTAGACCACCAGGGCACCATGCCATTCGCGATCGAGCAATGGGCTTCTGCATTTTCAATAATATAGCAATCGCCGCTAAATTCGCCCTGAGCAAGTTCAGTCTCAACCGTGTTCTTATCGCTGATTTTGATGTCCATCATGGCAATGGGACTCAGGATGCTTTTTATGTCGACCCCAAAGTCCTTTACTTCTCCACTCACCAGTATCCCTTTTATCCCGGGACAGGATGGATGGATGAAACTGGAATGGGTGAAGGAGAAGGAACTACGGTTAACTTCCCCATGTCCGCCGGCTGGGGCGATGAGGAATACTTGAGAGCTTTCAACGAGGTCTTGGTTCCAGTGGCCCGGAGATTTCAGCCACAGCTCATCCTGGTTTCTGCTGGTTTCGATGCTCATTGGGCTGACCAGCTGGCTATGATGCGGGTAAGTGTTAAAGGTTTTGCTCAAATGGTAATGATATTGAAAGAACTAGCCGCTGAACTATGCCAGGGACGTCTCGTTTTTACTCTGGAAGGTGGCTATAATCTTCGAGTAGTCGCTTCTTCCATAAAAGCTGTCTTTGATGTACTTCTGGGTAATTCAGAGATAGATGACCCTTTGGGAAAAGCATCAATGGCCGGAAAGCTCGAGGGATTTGACGAGCATATCGAGGAAATAAAAAGAATACACCATCTAGAGGGATACTAAACCAAAATTCAACAATAAAAGTGCAAAATGACAAGGCAAAATACGACAAATTCTAAGCACAAAATTTGAAATCCTAAACAAAAGAAAGGAAAAATTTAGTTCCTCTCATCTAATGACCAAAATTCAAAACAAAATGAGTAATCGTGCAATCGGGTGATGATCATTGTCATTGCCCTACAGATGAGAACCCCGTTTCGGTAATGAGTTGCCTTGACTACCGAGCGTCTCTCACCATTGCCCAGTTAGTCAGGCTAGTGTCAGGAACATTAGATTCCTCTATCACTTTGAAGCCGAAGTGCTCGTAGAGCCGGACGTTTTGTCCTTCGAGCGCCTCAAGATAGCATGGCAGACCCTCTGCATCTATTCTTGCCAGCATTGGCCTGAGCAACTTACTAGCATAGCCTCTTCCCTGAAACTGAGGGTCTACACCGATGGCCTGCAGGAACCAGTGCTTAAAAGGGGCCAGTCGCCTGTGCACGGCATCTATATATTGGCCAAGACCCCTCATTCTGGACCCTCCATATCTCCCGACGCCAAGAATCTCGGAGGGTGGAACGGAACGCAACAGTCTCCACAGTGTAACGGGGTAGTTGTCGGATGGCAGCCACACGGCGATTCCCTCCAAATCTTGAGATGTGGCATGCACTTCACCATATCGGATGCCATTGAAGACAAATAAAGAGAAGAAGTAGGGCGCTATCCTTTGCCGCTCCGCCTCGTCGGGGAAGTAATATTGGAGAGGTGGGTGATTCCAGAATGCCCTGATTAGTGCCTCAGTAGCACGCTTAACGTGAGACCTGTTCAATCGCACTATGTCGTCCTCACTACTGTTCATCATATGGCCGTCTATTTTGTCTGTCTCTGAGGCCTGTTGCCAAATATGATACGGAACAGGTACCATCCAGGTCAACTACCCACGCGGCAAACAGCTCGCTATTTCATGCAATGCCATTGTTATGTACCTGATATCGAAGAGTTGGTAGAGACTGGGATAGCAATCTGAGTTTTGGTATTTAAGTCTAGCATTTTGAATTTGTTCAGGATTTAGAGCTTAGGTATTAGAAATCGGTTTGATATTTCTAACTAGGCAGTTCTCTTAGCCCAAGGCAGAAGCGCACTCCATTCCCTCTTTTCCCACACCACCAGAAACTGGCTGGAGATGCAGATAGAGCTGTAGGTGCCGATAACAACGCCGAGGAGCAACACCAGGACGAAATAGTGTATGGTTGCTCCGCCAAAAAGGAACAGAGCCAGGATGACGAAGAGTGTGGTTAGGCTGGTATTTAATGAGCGCCCCAGTGTTTCTACAATGCTGGAATTTACTGTCACGGCAAAGTCGGGGCTAATATGCCTTGATACATTTTCCCGAATGCGGTCAAAGATAACCACAGTGTTATTGATGCTGTAACCCACAACGGCAAGCAGTCCAGTGATAAACAAGGCATTGATCTCCACCCCGGCAAGCAAGCCCAGGAGGGAGAAGATGCCCACTATTATGAACACATCGTGGACAAGGGCAATGACGGCGCAGGTGCCCCAGCGAAAGGGACTGGGCATGCGGCGAAACGCCCAGACAATGTAAAATAGCATAGCCACAGCAGCTATTATTACGGCGATAATGGCATTGCGTGCTGTTTCCGCACCTATTGTAGGTAAGGCCGAATAGTAATCGGTTATTTCAACCTGAGAATCCAATTCTGCCCCGAGTTTCTCTGCCAGCTCGCTTGCCTCAGCTGAGGTTATTTCCCCAATGTGGATGATGAAATTTCCCTCGCCGGCGTTTTGAATAGTTGCCTTATCATATCCCAGCTTGGCCATCTCTTCCCGCAACTGGCTTTGCTCCACCGCTGGGCTAAATTGAAGAGTCATAGATGTACCACCGGCAAAATCGGTTCCCGGCTTCAAGCCAAAAACGGCCAGAGAAATTATCCCGGCAACAATAAGTATCCCTGAAATAAGGAAAAACCACTGCTTCTTACCAACAAAGTCTATCATTTCGTATTCCTCGCTGTTCGAAATGACGTTACTCCATAAGCTGCCAGATTGGTAATCACCTGGCTGCCCATAATAAGGCGGAGGACGGTTCTGGTGACCGTGATGGCTGTGAACATGGATAACGCTACACCAATAAACAGGGTCAGGGCAAAGCCTCTGACCATAAAAGCGCCCAGCGTGCCGCCAAGCCAGAAAAGGACGATGCAGGCAATAAAGGTAGTGATGTTACTATCCCTGATAGCGGGCCAGGCACGGTTGAATCCAGCCTCAACGGCAGCGGCTAAGCTGCGCCCCCCTCGCAATTCGTCCTTCATGCGCTCAAAGATCAGGACGTTGGCATCTACCGCCATGCCTAGCGAGAGGATAAAACCGGCCACGCCAGGCAAAGTCAGGGTTACAGGGACGAGCTTGAAAATGGATAGAAGCACGACGCCGTAAACCCCTAAGCTAAGGCAAGCCACTAAGCCGGGCAGACGATAGTAAAGAATCATGAATAGCAAAAGCATAACTATTCCAATCGCTGCTGCCCTTATGCTCTTATGTATAGAATCGGCTCCCAAGGTGGCATCCACAGTCCGTTCATAGAGTGGGACACTAGGTTCAAATACTCCATTTACCCATCTCCCCAGAGGAACAGGGATACGCCCAGCGTTGAGCAAATATTTTAATTCAGTGGCATCAGCAAGGCTTAGTCCTTCAATTTGTCCTTTGTCTTCTATCACTGCCCTGACTGTTGGGGCGATGATATGACCATCTTCACCCCGAAGTGGCTCATCGCCCAGATAGATAGCTAGCTGTTTTCCTATGAGGCGGCTTGTTATTTGTTCGGAAAGCTGCGCTCCCGTTTCATCCCACTCAAATATCAATAATGGTTTGCCATAGCTGTCTATAACAACATCGGTGTTTTGCTTAAAATATCTACTGGTAAGGGTTAACTCTTCGCCCTTCACCGTACCTGTGGCAGGAGTCCAATTTCCTGCGGCATCCTGCTCTCGGAATTCGAGCACGGTGAAGAGGCCAACCGTCTCCTTGGCCTTCTCAATGTCAGCTATGCCGGGCAGTTGGATGACAATGTTATATTCCCCCTCGTATTTCTGTACTTCGACGACGGGCTCAGTTATGCCCAAAGCGTTGATACGTCTTTCTATAACCCCCTTCACCCCATCCATAATTTCATTCTCTGTGCCCGGCTCAATACCGCTGAGATCAGCCTGGTAAACCAGGTAGCTGCCACCGGCGAGGTCAAGGCCCAGCCTTAGTCCTTCCCTGTCGAAAACATTCTTATCGAGCGGCACTATGGACCATAGGGCAAAGCCGAACAGAACCAGGATGAAAATTAATAAATAAACATTTCGCCTTCTCACTTTAGTCTGCCTTTGTGTTAGGGATTGTTTTTACTCCAGAACTCCGGGATTTTTGGGAAACTCTTGTTTGCTGCTTGCTCACAGCTGATAGTTCTCTTTGAACCAAAGCTAATGCTTCCTCTCTGGTGCTTAACTCACCGCTGGCATGAGCCTCGTTGACCATGGCCAAAAGTTTGCCAATCAATTGTCCTGGCGCTAAGTCAAATGCGTTCATTATATCACTGCCATCAATGAGTTTCACCGGCAAGATTTTGGCTTGCTGCTTGTCATGCTCTGCCAGTATGTAGTTTATCAATTGGCAATTTTTTCTCCATTCCTCCATAGATGCCAGGGGTCCGCGGCTGGCCAGATAATCGGCCAAAGCCAGGAGTAGAATATCAATGCCGGCCTCGCCGGTATCCCGAAAGTAGCGATAAATTGCCCGTTGAGTGGGCAATTCATTATTTGCCATCTGAGCTGGACGGAGGTGATGGTAGACAAGGCTTTCTACCAGTCTTATTTCCCGATTGCTAAATCGCAACCGTTCCAAAATGTTTGCAGTTATAGCTGCCCCTTGTTTAGCATGCCCTAAAAATCTGGCTCTACCTGTATCATCAATAGACTTTGTCATTGGTTTAGCAATATCATGGAATATCCCAGCTAATTTGAGTAGAACCTTGTGGTTACTTCCGCTGGAAACCTCCTCGGATAAGTGTCTGTCTATCGCGTCGGACCAAGGAGCAGTAGACAGCATATCTTCGTTGCTGTACTCCCAATCGCTTTCTCTAATGAGGAATTCTACCGCAGCTACGGTCTGTAAAGAATGGTCGAAAACATCCCAGAAGTGCACTGTTGGTTGCTCAACCCCTTTGCTCTCTGCTAACTCGGGGATTAGAGCGAGCAGTAAGCCGAGTTTATCTAAGTATCTCAGGTAGTAAGCGGCTCGGGGCAGAGTGAGCAAACGAAGTAACTCTTCTCTAACTCTCTCCCCCGGGACTTCGGTGACAGCCTGAGAAAAGCGATGGATTAAAGATTCTGTCTCTGGCTCTATAGTGAAGTCGAGCTCGGCAGCCAACCTTACTGCCCGCAAGAGTCTTGCGGCATCGGCTTCAAATATTTGCTCGCTTACCCTCCGCACTATTTTATCCCTCAAATCCTCCCTACCGGAAAAAGGGTCGATAAGCTTTAAGAGAGGTCGTTTTTCAGCTAGAGGAGTTGCCAATTTTCGGGAACTCCTCTTGGTGGCTGTGCTGGCAGTGACAAATTGGCTGAGTCCCAGAGCCATGGCATTTATGGTGAAATCGCGGCGGGCAAGATCAGATTTAATATCTCCGCTAAAAGAAGAGAAATCAAAATGCCACTCTGCACCACGCAATTCTTGGTTTTGTGAAATCTTTCCCGGCTGCTCATCTTCAATCACCACCACTCTAGCTACGTTGTTGATATCGTCAAGGAGCACAAATTTGCCTCCTATTTCTCCGGCTACCTCTTGAGCTATGGTTATGGCATCACCGCTTACAGCAATATCTATATCGTTGGTCTCTCTTTTCAAAAGCCAATCGCGGATGAAGCCACCAACGATATAGCCTTGCTTTTTCTGGATAGCTAACAGGTGGGATATCTTAGCCAGGGTGGCAAGCAAATTGCCGCTTTTTATGGAGGACATGACAGCGCATTATAGTTTGTGGCAGCAGGAATTGTAAAGGTCTATTGACTTTCATGAAACAGTGTTATTTTTACTTATAAATTGGAGTACATTTCATCAGGATAACATCTGCCAAGGAGGGAAAAGGTCGGGCTAATTTATCTAATATCTTCAGAATAGCATAGGAAACAGAATGGGGAAGTTTGGAAAGAAAACTACCCCACAGAGGGAGTCCAAAAAAGAGGGATATTCCCTTTGTTTTCTTAATTTCAAAATGCTGCTTCACCAGGCTGCTTAGGAATGGGTAATCAAATTTATATGTGTGGTCTGGTGGTAGCTCCCAGGGCTTTCTTTCCTTAGCCAGAGAGGGAGAAAGAAACTTCGTTACTGGATATAGCTTCTTCCCTAGGCGGAAACCCAGACTCTCAAAATTAGCTATGGAGATTATCATCTCTCCTCCAGGTTTAAGCACCCGGGCAAATTCCTCCATTGTTTTGCTGGGGGAGAAAAAATGGTCTAACGCTCCCTTACACATAACTTTGTCAAAGGAGTGTGGCTTAAAAGGTAAATTCTCCCCTATTCCCTGGGCTAAAGCTACCCGGGCATTGTTTTCATTGAGATACTCTTTAGCTCGGACCAGCATTACATGGGATGGTTCCAGCCCGATAACCTTCGCTCCTTTTTCCCATAGGCGTGCCCCATCAATAGCCCTGCCGCAGCCGACATCCAATATTAGCTCACCGTGGCTGGCGTCTACTTCTTCCAGGGTTAGATGGAGCATTTGCTGGAATAAGAATTCCAGGTTAGGGTAGGCTACGGCGGGCACTACATCGTCGTCATTCCATTCCAGGTCGATTTTTTTCGTATTGTGGTCTTGTATCATGATTCGGATTTGAGATTCTTATTGTGAGGTTATCAGGTTTGTGCAGGTTACAGTTTTTTGCGGCTGGCTTTATTTAGCCTCCTGCCAGCAAGAATATTGGTTAAGTTTGTAAATAGCTTTAGCGGCACGCTCCATGGAACAAAAGACTGGGATGGAAGCTGCGAGAAGCTTTTGCTCTATCTGCAATCTTTCGGGCTCAGCGGAGCCATGAGGTAAAATGACTATTATGGGCTTATTTTGCCTGCTTCCAAGCTCTATAAAGAATTCGTTTATTTCCTCCAGTCCTTTCCGGGAGTAAATTGGTAAGAGTATGTCTATATCCTCTTGAATTAAGACGATGTCTATAACGGTATCTCTTGCTATTACATCTATGGCTTGAAATAGAGCTGCTAGGCCTCGGAATTGTGCCTGGCTTACATCTACCGGATTACGCAGGATGCTACCTACTTCTCCCAGGAGCTTGCTCAGTTCTTGCTTTGTTTCAAAGGAGAGAGGTGGGACATTGAGCCCATTTTCCATGCAGGCATCGCCAGCGGCTACCGAGTTGCCGCCGCCCCCATCAGCCAGACCGCCAATAATGGCTGCGCGGGTACCTTGCCAGTGTCTAAGCTGTTGAAAGATAAGCAGGGTATCGGTCAATTCCTCTAAACTATGCACTTCTATAGCGCCAGCTTGCTTCAACATTGCTGACCAGATGGCTGCTGAACTGGCTAAAGAACCGGTGTGGGACATGGCAGCCTGAGCACCAGCCTCTGTTCTCCCTCCTTTCCAGACAACTAAAGGCTTGACCTTGGCTACTTCTTTCATAGTGTTGAAAAGACGAGCTCCGTCTCTTGTTCCCTCAAGGT
>Ga0315532_1000981_pt1 | contig 22435 bp, 20 predicted proteins | sample SalMarWE160370MG_FD_203082 | JGI IMG/M metagenome (GOLD analysis project Ga0315532, IMG submission 203082) | Salt marsh sediment microbial communities from the Plum Island Ecosystem LTER, Massachusetts, United States - Salt Marsh Sediment WE1603-70 ...
GGGCTGGCTTTTATTCTGTTTTTGATTCTCCTGGCTTTAATCGGTCCCCTTTTTACCCCCGACCCTACGGCAGCCAACTTTGAAGAGAAGAACATGCCGCCCGTCGGCTTTAGTATCGAGGAATCAGTTTATAAAGCCGAGACGGGGCAGTTTATTACCAAGACGACCAGCGGTAGCTGGGAGCATCCCCTGGGCACCGATAATAAGGGCCGGGATTTGCTGGCGATGATAATATCCGGTGCCGGGGTCTCGCTGCAAGTCGGCTTGCTCGCCACCGGCATTGCCGTCGCCCTGGGGACGCTTATCGGCGTCGTATCCGCCTATCTAGGCGGCAAGGTGGACAATATCCTGATGAGGCTCACCGATATTATGATGACCTTCCCCTTCTTTCTATTGCTGGTGTTTATTATCTTCATCTTCGGTCCCAGTCTGGCTTTTATCGTCCTCGTCATCGGTCTCACCGGCTGGACGGGGACAGCCCGCTTAATCAGGAGTGAGACCCTTTCCCTGAGGACGCGGGAGTTTATCCTGGCGGCTAAAGCCCTGGGGGCGAGCGATGGCAGAATTGTCCTGGCTCACCTTATACCTAATGTCGTTAGCCTGATTGTGGTAATTGCCACCCTCTCCATCCCGGGGGTGATTCTGGCTGAAGCCGCCCTGAGCTTTATCGGCCTGGGCGACCCGTCGGTAACCAGCTGGGGGATGATATTAAGGGCGGGGCAGCAGAGCCTTGACATCACCTGGTGGGTGGCGGTGATGCCGGGGGTTATGCTCTTCCTCACCGTTCTTGCCTTCAACTTCGTCGGTGACGGGCTGAGGGATGCCTTTGACCCCCGCAGCAGTGTTTAGTATGAAAGAGGTAATTTTAAGCGTTAAAGACCTGAAGACCTACTTTTTCACCAAGCGCGGTGTTGTCCGGGCGGTGGATGGGGTTAGCTTTGACCTGGTAAAGGGCGAATGTCTGTGCCTGGTTGGTGAGTCCGGCTGCGGCAAGACGGTAACCGCCCTCTCCATTCTGGGTCTAATCGACAGCCCGCCGGGCAGGATAGTGGGAGGGGAGATATTTTACGATAGTACGGACCTCACCAAAAGCTCTGCCGAGCGGCTGAGGCATATCAGGGGCAAAGAGATTGCCATGATATTCCAGGACGCGCAATCAGCCCTGAATCCGGTCTTTACTATTGGCGACCAGATAGAGGAGCAGATAAAGCTCCACCTGAAGGTGAGCCAGCGTAGAGCGAAAAACAGGGCGATAAACCTTTTAAAAGAGGTGGGCATACCGTCGCCGGAGGAGGTAGCTAGCTACTATCCGCACCAGTTGTCCGGGGGCATGAGACAGAGGGCGATGATAGCCATGGGACTCTCCTGCGACCCGCAGCTCCTTATTGCTGATGAACCGACCACCGCCGTTGATGTCACCATAAAGGCTCAGATAATAGACATCTTTCGCCGGCTCAAGGAAAGCCGGAAGATGTCTCTCCTTTTTATAACCCATGAGCTGGGCATAGTTTCTGAAATCGGCGACGAGATTGTGGTCATGTATGCCGGTAAGGTAGCTGAGACTGCCCCCGCCGCCGAGCTGTTAAAAAATCCAAAACATCCCTACACCTCCGGTCTGATTAAGTGTCTACCTGACATAACAAAAGAGAAGGAGAGGTTAGAGTCCATACCGGGGACTGTGCCCAGCCTGGTTGATCCCCCCGGCGGCTGCCTTTTCCACCCCCGCTGTAAGAGGGCAATGGCTATCTGCCAAAAGGAAGAGCCGCCGCCGGTTGTTATTAGCCGGGGGCACACCGTTTTCTGCCACCTCTATTAAAAGATGATGCTGAACCACAAATTATTAAAGGTAGAGGATTTAAAGAAGTACTACCCGGTTAGCGGCGGGCTGCTCTACCGCCACCTCGGTGATATTAAGGCGGTGGACGGCGTCTCCTTCTATATAAAGGAAGGAGAGACCCTGGGGCTGGTGGGGGAGTCGGGGTGCGGCAAGTCCACCCTGGGCAGGACGATAATAAGGCTGGAGGAACCGACGGCAGGGAAGATTATCTACCGCCGGACTGATATTGCCAAGCTGGACAGGAAGCAACTGAGGGGGCTGCGCAAGGAAATCCAGATTATATTTCAGGACCCCCAGTCCTCCCTTGACCCCAGGATGACCATAGGTCAGTCCATAGGCGAGGCTCTGCTCATACACGGCTTAAAGGATGAGAGGAAGCGGGGGCAGATGGTGACCGATATGCTGGAGCGGGTGGGGCTGGAGGCACAGCATGCCCTGCGCTATCCCCATGAGTTTAGTAGCGGGCAGAGGCAGCGCATCGGCATTGCCCGGGCTCTTGCCACCAACCCCAGGCTGATTATTGCCGATGAGCCGGTAAGTGCCCTGGACGTTTCCATTCAGGCTCAAATCTTGAATCTAATGCTCGACCTGCGCCGGGAATTCAGTCTGGCGTACTTATTCATCGCCCATGACCTGTCGGTAATAAGGCAGGTATCCCAGCGGGTGGCGGTAATGTACCTGGGCAAGATTGTTGAGCTGGCTTCAGCTGGCGAGATTTTTAAAGATTACCTCCACCCCTATACCGAAGCCCTGGTATCGGCTATCCCTAGCATCAGAAAGAGGAGGAAGGCCAGAATTCTGCTTCCGGGCGCTGTTCCTTCCCCCTTGAACCCGCCACCAGGCTGCCGCTTCCATACGCGGTGTCACCGGGTAATGCCAATTTGCTCTCAGGTTGAGCCTAATCTTAAGGATATGGGCAATGGGCATCTGGTGGCATGCCATCTATATGGGGTTTAACTGCTTGATATAAAGTTATATAATAAGTTATAGCCTTTGTCTGGCTGGAATCGGTAAGCAGCTAAATTTTGGGGGGATGCTAATGGTTAGATGTCCTAATTGCGGTCAGAAAACCGGTGGTGATTACTGCCAGTGGTGTGGCTATCCGGTAATGGCGGGTGGTAAGAAGGGCGCAGAAGCCAGAGCCAGGAAGGAAGTTGAGGAAGCTGAAAAGAAGGCAAGAAAAGAGGCCGAACGCCTAGCTAAAGAAGAAGCAAAGAGAGTCAAGGAAGCTGAGGCGGCGGAGAAGAAGGCAAGAAAAGAGGCCGAACGCCTAGTTAAAGAAGAAGCAAAGAGAGAGGCTCAAGAGGCGAAGAGGGAGGCAGAGGAAGCAAAGAAGGCGAAGGAAATTGAGGAGGCGGAGAGGATAGCAAGGGAGGAAGCCGAACGCCTGTCCAGGGAGCAAGCAAGGAGGGCATGGGAGGATGAGGAAGCGGAAAGGAAGGCAAGAGAGGAAGCCGAGCGCTTAGCTAAGGAGCAAGCAGAGAAAGAAGCAGAAGAGGCGAGGAAAGCCCAGGAAGCTGAGGAAGCCGCAGAAGCTGAGCGCCTGGCTAAAGAACAGGCGGAGAAAGAGGCAGCTGAGGCAAGGGAGGCTGAAGAGGCAGAGATTAAGGCAAGAGGGGAAGCCGAGCGCCTGGCTAAAGAGCGAGTAGAGGCGGAGAGAATAGCCGGGGAGGAAGTCGAGCGTCTGGCTAAAGAACAGGCAGAGAGGGAGGCGGAAGAAGAAATAAAAGCGAAAGAGGCTGAGGAAGCTGAGATTAAGCCAGAAGAAGTCGAGCCCCTAGCCGAAGAGCAGGTAATAGAAGAGACGGAAGAGGCGGGAGAAGCGGGGGAGGCTGAAGATGCCGAGCGCTTAGCTAAGGAGCAAGCAGAGGAAGAAGCAGAAGAGGCGCGGAAAGCCAAGGAAGCTGAAGAGGCGGAGTGGATAGCAAGGGAAGAGGCTGAGCGCCTTGCCAGGGAGCAGGCACTGATGGAAGCAGGAGAGCTGAGGGAGGTGGAGAAGAAAGAAGCCAGAGCAGAGAAGGAAGCTGAGGAGATTCCGCAGGCTGGTGGAGAGACTGAGATTAGGGCAAGGGAGGAAGCTGAACGCCTGGCTAAAGAACAGGCGCTAAGGGAAGCTGAAGAAGCAAGGAGGGCATGGGAGGTCGAGGAAGCGGAGAGGAGGACAAGAGAAGAAGCCGAACGTTTGGCTGGAGAACAGGTGGTGAAAGAAGCAGAGGAAACAGGAGAATCCAAGGAAGCTGAGGAAGCAGAGCTTAAGGCGAAAGAAGAAGCCGCAGAAGTCGAACGCTTAGCTAAAGAACAGGCGGAGAAAGAGGCTGAGGAAGCTGAGATTAAGGCAAGAGAGGAAGCCGAGCGCCTTGCTAGAGAAGAAGCAGAGAAAGAAGCGAAGGAAGCTGGAGAAGCGAGAGAAATTGAGGAAGTAGAGATTAAGCCAGAAGCAGAGGCTGAGCGCCTAGCTGAAGAGCAGGTAGTAGAAGAGACGGAAGAGGCGGGAGAAGCGGGGGAGGCTGAAGAAGTAGAAGCTAAGCCAGAAGAAGAGAAGGAAGCTGCGCCAGCTGGCGAGGAGGCTTACGAGGGTAACTTTGAGATAGTGCTGCCAATGCCGGTGGGCTTTGAGCGAGTGAGGCAATTCGCTGAGGACCTGGGAAAGGCTGAAGGCGTTAAGATAGAATGGGTTGGTGGGTCAGCGGAAGAAGGGGCAATAATCGGTATCTCAGTGCAGAAACAATTAGATTTAATCCAGACCGTCAAAGAAATACCTATGGTGGAAAGTGCCGAGAAGAAGGCGGAGAAGATTGTAGTGGCCTTAAAGGCCGCTTGAGATTATTCGGTGTCTATTTGTTTATCAGGCGATACTTTGGTGCCTGGAGCCAGTTTACTATTTTTTTCCACGACAACATCATCGCCCAGAACACAGTTGTCCGGAACTTGACTCCCCTCTTGAATATAGCAGCGGGAGCCAACGATACAGTTTTTTAGAATCGCTTTTTTGCCCACCCTGGATTCCTGCCATAATATTGCCCCTTCTATAACCGCATCTTCATCAACCTGACATTTTGGTTCGAGAACGGCTCCCTTTATCTTTGCCCCCTGGGCAATAACGCATCCCTCGCTGATAAGCACCGGACCTTCAATCTGAGCCGAGGGATGAATTTGGGCGTTTTTGCTGATCTGGGGGCGATAGATAGATAAAGACGGAGCTTTGCCTGAGAGCAGGTCATGGGTTACCTTAAGGTATTTTTCCGGTGTACCGATGTCAATCCAGTAGGTGGTGGAGGGATAGCTCAGGATAGGCTCGCCCTTCTCTAAGAGTAGTGGGAAGAGATGGCGCTCGAACATGGAGGTGGTGGAAGGCGGGATGTAGCCCAGGACTTCAGGCTCAAGGATATAGATGCCGGCGTTAATCATATTGGTGGTGACCTCTTCCCAGCTTGGCTTCTCGACAAAGCGTTTTACCATACCCTTGTCGTCAGTCTCCACCACACCGTATATCGTGGGGTTATCTACCGGGGTCAGGGAAAGGCTCACCTTGGGCTTTACCTTCCGGTGCTGGCTCATCATTGCGGTGAGGTCAATTCCGGTGACGACATCACCGTTAATGACAAAAAACGGCTCATCCAGTAAAGACTCGGCGTTTTTGACGGCACCGGCAGTGCCTAATGGCGTCTCCTCGACGAGGTAGGTGAGATGGACGCCTGATTCAGCGCCATCGCCGAAGTAGCTCTGAATGCGGTCGGGGAGGTAGCTGGTGGTCAGGATGATATCTCTTACGCCGTGCTCTTTGAGATAGAGTATCAGGTATTCCAGGAAAGGTTTATTCAGGATTGGCACCATTGCCTTTGGGGTGTTGAAGGTTAGGGGGTGCAGTCTTGTTCCTTCCCCTCCCACCAGAATGACTGCCTTCATCTTTCCCTTCCTCTGTAGGATTCTAGGTTGGTTTAGTGCGAGCTAGTATCTTCTCTGTCGCGCTTTCCGGTTAAACCGGTTGTCTCTTCCACGGAGGTACTCTTTACCTCTCTTATCGGAAAGGGGGAGGGCTTCGACAACATTAATCACCCGGTTCTTTAGTCTTTTACCTTTGAGATTGGTAATGGCGGCTTCGCCCTGAGACTTTGAGGCCATTTCAACAAATCCATATCCCCTGGTCTGACCACTGCCAATATACTTGTCGTTCATAACGACCACGGATATTACTTCTCCGAAAGCCGTGAATTCTCGCCGCAGTTCTTCCTCAGTAACCTCGAGGGATAAATTGCCGACATATATGTTCATCTTAGCCCCCTTCTTTTTTTGGGAAGTGAGCTAGGCTTGGCCTAACGTTTGTTATTGACGTCCAGGCTAATAGCCCTTCGGAATCATTAATATATGCTCTTTTTGCTAAGTAGGATTGAATAAGGAGGAGTTTAGTATCTTCTACCCCTTCCTCCACCAAATCCACCACCTCCACCACCTCTCCTGCCCCCGAAAGAGCCACCCCTGTCATCGGAGCGGGGCCGGGCTGCATTTACAGTAAGCGTTCGGTCCTTCAAGGTTTTCCCGTTGAGACCAGCGATTGCCGCCTGTCCCTCGGACACCGAGGGCATTTCAATAAAGGCAAATCCTCTTGGCCGTCCGCTATACTTGTCAGTTATGACATTTACCGACTCTACCTTTCCAAAAGCAGCGAATTCCGCCTGTAGTTCCTCTTCAGTCACGTCAAAGGATAGATTACCTGCATAGATTTTCATGCTCAGCCCCCTTTTTGAATTGCCTCTACTAGTTCTGGGAGCATACATAGACTGGAAACTCCCAGCCTACGTATGCTCTTAAGATTAAACCAGCGTTAGCCGCTGGCTTTAATTTTACGGTAGCAATCGCTACAGTACACTGGTCTATCACCACGGGGTTCAAATGGTACCTCGGTATCCTTACCACACTGAGCGCATGTTACCGCGAACATCTGCCGCTGCGAGCCGTAGCCGCTATTTCCATAACGATCGGCTTTTCTTGCCTGGCGACAGGAAGGACAGCGCTTGGGCTCATTAGTATAGCCTCTGGATTGGAAAAGCTCCTGCTCTTCAGCGCTGAAGGTGAAGGTGTTTCCGCAATCGGAACACTGGAGTGTTTTGTCCTCAAAACTCATTGGATGACCTCCTCTCTTCAAATATTTCAGTTAGAGTTTGGGTCACCCAATGCTTGATAAAACCCTTGGGATTTAAAGCAGTATACGATAACCAAAACCTGAACTGTTGCTATATTATACCACTATTGCCGACTTCTTGGCAAATGGTGTACATTTGACAGATATACCCCCGTGTGTTATATGGTGCTTAGATGGCGAAAAAAGAGCTCAAGGTTGTGCGTACCACCACCTGGTCTGCCGGGCCTGGCTGTCACGGCGGTTGTGGTGTGCTTGCCTACATTGAGGATGGGAAGCTGGTCAAGATTGAGGGAGACCCCGACCACCCCTGGAATCAGGGCCGTCTCTGCGCCAGGTGTCTAGCCATGACGCAGTATGTTAATCATCCCCAGCGGCTAACCCGTCCCCTCAAGCGGGTGGGGGAGCGTGGGGAAGGCAGGTGGCAGGAAATCTCCTGGGACGAGGCTTTTGACCTTATTGAGAATAGGCTGGGCAAAATCAGGGAGGAATTCGGCCCCGAGAGTGTCATCTTCTCCATGGGGACGGGGAGGGACATCGGCCCCTGGATATGCTTGCTTGCCTATGCCTACGGCAGCCCCAACGTGATGTTTGCTCTCAGTGGGATTGCCTGTTACAGCCCGAGGATAACCGCCGTGGAAACGGTGCAGGGTGATTACTGCATACTTGATGCCGCCCAGTGGTTGCCGAAGCGCTATGACGACCCCAGGTATAAGGTCCCGGAGTGCATCGTAGTCTGGGGCTATAACATCCCGGCTTCATGCCCTGATAATGTCTTCGGGCACTGGATTATCGACCTCATGAGAAGGGGCACCAAGATTATCGCCATTGACCCCAGGCTGTCGTGGTTTGCCTCAAGGGCGGAGAGGTGGTTAAGACTTAGGCCGGGGACGGACGGCGCCCTGGCCATGGGCTTTCTCAATGTGATTATAAACGAGGGCTTATATGATAGGGACTTTGTCGAGAAGTGGACGAACGCAGCCCACCTGGTCAGGGGAGACAGCGGCAAGCTGCTCCGAGAAAACGATTTAATAAAGAATGGTTCCCCGGACAACTTCGTTGCCTGGGATGTGGCGGGTAAACAGCCGGTGGTCTGGGACTCCCACAATGTGGAGTATAAGCTCCCCGATGCCAAACCAGCCCTGGAAGGCGAGTTTAAGGTCAGCCTCTCCGATGGGAGCAGAGTGACGGCTAAAACGGTGTGGAGTGTATTTTGTGAAGAAGTAAATAAATACCCCGTAAAGCGGGTATCTGAAATCACCTGGGTCCCGGAAAAGGATATTATCGAGGCGGCAAGGCTTTACGCCAAAAGCAAACCGGCGTCCATCCACTGGGGGGTGCCCATTGATATGACGCCGGCAATCACCCCCACCGTCCAGGCAATTACCGCCCTATGGTGCCTCACCGGCAATCTGGATGTACCCGGCGGCAATGTTATCTCAAGGTATGCCTTTGATGCTGTTGCCTACGCCCTGCCCGGGGCAAAGGGGGTCATCAGGCTGGAATCCGAGGAGATGGACAAGAAGAGGATAGGCGCCGACCGCTACGGACCCCTTAATAAATTCATCTGGAGGGCACAGCCTGACCTTGCCTTAGAGCAGATTTTCACCGAAAAGCCCTACCCCATCAAGGGGATGTGGCTCCAGACCTGCAACCCTGTTGCCGGCATAGGTCTTGACCCAAAGAAATGGGTTGAGGCGATTAAGAGGCTTGACTTTGTGGTTGCCGTTGACCTTTTCATGACCCCCACCACCCAGCTCGCTGATGTGGTGCTGCCGGCAGCCAGCTTTCTGGAGAAGGATAGCGTCCGGAGCTGGTGGGTGCCGCTTCAGAGCATCAACAAGGCTATTTCCGTCGGCGAATGCAAGCCCGACGTGGAAATAAACTTTGAGCTGGCCAGGAGATTTAACCCCAACCTCCGCTGGAATAATATCCACGAACTTTTTGACGAGATAATAAAGCCCTCCGGTATGAGCTTTAAAGAGCTTCAGAAAAAGGGCTGGGCTTTCCCCCCGGAGGGCCACCCCAGCGCCCCATATCACCGCTTTGAAAAGGGGCTGCTGCGCCCGGATAAAAAGCCCGGTTTTCAAACACCGTCGGGCAGGATTGAATTATACTCATCTTTAAGAGAGGAGTGGGGGCTGGAGCCTCTAGCCCACTATGAAGAACCGCCCTTCACCCCGGTAAGTCAGCCCGAGTTGTATAAAGAGTACCCCCTGATTCTTTCCACGGGGAGGCGCTCTCCGGTGTACTTCCACTCCGAGCACAGGAATATCCCCTGGCTGCGCCAGATTGACCCCGACCCGGTGGTTGAAATCCATCCTGAGACCGCCAGCTCACTAGGTATCGGTGACGAGGACTGGGTCTGGGTGGAGAACTGGCTGGGGAGGTGCAAACTCAAGGCAAAGCTTACCCCGGTGGTGCCCCGATGGATGGTGATGGCTGCTCACGGCTGGTGGTTTCCGGAAAAGGCGGGGGCAGAGCCTTCCCTCTTCGGGGTCTGGGAATCTAACATAAACCAGCTTATTCCCATGGGTTTCCAGGGCAAGGACGGGCTGGGTGCCCCCATAAAAAATTTACTCTGCCGATTATCCAAGGTTAATGAGGGGACAGAAAATGCCTGAGAAAGATAGGTATGGCTTGCTTATTGATTATGAGTACTGCACCGGGTGTTACGCCTGCCAGGTCGCCTGCGCCCAGGAATACAAGTGGCCAGCGGGTATGTCCGGAATCAAGGTAATTGAGGTTGTCCAGAGTCTACCCAATGACAAGGCATATCTTGCCTACATACCGTTTCCCACCGAACTATGCGTCCTCTGCCCGGCTCGTACCAAAAAGGGGCTTGAGCCGGCATGCGTCAAGCATTGCCTGGCGGCCTGCATGAAATACGGCAAGATAGAAGAGCTGGCCAAGGAAATGGGCAAGAAACCGAGGATGGTGCTCTGGGCGCCACGTTAATATTTAAGAGATGGGGGGGAAGCCGACGGACTTTCAATTTAGTGAGGAGCAGAACGGGTTCCGGCAAGAAGTCCGTGCCTTTCTGGACGCCGAGCTGCCACCGGGCTGGGTGGGCTATCTGGGGGGTACCAGTGGCGACCACGTCGTTGATAGCAGTGAGGGCTGGCGGGTATTTAAGGACATAGCCCGTAAGCTGGGGGAGAGGGGTTGGCTATCTCTATTCTGGCCCAAAAAGTACGGTGGCCAGTCTCGCTCCTATGTAGACTACATCATCTTCTCCGAGGAGGTAGCCCGTCGCGGGTCACCGGGGTATAACCCCATTGCCGTCAAGATGCTGGCGCCAACCCTTATTGACTACGGCACCGAAGAGCAGAGGGAGCGGCACCTGAAGCCAATTGCCAGGGGGGAGGAGTTCTGGTGCGAAGGCTTCAGTGAACCGGAGGCGGGTTCCGACCTGGCTTCACTCCAGACCAAGGCGATAAAAGACGGCAGTCACTTCATCATAAACGGGCAGAAGAGCTGGAGTACCTTTGCTAATTATTCCGATTGGTGTTGTCTGCTGGCTAGGTCAGACCCCCATGCCCGGAGGTCCAGGGGGCTCAGCTTTTTCCTGATTGATTTGTCCACCCCTGGCGTTAGCGTCAGACCGATAAGTAATCTAGCCGGCGAGCCGTCATTTTGCGAGATATTCTTTGATGATGCCAGAATACCAGGGGAAAATATAGTGGGCAAAGAGAACGAAGGTTGGCCGGTGGCGCAGGCGCTATTGGGTCATGAGCGGACTTCAATTGAATTTGTGGCTATGGTGCAAAGCATGATTGAGGGGGTGGTGAAATGTTTAAAGACCACTTCCAGAATGCCGTCGGTGCCAAGCAGACACTTATTAGCCAGACTGGCAATAGAGACCGAGGTCGGGCGCTTGATTAACTATCGGGTGGCTTGGCTGCGGGATAAGGGGATGGCTACCGCTTGGTATGCGGCTATGGCTAAGCTATATAGCACCGAGCTGTTTAAGCGTGCCGCCGGCGCTGCAATGCAATTGTTGGGACCCTATGCCCAGCTTGACGAGAGGGAGAACATAGCCCCGGTGCAGGGGTGGATTGAGCACATGTATCTTGTCTCCTTTGGGGCAACTATTGCTGCCGGAACCTCGGAGATTCAGAAAAACATAATTGCCCTAGCCGGGCTGGGACTACCCAGGCAGTAAATAGGTAGGGGGGTCTTGACAAAGGTGGGGTAGCCATATATACTCTCGAGGTACGAGGAGTTCCATAAGTTTGCCAAGCTAGCAGAGTCGATATACTAATGAAAGGGGGGATGGATATATAAGATTTTAAGATAACAAGACCTGGTACAGTTTGGATCCTTAGAAAGGAGAAGAAACAGGTGAAAAAGAAGGTAATTGTTGGGGTAATAGCGTTAACGATAGTAGCGTTGTTAGTGCCCTTGTTTACCGCCTGCCCCGCTCCCCCGGCAGAAAGAGACAAAATCCTCATTGGTGCCTCAAGGTCTATCACCGGCCCACTCGCTTTCTTTGAAGAAAATGCCTTCGGGCCAATCTATAAGATGTGGGCTGAGGAAGTCAATGCCGCCGGCGGGATATACGTGTCAGATTATGGCAAGAGCCTGCTTGTAGAGATGGATGTAGCTGATGACACGTCTGATTCGGGCATGGTGGCAACAAACATAGAAAAATTGTGTGTCCAGGACAATGTTGACTTCCTCTTCGGTCCCTGTGGCACCGCTCCGCTCTTTGCTGCCGCCCCTATAGCCAATAAGTACGAGAAGATAATCCTGTGCGCCGAGGGTGGTGCAACCAGTCTCAGGGCGATGATGCCTGACCTCCCCTACGTCTTTTCCGTCCTGAATTTTTCCGACCACGCCCAGATGCCAGTTATGGCTGAACTTTTTGACGAATGGGGCGTAGACTCGGTGTATGCAATCTACATTGCTGACCTCCATGGCGCCGAGTATCTACTTATAGGTACGGCCGAGCTTACGAAGGTGGGGATTCCCTTAGTTAACGCCGTCAGCGTTCCCATGTTCGGTGCAGACTACGCCTCCATAATCAGGGCAGCTATGGATTCTGGAGCCGACGCCTTTGTCGCTTGGTGCTATCCCTGGATGATCTACCCTGCCGTCGAGCAGTCAATAGCGCTTGAGTATAACCCGGATGTCTGGCTAGGCGGACCTGGCGTCAATTTTGAGGATTTCAGGGTGGCGTTTGGTGACGCGAATATTGAGGGAATGGTTGGTGAAGGTGCCTGGAGTGAGCATAGCTCTGCCGCAGCTGCAGATTTCACTGCTAGATTCACCGAGCGCTGGAGCAGAAGACAGATTGATTGGTGGGGGCATCTGCCCTATTACGGTGCACTGCAGTTCTTCCAGATGGCTATTGAGGAAGCTGGAACCCTTGACTCGAAGACAGTAAGGGATGTGATGGCTACCTCGACGTTTGATACGCCGACCCTGGGCCCGACCTATTTTGAGATGTTCGGTGATGGCGGCGGATTTTTTGGAACTGAGTGCTATCCCGGGCAGATTGGTCAGTGGCAGAGTGGATACTTTGAAGTCATTGACCCCGGTGTGAAGCGTACCGCAGAACCAATCTTCCCCAAGGTACCGTTCCCGTCACCAGCAGGGGAGTAATAAAAACAATAGGGTCACATAGTTAACAACAACAATAGTTAACAACAATAGTGTGATAATAATAGTGAGCAGGCTGTCTAAAGGGTGTAAAGATAACAGCTCTTGAGAGAGTGCTTATTTTCTCCAGAGGACTTATCCTGCACCTCTTAGGCAGCCTGTATCCATGATTAGCAAAGCTAGGAAGCTATCATTATGATTATTAGAATCCTGAACATAGTGATTGATGGTTTGCTGATGGGCGGTATCTACGCCCTGATTGCTATGGGCTTGAGCCTGCAGTATGGCGTTGCCCGGGTGTTTAACATCGCTCATGGCGAGTTTATTATGATCGGGGCTTTCGCCACCTGGTTGATGTATACTGTCTTGGGGATTAACCCCCTGCTTTCCCTGGTCATTGTTGGTCCTATCATCTTAGTAATAGGTTTTTTACTTCACCGGACTTTGTTCACAAGTCTTAGAATCAGGGCACCCAATCCGGGTGCCTACGAGGCTAGTTCCATGCTGGCTTCTTTCGGTCTCCTCTTTATCATTCAATATATCGCCTTAGCAATATGGGGGAATGCAACAAGGGGGTACACTTATTTAGCTGTCCCGTTCAGAATTGGGGGAACGATTTTTGCCACCAATCGCTTGGTAACCCTTGCCTTTGCGGTAGGTATCGGTTTAGCCTTCTATCTCTTTCTAACCTATACCCGCATGGGTAAAGCAATCAGGGCAGCGGCTCAAGACCCGGCAGCTGCTGGACTCATGGGGATAAACATTAACTGGGTGCTGGCTTTATGCTTTGGCCTTGGTGCTTTAATGGCTGGTATTGCCGGCTCACTTACAAGCATGTGCTTCCCTGTTTATGCAACTATGGGTCTGAACTATACCATCATCGCCATCATCGTGGTCGTCTTGGGTGGTTTAGGTAGTATCCCGGGCAGTTTTATCGGTGGTTTTATAATAGGTCTTATTGGTAGCGTCATGAGCTACGTGCAGCCAGGCTTAGCTGTGGCTTCCTACTATCTGCTCTTCATAATTTTGCTCCTGGTGAGGCCAACAGGCATTTTGGGGAAGAAGTAGAGAAGAGATGAATATTGCAAGTGTTATTTCTAAAAAGCCTTTCTTACTGGGGTTAGTGGGCTTAATCCTGCTCCTGTTAGCTACTTTACCCTTCTATGCCACAGGTTATACTCCTATACTGATGACCACCATCTTAATGTATATCATCATGACGGTGAGCTGGGTTATCTTTTCCGGTCCTACCGGTTACATCTCACTGGCATCGGCTGCCTTCTTCGGGGTCGGCATCTATACTATGGCCATACTGGGGAAGGCACTACCACTGCCCGTCGTTATCGCTATTGCCGGGGCAGCCAGTTTCTTAGTTGCCCTTCTCGTTGGCGCTTTGACCCTGAGGCTAAAGGGCATATATTTTGCTATATTCACCTTCGGACTTGTTGTGCTCATCAAGGAGGTTCTCCTCTATTGGGAGATTAATATAACCGGCACGCGTGGCAGATTCGTTGTCCTGGAAAGTAATGAAACTGTTTATTACGTCATGCTAATCCTTTTTGTGTTAACAATGCTCGTCGCCTACTTTATCCAACACTCTAAATTAGGCTTAGCCCTGCGAAGCATCGGTGAGAATGAGGAAGCGGCGGCCCACACCGGCGTAAATGTAACTATGGTGAAGGTTATCACCTATGCCATCAGCGCTATTTTCGTGGGGGCATCCGGGGCAATCATGGCGACAAGATGGACATATATTGACCCATACGTCGCCTTTAACCCGATCCTTTCTTTTATGCCGGTTCTGATGGCTATCTTTGGCGGTGTGGGAACGCTTTATGGGCCGGTAATAGGGGCGTCTATGCTTGCCTACTTGCAAGAAGTGCTGACAACCAGGTTCCCCTATTACTACATGCTTATTTTCGGCGCTGTGTTAATAGCGGTTATATTATACCTGCCTAATGGATTGGTAGGATTGGTACAGAGAGGATGGAAACGAGTTTCGGGAGGTCAAATTGCGAGTACTTGAAGGCGAAAAGGTAACTAAGTATTTTGGCGGCCTGGCTGCAGTATCAAATGTTGACTTCCATGTTGACAAGGGCGAAATCTTTGGTCTGATTGGTCCCAACGGAGCTGGTAAAACAACCCTGTTTAATCTAATATCGGCGGCTCTGCCTCTTAAATCGGGGGTAATAAAATTTAAAGGCGAAAGGATAAGCGGCTTAAAGCCGCATCAAATCTGCAGGCTGGGAGTGGCCAGGACGTTTCAGGCAGTCAAGATTTTCCCCAATATGCCGGTTATTCAGAATGTATTGTTGGGCTCGATGTTCGGGACACCAACCGCGATGTCATCAGCGGATGCCACTAGGCAAGCTACGGAGTTGGTGGAGTTTGTGGGGTTGTCAGCAGTAAGCGCGACCTCGGTTAAAGACTTAACCCTGCTTAACCAGAAGCGAGTTGAGGTAGCCAGGGCGTTAGCCACCAAGCCAGAGTTACTCCTGCTTGATGAGCTGATGGCGGGGTTAAATCCCACCGAGGTGGCTCAGTCAATGGAGTTGGTAACCACCATTCAGGGTAGGGGGATTACCATCTTTATGATTGAGCATGTTATGAAAGCAATTATGAACGTATGTGGCCGAATTATGGTGCTCCATCATGGGGAGAAGATTGCCGATGGAACACCACAGGAGATTGCTACCAGTAAAAAGGTTATTGAGGTATACTTAGGAGAGTAGGCTTATGTTGGCAGTTAATAACATTAATACTTTTTATGGCAAGGCTCAAGCCTTATGGGATGTTTCTTTAAGAATTGATGAGGCGGAAATAGTTGGCTTGATTGGTGCCAACGGAGCTGGTAAAACTACACTGCTTAATACTATATCTGGTTTGATATCTCCGGCTTCAGGTAGTGTGGAGTTCCTTGACCAGAGGATAGATGGGCTGGAACCTAACATCATCGTGGAGAAGGGTCTTTCTCATGTGCCCGAGGGTAGAAGAATTTTTACCGACATGACGGTGCGTGAAAACCTGGAGATGGGCGCTTATCCTCGCCATGCTTGGAAGTGTAAGGATGAAACATTTAAGGAAGTTTATCAAGTTTTCCCCGCATTAAAAGAGAGAGAGCGCCAGTTAGCCAGAACACTGAGCGGCGGTGAGCAGCAAATGGTGGCTATGGGTCGGGGCTTGATGTCACGGCCAAAACTGTGCATGTTTGATGAACCGTCCTACGGTCTGGCACCAAGATTGTTAACCGAAGTTTTCGAGGTCATAAAGTCCCTGCGTGAGCATGGACTTACCGTTCTGCTGATTGAGCAGAATGTTCGAAATACCCTGGAGATAGCTGACCGGGCATACGTGCTGGAAAATGGTCGGATAGTCCTGGAAGGGGCTTGTGCCAAGCTCCTCAAAATTGACTATGTGAGGAAATCCTATTTAGGACTATAGCTTAACTGAAAAACGCCATAACTGCCGGTGACGCACAAGGTCGCTTGATTGTGCGTCGTATTTTTTCAGGTGCTATAATTGGGAAACCATGGTACGTTTGAGCTTCTACGGCGGCATCAATGAGATTGGCGGTAACAAGATACTCCTTGAGGATGCAGGGCGGAGGCTTTTGCTTGATTTCGGTTTCCCCTACAAGAGACACAAGCTTTTCTATGAGGAGTACCTGAAACCCCGGAGCGGTGCCGGGCTGCTTGACCCCCTGGTGCTGGGCTTGCTTCCCCCGCTGGAGGGGATTTACCGAGACGACCTTGAGGTGCCCGGTCTCTGGCAACAGTTCCGCGATATCCCTTCCTATCGGAGGCTTGAGCAGGTTGACGGGGTACTGCTGTCCCATGCCCACCTTGACCATTCGGGGCACATTTCTTTTCTGCGAGGTGGCATCCCGGTGTACGCCACCTCGGTGACGGCGTTTGTCATCAAGGCGATGCAAGACTCGGGGAAGACCGATTTTGACCAGCAGGTATGCTATTTCAGCCCCACCCGGAGGGAATGCCCCGCTGGTTGGAAGCAGACGGCTTTCCTTACCAGCGACCTGCCCCGTCAGCAGCGGCAGTTTTGTGTTGCCGATAGAGAGCCTCAAGCCCTCAGTCCGGAGGCGCTCCGTTTCTGGGAGTGGGGGTTCTGGGAGAAAACAGCCAAGCAAAAAGAGCTTTCCTCATGTCCCATGACCGGTCACCATGATTGTAGTTTTAACCTGCGCTGTTTTCCCGTGGACCATTCCATCCCCGGTGCCTGTGCCTGGGGTATTGAGACCGGCTCGGGCTGGGTGGTCTATAGCGGCGACCTTCGCTTTCATGGCAAACGCGCTGAGCTTAGCCAGAATTTCATTGAGGGTGCTGCCGCCCTGCGTCCCAGAGCCCTCATTTTAGAAGGCACCAATGTTGAGCGTGAGAGCAATGTTGCCGAGCGTGAGGTATATGAAAACGGGCTCAAGGCTATCAAGGGTTCAAAAGGTCTTGTTATTGCCGATTTCTCCCCCCGGGATGTAGACCGCTTGCTCACCTTCCTCCAGATTGCCAAGGAAACAGGCAGGAAGTTAGCCATACTGCCCAAGGACGCCTATCTGTTAAAGACGATGCGTCTTCTGGAGCCAGAAACGCCGGATATCGCCCGGGAGGGGAGCATTGCTATTTACCAGGACACCATTGCCAGCAGATACCCCAACTTGTGGGTAAGAAATATCTGCCAGGAATATGAGGATAAGATTGTCCTGGCGGAGGACGTAGCTTCGGCTCAGGAGGATTTTATTCTCTGCTTCAGCTTCTTTGACCTCAACGAACTGCCCAGCATTCGCCCCAGGGCGGGCAGTCTCTACGTTTATAGCTCCAGCGAGCCTCATGATGAGGAGCAGGAGATTGACTTCCGCCGCCTGCATAAGTGGCTTGAGCATTTTGGGCTCAGGGGCTTCGGGCTTCCCTTAGAGATTAACGGTGAGTGGGTGATTCCTGATGCCGAGAGGGGACTGCACGCCTCGGGTCATGCCTGCGGCGCCGATTTGCTAAAGATTGCCCGTGAAATAAAGCCCGAAATCCTCATTCCCGTCCATAGCGAGCACCCGGACTTCTTTGTTGAGCACCTATCCGGCAGCAAGATGGATATCGCGCTCCCCGTCATGGGGGGAACAATTGAGATATGAGCCTTATTTCAGGATATAAATAGCGCCGTTGGTGGCGTCCATCCTTACCTTCTGCCCTGATTTAATCTTTTTGGTGCCCTGTTGAGTATTGACAATGGTGGGCACTCCGTATTCCCGCCCGATGATGGCAGCATGGCAAAGGGTTCCCCCGGTATCGGTGATTACGCCCTTGACTAAGCCGAAGACCGGTGTCCATGCCGGGTTGATGCCGGGGCATACCAGGATATCGCCCGCCTGTACCTTCTTCAGGTCTTCATACATCATCACCACGCGGGCTGTTCCCTCAGCTTCTCCGGTGCAGCCGCAGATGCCCCACAGGTCTGCCTTCAGCTCCGGCTTGGGCTGGGGCACTTCTCCCACAACGAGCTTTATGGCAATGACATCCTTGGAGGGTAATAAGTCCTTTTTTATGGCTTCCTCTTTGCTGGCTCGGTCGGTCAGGATGGGGGGCTGGGGGGCATTTTGCGCTTTTTCCCAGGCAGCCCGCCGCATTCTGGTTAACCAGCGCATGTCATACGCCTCAGGAATCATAAGCACCCGGTCAATTTCATCAGGCTTCATCATGAAGACGTCTTCGGGGGCATCAATCGCTCCCTTCTGGGCAAGCCTTTTTCCCATGGCCAGGTAGCCGCGGCGCATGAGGGCTTGGATAAAAAGCTCGCAGTATAGATTATGCTCCTCGCTGTATGAGCTTGCCTTTCCTGCTAGGCGTATCAGACTCCGGAACAAGTCCTTCTCTTCCGCCGGCACCCGCTTGAGGAGGGTAGCTATGGCCGCTTCTCTCTTCTGGGCAAGCTCGGCTCTGGTAGCTTCCAGGTTATAGCTTGAGCCCTTTATGATATTATCCTTCACCAGCCTGATGGGGGTGGCTGGGTCTTCCAGCCAGTAGGGCTCGGTGAAGTCGCTGAAGCGCCTCATCCGCCACCCCCCGACCTCGTCGGTCTTCATGTAGCCCATGAATTCCTTGAGCCATTCCTTGCCCTTTGCTGACTGCTGGAGCTTGGTAAGAATAGCCTGAGGCTCGTTTTTCTTAAAGATGTCTTCCAGCTTCATCTTGAGGGCAAGCTTGCCGAATTCCCACAGCTTCTTGTCCATCTGGTATATCTTGTTGTCAAAGCCTCGCACCATGTCCTGGAACTCGGGGTCCTGGTCCTTTATGCCGAAGCGCTCCTTGGTCATTGTCTCGAGCAGTAACCAGGCGTTATTTGAGGCGTACATACCCAGGAAGTGGATTTCCCACATCCTCAGATAGGCACGCCTCAAATTGCGGCTGTGGTGGCACAGCTGAAGGTTGGTGGCGTTATCAACATCAACCTCCTTGAGCTGGCTATAGATGCCCAGCAGCTCTTTTTTGTTACTGGCCCAAAGGCCATCAAAGTCCTCAAGCCAGGGGCGCAGTGCCTGGCGGAATTTGACCTCACGCTCAGCAATCTCCTTGGGGTCTCTTACTATGTGGAAGGCGCAGTAGATGCTGCCGTTCAGGGTGCGCAGTTCCCAGCCCTTACAGGTGGGGATGCTCAGCTCGCTGCAGGCGACCTTAAAACCATGACTGCAGTATTTCACCCAGTGCCAGGCGTAGAGGGGGGTCAACGGTGGTATGCTGTGCGTTCCATCAAAGAACCAGGAATGCATCTGGGGGAGGTCAATCTCTTCGATGTAATCAGAACCTATGGTTTTATCCCAGATTTTAAGCTTCGGCTGCTTTTTCTTGGGCACCTTGCTCCTTATCTATCCATTAGGTCTATAGAATCTTTTGGTAATCAGGTCAATCATACGGTCGGTGACCGCTTCTGGTTTCTTAGCCGCCGCCTCTGCGGGGCGGGTCTGGAGGAGAAATATATTATGGGGTGGGGGGAAGTCGGGGTCAATAACCCATTCCATGTCCTGCGGCTCGCCCAGGTGTTTCTCCAGTGACATAGCCATTTTGGCGATAGCTACTATCTCATCATCGCTCAGGCAGGGTACTGACTGCTTCTTTGGCGGCACCTCCTCCCAGTCAACCCCCCTTTTCTTGTTTATTACCTGCTTTGCCTTTTTACCGATATAGGTCTCCAGTATAGCGAAGCTCTTTTTGTCCACCACGAACCGGTCCACACTCTCCGCCCCGCTGACCACCCCTTCCCCCAGCCCCCAGTTGGCGCTGATTACTATCCTGGAGGTATCAGCGGTGACGGGGTCAAGGGTGAAGGCGATGCCGGCGGAGCGGGCATTTACCATTTTGGAGACGGCAACACCGAGTTCGTCCCCCATGACGGGGATATCTTTATTGACGCGGAAGGCAATAGCCCGGGCGGTATAGGCGCTTGACCATACCTTCCTCACCTTGTCCAGCACATCTTCAACGCCGATAACGTTCAGGTAGGTCTCAAACATGCCGGGGCGGCTCTCCGTCCCCGCTGACCGCACCGAGACGGCGGCATCGGGGACTTTTACCTTTTTGCCCAGCTCTTTATAGTGTGAGGCTATCATTTTACTTATGCCTTTCGGTATCTCTTTGCTTTCAATCATGCCCCGGATATCCTGGCTCAACTTGTCAAAGAGGGTAATTTTCTGGCCTTTAAGCTCGCCGAGACGGCTCACATAGCCTGAAATTTCCTCACCGGCTCCGCTTTCCTCGGCGAACTTGCGGTAGAGGGCAATGGAGATGGCAAATCCCGGGGGGACGGGCAAGCCCATTCGTATCATTTCTCCCAGGTTAGCGCACTTCTTGCCTACCAGCTTGTTGTGCTCCTGCCCCACTTCCTCAAAGCTGAATATTAGTTTGCCAGAGGCCGTTTCCCCTTTCATCTTTGAGGCTAAGTATAGCAGTAAACTGTTTGCTTCGTCCATATCCCCTTACCTTTTTCCTGAAAATTGGGCAAAATACCTGTTTTGGTTGACAAATATGCCGAGTATGTCAAATAATAATTCGGAAGCACGGGACTTTAACTAGAGAGAAGGGGGGCAGGCAAGGTTGTTGCTTAAAGGGAAGGTAGCGGTCATTACCGGCTCAACAGCCGGCATCGGCAGGGCGGGCGCCATTGCCTTTGCCCGCGAAGGCGCCAAGGTCGTTGTTAGTGGGCGGAACCGCCAGCGGGGGGAGGAGGTGGTGGGTGTAATAAAGGGGCAGGGTGGCGAGGCGAGCTTTGTTCCCGCGGATATGCTCAAGGTAGCTGATATTGAGCAACTGGTTAAAAAGGCGGTTGATAGCTACGGTCGGCTGGATATCTTCTGGCATAATGCCGGCATCGTCGGTCCCGACGATATAAAAAATATCACCGAAGAGATATATGATAATATGATGACGGTACACCTCAAAGCCGCTGTCTTCGGCGCCAAATTTGCCGCCCCCGAGATAGGCAAAGCCGGAGGGGGGTCAATTCTATTCACCGGCTCGGTTGCCGGGCTAAAACAGGCCACTTATTCCATTACCTATTCGCTGGCAAAGACGGGGCTGGTAATGCTGACTAAGAAACTGGCCGTAGATTTGGCTAAGGATAACATCAGGGTCAATTGCCTCTGCCCGGGTCGAGTGAAAACACAGATGAGAATATCTGTTGCCGAGCAAAGGGCGCAGGCGCTGGGCATTACCCCCGATGAGTGGGACGAGAAGGACAGAGGGCGTATACCTCTGGGCAGGTTCATTACGGAAGAGGAAGTGGCTGAGGGGGCGTTATTCCTTGTCTCGGACAGGGCTTCCTCAATTACCGGCGTTGCCCTCCCCATTGACGGGGGCTTCCTGGCAGTATAGAATCTGGCGAACGCTTTTTATAATGCTAACCAAAAGTAAGGAGGAGTATTAAATGGGAAGGTTAGACAACAGGGTAGCCATAGTGACCGGTGGTGCCAAGGGCTTGGGCAAAGCCTTTTGCTTCGGGCTGGCTAAAGAGGGGGCTAAGGTGGTGATGGCGGCGCACCGTCTGGACGAGGAATCGCAAAAGGCGGTCAAGGAGATAGAAGCCAAGGGCGGTTTCGGTGTCACCGTTGATGTCACCGACGAGAAATCGGCACTGCAGATGGCTGAGGAGACAGTTAAGAAGTTTGGCCGAATAGATATTCTGGTGAACAACGCCGCCTTTTACTACGGCGTGGGCCGGAATCCCTTTCATGAGGTTTCTTCAGAGGACTGGGACAAGGCGCTGGCGGTAGGTGCCAAGGGCGCTTGGCTATGCTCTAAGGCGGTGTTTCCTCAGATGAAAAAGCAGAACAAGGGCAAGATTATTAACCTCTCTTCCGATACTGTCTTCGCCCCGACCAAGGGGATGATTAACTATATTACCTCCAAGGCGGCAGTCATCGGCATCACCCGCGTCCTTGCCGGCGAGCTGGGGCAGTATAATATCTGTGTTAATGCCATCGCTCCCGGTTATACCGATACCCCGGCAAGCTGGACTATCGGCAATGTGGCTAAATTCGATGCGAGCACTACCCCGCTGGGGCGTGTTGGCAAACCGGAAGATATGGTCGGTGCCGTCATCTTCTTTGCCAGCGATGACAGCGACTTCATTAGCGGTCAGACGCTGATAATTGATGGCGGACGGCGGGTGCACTAGAAGGAGTGTTAAATGGGAATATTGAAAGATAAGGTAGCCATAGTAACCGGTGGCGGTAGGGGGTTGGGCAAAGCCTATTGCCTGAGGATGGCTGAGGAAGGAGCCAAGGTAGTGGTGGCTGATATCCTTGAGCGGGAGGCGGAGGAAACAGTCAGCGAAATCAAGGCGAAGGGTGGCATGGCTATAGC
>Ga0315532_1000984_pt1 | contig 22394 bp, 20 predicted proteins | sample SalMarWE160370MG_FD_203082 | JGI IMG/M metagenome (GOLD analysis project Ga0315532, IMG submission 203082) | Salt marsh sediment microbial communities from the Plum Island Ecosystem LTER, Massachusetts, United States - Salt Marsh Sediment WE1603-70 ...
GGCTCTTCCATCCCCGCCTTATCGGCTCGGCTTTTGGGGAACTGCTCGACCTCAGATAACAGCTTGTCAATATCTACGCCAAGGTCTTTCAGGATAGTTGCACCGGTACTACTACTTTCTTTAAGCAGGCCCAAAAAAATATGTTCGGTTCTTATATACTTATGTCCGAATCGCTGCGCATGCTCGTTAGCCAGTGCCATAACCTTACGTGCATCATCTGTAAATCTCTCAAACATACCAAACGCTCCTCGAAGAAATGAAAAACAACACCCACTCCACCTATTTTTGCAGACCTAATTGACTTTTTCAACGGCTATGCTCTAAATGTATTGCCTAATAATCAATGATTTCTTCATCTACAGTCCTTATAGCCTTTAAAGCATTCCAACATCTGAAAATTGCGACCGGTCGTGAATCTGTTGTCGTCTGTAATATATAGCAATATCCAGACACAATATATCGATCTTGTCAGTAAAGTCAATTTTTTACGGCAGAAGGACAATTCACCATTCTTCAAAACGAGGGTACATTAGATGGATAACGATCGTATTTGGGGCCAGATTTTGACTTTCAGACGTAGGGTTTAACGGCTTAGCTATTAAATACCCCAGTTTTTGGCACCTTTAATGAATTTGTTTTGCAGGTACATCCCCAGTGCCATCGGTATCAGCAGCATTATCGGCAGGAACCATTTTTGCTCAAACACTATCTGTTTCAGCTTTTCACCTTCCACCATATAATGATATAAAACGGCTAAGACACCGGCTCCTATCAGGCTGCCGCCGCCGAAGCTGGTAAACAACATGACGGAAATCTTATAACCTTTAGCGACAAACGAAATCATTGCGCCGGCAACGACTCCTATAAGTGCGCCTGCCCAGATGTATTGTTCAGGCAATCCTGCAGCGAGCCAGCCGCCACCTGTTAGTATTCCGCATGCAGCCGCACTTAAAGCAGCCACTCCGTATCGCATCAATGGTATAGATACAACTGCAAAGAGCACCACAGATATAAGCGCAAGCCAGACTATAACGCCAGCTATATATCTGTTCGCCAATATCGCAATAGTCAGACCAACCAGACCAAAACTGATTGACACGAGTATTTTGTATATACGCCAGCCGTAGATCAGACAGACGATTCCAAAAGATATAAAGGTTAATGCTTCGACTATGCCGAGGGAGGTGATGTGCTGCCAAATCAAGTCCATCGGGACAATTCCTCCCTCTGCCGTTTTTGATCCTGAATTTTTGGCTGCCTGTGCTAAAATGTTAATATAATTCATGGTTTCCTCCTGCATTTATTCTCTGCCCCGCCCAGCGCTGGGCGGGGTTATTTTGTCCGCCAAGCCTGCCTGCTTTGCTGAGGTCCTTGACTGTTATCTACTGGTTCTTTCGCCGTTAGGCGTCCTGTGGACTTTGTTGATTGTCCCCTTATATTTCGACAAAGCAAAAATTGCTCGAAGGTGCCAAAGACTATCATTACAATAAATACAGTTTTATAAAATGAGCCTCTATCGGCGATTATGCTGATAGGTGCGGTACCTTTGTATAACAATAACAAAATCATGCCGGCAAATACCATCATCGTTCCCAAAGCCGAAAACAACAGAGACGATGCAAGACGCCAAAAAATTAGCCCGGGCACTATCAGGATAATTGCAGAGACTGCGATTATTGCCCAGTTATATAAAGGCATCTGCCGACAGGCATATTTTATCTTGTCAATGAAACCGGCCGCGTATGCTTTTACCGTCTGTGAACTTTCCTGAATGCTCATATTTGATGAGCCTTGTACCGCAATTGCAGGCTGGTTTTCATTGATTGTTTCGTCGGATGCCGTCATATATGGCGCAATCAATATCGTAAAGCATACAATCGTAGCCAGGGCAGCAAGTAGTATCGTGATAATCAGCCTTTGGAATATGATTGCAATCAGTACGGCTATGCCTATGGCGATTGCTGTTGTGAAAATATTTCGGCCGAACAAGAAAAATCCACAAATTGCACCGGCAAATGCGCCTATGAGCCCGGCTAAGGGTCTTCTAAGACTCAGGCCGCGAAGCCAGATGAACAATCCAACAATCAGGATTGCTAATCCCGGTATGATTAACACAAGATAAGCAAATCCTGCCGCTGCTTGTTCAAAATTTTGGAGTATTTCCAGCATAACGCCCTTATTCTGTCTTCTGTCCTCTGGCTCCTGTCTTCCGGCTTATTTATTTATCGGCCTATGTTACCAATTTTCGTTAAATAGTTGAAGGATTTATGGATAGAAGGACGAAAAGATTAGTTCCAGCTAATCAGGTAGGTCGAATGCGGATGAGAGGAGTCGAACCTCCACGAGCGTTAAGCCCACAGGCACCTGAAGCCTGCGCGTCTGCCAATTCCGCCACATCCGCGAGCGGTATCTGATTATCTATTATTTATATATTTCCGTCAATATCCATAGCATAAACCTGCTAAAAATACCGTGTCGAATTTTTAACCTTTCACTACTAAATTTATAACTAATATAAACGTCCTATAAAATTACTGTCATATAAGTCTATAACCCAACAAGTCTTGTGGGCTTATCCAGCTTTAGGGGCAGAGAAATCCTATCATGGGATGGAATCCAGCAAGCTGCTGAACATATGCCTTTGCTAAAGCTATGTTCTTTAATAGTCGATACTTACAAAAGATACAAAGAAAAACGGTTGATTAGTTAATTGGTTAATTGTCTGCATTAAACCAACCAATTAACTAATTTGCTAATTCACTAATAAAACTTTTAGTGCAACCGACGGGTACGGAGTCTGTCTAAATTGTCTGTTGAAAATTGACAATTTGTGAATTATCATACCTGTTGAGCATCAAGTATCCCTTTGGTATGCGGGTACAACTCACTAAGTTTATTTTTGTCGAGCCTTCTATATGAAAGCATTAATTACAGGCGGTGCAGGCTTTATCGGCTCTCATTTGGCAGAACGGCTGCTGAAAGACGGTACCCCGGTTGCGGTTATAGATAATCTCAGCACCGGAAGCCTAAAAAATATTGAGGCTTTCCGCAATTCGCGCCAGTTTACTTTTGCCGAGGGTGACATCCGCAACGTCAAGTTGATGGAGAATCTTACAGAGCAATGCGATGTGGTTTTTCATTTAGCTGCTGCTGTCGGTGTCCAGTTAATAGCGGACAAACCAGTGCACACAATAGAGACCAATATCAGCGGCACCGAAACGGTACTGAATGTGGCCAACAAACTCGGTAAAAGAATCCTTATCGCCTCCAGCAGCGAAGTTTATGGTAAAAACGAGGCGGTTCCCTTTCACGAGGATGACGATATTGTACTCGGCAGCACAACTTTATCCCGCTGGTCGTACGCCTGCAGCAAAGCAATAGACGAATTTCTCGGTTTGGCTTTTTATCAGCAATATGGTCTTGAGGTTATCATAGGACGCTTCTTTAATACCATAGGGCCGAGACAAACAGGCCGCTATGGAATGGTAGTGCCACGCTTTGTGCGATGGGCCTTAAAGGGTGAGCCAATCCAGATATATGGTACGGGTCGGCAGAAACGATGCTTTTGCTTCGTGGCCGACCTCGTTGAAGCGGTTATAGGGCTGATGAATTGCAAACAAGCGGCAGGCAAGGTATTTAACATAGGCTCAACTGAAGAGATTACCATTGAAAGCCTTGCAGATAAAATTATTGAAATGACGGCAAGCAAAAGCACAAAGGAGTTTGTATCCTACGACGTTGCTTACGGCAGGCCTATCGAAGATATGATGCGACGAGTGCCTAGCATAGAGCGCATCAAAAAAGCTATCGGCTGGGAGCCTAAAACGCCTTTGGCGGATACGCTTCGGATGATTATTAAAGAAAGAGCCTCGGGTAAATTCCAGGGCTAAATATGAGGGAGATTATGAAAAAGGCGTTGATCACCGGCATTACAGGGCAGGACGGTTCGTACCTTACAGAATTCTTATTAAAAAAAGGCTATGAGGTTTGGGGTATTATTAGGCGAAGCTCTTCGTTCCACACCGGCAGAATAGACCATTTGTATAAAGACCCGCATGAACAACCGAAGCTTAAATTAATCTATGGGGATTTGACCGACGGCGCTAATCTGTCAACAATCATAAATGAAGTTAAACCTGATGAGGTATATAACTTAGGCGCTCAGAGCCACGTTCGCGTTAGTTTCGATATGCCTATCTTTACGGTTAATACCGATGCGCTTGGAACGCTTCGGCTGCTTGAAGCGATTCGTTCCAGCGATCGGCCGGTGAAGTTTTATCAGGCTTCCAGCAGTGAGATGTACGGCAAGGTCGTCGAAATCCCACAGACTGAGAAGACGCCGTTTTACCCTCGCAGTCCGTATGCTTGCGCCAAGGCGTACAGTTTCTGGCAAACGTTGAATTATCGGGAGGCTTACGGCTTGTTTGCGTGTAATGGCATTTTGTTTAACCACGAGTCACCGAGGCGCGGCGAGACGTTCGTCACCAGAAAGATTACTCGTGCGGCAACGCGGATTAAATGCGGCTTGCAGGATAAGCTGTTCTTAGGCAATCTGGATGCAAAACGCGACTGGGGCTTCGCGGGAGACTATATCGAGGCAATGTGGCTCATGCTTCAGCAGGATAGCCCCGATGATTATGTCATAGCTACTGGCGAAAGCCATTCGGTTAGAGAATTTGTAGAGGAAGTTTTCAGCTACCTTGACCTGGATTGGCAAAAGTACGTTGAAATCGACCCACGATATTTTCGGCCGTCTGAAGTTGACTTTCTGCAAGGCGATGCGAGCAAAGCTAAAAAGGTCCTTGGATGGGAGCCGAAGGTAACCTTCAAAGAGCTTGCTAAGTTGATGACAGACACCGATATGAAAATCGCCATGGAAGAAAAGATTATCCAAGACCATACAGGAAAAGATTGGAAACAAGGATAAAATGAGCGATTTTTTTGCCAATAGAAGAATCGTCGTTACAGGTGGAGCCGGTTTTCTCGGCGGATATGTCACCGAAGGGCTAAAAAAACGCAAATGTAAATATATATGCGTTCCAAGGATTGAAGATTATGACCTGGTTAATATGAGTGACATTATCCAGATGTATGATGATATGAAGCCGGACGTTGTAATTCACTTGGCTGCTGTGGTAGGAGGAATCGGCGCCAATCGCGAACACCCGGGTGAGTTCTTCTATAAGAATCTGATGATGGGAGTGCAGCTTATAGAGCAGGCGAGAATCCGTAATATTGAAAAATTCGTGGCCCTCGGCACGATTTGTGCGTATCCGAAATTTACGCCGGTACCATTCAAGGAAAAAAACCTCTGGAACGGCTATCCGGAAGAAACCAACGCCCCATACGGGCTGGCTAAGAAGATGCTGCTTGTTCAATCGCAGGCCTATCGGCAGGAGTATGGCTTCAATTCGATATTTTTGCTGCCGGTAAATCTCTACGGTCCCGGTGACAATTTTAATCCCGCCACAAGTCACGTCATACCTGCGCTGATAAAGAAATGCTTTGATGCAATTGATAGTGGTGCGGACCATATCGATTGCTGGGGGAAAGGCAGTGCTTCGCGCGAGTTTATTTATGCTGCCAATGCGGCAGAAGGTATATTATTGGCTACTGAACATTACAACAGCTCTGAGCCTGTAAATATTGGAGCCGGTTTTGAAATAACAATAAGAGAGCTTGTTGAAAAAATTGCCAAGCTCACGGGCTTTGCAGGTGAGATTCGCTGGGACAGCTCCAAGCCGGACGGCCAGCCCAGACGTAGGCTGGACGTCTCAAAAGCCAAGAAATACTTCGGCTTCGAGGCTAAAACCTCTTTTGATGAAGGTCTAAAAGCTACCATAGAATGGTACAAGGCAAACCGTCATAAATTGTGAACCCCTCCATCCAATTGCCAAATTCCAATTTCCGATTTTCGATTTCAAATCGACAATTGGCAATCGGAAATCGAAAATATGAATATATCCATGACAAATACAAAATCAAAATTAGTTTGGTGGTACATGGGGACATTTTGCCTTGCGGCCTCGCTTTATATCCTGAGTTGTGCCCCGGCGGTTTTATGGCAGGATAGCGGCCTTATCCAGTACCGTATCTGGCATAACGATATCGAGGGATTCTCGGGGCTGGCTCTTTCTCATCCGCTATTTTACATAATTGCCATCGTTGCAAAATATCTTCCACTGGGCGAATTCTTTTACAGAGTTAATTTGGTCTCAGCAATTGCCGGTGCAGTGACAATTGCAAATATATTTTTGCTCGTGCGTCTCTGGTTAGACAGAAATTTACCAGCAGTAGTAGCTGCCGTAACTTTAGCAGTCTCCCATACGTTCTGGAGCCATGCCAGCATCATCGAAACTTATACCTTATGGACGGCGATATTTACGGCCGAATTGATAATGCTGCTGCGGTACGTAAAGACGGAGCGCGCGGCCTATTTGTATTGGCTGGGCTTACTTAACGGTCTCGCTATTGCTGTTCATAATCTTGCTTTGATACCGTTTCTATGTTACGCGGTGTTTTTTATCTTTCTTTTGGCTAAAAAGAATATTCATTTTCGGAACTTAATGATTATCGCTTTGTTATGGATTGTTGGGGCGCTGCCTTATGAGTATTTGATCATCAAGAATATAATTCAAAGCGGCGATATCACTGGTAATTTGGCTTCTGCTGTTTTTGGGGCCCGCTGGCAGGACGCTGTTCTTAATACTTCTCTGTCGACGAAAATCATAAAAGAGAACTTTTTGTTTATTTTACTAAATTTTCCCACGCCTAATTTTCTGCTATTTTTCGCAGGCCTCTTCGGGCTGCTTAAAGTTTCGAAGAATCAAGGCTTCAGAAATACTCTGCTGGGCTTGATAGTGCTATTTTTTATCTTCGCTTTTCGATATAACGTACCTGACAGGTTCGTTTTCTTCCTGCCGTTTTACTGCATGGTTTCGGTCTTTGCAGGTTTAGGAGCATACTTCTTCTTGGAACAAATAAATCGTAAAGTTTTTGTTGTTCTTGTCTTACTTTTCAGTTTCTTGCCTGTAGCTGTATATGCAGTCGCGCCATCCTGGGCGGAGAAGATGCAGTTTAATCTTGGGACAAGGAATAATGTTCCCTATCGTAATGATTATAAGTATTTTTTGCAGCCCTGGAAGACCGGCTACAGAGGAGCCGAACGCTTTGCCGATGAAGCATTAGACGTGATGGAAAATAACGCGATTATTTTCGCCGACAGTACCACCGTTGCTCCGCTTCTACTGATGCAGGAGATTAAAGGAAAGCGTCCGGATGTTAAGGTTGTTTCAGGTGTTATAAGCAGCAAAAATGCACCGAGTTTTAATGAGCATACAATTGAACAATTGCTAAAGGATAGAACTGTGTATGTAGTTTCTCGACAGGCGGGGTATTGTCCATCGTTTGTACTCGATAATTATAATTTAGTGCAGGTCGGACATCTATGGCGGGTTGTTAAAAAGTATGAATGAACAATATGCTACAACGTCCAAGAGGCTGATTCACAACACCGTTTTTAACGTGGCGGCGTTGGTAAGCAACGCGCTAATCGGATTTTTCTTAATCCGGTTCTTTCTCGGCCAGCTCGGCCAGATCAAATACGGTATTTGGCTATTAATAGCGGGTTCAGTATTTCGCTATGCAACTTTGTTGAGTATGGGATTGAACAGCTCAATCAACAGATACATCCCGGTTTATCTGGCAAAAAACGATGAGGATGGTATTAGACGAGTCATCAGCACGTCATTTTTATTCTTCTCACTCGTTGGTTTTGTCCTTGCCGTATCGAGCGTAGCGATATACTACAATGTCGGCTCGTGGTTTGCCATTGAGCCAGAACTCGTTGGAAAAGCTGCGGCATTAGTGCTGGTGGTCGGATTTTCTTTCGCTCTTGCCATGCCTTTACAACCGGCTACCGCAATATTGAGCGGCCTGCAGCGTTATGATGTTATCAACCTCGCCATGCTGGTTACGCTGTTGTTTCGAACGGCGTTGTTGATAGTTTTGTTGTTGAGAGGTTACGGCCTTATCACAATGGGCCTTGTATTTGGAGCGAGTGAGATTTTGTTGCGGATTTTACATTCTGTTTTTGTTAGGAAGTTCCTGACGTTAGCATCTTTAACTTTTGCGAACGTGGATTTCAAGCTATTGCGGGAGATGCTCGGTTATGGGATAAATACCTTTATGTATGCAGCAGGTGCGATTGTCATCTATAAGGCAAGCAGTGTGATTATCGGCATCTTTCTTGATACGGCGCAGGTAAGCCGATTTGAAATTGCAGCGGCGGGAGTCTTGCTGCTTTCGCAATTTCTGCAGGCCTTCACTGCGGCTATCAAGCCGGCTGTCAGTGACCTTGATGCCAGGAATGACCATATCAGAGTCAAGGAAATATCCTTTCTTTCCCAAAAATACAGTTTGCTTATGATAATCCCCGGCGGCTGTTTCTTGGTGGTGATGGGCAAGGAGTTTCTTTCAATATGGGTAGGTGGAAAAATCCAGGACCCCGCTGTGATCAACACTATGGGTGTTATACTGGCCATCCTTGCGGTCGGGCATTGCTTACAATTGGCGCAGCACAGTAATTTCCTCGTTTTGGTTGGCCGGGGACAGCATAAAATTTTTGGCATTTTCATGATTTCGATGGCTCTGGTTTGCGTGACGGCTGCTGTTATTTCGGTGAAAGTATTGAACTGGGGGTTAGTAGGCATTGCGTGGTCTAATTTGCTGCCGATGGCGTTTGTATCCGGAGTAATCATGCCAATATATTTCAACCGGAAAATGCAGATTTCCGCAGCGGAAAGCATCAGTCATGTTTTGCTTCCCGCCCTATTAGGTTCGTTGCCGGCGGTGGTTTTGATTACCGCGTGGAAATACCTGGCTCCGCCAGACCGCTGGCTTGAAATCTTAGGCGTGGTGGTTGCTGCAATGGCTTTGACTCTTATAAGCAGTTGGTTCCTGAGTTTTAAGGAAACTGAACGAAAACGATTTGTTCATATCGCTTTGGGAAAAGAGGTATAGCATCTTCAATAATGTTAAAACAACATTGGAACATAACAAAAGAATATTCCTATAGAGACTCTCATAAATATCAGAGCAAGGGCGCTGAGTACGAGGTGCATTATGAAACACAGCTCTGGGAGAGGTTTCTCTGGTCGCGGGAGCAGGAAATTATTCTGCGGATTTTAGATAAATATTTTGCTGGAAGGGACATTCATCTGCTCGATTTTGCCTGCGGGACGGGACGCATAACAAGTTTTTTAGAGACCCATGTAAAAACATCGACAGGAGTTGATGTATCCGCCTCTATGCTGACAATTGCCAGAGAGAAACTCAAACGAACAGAAATTATCGAGGCTGACATCACTGTTGACAACATGTTTGAAGGAAGAAAATTTAATTTAATTACAGCCTTTAGGTTTTTTGTAAATGCGGAACCGTCACTTCGGTCAGCAGCGATGCAGGCTCTTTCAAAACTGCTCTCCGAGGATGGCTATCTTGTATTTAACAATCACCAAAGTTACGGCTCGCCCTGGATTAAGCTGCTATATATGCGCCATCAACAAAAAAATTCTCAAAGTATTTTTAATGTTATGACTATAGATGAAATGAACATGCTCGTTGAAGATGTCGGGATGGAAATATTGGAGCTTTATCCTGCCGGTTTTTTCCATCCACCGAAAATTGCGGTCCCACAGGTAGTAACTAGCGCGGTCGATAAAGTGTGCTGCAAGCTTAAGCTTTTAAACCAACTCTCAGAGAGTCCCATTGCTGTATGTGGCTGGCGCAACGGAGCGAGAAGATGACAGTCGATGTTCAAAGGAAACCTTTGATAGAGTTTTCCGCTAACTCCGTACGCAAGGTCGGCGACGCTCCCCTTTTGGCGGTCGAAGCAACCAAGACGGTGCGGGCAGGTGAAATCGGCATAGAAAGCGGCTTGTTCTATGTCCCGAGCGTTCTGGACTTCGACAGGGACAAAGGCGTGCTTGAATTGGAACGATTGAAAGGCTTGGTGACACTGCTGCAATTGGCAATTGATAAGGACGCCCGTATACTTGAATTGATGAATAGAGCCGGTCGATCGCTGGCGGTCATTCATGAGCAATTGGTTCTGCCCGACAAAATAAAGTACCCGCTTCCACCTGAATGGATGGCCCCTGATTTGACCTCCGAGCCGATCGGGGGTGGCACAGATCAAAACGTTTTTATCCATGGTGATTTTGCAAGTGTTAATGTGTGTCTTCACGAAGCATCGGGTCGGCTGGTTATATTAGACTGGTCGGCGGCACCGATTATAGGAAGGACCCCAACTTTTGGCAGCCGATATTTTGATATTCTTTGGTTTGCCGCATGTGTGTTTCGTGGTGCACCAGGAGTGAGATTTCTGGATTGGAATGCCGAAGGGATGATTGACGTATTTCTAAGAGGCTATGCAAAACGCAGCTCACAAGATATTTCCAAAGGATTCAAAAATTATTTGCCAAAAATATGCCGATTACATAGACAGAAGATTTGGTTCCTTGCGAGACGAAAGTCACCGGCTAAGGCCGCAGCTTACTTATGTTCACAGTTGTTTTTATACGCTCGTTTTTGCAGATTTTTGCGCAATTATGAATTGTGAGAACAAAATCCCGTATGTACGTTGGATATGAAAACTTAATAAATGATGGTGATTGGCTTTACGAGCAGGTAGAGCGTACATCCGATATTCAATTGCCGCCGGTGATGAATGTTCTGCTTCTCGCGATTTGGGTGGTGATTTCCCTCATCGGCTTTGCCGTTATCTTTATCGGCAAAAACATCACAGCCGGCATCATAATCATTGCTGTTCCCACGTTTATCGGCATGGTTATTAAACCGACCTTTTCGCTTTGTATTATGATGTTAGCATTGCCGACAGGATCAGGTATCGGAGCAGCAGTGGACTTCAGTCTCGACCGAGGCATAGGCTTAGCTGTAGCGGCCAGTTTTGCTTTGAACCTGCTGATGACTCGTCCCAGTTTGCGTCTCTACAATAAAGCGTTGTGGGTGCTTGTTCTATATACAATTTGGGTGTGTTTAGTGTCGCTGGCTGCACCTTACCTGGCGCTGGAAATACGGCGTGCATTCACCCAAATCCAGCTTTTAGTGCTTGCTTTTATTGTATATTGGATATTGCATACAAACGACTGGAAAACTTTCAACTGGGCTTTGAGAGCTTATGTGCTCGGTACATTGGGCACGATTGCATTAGCGATTATGACCGGTGCGGCAATAAGATCGATTGATGACACACCTGAAGCAAGATACGCCGCCACTGCCGGTCAGATGATTGATGAAAATATGTTGGCAAGCCTTGTCTGCCTGGCTTTTTTAGCCGCTATTTACTTGTTTGCTCGTGATAGAAAGCTGTTATGGCGAGTAGTATATCTTATTCCAATGCTGGCTCTGCCGGTAATGCTGCTTAAGATAGGCTCTCGCGGCGCTTTGATAGCGCTGGTCTTTACAATGTTGTCACCCCTGTTGTTCGTGCGCCAGGTTCTTCGCAGACCGGCACTGGCGGTACTAGTACTGGCGGTTATTTTGCTGGCTTCTGTTTCAGCCGGCTTTATTGTAAATCGTGTTGGGCTGGAGTCCGACGTCGCCGACCGCTTGACGAACGTATACCGCGCAGAAGAAGCTGTCGGCTATAGAATGATGCCTATTAAAAAGGCTTTGAGCTGTATAGCAGAAAAACCGATAGGAACCAGCTATTACGGCTGGTTCGAATATAGCGGGCTTCGAATCATACCACATAACGATTTCTTTTTCGCTCTCGGTCTTTACGGAATACCTGCCGCCGGTCTTTTTGTATTGTTCATGGTTGTGCTGATGTTCACGGTCAGGCGAATTCCACTGGGATGGGAGAAATTATTCGCCAGGGCAATCTTAACGTTTTTGTTGGTGATGGGTCTGGATGTCCCACAGTTGTATCAGAAACACTTCTGGATATTTCTGGTATTTGTAATGGCTGGTGAACAAGCAGCTACATACTTCACACCACAAGAGGACCTTTACGCCGATGATGAACTTGAAGAAGATGTGCCGGAATATGTGGAGAGTGAATTAGCTAATTAGGTTTTCAGATGCGTATAGCCATGGTGACATTATTCCCAGAAACTGCCAGCCATATTGATGGCGGCGTTGCTGGTGTATCGAAATACGTCGTTGATGAGCTTGTCAAACATCAGGACGTGATGTTAACTGTCGTCGTTATTAAAGACCTCCGTTGCAAAACTACTTATGAGAAGTGGAACAACAACATTAATATTTTCCGTGTTTGTAAGAAAGGGCTGTGGAGTTTTCTTCCTGGTTCTGTTTACGACATTATTGCAGGCAAACGGCAGATAAATAAACTTTTAAGGCAACTCAATCCTGACATTGTACATTTTCAAAACCACGCATTTTTAGCGGCAAACTGTCCGTACCCACACGTCCTCACAATCCATGGGATTATGGAAAAAGATGCAATCTGGGATAGTCGATGGGGGCCTCTTCGCTGGCTTAAGTGGCTGCTTTTGAAGCTGACCGAAGATTATGGACGCCGCAGAGAAAAGTATGTTATCCTGATAAGTGAATATGCAAAACAATTTTTGCCCAAAAAGAATAATATCCGAAAGAGCTGGCTTATCAATAATCCTATCGCGGATTTCTACTTTAATATCGATTGGCAGTTTAAGCCGGGCAGGATATTTTGCTGCAGCAGGGTCAGGCCTTTAAAAAACATTGTTGGTATGATTAAGGCTTTGACTATTATTAGACAGCATTTTCCAGATGCGCAGCTTCGCATCGCAGGCTCTGCTGAACCTGCATATATGAGGCAATGCCAGCGAGAAGTAGAAGTAAATAGTTTGAGTGATAACGTATGCTTCCTTGGAAATATCAGTATTGACGACGTTCAGCTTGAATTATCTAAGGCAAACTGCCTAGTGGTATCTTCTTTCCAGGAAAATGCGCCATTGTCAATTGCCGAGGCGATGGCTGTAGGAGTCCCCGTAGTCGGGGCCAGGGTGGGCGGCGTACCGGAAATGGTCGAGGACGGCGAAACGGGCTTACTGGTTGATCCTCACGATGTAAACGATATTGCCAAAGCTGTTTTGAAAATTCTTTCAGGCCAGAATCTCGCCCACTCAATGGGCCGACGGGCTAAAGAGATTGCGAGACGCTATATGGCATCGGCTGTGTGCAAAAAAACATTAGAGGTATATAAAGAAATCTTATCGAATCCGACATGGGTCTAAGGCACGTAATAAGTGGCATATTAACATATATCCCGGAGCTTGAAAAGGTTATGTCCGGAAAGACGGGTGGGACCAATTCCGCCCGCTATTGTTATTCCATCTGGCTGAGACACCTTGTCCTGGCGCAACAGGCCGGCCTTTGTACTCAGCCGAAAGTTGTGGCCGAGCTTGGCCCCGGTGATTCTCTGGGCATCGGCCTGGCAGCGCTGCTATCGGGGACACAGAAGTACTATGCGTTTGACGTAGTGAAATATGCAGACTCAGCCGTAAATTACAACATCCTTGATGAGTTAACATCGCTGTTCGTAAAATGCGAGCCGATTCCAGGCCCGCAGGAATTTCCTTTAATTCAGCCACCTCTACAATCTTATGAGTTCCCACACCATATTCTGACGGAAGAGCGGCTTCGAGAAAGCTTAGCTGCTGAAAGAATCCGATCCATAAGAGTGGCGTTAGCCATGCCTCACGGCAATGCGCTAAATAATCCCGGCAGCTCAAATTATGACAATATAGAAATCCGCTATTTTGTGCCCTGGCATGATAGCGGCGTGGTAGAGCAAGAATCTGTTGATATGATTTTCTCGCAGGCAGTGCTCGAACACGTGGACGACTTGGTTCACACATACCAGACTTTTTATATGTGGCTGAAGAACGATGGTTTTATGAGCCATCAAATCGATTTTGGATGTCATCATCTGGCAAAACAATGGAACGGACACCGGGCCTATTCGGACTTGACGTGGAAATTAATAAAGGGCAAAAGAACCTATCTTTTAAATCGAGAGCCATATTCCACCCACAAGCATCTACTGGATAGCGAGGGTTTTGAAATCGTCCGTGAAATCAAAAGTTCCGACAGTTCGGGACTTACAAGAGAACAGCTTGACCCAAGGTTCCGCCAATTATCCGAAGAAGACCTGACAACGAGAACGGTACATTTTTTGGCAAAGAAGGACCATCGCCGTACCGGCGACGGCTAAACTATGAAGATTGCGTATATTACATCAGGCATGAAGTTGTCCTTCGTCATCAACGAAATTGAGGCGCATGAAAAGGCCGGATGGCAAATTCTGCCATTGGCCAGTTGCAAACACGAGCGATTCGAAGATTGGTCTGAGGTTATGGCTAAATGGTGCCGACGGACTACTTATCGCTCGAATATCCTCGTTCAAATATGGATGACTCTGCGGGAAATGTTTACTCACCCCCTTCGTTTCTGCAGGGTTTGTTTTTGGGCAGTGACTTTGCTATTTTATAGCCCCATCGAATTTGCAAAGGCTTTTTATGAATTAACGACAATCTGTGATTTTGCTCATCACTGCAGAAGATTCGGCGCAGAACATATCCATGTGCATTTTGCCAGCCGGTCTTTGAGTCTTGGGATTATGCTGGGAGTGCTGACGGATTTGCCCGTATCGTGCACGGTACATGCCTTTGACATATTTACCAGAAGCGCAAACAGCTTACGGCCTCGATTGTCTAAATGCAAATTTATAGCTGCTATTTCGCGATTCAATGTCGAATATTTAAGAAAAACCTGCGGCGAATCAATTGCGGATTTATGCCATGTTGTGCATTGCGGCATAGATGTAGAAAAATTTAGAAACGTTTATCATCAGCCTGAACAGGGCAGGATGGTTTGCATTGCCAGGCTTGAACGGAAAAAGGGCCTGGACGTGGCCATAGAAGCCTGCGCTGAATTGAAAGAAAGAGATATAAATTTTTTGTTCCAGATTATCGGTGATGGCCCCGAAAAGGAAAATCTCGAAAAGCAGGTCCACCGGCTTGGGCTAGCCAAACAGGTTCTATTGTTGGGTCCCAAAGCGAATGACCAGCTTATTCAGTTTTTCAACCAGGCTTGTTTATTTTTCATGCCCTGTGTGATAACACAAAACAGAGATATGGACGGTATCCCCGTAGCGATGATGGAGGCGATGGCCTGCGAGGTGCCGGTGGTCTCAACTCGGATTTCCGGTATCCCTGAGCTTGTGCAGCACAATGTCAATGGATTATTGATTGACATGGAAGAAGAACCCCCAGTAAAACTGGGGGCTAAAAATTTAGATGCACTGGCCAATGCTATTGGAAGTCTGCTTTCCGACCCCGATAGAATCCGCCAGTTCGGTTGTGCTGCCCGGCAGCAGGTTGAGCAGAATTTCAATATCACCAAAACCGCAACGCAACTGCGGCAATTAATTCAGGGACAACACTATGAAAAGGCTGAGCATTCTGACCATAATTCTGATGTGCTTTGCCTGCAATCTGTACGCTGAAACATATTGGATTGCTCCGAAAGGCAGACCATCGGCAAGAGGTACAGAAGGTGACCCCTTCTCATCGATCCAGGAAGCCCTCAAGCAAGTTGGCGGTGGTAACACCTTTATATTTCAGCCTGGCAGTTACGTTGGTATGCAAATAACTCTTACTCCTGAATATGCCGGCTCGCCGCAACAGCCGACCGTTTTGAAATCTCAGGAGAAATACAAGGCGGTTCTGCACGGCTCGCCTGAGCACAACATCTATATCAGAAAGGGGTGCAACTGGGTAATCATAGACGGCTTTGAGAGCAGCGGAGCCAAATATACCGGCATTAAATCAAACGCAGATTTTACAGTCATAAGAAACTGCCGCATTCATAATAACGCTCTTCAAGGCATGGAAGCTCATAACGTTCGAGGGCTAGTTTTGGAAAATAATATCGTTGAATATAATGGCGAGAACCTGCAGTTCAGTCACGGAATATACGCTGACGGTGACGGTTTAGTAATCCGTAATAACATTATCAGGTTTAATTCCGGCTGGGGTTTGCATCTGTATCCGGAGATTGCCAATAGTAAAATCGAAAACAATCTTATCTATGGAAACCAAAGGTGGGCCATCATCCTATACTCGAAACCAGGAGCTGGCTCTAATAGAATTGTCAACAATACAATTGTTTTTAATGGGGCCGGCGTAGCAGTTAAAAATGCTCGCGAAGAGATAATCGCGAATAATATTATAGTAAACAATACACGGTGGGTTTTCGACAAGGCTGGCCCGATTCAAAATCTCGACGGCAATGTTTTCAAAGAAGGCCAAGCCTTAATCGACCACAATCTTTGCGTGCCGCCTCTTGTAATGGCCGGCCCAAACAATATGTCTTTTGCCCCATCGTTTCTTGATGCACAAAAAGGCGTGTTTTATTTGAAGGCTGGTAGTCCCGCTATCGGAAAAGGCTCTAAAAAGTATGCACCGGAAAGGGATTTTTTCAATCGTAAACGACCTGTAGATAAGGCTCCTGATTTGGGATGTTTTCCTTATGAACCTTCTCTCCTGTTGCCTGAGGCTCGCAAGGACTGGTATTATCAATGGCCGTTTGTTTTCAAGGGTCACTCAGAAACAATGCCGGATTTGTGGGAACTACCTGCACAGTAAATAAAAATGCACATTTTTTATTTACATCAATATTTCGCCACGCGGAAAGGCACAACGGGGACTCGCTCATACGAATTCGGCCGGTTCTTAGTGCAAAAGGGCCATCGTGTGACAATGATAACCTCAGGTTTGGCCAATGATAAATTCCCCGTCACTGAAGGACACAGTTACGCAGAATATCAAGTCGATGGTATTAATGTTGTTGCCGTTGCGGCAGGCTACAATAACCCTCAGCTTGGTACCGGCATAAGTGGTTGGCGACGAATGCTAAAGTTTTATCAATTTGCAAGATTAGCTGCACATGTAGGCAGGAAACTGTCAAAACCCGATGTTGTTTTTGCCACACACACACCTTTACCAATTGGTTTAGCGGGTGCCGCTTTGGCACGTCACTTTAGTGTTCCTTTTGTCTTCGAGGTTCGCGACCTCTGGCCGGATGCACTGATTAACCTCGGCGGGTTAAAAAATCCATTAGTGATATGGCATCTTCGGCGAATGGCAAAAAAAATATACAATCAGGCTACGCATATTGTGGCATTATCGCCGGGTATGAAGAATGGAATCGTCCACACAGGTGTGGAGGCTTCGCGGGTGACAGTAATTCCAAATGCTTGTGATTGTGACCTTTTTCGACCGGCCCCATCCAGCGCTGGGCGGGACTGGCGAAATCGGCTCGGCTTAGATGGCCGATTCACCGCTGTTTATTTTGGAGCTATGGGACACGCTAATGGACTTAAATATATCATAGAAGCTGCCCGAATCTTAGCACAGCAGCAGAAAGAAAATATCGCACTTTTGCTGGTCGGAGACGGAGGAAAAAAGCCTGAACTACAAAGGTTGGCACAGGAATATAAACTGACAAATGTAATTTTTAATAGCTCTGTTCCAAAAGCCGAGCTTGCCGGGCTTGTGGCTGAGTGTGATGTTTGCATGACTATATTTAGTGCAGCCAAAGAAAATACATGGTCGCCTAACAAGATGTTTGATGCTCTGGCGGCCGGCAAGGCTGTGCTGATAAATGTCCCCGGCTGGCTGAGAGAAACAATCGAGAGCCACAACTGCGGCAGATATCTTGATCCGCATCGCCCGCAGGCTTTAGCCGATGCGCTGGAGGAGTTGGCAGCCAACCCGCAGCTTTGCCGGGAGATGGGCAAAAATGCCCGAGCATTAGCTGAGCGGGAGTTTGAACGAACAAAATTAGCCGAGCGATTGGAAAATGTTTTGCTGCAGGTAACAAAAAATCATGGTTGACGATACTTTCCCACTTGTCAGTGTTATTATGCCGGTTCGCAACGAAGTTGACTTCATCGAGCGGGCGGTGAAAAGCATCCTTAGTCAGGATTGGCCGGCCGAAAAGATGGAAATACTTGTCGTTGATGGGATGAGTACCGATGGAACCAGAGAAATTGTAGAAAAATTATCTCAAGAAGATAGCCGAATAAGAATGTTAGATAATCCACGCCGAATCGTTCCTACCGCAATGAACATCGGATTGCGAGCGGCGCAGGGAGACTTATTTATTCGAGTTGACGGCCATGCAGAGACTGCTCCGAATTTTATAAGGGAATCGAACAAGTGTCTGAATGAACACCCGGAGGTGTGGGTGGCAGGCGGCTACATTGAGACAGTAGCAAATGACTATACTGGAAGGGTAATCGCATCGGCTATGGGGTCGCCGATCGGCGTAGGCAATTCACGGTTTCGATTGGGTGATTATGAAGGCTGGGTCGATACGTTAGCGTTTGGCACACACCATAAATGGATAATCGATAAAATCGGTTACTTTGACGAGGAGTTGGCGCGGAATCAGGACGATGAGTTTAACCTGAGGATAACTTTGGCTGGCGGAAAAATATGGATGTCAAAATCTATAAAGAGCAAATATTTTTCGCGGGGGTCACTGAGCAAACTCTGGAGGCAGTATTTTCAATACGGCTTTTGGCGAATAAGGACGTTACAGAAGCACAAAAGGCCGGCAACGTTGCGGCAATTAATTCCATTATTATTCGTATTGTCTTTGCTGCTGCTGGGATTTGCCGGCTTACTATGGAGACCTTTCTGGATTTTGTTGTGCCTTGAGGCAGCTCTATATGGCATAGGATTACTAGCAGGCGCTTTCGATGTGGGGCGGAAAACAGGCTGGCGATATGCACCGCTGGCGCCATTGGTCTTTGTCATATTGCACTTTGGCTATGGTTTAGGCTCATTATGGGGAATCGTTAGATTCTTAATCCTCAAAAGATACGGCGTAAAAAAACTGGAAGAGATACAAATGTCACGATAGGAAAGAATACGGTGGATAAACTTATAGAACAATATGAGCGGAAATTTGCTGAGTTATTCAGTTTAAGTCGTGCCTTTGCATTCTGGAAAGGACGAGTTGCTCTCTATGCGATATTGAAGGCGATGGATATTGGAGCCGGTGACGAGGTGATTGTGCCGGGATATACCTGCATAATGAATGTCAATCCGGTCAAATACCTTGATGCAAAGCCGGTTTATGTAGATATTGAGCCGGCGACATTCAATATCGATATCAATTTGCTAAGAGAGAAAATCACCCCTAATACGAAAGCTATCATAGCCCAGCATACGTACGGCTATCCCTGTGATATGGATACAATTATGGATATAGCGGAGCACAATAATATTCCTGTGATTGAAGATTGCTGCTTAGCGCTTGGTTCGAGATATAAGGGAAAAATGGCAGGGACGTTCGGTAAAGCTGCGTATTTTTCGTTTCAGTGGAATAAGCCTTATACGACCGGCTTAGGTGGAATGGCCATAACGAGTGACGTTGAGCTAATCGAGAAAATTGACTCGCTGCGTGCGAAAGAGATGTGCAAGCCTTTGCGAAAAGAAGTCTTCATGCTTTGGATGCAATTAGCTGTATATAGGTTATTTGTTTATCCCAAGACGACCGCTTTAGCGCAGGGTCTCTTTAGATACCTTACAAAAAAGGGAGCAGTTGTCGGCTCATCAAGTACATCTGAATTCAGGCCTGAGCAAGCTTGCGATTTTTTTAAGGCTGCAAGTTTTGTACAGGCTCGCTGTGGCTTACGACAGCTTAAAAAGATTGAACAGAACATTGCCCACCGCAGGCAAATGACACAATTGTACGATGAGCTTCTGGCTGAGAGAGGCTGGCTGGCTCGGCAATATGATGCATCAATAATGGAGCCGGTTATGGTGCGGTACCCGGTGAGGATTGTCGAAAAAAATAAGGCCCTTGCCGAGGCGGCAAATGCGGGCATCGAGCTTGGAAGTTGGTTTGAATGTCCCCTGCATCCGATAGAGACACCTTTGGAGGCATACGACTACAAGCTCGGGATGTGCCCCGAAGCGGAAAAGGCGAGCAATGAAGTTGTGAACTTGCCTTTACATATGCGAGTTAATAAAAAGACCACAAAAAAAACCGTAGATTTTATAACTAAATATATTCCAGTATTTTACACGGGAGTAGGTAAAACGCAGATTGACAATCATAGAATAACAGGTAATATTTATGAAGCATCAAAAAAGTTAGTGTGAGACTGAACTATGAAATACAATGCTGTAGTTCATCGAAAATTCGCTCTCCTGGATAAATATTTAATCCAGTTGCAGAATCAGCTCAAAGGTGTGAATATCGAAGTTTTTAAGAATGATTGGGCGTTGCAGAGAATGACCGAGCGCGTGTTGCAGGTTATGGTGGAAGTTGTTATCGACGTCGCAGAACGTATTATCGCGAACAAGGGTGTCGGACCCGCAGCAACCTCGGCAGAAGCAATTGAAAAATTAGTTGAATTGCAAGTGCTAAAGTCTGCTCAACCTTATACAGATATGATTAGGTTCCGCAATCTTATAATTCATCAATATGAAGAAATAGATCCTGTAATAGTTTTCAACATAGCTAAGAACAAACTTGATGGTTTTAGACAGTTTCGGAATGAGGTGGACCGGGCATGATATTCGATGTAAATAAATTAGCAACCTTGCTCAAGGAAAAGTGTCCCCAGATTTGTTTTGCCCTGCTGCACGGCTCCTCAAAAGATGCTCAGGTAAAACAAGGCAGTGACATTGACCTTGCTTTGTTTATTGAGGGCAGGCCCACATTGGAGCTTTATGAAATAGTCTCCCGGTGCGCTGAGGCAGTAGCGCCGGGAGTTTCTTGTGATATTGGGATATTAAATAACGCCGAGCCGGTGTATCGCTTTGAAGCACTGAAAGGAAAGCTCCTGTTTCGCAGAAACGAAGAGCAATACCTGCATTTTTTTTCACTTACCTGTCGTGAGTATGAAAGCCAAGTCGCCGATTACCAACGTCAACAATATTATCGGCTAACTGGTCCCTTAGGGACCGGTTAAATGGTGATTGGTAGTTGGTAACTTGAGTCTTGTATTTCCCTTGTTGTAAAAGAACGGTGAATAAGTTTTTTAAACGCATTGTTGATATTCTTATCGCATTGCCGGCGGTAGTAATCCTGCTGCCGGTCTTTGCTGTTATATTTGTAGCCGTCAAGCTCACCAGTAAAGGCCCGGCGATTTTTAAGCAGGAAAGAGCCGGCTTGAAAGGCCAGCCTTTTATCTTCTACAAGTTCCGAACAATGAAACTTGACGTTGACCCCTTCGGCCCAAGCCCCAAATCCGGCGATGATCCGAGACTGACGAAGATAGGAAGATTCCTGCGGGAACATTCTCTTGATGAACTTCCGCAGTTATTTAACGTATTAAAAGGAGGGATGAGCATCATTGGTCCTCGGCCGCTCTATGTTTCACAAATGGCTGAATGGGACCAGCGGCAAAAAAAACGCCTCCTTGTTAAGCCTGGTATTACCGGACTTGCACAGATATCAGGACGAGGGCGGCTTACCCGCGAAGAAAAATTAGAATTAGATGTTAAGTATGTGGAAACAGCCTCGTTTTTGACCGATATAAAGATAGTGATAGCTACGATTGGCCAAGTGTTAGGCAGAGATGGCATTTACGAAAGAAGATACTCAAAAACCGAGTACACCAGAACGAAGGGAAAATAGAATACAATAGCTGATAAATCTGAGGAGGGAACTTCATGGAAATAAAAACAGGTCCTACGTGCAGATACCTTACGAAAATAGAACAGTTAGAGCAATTAGATGATAGAGACAAAACCGAGCTGAGGAAAGTCACCGAGAAGTTCGCTTTCCGCTGCAGCGATTACTACTTGTCACTGATCGATTGGAACGATCCCGACGATCCGATACGCAGAATCATAATCCCCCGGCTTGAGGAGCTCGACGAGTGGGGTCGGCTCGACCCTTCGGATGAAAAGGATTATACGGTTATACCGGGGCTTGAGCACAAATATAATTCCACAGTACTTTTCTTAGTTAGTAACGTTTGCGATGGTATCTGCCGGTACTGTTTTCGCAAGCGTGTCTTCATAAAACCTCAGCAGGAATACCTGCGAAACCTGCCCGCAGCTCTGCAGTACATAAGAGAGCACTCTGAGATAACCAACGTCCTGCTGACCGGAGGCGACCCATTGGTCCTTAAACCATCGAGACTTGAAAACATAATCCGACAACTAAGAGAGCTTGAACACGTGCAGATAATCCGGATCGGAACAAAGGTCCCAGCTTTTAATCCGAATCGAATTATTGAACAGCCGGATTTGCTGCAGATGATAAATAAATACAGTACCGACCAAAAAAGAATATATTTGATGACCCACTTTATTCATCCACGAGAACTGACGGATTTG
>Ga0315532_1000996_pt1 | contig 22231 bp, 13 predicted proteins | sample SalMarWE160370MG_FD_203082 | JGI IMG/M metagenome (GOLD analysis project Ga0315532, IMG submission 203082) | Salt marsh sediment microbial communities from the Plum Island Ecosystem LTER, Massachusetts, United States - Salt Marsh Sediment WE1603-70 ...
CCATATCTGGCCTACAAATTCGTTTCTAAGTGCGCTTAATCCGGAAATCACCTTTTCAATACTGATATCTTCGCGTGGACGTTTTATTTTTTGAAAGGTCTGTTCGTAACCGGCGTCTAAAGAAGGTACAACCACGTCGGTCTTTGCGCAATCGGCTCGCACATCAGGTCTGTAAAACAGTGTGCCATTAGTTAGTATGGCAACAGGAATAATGGCACGATATCAATACCAAGACTTAGTCCAAGTCTCCGTGAGGGAACCTGGCCATACAGATATTTGTATTCCTTTGGAATTTTTATCTGCGTACGACCTCGAAAATTTGTTTACACTTTTTTATTAAATCTTCAAGCCATTCAATGGGCATAATACTGGCGGCATCTGATTTCGCTTTATCCGGGTGTGTGTGGACCTCGATAAAAATACCGTTTGCACCGGCTGCTATCGCTGCCTTGGCCAGTATAGGGGCGAATTCAGGCCTACCTGCGCTTGCATTGCCGAGTCCCCCTGGTTGCTGAGTGCTGTGGGTCGCATCGAAAACAACCGGATAACCGAGTTTTTTCATAGTATCAATCGCTGTCATATCGTTTACCAGCCGGTTGTAGCCGAAAAATGTGCCTCGCTCGGTGAGTATAATTTTTTCATTGCCGCAAGTGCGAACCTTTTCAGCTACATTGTTCATTTCATCAGGTGAAAGGAATTGGCCTTTTTTTATATTTACGGCTTTGTCGGTTCGTCCGCAGGCACAGAGTAAATCGGTCTGCCTGCATAGAAAAGCCGGTACCTGAAGGCAGTCAACGACTTCGCTGACTACAGAGGTCTGGGATGGCTCGTGGATATCAGTCATAACAGGCAGGCCGGTCTTTTGCCGAACCGCTTCAAGAATCTCTAAACCCTTCTCCATCCCGAGACCGCGAAAGCTGGATATGCTGGAGCGATTGGCCTTGTCGAAGCTCGCTTTGAAGATTATTCCAACGTTATTATTTGCACTAATAACGGCAAGTTTATTTGCAATATCAAGACAGAGGGCTTTACTTTCGATAACGCAAGGCCCTGCCATAACGAACAGTGGCGCATCCAGGCCAATCTCAACTTTGCCGATTTTGAAGCTCACTTTGTTTATCTCCTAATTTGATAATATACGTGGAATCATTCGCTTGTGTTCTTTTATCCTATTGCCCTGACGATTCGTGTTCTTATACCAGCCGGTTTTGCGCCTTCAGGGACCATACAGTTGATTGCCTGCGGTATGACCTTGATTTGAACCGGCAAATCCGGACCGGGGTCACCATCGATTTCAGTCTTGATATCAGCGGCATCAGAACTTACTGTAATGTCTTTGCCCTGACGATATATAACATCACTGTTATTGTAATGCTTCTTCAAAGCCGTCATAAACGAATGTTTTACAAGATGCAAATGAGATGCGCATTTATAAATACATACATCCAGTAATCCGTCACCGAAATTGGCATAGTGCAGTATCTGCAGTCCTACGGCGTATCTTGAAATATTTCCAACGAAGACCAATCCCTGTCCGTCATATATTTCTTCTCCGTCCACCTGAACTTTCATTGCATCGAATTTGTAATTCCAGAATGTTTGCCATATCGGCCGGAAATAGTCAGAGTAATCTATGTGCCCCGCTCGTTTGTTGCTGACAAGTTCGACCACTTTACCGTCAAATCCAAAACCAGCTATGGAAGTAAAGCATTTACCGTTTGCATTTCCCAAATCCAGAGGCCGAATGTAACCCCTCTCAAAAGTCCTGATTATTGTCTTTATTTTTTCATCGAAACCCAGTTCGTTTGCCAGCAGGTTTTCAGTGCCGCAGGGCACAATAAGCAATGGCTTATTACTTCCTTCCAGGCCGTGTGCGACCTCTCTTACTGTGCCGTCTCCACCGACTGAAACAACCATCGAGCAGTCATAATCGACTGCTGCGTCGGTAGCGAGTTCGCAGGCATGCTCCAAAGAGGCAGTAAAACTAACCCTGACCTTGTATCCTTTCTCGACAAGGTATTGCTCAAACCGCCGACCGATAAGCTTGCTGCTGCTGGCGCCGGATTTGGGATTTACGATATAGGCGATATAGCCATCATCTGGCTTCATAGTTATAAATTAGAGTTTGTAAGATAAAGTTCCTTTTGTTCTTTGCCAAGTTCGCTGAGCCGGTCCGTTATCAGGCCTGCATAACTTTTTTTTATGTGCGGCAGCTCGGATAGTCCCAGCTTTTTTTGTACATCTTCAATTTTCTTTTCATCAGGTCCTTCAATTTCCACGAAGCTGCCTATTAAAGGTAACTCATCCAGGGCCACTTCACAGCATCCAAGCTGCCAGGTAAGGCGTTTTTTCTCGATGACGAGCACCTTCTCATAGCCGAGAGCAGAGAACAATCTCTGTATGGATTCACTATCTGAGATTTCCGTTTCTATCTCCTGTCTTTTTTTGAATGAGCTTTTTTCTTTTGCGCCTTTGTATGTAAGAAAGAATCTTTCGTTGTTGTTGGCCAGCTGCCGACGCAATCGAAGACATCTGTCGGATTTTTGTAAGGTCATATTTGCATCGTCAAAGTGGTAATCTGTCTGTAACTGCTCCCGCAGGAACTCGGCACCCTGCTCAGCAAGCTTGTGCTTTATTTCTTCCAACGATTCGACCTTTAACTTTGCTTCGATTTCGACACACATTTTTCGTATTCGATTAATTATGTGATTATGCTGACTATTCTGGGTTTAGCGACGATAACCTTCCTGGGCGGCTTGCCGGCCATCGTGGCTTTTACCTTCTCGCAGGCCAGCGCTGTTTCTTCGATATGTTTATCATCTGCATCGGCGGCGACAGTGATTCTGTCCTTTATTTTGCCATTGACCTGCACGGCCAGCTCGATTTCCTTCTCTTTAGTTAGTTCTTCATCGTATTTAGGCCAGGGTTCATAAGCCAGCGTATTGTTGTGGCCCAATTTTTGCCAGAGTTCTTCGGCAATATGCGGTGCAAATGGAGAAAGAATCAGAACAAATTTCTCAATGACGATTCTTGGTCGTATTTTCTGCTTGCTGAGATGATTAACAAAAATCATCATTTGGCTGATAGCAGTATTGAAATCGAAGCTTTCTATGTCATTGCCTACTTTCTTGATAGTCTGGTGCAGCAGCCGAAGTGTCTGTTCATCCGGCTGGGCTTCTTTTACCTGCTCAGCAAGCTCGCCCGTATTCTCGCTGACGACCATTCGCCAGGATTTCTGCAGGAATCGGTGAACGCCTTCGACTCCCTGCATACTCCAGGGCTTGATTGCCTCGAGCGGCCCCATAAACATTTCGTAAAGACGCATCGAATCGGCGCCATAGTCGGAAACGACCTTATCAGGATTGATAACGTTGCCGCGGGATTTGCTCATCTTCTGGCCATCTTCGCCAAGGATCATTCCCTGATTGACGAGTTTTTTGAATGGCTCTTTGGTGCTGACATAGCCGAGGTCGTAAAGCAGCTTGTGCCAGAATCGCGCATACAAGAGGTGCAATACAGCGTGTTCGGCCCCGCCTATGTATAAATCAACAGGCATCCAGTATTTTTCCTTTTCCTTGTCCCAGCCCCGGCTATCGTTATTTGGGTCAAGGTATCTGAGATAATACCAGCAGCTGCCGGCCCATTGTGGCATTGTATTTGTTTCGCGTTTTGCTTTTGAACCGTCGGGCAAGGTGATGTTGACCCAGTTTTTCATATTGGCTAGTGGCGGCTCACCTGTTCCGGATGGTTTGTAGTCTTTAACTTCAGGCAATGTTAAGGGCAGTTTGTCTTCCGATAGTCCTAAAATGCGCCCGTCTTCAGTATGCAGAATCGGGAACGGCTCGCCCCAATAGCGCTGTCTGCTGAAGAGCCAGTCTCTCAGCTTATAATTAACAGCTTTTCTGCCAAGTCCTTTCTCATTGAGCCAGTTTGTAATCTGCTTTTTGAATTCGGCTGTTGGCAAACCGTTGAATTGGCCGCTGTTGATTGCCTTGCCATTACCGATAAAGCACAGTTCTCCCCTTTTCACCAATTCTGCCTGTTCTTTATCTTCCGGTTCAACAACCGGGATAATAGGCAGAGAAAATTTCATCGCAAACTCGAAGTCTCGCTCGTCGTGGGCAGGCACTGCCATAATCGCACCGGTACCGTAGCTAATCAGGACATAATCGCTAATCCAGATAGGTATCTTCTCATCGTTAACCGGATTTATTGCGTATGCGCCTATGAATTCTCCGGTCTTTTCTTTCGCTAAATCGGTCCTGTCCAGGTCACTCTTACGAGCGGCTTCTTCACGATATTTTTGAACAGCTTTTTTTCTGTCATCGCTTGTAAGAATATCGACAAGCGGATGCTCGGGAGCCATTACCATATATGTTGCGCCGAACAACGTATCAGGCCGGGTCGTAAAGACGCGGATGGTTTCATCAAAGCCGTCAACTTTGAAATCTACGTCGGCCCCGATGCTTTTGCCTATCCAGTCTGTCTGCAATTTTTTTATTGATTCAGGCCAATCAACCTCCTTCAAATCTTCGAGCAGCCGGTCTGCATATTTTGTTATTCGCAGCATCCACTGGCGCATCGGCTTCCTTATTACTGCGTGTCCGCCCCGCTCGCTTACCCCCCCTACCACTTCCTCGTTTGCCAGAACTGTTCCCAAGGCCGGACACCAGTTAACAGGAACCTTCGCTTCGTAGGCAAGTCGATGGTCGTCAATGTATTTTTGTTTTTCCTGCTCGCTGAGACCTTGCGGGACAGGCAGTTCTTCAATTGGTTTGGCCTTTTGCTCGGAATCATCAAAGTAGCTGTTGAAGAATTTGAGGAATATCCACTGTGTCCACTTGTAATAATTCGGGTCCGTTGTGTTGACTTCACGGTTCCAGTCATAGCTGAAGCCAAGAGATTTTGTTTGCCGGCGCATATTATCGACATTTTTTTGTGTTGTTTCTTTCGGGTCGGTCCTTGTTTTGATGGCGTGCTGTTCAGCCGGCAGGCCGAATGCGTCCCAGCCGAAAGGATGCAAGACATTAAAGCCCTTCATTCGTTTATGCCGTGCGACTATATCGCTTGCGGTATAACCTTCGGGATGGCCGACATGCAATCCTTCACCGCTTGGATAGGGAAACATATCCAGAACATAGTATTTGGGCTTAGATGTGTCGCAGTCCTTTGCATTGAATACTTTATGTTCTTCCCAGAATTGCTGCCACTTTTTTTCTATTTCGTTAAACCTGTAAAATTCCTTATTGCTACTCATCGAGATTACCTCAAAACCACTATTCTATGTAATTGCCAGCCAAATATCAACCAAAAACAGCCCTACCAACACTGCTCGGCTGGAAATACGCCTCCACACCCCAAATCGAACCATATTACACCCTTGATTTGATGTTCTTCTGAACTTAAAATTAACATAAATTTCCAAAGGCAAGGACATGATTGATATCAATAAAGAACACGACTGGCTCGTAACAAGCTCCATAATAATTATTGCCGTTGTAGCCATTGGCACCACACTGCTTTTCGCCCGCTCGGTTCTCATCCCATTCGTGTTGGCGGTCTTTATTTACCTGCTTGTTTCACCTCTGCTTGATTTCCAGATACTCCGCCTCAAAATTCCCCGTCCTATTGCCATAACAACAACCCTTCTTATCGTGCTGATAATACTTACACTGATATATATCCTTGCCAGCCAGGCGATACAAACTATCATCTCCACAGCCGGACAATACACCGATGACTTTACCGGTCTTATGGAAAAAATGTTTCTGAAAATAAAAGACTGGGGCATCTCCTTTGACCAGCAACAAATAATAACCAATCTTCAAAACGCCATTCCAAAATTCGCCACGAACACTTTCGGAAAAATCATCAGCTTCTTTTCCGGTGTAACTCTGGTTTCCGTATTCGTTATCTTTTTACTGATAGGACGTGACTCAAGGGCGATTAAAAAAGACATCTATAGTGACATAGAGAAGCAAATTCGCCGATACATCTTCACCAAAACAACTATCTCGTTAATAACGGGGACTTTAGTCTGGATTGTTCTTACGCTGTCTGGTTTAAAGCTGGCGGCCGTTTTCGGGATTCTTGCTTTCCTGCTGAACTTTATCCCGTCTATCGGTTCGATAGTCGCAACTTTTTTGCCCCTCCCCGTCGCCGTTGCTCAGTTTCAAAGTTTCTGGCCGGTGCTACTGGTCATACTCATCCCCGGAATGACACAAATAACTATAGGCAACATAATCGAACCTAAAATAATGGGCAAAGGGCTTCAGTTGCATCCTGTAGTTATACTTCTGGCATTGGCTTTTTGGGGACTTTTGTGGGGGATTATAGGTATGTTTTTAGCAGTGCCGATGACTGCAATTATAAGAATCATTCTTATGCGGTTCGAGACCCTGAAATCAATAGGCAGACTTCTCGCTGGCCAGCTACCAGAAATAGGGCCAAAACCAGCCGATTAATAAATCACCGAAAAGATGATGTTAAATTTAATGTCCCGAATGCGGGCAGATTTTTTCTTGATTATCCCTTGGTCCTGGTAACTATTCACAGAATGGGTCGTAGGGATTAGCGCAACTTAACCAATCTAAAGCCATAACTGCAAAGTCATAGAAATTTACAATGCAGTCGCCGTTTACATCACCCGGGAGGCCGCATTGATATATCGAAAAAGTTCCATTACTAACATCGTAAACAGACGGATTAAAAGCGCTGCTGATGCGGACCAGGCATTGTTGGGCATCAACCATCGGCACAAACCAGTCATATTGGCCGCTGTTGCCGACGTTCGGCGGATAAACCTCCGACCATGTTTTGCCATTATCAATGGAGAATTCAATTAGAATTTGGTCAATTGTCCCTTGATTTTGCCAGGTAATCGTATAGATAATACCAGTCTTTATTACCTCTGCTCCATCAGGGTCTAATAAAGTAATAGAAGCGGGGTCGGCGGAAACAGTGCGCAACTCATTAAAATCTTGTTCGCCCCATCGGTTAGGGGCACCAAATGTGCTAAAATCCTTGCCGTCATCATAGCTGGTTGAACTCGGAGTAATTAAAGTGCTTGGGTCATCTTCAAGCCGGAATATCTCCGTATCACTGATTCCGCTTGCAGGACTGATACCTTCACCCGCAGGGCCGAATATAATGGTGCCACCGGCATTTTTTATTCTTAGTTGCCAGTTATTATTGCTGACTGGAAAATTGGAATTTTCTATATATACTCCATTAGCATTGTCATTTGCCTGGACGTTTATCCACCAGTCGCCTGTAGCGGGATTATAACTAATATCACTTTCTACATCTTCGGATACCGTGATAATAGTGCCGCTGCGTAAATCCGACCAGATTGAGTGATTGGTTAAGTCTAAAGTTTCATCAAGTATTTCATCCTCGTAAATCTCGAGCATCCAGTTCCTCATATCCAAATGGTCGGTAATGACAACCAATTCGAACCAGTCACCGCCGTTCCCCATAACACGGCCCAAATAGCTGTCGGATGCTCGGCCGTTATCGGCATCAGCGGATGCGTTTCCGCCATTGAGGAAATTAGTGCTGCCCACGGCGTTATACTCATTGAGAATAACATCGGCTCCTATGACGGTCCCTGAAAAAATAGCGACCAAATAGAGCGCCAAATACTTCTTACGCATTTTTCTCATCGCCTTTCCTGCGATTATTTGCCGTCCAAAAATGACATATCGCCAATTAAACTGCTTTATTTGAGCTGTCACTTGACAGTAAATCTGCCGTGTATGACTGCCCTACCTGGTTACAGCCACCTGTTGTAGCTTTGTTGTGTAGGTCGAGGAGCCGGGTCTTTGCCACATTCCATCAGGTCGAACCTGGAGCACCTCCGTGTCACGATAGAAACTCAAAGTGGCAATCATATAGTTGACCAGGGCCTCTGTAGCGGTGTTCTGGGTGCCGAGTAAGTCCACCTGTGCACGAAGCACCCGCCGGCTGCTTGCCCGACCGCATTGGAGGAGCAGGAATGTATTTTTGAGCCGTTTCTCGGCCAGTTTGAGAGCTTCCGTCTGGACATGATAGCGCTGGGCCGCTTCTTTCAGGTCCCGATATGCCTGACGAATTTCCAGCGTAACTGTGTCTTTTGCCAGTTCATACTCTCGCTCTCGCTGGTTCAGTGCAATAAGGGCCTTACGATAGATATTCTGTTCCGCAACGCGGTCAAACGGCAAATCTGCCTGCAAGCCATACAAATACAAATCCTGTAAAATCTTCGTGTTTGATGAACTAATGTCCTGCAAAGGTATATTGACTTTCGCTCCCAAATCTAATTGGGCCCTGAGACTATCAGCAGCAACAAACACCTTGCGTTGGGCGTCATAAATAGCATCGGCACTATTGACAAGGTCTAAACGTCGAGCCAAGGCGGTTTTGATGGCTTCATTTTCAGAAAAGAGCGGATAAGTCATTTCTTTGGTCTTGAGAGAATCGATTTCATTTGTATCGAGCTGAAATTCGGCAGTGGTGGGTAAGCCCAGGGTTATCTTAAATTCGTCGAGGGCCTGTTTATATTCTTTTTCAGCCAGAATATATATGTCCAGCGCTTGGAGTGTTTCCTGGCGGGCTTGTTCCTGTTCTTCCTTGGGTAGGCGTCCTGCTTTAGCTAATAAATCCACCTTATCATATAGCCACTTCAGAGTGTTGTAATTCCTCTGCGCATATCTCATTGCATCATACTGCTGCAGAACCAGGTAGTATTGACTTATAGTAGATACCACGAATGTTTTACGAAACCGATTAAACGAGCGCACCTGATATAATGTGTCTCTTTCTGCCTGTGTGAGATTTTCCAAAACGACCTTGCGGTCACTGCCACGAAGCAATGGCTGCGTTACAGAGGCGCTTAAGACGGAAGTCAAAAGGCCGCCCTCCAGATTACCAGTAAGTATACGAATCCAGCTAATTGCAATATTACTGCTTATCACAGCGCCAGTAGACAGCAATTGATTGAAACCGATGCCAGACCCACCGCCACCATGAGCGTCAATCATGTCCCCACCGAAGTCGATTCTATCAACATCATCAACTTTCCTATCAAAATCCATACCCTTAATAGTAACGTGGTTACCATCCACATCAACATCTTTAATATCAAAATCAACACTTTCGATACCATCAGGGTTACTGCTTAATTGGCCAAAGTCAGGTGTGCCGGAGGCTATGTGCAGTCCTTCTCTACCCCTTAGTTTAGTATATCCGGCGGTTCCACTGCCGAAAAACTGCATTTCAAAATTATGCCGAAACAACCTTAAATCCAGAGCCTTGATATAAAGGGCTTCTTTTTGAGTTTGATATTCGCGATTGTAAGCTGTTGCCAGAGCTACTGCTTGTGGCAGGGTCAGTATGCCAGATGCAGGAACGGCTCTTTCGATTTGAACATCATTCGGTGATGGAGTAGTATCGCTGATTTTGTAGTTGGATTTGCTGCCGAAATCACTTTGCCATTTCTGGTCAATGATTTTGTAAACTCTTTCATCGGCGTCCTGTTTGTAGTCCTTCGACCCGCATCCGCTTAATCCCCAGACGCCGACAAGACCGCATATAGTCAGGCACAAACTTTTTGTATTGAAGCAACTAAAAGTCATATATTTAACGTTGTTTTTATATTAAAAAGGTTTTAAATCTCTTTCTGCCTGGAACATACCCACCACCTTGGGCTCGTCTATAGCTTGCGTATTCCAATCGTCTCACCTATTAACAGCTCCATTTTATCCGGGACTTCTACACGGAATGGTCGGCCCCACTGGGGGAAGTTGGGATTACGCCACAACTGCATCGGCATCTGCTCAATGTTTGGCCCGACGTAAGTTATCTTTGAATACGCAATTTGTTCCGGTTTATTGGTTTTGATAAGTTCCACCTTCATTCCTTTTTCGATTTGGTGTGTTTGAACTTCGCTGACATAGGCGATAATTTCGGTGGGTCTGGATTCTGCTATAGTTAATATCGGGTCGCCCGCTAAAACAACCTCTCCAGGCTTACGGAAAATTAGTTTGCCTGTTCTATCCTGAACACGTGTGACCACGCCATCAAAGGGGGCCTTTAATTCTAATGCCTTGCGTGATTCTAATGCCTCAAGTGCCGCCAGCAATTCGTCCTTTAGCCGCTCCTGAACCTTTGCCGCATTGCGTATAACATCGAGAGCATTGTCCACCGGAGGTATGTATAGTTCCTGTTTTGCATATTCATCCTGTCGCTGAATCGCTTCCTGAAGGTCTTTTTTTGCCTGCTCAAGCATTTGCTCGTTCTCGGCAATCTTTTGTGCCAGAGTGTTGTATTGGACCTTTGCTTTCTGCAATTCGTAGGGCGTGACGGCTTCCTGCTTGAGAAGATGCTGGGTGATTTTGACTTCCATAGCAAGGTCCCCCAGCACTATTTGGTCGGATGCGAGCAGCGCTTTCAACCTTAGTATTTCAAGTCTTGCGTTCTCAACGTCCACGGCAAATCTTCTCATATCTGCAATATGGTTGTTTTCTCGGTCGGATTTGTCGGCGAGGAGCGTATCTTTAGAAGTGTTTAATTGAGCCAGCAGGTGTTCCACTTCTGCCTGAATGGTTGCCAATTGAGCTTGTATTTGTTCGGACGTCATTTCATTCTCGAGCACAGTATTTATTACTGCTACGGTCTGGCCTTTCTTGACCTCACTAAACAATTCAACGGGGATGTCTGTTATTCGCCCGGAGGTTGTAGCGGCGACTTGGTATATCTGACCTTCAGCTATGCCGATAACTTCAAAACGTTTGGCTCTCTGGGAAAAGAGCCCAACCACGACTGCCACGACCGCCAGCCATACTACGACAGGCATCAATCGCAGGTATAAACGGCCAACCGGGTAGTTCTTGTGGCTTATTCTTTTCATCTACGGGTTAAACCTCCAGCAACTGTTCCTGCATTGTGAGACTGATGTTCTCTATGCCCTGCACTTTTTCCAGGTCAGTTAGCATCTGTTCATTTTTAGAGGCATTTTTTATCATAAGCTGGTATGCGTGTTCGACTTCAGACCTGCCGAAGCCGGTGTCTTGCGCTGATATAAGGGTGAAGTTGCTGCAGAAACGTTTGAGAATAGCGATAATTGGGTGCTGAGGCCCAATATGGCCTTTAAAACTAAACCGCAAAAAACCGTTATGCGGCTGGTGTGTGCCGAAGCTGGTCAGGTGCAGATACAGGGCTATCAAACTCAAAATGATTGTGCCGATGATGGCCGTGGCGTATCTGTGTGAGCCGGTGGCCATTCCCACGACTAACGCACAGAAAATAAAGGCAATGTCACGAGTGTCCTTGATTATATTACGGAAACGTATAATCGCCAGGGCCCCCATTAGTCCGACTGCGGTGATGATGTTATTGCCGATGACCGCCATAACCATTGCCACAACCACGGTTATCAGAATCAACGATTGCACAAAGGACCTTGAGTATGACAGGCCGCTGTGTGTGGCGTAATAAACCCATGCCAGGGCCTGACCGAGGACGAATGCCAACAGCAGCGACAAAAGGATACTTGTGGGGTTGAAAACACCCCCTGTTAAAGGTATCTCTTCCAGTGTTTGCCAAATTCTGTCCATTGTTATTGCCCCCCTAATTGCGGTGCGCAGAATCCCAGTATATGAGATTGTTGAATTGAAGTAGCATACTTTGATACCGACTCCTGTCTTAAATCGAATGTCTTGACCATTTGATTCAGCCAACCAGGGTATCGAGCGGTGAACTTAATCTCCAGAATGACTTTGCCTAAGGTGTAAGAGTGGTGCTGCCAGCCGGTGCCGCCAATTTTTACTTCCGGCGTTCGAGTCACTTTATAACATAACTCACGGTCAAAGGTTACTCTTACTCTGTTTTCCAGAGAGCTTTCGAAGGCCTGCCTCATATAGCGGACAAGTATCATTGGCCGGGCATTGATGCTTTTCATATAAAACTGGAACTGTTTCAGCGATTCTTCATCGATGGTGTAGTCCTGCGGTGGTAAAGACATTCCTGATAGCAGGTTTTCGATATTGTCGTGCATAATCCGGCTCCGGCTTTTAATAATGATAGTGTTCACACGACGTTTAATCTCAAGGAAGCAGGGGTATTCTGGTTCGTCGGTATAACCGCGGATGCGCAGCTTAAATCGATTTTTCTGTCCTGTCATACTTTCTCGGGCGAGCTGTAAATTGTCGGAATCCAGGTAGAGACTGACAATGGGATAGCAGCCGCTTCGCTGTAATTTGCAGTAACGGTCCGGTTGTAAGTATGGCCGGATAAACTGAGCCAGCGCCTGGGCCTTTGACTCATTTATAATATATTTTATCTCATGCCGGCAGCCAAGAGTACGGTCGACGTACTTTTGCTGCGTTTTGTTGATGTCAATCTTGTTTTTACGCGAAAATAGGTCGGTGCTTTGCTTGTCATCCAACTGTGGTGTTTTTCTATCAGACATAACTTTATATTATGAATCCCCCTAAGTATTCAAAGCAAAAAGTTAACCTATTTTGTTACAAATGCTTATGTGTCCTAAATCTTTTCAGAGAACGCACATTTTAATAAGATGCGCAAAAAGCCACCTTTCGTAACGTGTGGTATGCTCTTTTATAGCATAAAAACCCTATCCTTACGTATTTTAACATATTTAACCTGGTTAAGTCAATACCTTTTTATTATACAGGAGATATCCAGAAATATGAAATTGGATTTGTTTGATATGGCCGAGTGTAATCAAAGTCATAGCCGGATAATATCGGGCGTATAGAAGCTTAGCCCGTGTGTTTGTGTTTTGCTCTTAATAATTTACCAGCCGGGAGTTGGAGGAGACGCAGACCAATTATTCGGGTCGTTGCCGCTGTGATACTGGTCAGTATTCACCCTATGCAGCGAGTCGCCAAATCCATCCGCTGCTTCCGGCCAGGGTGTGCAATCACTATACAGGACCTCATCTACTATCACCCAGGAAATATCAATTTCCGGCGGGTCTGGGGCCTGCGGCCTTTCCAACGCCAGTCGCTCACCGCCATTGGAGAGATTTCCCGACCAGGGACCAACAATGTCAACGCCTGCAGTAAGCTCACCTGTACCATAAGCTGCCTCAAAGGCATCAAGACGGCTGGTCTCTACAGCCGGGTCGAAACCAACGATAATCAATCGGCTACCCGAAGGTATAGACTGACCCGACGGGAAGGTGTAGCTCACAGCGTTATCCAGACGCCAGCTGCCCACACTATTTTCTAAAACTATAGTTGAATCTGTCGGATTGTATAGCTCAATATACTCGTCGTTAGTGTCAACCGGATGATACATAATTTCACTGAATACTATATCTAAAACAGGATTCGCATTGGCACTATCTCTCGATGGTGACAGACAGAACAGGTAATTTCCACCATCGGGATATCGGCCGAGAGAAACATCGGCTTCCTGGCCATTAAATTCGATAAAGTCAACTATGCGGTCGCTGGAATTGCCGGGCAGATAAGACAGGATAACCTCGTCCCCGGCCTTGCTCAGGCCGAAGCCGTCCTCGCTGCAGGGGTCCTGGTGAAAACCGGTTACTTCGTCGAAACTGACCCAGTTATGAGAGCCCACGACAACAGAAGGAAGTGCCCATTTCTTCAGCTTATCTTTGTCATCGCTGAGATACCAGTCGCCGTTTAAGCTGACGGATGAGCCGCTGGTATTGTAAAGCTCTATCCAGTCGTTGGAGGTATGTGGGGGCACACTGTAATCGGTATGTGCCATAACTTCGTTAATGACAACAGAGGCCGGCGGCGACGGGTCGTCTGCACCGGGAGAGCCATTCATATATGTGCTGGCTTGCCAATTGCCACCATAGTTAAGAGACCCTTGCGGCTCATCAGGTATGGCTGATGTCAAAGGCACCAGCGAATGGCCAGTACCATCAGCAGATTGTGGCCAGCCCCTGCCATTATTGTACTCGAAATCTGTTATCGGACCGTTCCACGTATCAAGCAGAACTACATTTTCACCTGCGTTGTCGAATTTGCCGGAGTATTGACCGGCAATCCTGCTTGATAAACCACTGCCATAACGCGACTCAAAGGCATCCTCGTTCCTGACCACAAGTACAAAATCTCCGGGTGCAATAGAAGAAATCGCACTATCGTTGAAATCAAATGTAATGCCGTTAGTAAACGATACGTAAGTAAGGTCGAGCGTCTCATCGCCGATGTTCTTCAATTCGATATATTCGAATTCATCATTATCAACATTCAGCTCACCTTTGGCAGTGTTTGCAGCAGCAGGATTGTACATAAGTTCGGTTATACGCAGATTTTCGAGTGTGCCGACCAAAATCGGATCGCCTGCAGTAAACTGGTTCGGGTCGGACCAGTGGCTCCATCGGCCGGTGTTGTCTTTCATTCGGCTGCGAACGCGATACATCCTGCCGGGTCTGACCAAGAAAGCCGGTATCTGTATTGTCAACTGAGAAGAATTGGTTATATCAGGGCTCTCCCACAAGGTTTCAATCTCATATTTGCCGCGCCTGACCCTTTGCAGAGGCAGCGGCTCCGAGGGCTCTTCGGAGTAAGTAGCTTTCAAGGTCAAATCAATGGATAAATCTGAGCTGCCTATGCTTTCATTCAAAGTGTGCACTGCTATGATATTCGTACCTTCGACGAAATAGCTGTAAGGTGTCAATAAGGTAACATTTTCCCAGCTCGCCTCTCTGTAAGTTTGGCCGGTAACGCCATTCCACGCCTTAAACTCGCTCGAGCAATGCGGCCTTGCTACTTCCGTCCCATTAATCCAGATAATACAGCCGTCGTCAACATAAACATCCAAATCAAACGACTCAATATCATCGAGATTCGTAACTTCAAAGGTCTTTCGAAGATAAACCGTCGTGTAATTATACCGCATAACAGGAGATTGCTGCGATAAATCAGTATTGTCATCGTAATCGCCGTAACCTACGCTCGTTTGGCCGACCTGCCATAAGCCGTCATCGAATTCCAGATACATCCATGCCTCTACAGGGTCGGATGGTTCTGCGCTAATAGCCCTGTAATAGTTCCATATCGACTCGGCCTCGATAAGGTCGATTGTCTGTTGCCCTCCGGATGGAGGAGGCGGAGCCGTGTAAGGAGCTACTTCTGCGATTCGCCATTTCATCGCAGCGAAGGTGCCGCTGCCCTGTGGGTCGCTAAATGCGCTGGTCTGGAAATGCAGGCCGTTGGTCGGGTAATTGGGACCACCGATATAAGTAATCGTCGGCGTATAGGGAATATCTGCGTCTGCCGCCTCGGCAACCAGTCTGTGCACGCCGTAACCATTAGGGTTAAAGGTCATCGGAAGGAAATCGCTCATGCCGGTCGGGGTCAGATACTTTTTATAATATTGAACCATATAATCCCAATTGGGGCTGTTGCCCGGCTGTTCAAAGAACTCATTATACGAATACCAGCGACCGCCACGGCCTTTCGCTATTACCCGCGGATGGTAATCCCACTTGGCTCGGTCAGCATCAGCAAACCGCAGACCATTGTATGAATTGGCAATAACGGTCGCCAGCTCATCAACCAATTGGTCGGTCTGCCGCCAGCTGTAATTATCGTTATCAAACAGCAGGTCGAGCAGTTCGCGGGCGCGGTTTTTGTTGGCAATGTTGGGGTCGCTGTAAGAGAGGCACCACCACCAATGCTCCCACTGCCCCCTCGAATCCATCGCGTCAGAATGCGGCCCCCACTCGTAAGTCAGGTCAAGGTCCCAGGGAAGAATCGACCACTTCTCACTATCAGGATGGTGATAGTATAGGCAGTTATACTCATTCCAGGGGTCGGAATTATTGATTGCAATGCCGATGTTTTTGAAGCTGTAATAGCCGGGCAGGTCGAAATATGTCTCATACCATGACAGCGGCTGAATGGGATTGGTCTTGTTCAATCCGGTGCTGGAGCTTATAAACCAGTCCACATCGGAATTGTTCGCTACTTGAGTAGGCCCCTGGTTGCGTTTAATGCCGCCGCCGTCCATTTTATAGATGCTGCCGTCAAGTAAATCGTGGTCATCAATGAAAGCTCCATCGGTGTGTTCAAGCGCAATATACAGACCCCAGAAGTCGCCGTCATACTGGTCGGCTCCGGGTTCGGAAGCATCGTCGATGACCCGCAGGTGGAAATAATGAGTATAATCTGAAGGAACACCGGCCATATTATAAAGCCGATAGCTCATCGGCTCGTTGAGCAGCATTCCGCCGGTTCCTATATCACCGCCTCCGGTGTCATGCGGATACCGCCACCACGGACACGCCCCGGTGCTCACGCTCATTACGTTCCATTTGGATTTATATTCCTTGCCGTAGTCATCTTCCGCCTGAAAATAATGGCCGCGATTGAAATTAAACTTCCACTTGTTTTTACCCCACACGTATGTTGCCCACATCCCGCGAATGACATAACGGACATGGTCATAGACCTTGCCGTCGTAAACAATCGCTCCTGAAAACCAATACGGAGGGTTGTTTTGGGGTTTATTATAACTTTCATTCCATTGGCAGTTTTCCACATCGATGGCTCTTGAGAGCAGATGATACACCGGCAGAGAGGTGAGTACTTCGGTGGTGTAGGTTACGCCGTCACCGGTCCAGGATGGCACGCCATTATAAACAAAATACGCAAAGTTCGGCTGAGGGTCGTCGGAGTAAGGAACGGTGACGCTGCGAGCGCCGGTATCTACTGCGACAATTCGGTAACGCACTAATCGTCGATGTGTCTGTATGACTGCAGAAATCTGGACGGTATATGTATCGTCGTCCGCCTCTTCATCGCCGTTAATTCCGTCATCGTGCATTGTAAGGTCATTCCAGCCGGTTTCATAAGAAGGATTCGGTATGGTGGGCGAATCAGTCGTTGGATAATTGGGCAGCGTCTTGGGAATATAACTGCCGGGGTTAACAAGCTGATACTTTAACGTAACCGAAGCAACACCGTCGCTGTCGGTAACTTTTGCTGTTATTGTTACAACCTCATTTGATTTAGGCCGCTTGGGTGTATGTTCAACCTGGCGAATGCACGGCGGATTGTTGGCCGCATAGACCTCCGTATTAGCCGCACCGGGCGTCGGATAGGCGCTGCGCCAGTTGCCGCCAAGGTCATTATCGAAGGCAGGATTGACAAGCTGTATAGAATGGCCCATACCGAGGTGCGCACCATCATCCGGAACAGCATCACCTACTGTCGGCCAGGGAAAACCAAGCTGATAATCCACCTCATCAACCTCTTCTCCATTGGCGTCGCTAAGCTCTATAGTTTCGCCTTCATTATCGATATTGCCGATAAACGGCCCTTTGACCAAGGCAGCAGGTGTGCCGTATTTGCCGGTTATGGTAACATCGACATACGCCGGTGCTGGGTCTTCAGCCACAACTATATAACTACCGGCAGCGATGATTGTGCCGGCGGGAAAGGTATAGGTAATACCTCTGGTGAACTGCCAGCCGGAAATATTGACATCCACAGTTGTTGTGTTGTGAAGCTCGACAAATTCTATAAGCTCGGTTTTCAGATCAGGATTATAGTGAATCTCATTGATTACTATTGGGGGAGTACCTTCTCGATACCAATTATTAGCCAACAGGGCAAGGTCAGCCATATCTACATCGTCGTCATCGTTGAGGTTGGCTGGATTATCCGGTCCGTCCAGCCAGTGCTCTATAAAATGTCCGAGGTCGGTGAAATCAACTTTGCAGTCGCCATTCAGGTCGCCGACCGGACAGCCGGCTGAATCGGAGCCGAACAGACAGACGACCAGAACCAGGCTAAAAAATGAGATTTTTGTCGTCACGGATATCTTTTTATTTTCTCTGTTCATTGGTTTTTTTCCATCTATTGGCCGATAGCTTATTCTTTATGAGTATATATTCTAATTTTTCTTACTTATTCTATCTTAACATATCTTCGTAGCTTATTCAACGTATTTTTGCCTAAATTGGCCAACTTTATGGCTACAGACTGAATCTCGAATTGCTGATTACAGGTTTATAAACTCTTTTAGGGGACCTTACAGGTTCTGGAATCTTTTACAATTTGAGGATAGAATATCAATGCAATGTCTGTGATGTAATTGAGCCTTGCCGGGAATGTTTGCAGAATTGGCTGCAAATCGATGTTAAGGAGCCGATAAGTGAATGTATTTCGCTCGCAGTATAATCCCATAATAGAACCGAAAGACATCAGGCCTTCGAGTGAAGGTTTTGAGGTTATTGGCGTTTTCAATGCCGGCGTTGCTCGTTTTGAAGATGAGGTTATTCTGCTTCTTCGAGTGGCGGAAAGGCCGATTAGCGACAATCCGGACGTCATATCAACTGCTATTTTCGATATAGACAGCAGTAAGCTAATTACAAAGCAATTTTCAAAGAATGACCCTGAAAATGATTTATCAGACTCGAGGTTGATAATAAGGCCGGAGCAGACGTATTTGACCTCGATATCGCATCTCCGTCTTGCCCGCAGCAGCGACGGCATTAACTTTGAGATAGAAGATACCCCTGTTATATTCCCGGCAAACTGCTATGAGACCTTTGGCATCGAAGACCCGAGAATCAGTTTTATAGAAGGAACATACTATATCACTTATGTTGCGGTTTGCCCATTCGGGGTAACGACTTGTCTGGCATCGACGAAAGATTTCAGCTCTTTTGAGCGTCACGGTATTATCTTTTGCCCTGAGAACAAGGATGTGGTGATTTTTCCTGAAAAAGTTGGGAACAAATACTATGCACTTCACAGGCCGGATTCGCCTTTATTTGGAAAACGCGATATGTGGATTGCCCAGTCGCCTGATTTACTATGTTGGGGCAATCATCGTTATCTGATGGGGCCTTGTGCCGGCTGTTGGGACGAGATAAAAATCGGCGCAGGTGCTGTGCCTTTCAAGATAGACCGGGGCTGGCTTGAGATTTATCACGGTATTGCCAGAAACAACCGCTATTGCCTCGGGGCGGTGTTACTGGATAAAGATAAGCCGTGGAAAGTTATTGCAAGGTCGAGCGAACCTGTTCTTGGACCACAAGCCGACTATGAAGTCGAGGGCTTTTTGGGGAATGTGGTGTTTAGTTGCGGCCTGCTCTTTGAGGAAGATAAGCTGAAGATTTACTATGGCGTTGCCGATACCGCTGTCTGCTATGCAGAAGTAAATTTAGTAGATATACTTGACAGCTTGCGCTTGTAAAAAAAATCGGGGAGACAAGATTCGAACTTGCGACCTCTGCGGACCGTAAATCCACAGTTAGATAAAGTTGCATTTTCTATTTTTCTGGTGGAACAGTTAATTCTGTTGCTGTCTGAATTCCTGAAGCCACTTCCGAAATTATACCCAGTCTGACATATATCGGATGAACCATTTTTTTTAAGTCAGAAAGTTTGCTTGCGAAGATGATAGCACCTAAAACACACGAGACGCCGCCTATGATTAAAGTATTTGGCGCGCCTAAACTACTCGCCAATCCGCCCGCTAATAAACTGCCAAAAGGCGCTGTGCCCATAAATGCCATCGTATAAAAGCTCATAACACGACCACGTTTATCATCATCAACGATGGTTTGTAAAATTGTGTTGCTTGAAGCCATCTGCATTATCATTCCAAAACCGGTTATTAACATCAACACTAAAGAAAGCAAAAAGAGACGAGATAAAGAAAATGCAATGAGTCCAAAGCCAAAGACAGCCGCAGATAGAGGAATAATTTTCCCAAGCCCCAAAACACTTTTTCTGGACGCAAGATAGAAAGCGCCTATCAGAGCGCCTATACCTGAAGCTCCTATAAGAAAACCGAAGGTGTGAGAGCCGCCATGAAGTGTCTCCTTAACGAAAACAGGTATAAGCAACATATAAGGCATTCCCATTAAACTCACTAATCCAAGTAACAATATAATGGACCTTACAGGCGCAAAACCAAAGGCATAAGAAAATCCTTCCTTCAGCCCTTGCAAAACATGAGTGTCTCGGTTTTTTACTTCCCTTGAAGTAACTTTCATCATCAACAGAGATACAATAACAAAGAGGTAGCTTAAGCCGTTAAGGAGAAAGCAGGTTCCCTCGCCTGTGGTAGCGATTAATGCGCCTGCTACGGAAGGACCAAGCAATCTTGCACTGTTAACCATCGAGGAGTTTAAAGCAATTGCATTCCCCAAATCTTCTCTATTTTCCACCATTTCTACTACAAATGACTGTCGGGCCGGCATATCAAAGGCATTAACAACACCAAGAAATATACCTAAAAGTATGATGTGCCAGACCTCAATAGCTCCGATGAAAAAGAGAAACGCCAGAGCTAAAGCTTGTATCATAGCCAGTATTTGAGTAGCAACCAAAATGTGCTGGCGATTCCATCGGTCAATTAGCACTCCGGCGAAAGGAGCTAACAGAAAGGCAGGAATTTGACCGGCAAAGCCAACCACACCTAATAAAAATGGCGAACCGCTAAGGCGATAAACCAGCCAGGGCAAAGCTATTCGCTGCATCCACGTTCCAATCAGAGAGATGCCTTGTCCACCGAAAAAAAGTCGATAGTTTCTATATTGGAGGGAGCGAAAGATGATTTTAATCCCTTTTAGCTCATTAGTATGATATTTATCTGATTCTATCTTCACCGAAGATTAGCTCTTTTCTCGGACACAATTTTATCTGACTTAAAATAACTGAAATACATCGTTAGAAATTATGTCTTTCATATTAGCGAAATTGATATTTCTAATGGGGTAAAAAAAATCGGGGAGACAAGATTCGAACTTGCGACCTCTGCGTCCCGAACGCAGCGCTCTAGCCAAACTGAGCTACTCCCCGGCAAAACAAATTAACTAAAGTGAGCTAAAGTGTCTAAAGTGAACTAAAGTTGAAAAAAATTCAATAACTTTAGACATATTAGGCACTTCAAACTTTAGGCACTTTGGTTCATAACTATAACACATCGGCCTGTAAATTGCAAGCTACAATAGATTTACAGGGTCTATATCTATAGCGACCTTAACTGTCGGCCGGACAGGCCCTGCTGCCCGTAAATCGGCAAACAATCGTTGTATATGCTCTGCATGGGGGGCCTGAATGATTATCTGCATCCGGTGAAAATGCTGGATTCGGCTTATCACCGCGGGCATCGGGCCTCGAACAACTGCGCCTAAGTTATCACGTTCGTTAATCCAGTCTATCTTCTCGCGCATTTTCTTACAGGCGGTTTCAAGCTTGTCGAAATTCCTGTCCCGCATCGAGATAGCTGCCAATCGCCAGTAAGGCGGCAAATTGCAGGCATTGCGGTGTTTTAATTCCTCTTTGACGAAGCCGTCAAAGTCTCCTCTTAGTGCGAATTGTATGGCCGGCTGGTTTGACAGGAATGTTTGAACGAAAACTACACCCTTTTTCGCGGAGCGTCCTGCCCTTCCGGCTACCTGGGAAATCAGTTGGAATGTCCTCTCGTTCGCCCTGAAATCAGGCAGGTAAAGTGAGGTATCGGCGCTGATAATGCCCACCAGCGTTACGTTGGGAAAATGCAGGCCTTTGGCTAACATCTGTGTCCCGGCTAATATGTCGATTCGCCCTTCGCTGAAGTCTCTGAGGGCACGGTAATAGTCTTTGCCCCGCATAGAGTCGCTGTCAATCCTTGATGTCCGAGCTTCAGGAAATTTATTGGCTAATTCCTCTTCAAGTCGTTGAGAGCCGAACCCAATCATTGCCATTGTCTTGCCGCAAACCGGGCATTTTTCAGGCACGAGCGTCTGCGACAGGCAGTAATGGCACATCGCATAGCCATAGCTTAAATGTTTTCCGGTAACTGTTCTCATCTGTTGGCCGCCTGTCGTCTTTGATTTATGAAAAGTAAGCGCAACATCGCAGTTGCGGCAGTGAAGGGTGTGCTTGCAGGATGGGCAAAATACAAAATTGCTGTAACCGCGTCTATTTAAGAGCAAAATTGCCTGCTCTCTTTTTGTCAGGATTTCTTTCAGTCGCTCGGCCAGCGGCTCACTTATTAAATCAATGCTCTTCTGCGTCACCTCGCCCTGCCTTAAATCGACGAGCTTCATTTCCGGCATAGGCAGGTCCATCACCCTTTTCGGCAGACGAACGAGGTTGTAGTGTTTTTTACTTTTGCAGTTAGACAATGTCTCCAACGATGGAGTAGCACTGCCTAAAATACAATGCGCATTTGCAAGTTGTGCTCTTTTTATCGCAACATCTCTGCCATGATACCGCGGAGCGGTGTCCTGTTTGTAGCTCGG
>Ga0315532_1000997_pt1 | contig 22225 bp, 18 predicted proteins | sample SalMarWE160370MG_FD_203082 | JGI IMG/M metagenome (GOLD analysis project Ga0315532, IMG submission 203082) | Salt marsh sediment microbial communities from the Plum Island Ecosystem LTER, Massachusetts, United States - Salt Marsh Sediment WE1603-70 ...
ACCTACCCAGCCGTCACCTTAAGCTATACGAACTAATCTGGCGAAGATTTCTTGCTTCTCAGATGAAAAAGGCAATTCTGAGCACGGTTACGGTAAGTATTCAGGGCGAAAAATATCTTTTCCAGGCAGAAGGAAAAAAGATTGAATTTCCTGGATTCATCAGTATCTATAAAGAGAGAGGTGGAAAAGAGAAAATTCTACCTCCTATTAAAGAAGGAGAGGTTCTAAAGTTGAAAGAACTTGTTTCCAAACAGCGCTTCACCCAACCTCCCTCTCATTATACGGAAGCCTCTCTGGTAAAAGCCTTAGAAGAAAAAGGGATAGGAAGGCCGAGCACCTATGTCCCTACCATTGTTACTATCAAAACAAGGGGTTATGTGAGATGGCAGAAAGGCAAACTCATTCCCACTCTCCTGGCAAAGGTAGTAAATGACCTCCTGATAGACAATTTCTCTACTATTCTTGATACCCGTTTTACTGCCCGGATGGAAGAAGGTCTGGATGCGGTGGAGGAGGGAAAGAAAAAATGGATAATTCTAATAGGTGATTTTTACCATCAATTCGATAAGGATCTAAATATAGCTAAAGAGAAAATGAAGAACGTCAAAAAAGAAGGGCTTCAAATTAACTCAACTAAATGTGAGCAGTGCGGAAAAAAGATGGTTCTAAAGTTTGGCCGTTACGGAGCATTCCTGGCTTGTTGTGATTACCCGGAATGTAAGAACACCAGAGATATAAGTAATAAAACAGGGGTAAGGTGTCCTACTCCAGATTGTAAAGGAGAAATAGTGGAGAGGACATCCAAAAAGGGAGCTATTTTTTATGGTTGCTCTAAATTTCCCCAATGCAAGTTTGTCTCTCAACAGCCCCCCGTCAAAGAAATTTGTTCTCATTGCCAGAATCCTTTTCTCTTCAGAGACAAAGATGGCTTTAAATGCCCCCGCTGTGGAGAAAAGACTAAGGGTTATAGAATAGAAGAGCTAAAATTGGAAAAAATTCCTTATAAGATAATAAAGAAAATAAATGCAGATAGAGTGGCTGAATAGATTTCAGCAATACCTCACCCAGGAGAGAAATCTATCCTATCAAACAGTGAAAAGCTATACCAGTGATATAAAGGACTTTCTCAGCTTTCTCTCTTCAAGAAAAAAAGAGCTAGAAGAAGTGGGGTATCCCATAGTACGAGAATATCTTAGCTCACTACAGAAAAGAAGCTTACAGAAATCTACTCTGGCACGCCGGGTATCTGTCTTGAAAAACTTCTTCCACTATCTTTATCTAAAAGGATACCTCTCCTCTTTTATCTTATCTGGGCTACGAGGTCCAAAGCTGGAGAAAAAAATTCCTTCTTTCTTAGAGGAAGAAGAAGTAGAGAGGCTCTTAAGCTCAGTGAAAGGAAATAATTTTTTTCATTATAGGGATAAAGCCGCTTTAGAACTATTGTATGCTACGGGGATGAGAATAGCCGAGCTGGCAGATTTGAATATAGATAATATTGACTTTGCAGGGGAAACAGTTAAAGTTAGAGGCAAAGGAAATAAGGAGAGAATAATCCCTGTAGGAAATTATGCTCTGAAAGCATTGACACCCTACAGGGAATTACGTAGAGAGAAAGCAAAACCTGGCGTCAAGGCACTATTTCTAAATAAATCTGGCCAGAGACTATCGGACAGATTTATGCGAAAAAAAATAAATAGATATCTGGATCTAGCCGATATTCATAAAGTTTCAGGTCCCCATAGCCTACGTCATTCTTTTGCCACTCATCTCTTAAATCGAGGAGCAGATATACGTTCGGTGCAAGAGCTGCTTGGTCATGAAAGACTCTCCACTACTCAAATCTATACACATTTGAGTATAAAAAGACTGAAGGAAGTCTATGACAAAGCTCATCCAAGAGCATAAACCGTTGCTCGTTGCTAGTTGCTCGTTGCTCGTAAGAAAAGTAAATGACTGAGAAAATTAGAGATTTTAGAGATTTGAATGTCTGGAAGAAAGGTATAGAAATCGTTAAAGATGTATATAAAATGACAGAGAAACTTCCCAAGCAAAAATTTTATGGTTTAGTAAGCCAAATGCAAAGATCCGCTGTTTCTATCCCATCTAATATAGCTGAAGGCTTTAACAGATTTCATAATAAAGAATATAAACAATTCTTATACATAGCATTAGGTTCTTGTGCTGAGCTAGAGACACAAGTTGAAGTAGCTTTGGAGTTGAAATATATAAGTAATGAAAAGAAAAAGGATATACTGGCAAAAATCGACTATGAGTCTCGTATGCTCACGAACTTAGTCAAGAAGATTGATTCACGAGCGACTAGCAACGAGCAACTAGCGACGAATTAAAGGGGGTCCAGATTGCGTTCTACTACTATTTTAGCGGTAAGAGATAAAAAACATGTAGCTATTGCTGGCGACGGGCAGGTAACCTTTGAAGATACCATTATGAAGCACAAAGCACATAAGTTAAGAAGGCTTCATAAGGGAAAGATATTAGCTGGTTTTGCCGGCGCAATCGCCGATGCTCTTACTCTTTTTGAGAAATTTGAAAAGAAAATTGAACAATACCAGGGAAATCTTTCCCGTGCTTCCCTGGAGCTGGCTAAGGACTGGCGACAGGATAAGACTCTGCGCAGACTGGAAGCCTTAATGATTGTAGTCAATAAGGAAAAATCTCTATTAATATCGGGAAGTGGAGACGTAATTGAACCCGACGATAGAGTGATAGCTATTGGCTCAGGAGCTGGTTATGCTCAAGCAGCAGCCCAGGCTTTAGCTGACCACACCAATTATCCTCCTAAAAAGATTGTAGAAATAGCCATGCATATAGCTGCTTCTATATGTATTTATACAAATGACAATATCACGGTTGAGGAATTATAGATTTTCTTTGAAGTATAGGAACTTATACGTTTGCCGAAGGACATTCCTCAAGAAGAGCGTATAGCGGTTAGCGGATAGCGTATAGTGAAAAATAAAAATACAAAATCACAACGGATGAGTTTATAGTTCATGGTTCATCGATAAGGACAACAGACTATGAGAGGAAAGTATCCTCTCTCCTGAGGGGAGAGGATTAAGGTGAGGGGGTACGAATAACGAATAAAATGGTGAATTATGGTTTTTAGCTTTGAGTCTTTCGCCTTGATGATTTATCCTATACGCTAAACGCTATATGCTATCCGCTATGTCTAATAGGAGATGGAGAATGAGGGAAAAGCAACTTACTCCTCCCGCCATTGTAAGGGAGTTAAATAAATATATCATAGGACAGGATGATGCTAAACGTGCTGTAGCTATCGCCTTAAGAAATAGATGGCGTCGTCAGAAGCTGCCTGCTAAGATGCGCGATGAGGTAGCCCCTAAAAATATTATTATGATTGGACCCACTGGAGTGGGAAAGACAGAAATTTCGCGAAGATTAGCACAATTGACCCAGGCTCCTTTTATAAAGATAGAAGCAAGTAAATATACTGAAGTAGGTTATGTGGGCAGAGATGTGGAATCTATGGTCAGAGATTTGATGAACATAGCCGTGCACACAGTCCAGGGAGAGATGGTACAGAAAGTAAGAAAGAAAGCGAGAAGACTGGCTGAAGAAAGACTTTTAGATATTCTCCTTCCACCTCCCCCAAAAACTTTATCCTCAGGGGAGCAAGAGGAAGGCGAAGAAGATAGAAGGATAGAGAGGGCAAGGAAAACCAGAGAGAAACTGAGAGAGAAATTAAATAATAAGGAACTGGAGGATAGATTAATTGAGATAAAGGCCACGGAAAGACTCACTCCTATGATAGAGATATTTAGTAGTGCTGGAACAGAACAGATGGGAATGAACTTCCAGGATTTATTGGGGGATATGCTTCCCAAGCGAATTAAGGAAAGGAAAGTTCCTTTAAAAGAGGCCCGTCAGATTGTCACCGAAGAAGAGGCTCAAAAATTGATAGATAAGGACAAGGTTATTGAAGACGCTACTCATCGCACAGAGAACTCGGGGATAATATTCGTTGATGAAATAGATAAGGTGGTAGGAGGAGGGGTAGACAAGATAGACGTCTCCCGAGAAGGAGTGCAAAGAGACCTTTTGCCAATAGTGGAAGGAACTACAGTAGCTACTCGATATGGACCTATTAAGAGTGACCATATCCTTTTTATAGCTGCCGGAGCTTTTCATTCTGCTTCCCCTTCTGATTTGATTCCTGAACTTCAGGGTAGATTCCCCATTCGGGTAGAACTGGATAGGCTTACCCAAAACGATTTTGAGAGAATTTTGACTGAACCCAAAAATGCCTTGATTAAACAATATCAAGCTCTAATAGAAACAGAAGGAATAAATCTTGTTTTTAAGGATAGCTCTATCAAAGAAATCGCCCTTTTGGCTTTTTTAGTGAACGAACGAACAGAAGATATTGGAGCAAGAAGACTATACACCATTATGGAGAAGCTTCTGGAAGATATCAGCTTCAAGGCTGCTAATATAAGGAAGAGGTCTTTCACTATTACTGCTAAATATGTGCAAGAGAGACTAAAGAATATTGTGGAGAGCGAGGACCTTTCTCGCTATATTTTGTGATAAATCTCCCCGCGTCCATATTTGATAGGTTTGTCTTTGGTAATAGATTCTCTGCCTTTTGTTCTTGTCCATCCTTTCCTGTTATTTTTCTTTCTTCCGTTTTCCTACTAAAGTTCTCTCCTTTGAGTCTATTTTTCCTGAGCTCCCAAGATCACCGTCTACTTTCAATTTTTCAAAGAAAACTCAATTCGAACACTTGACACTTTTATGTTTTTGAATATAATAGATATAATACACGGATATGGAAAGAACAGAAATCATAAGTCTTACCTATAACATTACCAAAGAAGGTGTCGAAAGAAAGTTGAGAGGCATCGAGCTACAGGAAGGCCTGGCCAAATACTTCGTCGAGGTTAGAGGAAAAGAAGTATCTCATCAAGTAAATAATAAGCTAAATCTTAAATTTTGCTAAGAGCGCATTCACCACTGAACAAGCATGTGTTATCTTATACAAATTAGGATTTGAAATAAGAGAGACAACCTAAAGAAAGAATTATTTCTTTGTTAAGGAGAATGTAAGGGTGGGAAGAGTGCAGGCGGGGGGAGGGATATTTTTAGCTCTTTCTTGTAAGAAAGATAGTTTTGGTAAGCTAACTCTTTAAAGGATAGGCGATGCTTTATGCGTTGTCTATCCTTATTTTTTGTTCGCAAAGGAGCCTATAGGAATATCAGGGACAAAGTTGTGGTTCTCCGCGGACAAATCCCGTGCCCTGACGGTCTGGTCCACAGGCTCGTTTGCTCGGAGAAAAGATAAGGATTTACAAGAAAATTAGGAAGCTAAAAATGAGGCTGGGGAGGAGGTGAGAAATAGGTAGGTCATTAGCTCACACAAAAAGGGAGACTCTCTGAAGAAAGATGCATTGAGAGGTTAATTTCTCCTGGGGGGTTCCATGGAAAAATCAACGTTGAGAGGATAAAAAATGAAAAAAATGAAAAGTAGTATCTTACTATTTGCTACAACTGTTTTGGTATTGGTGCTGAGTGCTTCTTTTGCGCCCGCCCAAGATAAAATCACTCTACGCTTTAGTGCACACGCCGATCAGTGGGGCAATGTAGCAGCGATGATAAAGCTATATGAAAGTAGAAATCCAAATATAGATATAGTTTGGGTAGATGAACCTGAAGGAGCAGATGTGCACCACGATAGAGATGTGACCATGTTCGCGGCTAAAGATGGTAGCCTCGATGTGATAGTTGTCGATGTGATATGGCCACCCGAGTTTGCGCCAGCCGGATGGTTAATGCCTTTAGATGAATACTTTCCACCAGAAGAACAAAAAAAGCATGTACCGGCTATGATTGACGCTCAAACCGTAGGCGGACACATCTATGGGATTCCATATCTCAACGATATTGGAAACTTCTATTACCGAAGCGACATTTTAGAGAAGGGCGGAATGGAAGTTCCGGATACATGGATGGACCTTGTGAATACCTGTCAGAAGTTGCAAAATCCACCTGAACTCTTTGGGTTTATACCTTGCTTTTGGAAAGAACAGCAGCTAAGCTGTAACTTCGTCGAATACCTATGGAGTAACGGTGGTGAGTATCTTGATAAGACGGGTAAAGAAGTTCTCTTTAACAAAGAAAAGGGAGTTGAGGCACTTCAGTTCATGGTTGATTTGGTAAACAAGTACAAAGTTACCCAAACTGGCGTCCTCTCTATGTCATTAGAGGAAGGTAGGACGATATTTACCGAAGGCCATGCTATATTCCACAGGAATTGGAACTATGTTTGGAATATGGCACAGGGTGAGGAGTCTAAGATAGCTGGCAAAACAGGAGTAGATTCGATACCTCGTTTCCCCGGAGGAGAACACGTAACCTGTTTAGGAGGATGGAGCCATTCCGTAAACAATTTCTCTGAACATAAAGATGAAGCAGCTAAGTTCGCCGTGTTCATGAGTAGTTGGGAGGTACAAAAGTACAGAGCTTTGAATGGCTTGAGAACACCTACCATTCTGAAATTGCTAAGTGACCCAGATGTAGTTGCCAAACACCCCGTTTACCCGAGATTAATGGAGATTGCTTATGGTGCTCGGGCCAGGCCAAAGACTCCCTTCTATACGCAGATATCTGATGTTATTCAAAAAGAAATGCATGAAGCTCTTCTCCAGAGAAAGAGTGCAAAAGAAGCGCTGGATATCGCAGCAGAAGAGATAGAATTCGTAATACAATAGAACAGGATAGAATTGGATTGTATGGAAAACTATCGGAGGGGGCATAACCCCCTCCGATCTCAATAGGCCGGGAAAGGTAGATATTCTAAATGAAAATTAGAAGAAAGGACAAAGTGAGAAAGTCAGCCAGTATTTTTGAAAAGGTAAATAGAATAAGGCGGGAAGGTTTAACCAGAAAACAATTAGGATATGTTCTGGTTATTCCCACGTTGGCAGTGATTGCTTGTATTGCAATTTTTCCTTTTATCATAACTGCAAATTACTCATTCCATACCATAAAGCTAAATGTACCTCAACTGGGCAGACCTTATGTAGGATTTGAAAATTATATTCGTCTTTTGGGTAGCTCAAGGTTTATCGACTCCTTTAAAATTACCCTTTTTTTCGCTAGTATAGTAGTTGTGGCTCAATTACTTTTCGGTCTAGCCATAGCTCTTGTATTAAATAAGGAATTTAAAGGGCGAGGAGCTATTAGAGCTACAATTTTAGCCCCCTGGGCTATTGCTTTGATAATTGTGGCACAGTTTTGGAAGTGGATGTATAATGGTGTTTTTGGCATAATTAATTTCTTCTTCTTATCGCTTGGTATAATTGACAAGCCTGTAGATTGGTTAGGCGAAAGTGCATCCTTAGCTATAAGTAGCGTTATTGTGACCGAGCTCTGGAGAAATACACCCTTCATGGCGATAGTTATATTAGCTGGCCTTCAATCGATACCTGGGGAGTTATATGAAGCAGCTAAAATTGATGGGGCTGGGGTCTTTCAAAAATTTCGGAGGATCACGATTCCTCTATTAAAACCTGCCATATTGGTTGCCCTATTGTTCAGGTCCATAGATGCCTTCAGAGCTTTTGATTTATTGTATGCTCTTACACGCGGAGGGCCCGGAAATAGCACAGAATTAGCTTCATTGTATGCCTATAAGTTATTATTTGGATATCTAGACTTCGGCAGGGGATCTGCGGCCACGATAATGATGGCTATATTTACCACTGCACTTTGTCTAGCCTACCTTAAATTGATACGCATCGAGTAACGATAGAGGAGAATATAAATGCATAGAACGACAAGCTTGAAAAGAATATTAAGCAATAAGTTTACTCCTTTACATATTGTTACATACGTTTTCACTGGTATTTTTGTGTTTTTCTTTATTTTTCCCTTATACTGGCAGATAGTCACAGCAATGAAACCACCTCAAGAAATATATAAAATACCTCCTCTATGGTTTCCTACTACTCCTTACCTGGAAAGATTTTACAATGTGCTTATTAAGAGAGAAGGGTTTCTTTTGAACATTAGAAATAGTTTCATAGTTTCTTCCTGCACTACCTTTCTCTGCCTGAGTCTCTCGGTTCTTTCGTCCTATGCTATCGCCAGGATAAGAATTAGAGGTGGTGAAATGATGTTAATTATTATATTGGTGCTCTCTATGCTTCCAGGAGTAGCGATAATAGGACCCCTTTATTTAATATGGAAACAAATTCAACTTATAAATACCATGTTTTGTCTGGTTATCACCTATGTAGCTTTCTTCTTACCCTTCAGTATATGGTTTCTGGCCAGTTTCTTTAAAACAATTCCGCCTGATCTAGAAGAGGCAGCTATACTTGATGGATGTACTCCTCTTCAGGCCCTTGTAAAGATAATAATTCCACTGGCAGCTCCTGCCATTTTCACTATAGCTATGTTAGTATATATCTTTTCCTGGAATGAATTTCTATTTGCTTTAACCTTCACTCGCTCTGATTCTGCAAGGACTATACCAGTGGGAATTTATATGTTCCATGGACTACACGAAATACCATGGGGAGACATAGCGGCAGCCTGCACAATTGTAACTATACCTATTGTAGTTTTAGTTATAATCTTCCAGAAGTATGTCATCCAGGGTCTTACAGCCGGTGCTTTGAAGGGATAATTTAAAGACTTCTACGTGCTTCTCAAAAGGTTTATCTTACCTAGTAGTGTTCTGTTGATAAGAGCGCAGTTAATCAGCTTATCAGGAAGAAAGGAGAAGTTATATGTGCAACGTTACGAGTTGGAAAAAAACTGAGAGAGGAGTTTTGCTTGAGTTGGAGGAGGGGATTCTTGAAGTCTCTTTTGCTAGCCCTGACATAGTCAGAGTAAGATGTACAAATGAAAAAAACTTCCTGAATGAAAAAACATATGTAGTAGAAAAGCCCCCCCTGTATGAGCACTTCATTGTAATTAATCAGGAAGAAGCAGTTAGCTTAGTGACAGATAAATTAAGAATAAAGATACGGTTAAACCCTATCTCACTTGAGGTGAAAGGAAGCGATGGAAAGGATGCACTATCTTCCAAATTTGGTAGCTTTGTAGAATTTAAAGAGAACAAAAAAATAATGAGGTTTCATCTTAGAGAACTCGAGAATATCTACGGTCTTGGACAGGACCCTATGGCTAACCTTAACCAGAGAGATAAAGAGAGAAGGATGTGGCAACAGTGGGATGGGTTCAGACGAAGTGGAAATGCCGGCGTACCCTTTCTCATGTCAAATTCAGGCTATGGAATTCTTCTTAACACATCCTGGCCAGCTCGTTTTGCCATAGGAAAAGCTGAAGCAGCGGAGAGAGGCTTAGGAGATGCCTGGGCTCCTGCTCCCTGGCCCTGGGAGAGTTCTGGAGAGAATGATCCAGATGCAATGACTATAATCTTAGATGAAGGAGATATGGATCTTTTCATCATATGCAGAGATTCATTTGACAAAATTTTAAGAGGATACTGTGAGCTGACAGGCTATGCACCTATGCCTCCAAAGTGGGCATTAGGTTTTATGCAATGTAAGAATCGGTATCGCTCTCAGGAGGAACTACTCTGGATAGCCTCTCAGTACAGAAAAAGAAAAATCCCCTGCGATGTATTAATAATAGATTGGCTCTGGTTCAAAAAATTCGGTGACCTTGAGTGGAACAAACACTATTGGCCTGATCCTAAGAGTATGCTTCAAGAACTTAAAGATATGGGCTTTTATGTAATGCAAGCGCATCATCCCTTTATAGAAAAAGAATCTTTGAAATATGAGACTTTCAAAAAACTGGGCTACCTCAATCATATCCCCGAGGATAAACAGTCCATCTTTGATCGTTCAGACGCCTTTGCAGATACCGAAGGAAACTGGAAGGAAGGAATGCCCACATTTGATCATTCCAATCCTGAGGCTGAGAAGGCCTGGTGGCAGGAAATAAAAAGACTTTACCAGGAAGGAATAAGAGGATACTGGACAGATATGGGAGAACTTCAAGAACACAAACCAGGAACTACGAGTTTCCTCGGTGCAAGAGAAAGGGTTCACAACATCTATTCGCTCCTCTGGAATAAAGGTCTCTATAAAAACCAAAGGGCGGATTTTGATGAGAGAGTTTTTTCACTTCCTCGGACAACTTATGCCGGGATTCAGCGTTACGGAACTGCCTTGTGGTCAGGCGATATAGATAGCTCCTGGGAAGTTCTAAAAGACCAAGTTGTTATAGGACAGGGGGTGAGTCTTTCTGGGCAATGCTATTGGACAACTGATATAGGAGGGTTCTTCCCCACAAGAGAGATGAGTCCAGAGCTTCATGCTAGATGGTTTGAGTGGGGGACTTTTTGCTCTATATTCAGAACCCATGGAACAAGACCTGAAAATGAAGTTTGGTCTTTTGGTGGGGAAGTTGAAAATATATGCAGAAAATACATAAACTTAAGATATAGGCTTATGCCGTATATATATAGCTGCGCCAGGAGGGTAACAGAGGAGGGCAGGCCCATAATGAGAGCGATGTGTCTTGATTTTCCCGATGATGCGATTACACACGAACAAACCCTTCAGTACATGTTTGGTCCAGCTTTTCTTGTTGCACCGGTGGTCGAAAAAGGAGCGAGAAAGAGAAAAGTGTATCTCCCTCGAGGAAGATGGTACGATTTTTGGAGTAATGAGATTTTTTCAGGTGGAAGATTCGTGGAAGTCGAAGCTCCCCTTGATAAACTTCCTCTTTTTGTCAGGGAGGGAAGCATCATCCCAACGGGACAAGAGACAGAGTATGTTTTTGAAAAACCACTTGATACACTTGAGATTCACTTTTATAAAGGCGATCGTCCAACAAATTTTGAACTTTATGAAGATGATGGTCTTACTTATCAGTATGAAAAGGGGAAATTTACAAAGCTCAAAATGAGTCTAAAGTGTAATAACGAAATAGAGGCAAAAATAGGTTTTCCTGAGGGAAATTATGAGTTAGACCCTAAGAGTGTGAAATTGGTAATCCATGGATTAAGTAAACCGGCTTCGGTCTTTCTTAATGGGTCGGAATATCATAACTGGCACTACCATCCTGAAAGCAAAACTCTTCGTATGGAAACAGAGCTAAAGGAGAAAGGGATAGTTCTAAGTATTAAGGAAATGGATTACTCTATAACTCAAAGAATAGAAGATATATATTCTTTGAGAACCGCTAAACTAGGAAAGAAAGCAAAAACTATCGAAGAGGCGATAGCACTCTGTAAGAGTTTGTATGGCCAAGATAAAGAGGCATTTAATGTTCTTTTTCCCATTAGGATGATCCTTGATAAAGATTTAGAGAATAACGGGAGGTTAACTTTAAATTTCTTAATTAAAAATGATGATTTCAACCCTGATATGAAGGGAAAGATTTCAGTATCAGCTCCCACAGGATGGAGGTTTACTCAGGGCTCGAAAAGTAAAGAGTTTATTCTAAGTGGTTCTCTAAATTTGAAGTGGGTTCTGGAGCCTTATGCTGAAGCCCTTCCTGTTGAGTCTAATATACAGATGAGGCCTGAATTTGAACTGGAAGGAATGAAATTTAAGGAGAGCAGATTAATAAAATTCGGGAGTGGTTTTCCAACGAGGTGGCAGGTCATAGGGTGTTTTGATAACAGTGATAATTCCGGTCTTTACAGAGAGTTTCCTCCAGAGAAAGCACCTGATGAATCTTCCTATAAGGTTGGGGACGAGGAATTTTCATGGGTAAATTTCGAAGACTTCAATCCCTTTGGATACATTGATCTTAAGTCTCTTAAGAGAAAGATTAAAGAGGATATAGAACATGGAGTAGCATATGCCAAATGCACAGTCTGGTCAACGAAAGAAAAAGAGGTTTATTTTGAGGTTGTTGCTGACCCAAATATAAGGGTATGGGTAAATGACAGCAAAGTCTATGAGTCCGACAAAATTGTGTTAGGGCAGAAGTCCTCTGGATCTGTAAAATTAATAAGAGGATGGAATAATGTATTAATAAAGGCTTCGATCTGGTCAGAAAAGCCTTATAGTGGGAGAGAACTCGGCTTCAAGTTTAGATTTGTAGACAAGGAAGGTAAACCGATGAAAGATATCCTCTATAAGCTCTAACTCTAATTGCAGACTTCATTGATAATGCCCAAAAGCTAATTAGCAGACAGTTTCTTACCTTCTTCTATTGCTTTTATCATCTTTGCTACTGTCTTCCAGTCATGACCAGTTAGTCTGGCTATGTTACTCTTATTTCTACACCTTTCCCATAATGTTTTTATTGTTATATACATCGCTACTCCTATTATCTATATGAAACGACATAAATAATTGCGTATCCCTTGTAGCGACTTCATTTATGAAGCCAGAAAATTAGCGGGTTTGATGAATCAAACCTCTACAGATAAGCGAAAATATATAAGACGTTTCATATAATAATCCCTCCCCCACAAAGTGCCTAACACAAGGGTCCAGAGAAATTGAAAGTTCCTGTAAGTAAGATTTAGTAAGTATTCCAGAGGGAGACAAAATAAAATTGACTCCCTCTTTCTTTTTTGCTATATTATTAGCAGTTAAATATTGATATTACTGTTAATAATAAGAGGAGGATAAGTGTTTATGAATATTAGCGATCTGCCTCAAGAGATATCAATCTTGAGAGAAGAAAGATTGAAAGCAGAGAATAGATTAATGCAAGCAAAAGATATGCTCGCCTCTTCTTTAATCTTAAGGAAGGTTATCTGTGTGTAGATTCTGGAGTAAACCTGCCAGTTATTCTGGTTGAAAGTTTACCACTTTTTGGGTAAATACCAGAATGACCAGGAGCATTCCCTTTTAACCCTTCATAATTTTCCTATAGCTTCCTTTCAAATTCAAGGGACTATTTCGCCCATAATAGGGTAGGTATTGCTTTTTTCCCACCTTTACCCCTTATAAATCATCAGCAAAGATAGAATTCTATCAAATTATTCTTCTCTCTCCCATTTTTTTCCCAAAAAATCTTTCCTCTCCGTTTTTTTACCAAAAATCTTCCATTGTAGTTCATTTCTTCCCTGAGCTCCCAAGATCACCGCCTACTTTCAATTTTTCAGAGAAGGGTCAGGAAGGGTCGAGGAGGGTTGACTTTTAAATAAAATATACTATAATGAATTCAAAACTAGAGGAGAATTCTCTGAAGCTTAAAACCTTTAGCATCAAAGAGGGCCAGTTAGAAGAGCTAAGAAAGCTTTCAAAAGAGACAGGAATTTCTTAAAGTCTATTAATGAGAATGGCTCTAGATGATCTGTTGAAGGACAAGGAGAAACTAAAGAAAAAATTATTTAGCCATTAAGGAGAGTAAAATTGTGGAAAGAATACATAACTCTCTTGAGGATAGGTTAGTTTTTTCTTTTAAAAAAGATAACTTTAAAGGGATAGGTAATGCTTTATGCGTTGCCTATCCTTTTTTTATTATTTTGCCAAGGCGCTTAGAGGGAATATCAGAGACGAGGATAGCCAGGTCTGCGGACAATCGCATGTCCTGACGCTCTGGTCCTCAGGCTCCTTTGTTTAAGGAAAAGCAAGTATTTATAAGAAATTAAAAAAGCTAAAAATAAGGCCAGAGGGAGGTGAGAAGCAAGTAAGTCGTTAGCTGGGGTATGAGGAAAGCATCTAAAAAGAGAAATATTGAAGAATCTATTCCTTTCTCTAGTTTCTAGGGCTTTCCACAGAAAAATGAGTAATGTATGACGAAAGAAAATATGTTTTTCCGGAGGTTAAGATGAAGAAAGTTATGTCAATATTAATAGCGCTTGTGTTCATCACCTCGTTTAGCGCAGTGGCTATCGCTCAGGAGAGCTTTTTAGGCAAGTTCGAAACCAGTGACCTTATGGAGTACAAGGCCCTCCCGAATTATATCGAACCTGAGGCATTAGAGCTGGCAGTGGCCAAAGGGGAACTTCCCCCAGTGTGGGAGAGATTGCCCAAGAACCCCCAGGTTATAAAGTCTAAGGTTATGAGTGACGGCGTGGGGGTATATGGTGATAAGTGGAGGGTCTTTTGTGGGTCTCCAACCGAGGGCTGGAACTGGGCAGCAGGATTAACGTCAGGTTGGTGGGGCACCGAGGTGCTTGTCTGGGAAGGCCTGGTGGAACCCGCCCATATGTGGATGCTAAAAAATCCCATTGAACCTGTGCCAAACTTAGCTACCAGTTGGGAATGGTCCGAAGATGGCAAGACCCTTACCATGCATCTGCTTGAAGGAGCAAAGTGGTCGGATGGAGTGGAATTCACCGCTGATGATGTCCTGTTTACATATTACGACTGCCATCTAGATTCCCATATTCCTTCCTTCCTCGGCGCGGGCGCATGGACAATAAACGGAAAATTAACCGAACTGGAAAAGGTAGATAAGTATACCATCAGGTGGCGTTTTGGGGCAGCCTTCCCTCTATACATTCTTTTCCGCATGGGCCGCTACGGTTTGGCACCAGCTCCCAAGCATGTTCTGGCAAAGCATCATCCAAAATACAATCCAGATGCTACTTACGAAGGCTTCATCCATTCCCTACCCCCTGAGGATCTTCCGGTGGTAACGCTCGGTCCTTGGGTGCCAGTAAAATTCGAACCGGCAAGATTCATAGTGGCCAGGAGAAATCCTTACTACTGGAAGGTGGATGAGAAAGGACAACAACTTCCCTATTTTAACGAGGCTTATATTGAAAAGGGAAGAAGAGGGATAACCAGAACCTTAAATGTGATAGCCGGAAGTTGTGATTATACCAACCTAGAAACACCGGGGGTTTTCTCTTTTGCCCTGGAAGAAGGAGGGAGGTCAGACTCTTACTTTGCGGCTCGATTTGTGGGTTATAACGCTTCGTTTAGTCTGCAGCCAAATCTTTCACTTTACAAAGGGGTGAAGACGGAGAGAGACCGAGCCATGAGGGAGTTATTCAGAGATCTCAGGTTTAGAAAAGCTTTATCCTACGCCATTAACCGGGAGGGAATAACAAACTCAATTTTCCCAGGACCTCTAATTGCACCGTATGAAGGTAGTCTGGTTGACTCTTCTCCATATTATGATGCCGATGCTATCGTCTCCTATGCTTATGATCTGGAGAAATCAAAAGGTTTGTTTGCAGAGCTGGGATTTAAGGACATCGATGGCGATGGTATAATGGAGTGGGCTACAGGTACTCCATTAGCTGGTCAAGATTTAACCCTTGTAATCCATATCGTTGAAGACGAAACCGCAGCCGTGAACTTAGGAGAGGCCTTAGTTCCCTACCTTATGGAAGCTGGTATTAAGTCTGTTCTTAAAGTCATCAAGGGCACAACTTACGATGCTCTATCCGACAGTGGAGAACTTGAGATACCTATATACCGTGATAATGTGTTGTGTCTTACTCCCCTGACAAGATTAACCGACCTTGGGCCTGTAACTGAGATTACTCCTACCTGGCACCAGGCTGGACCAGGGGGGGAAAGAGACCTATTTCCCTTTGAGGCTCGCTTAAGAGATCTGATAAACTCACTAAAAACTGAGACATCTGGTTCAAAGGTAAGGGAAACATTCTCAGAAATTCAACAGTTATGGACCAAAAATCTTTACAGGATTGGCCTCTATAAGATGCAAGTGGGTAATGCAATTGCCAACAGACTGAGGAACGTTGCGCCCGGTACTCCACCTTATATGTACGAATGGTTCGATGTGGCTCAAAGTGCATGGCAGCTTTGGGTTCCCAAGGATGAGCAAAAGCCTGAACTTCTTCCGGGGGTAATTCCAACCTATGAGGAGAAATAAACAAGGGAAAGGGACAAAGGAAAGAAATGTAGGAGGGGGAAGGATATCCTTCCCCCTCCTAATTAAATGGGAAACTATCCTGTGATAAGCTATATTATCAGAAGAATTCTTTATGTCATTCCATTATTGCTGGCTGTTAGTATTGTTTGCTTTGTGATAATTCAACTCCCTCCCGGTGATTTTATGACTGCTATAGAGTCACAACTAAAATCTCAGGCCGGCTTAAGTGAGCAAGAATCGAGAAAAATGGTTGATGAGATGAGAAAAACATATGGATTAGATAAATCCATGCCTGTTCAATATCTAATCTGGATAAAGAACATCGTTACCAGGGGAGATTTCGGCTATTCCTTTGGATATAGAAAGCCTGCCCAGGAGGTGATCTGGGAAAGATTAAAATGGACCATGATCATAGCCCTTTCCGCCCATTTGATCTCTACATTAGTGGGGCTTTTAATTGGTATTTATTCGGCTACCCATCAATACAGTTTGGGAGACCATTTGAGTACTTTTTTGGCATTCATAGGCCTGTCCTTTCCTGAATTTTTTACTGCCCTGGTGATAATGTATTTACTGGTTTTTAAGTTCCGCGCTCCCCACGTTGGAGGGCTTAGCTCCCCTGAGTATGTTTTAGCTGCCTGGAATTGGGCAAAATTTGTTGATTTTCTTCAGCATTTATGGATTCCGGTAGTGATCTCAGGGGTGGCAGGGGTTGCCAGGAATATGCGGGTAATGAGAGCGAACCTTTTAGATGTATTCAGATCTCAATATGTAATTACTGCTCGTGCCAAGGGCTTGAAGGAAAGGATTGTTCTCTATAAACACGCAGTGGTAAATGCCCTCCATCCCATTATCGCCTATCAAGGAGTAGCTCTTCCTTACATAGTACAGGGGACAATGGTTACCGCCATAGTCTTAAATCTTCCCACCACCGGTCCTGCATTTTACGATGCTCTTGTGTTTCAGGATACTCTTTTAGCTGGATCTTTTCTGTTGATGGTGACAGTTGTTTTAGTGATTGGAAATTTATTATCTGATCTCATTCTGGCCTGGATAGATCCCCGAATAAGGTATGACTGAGGGATTTTTGATGTTAAAAGATAAGAGATCAAGAAAAAAAAACAGCCTTGCGGAGCCTGTAAAAGGTGAGGCATATATACAACTGGTTTGGAGAAAATTTAAAAGAAGCAAAACTGCTATTATCGGTGGTATTTTAATTATGATTATGGCTATTTTAGCTATCCTTGCTCCCTTTTTCTCTCCTTGCAATCCCTTAAAAATCGATCAGCATGCAAGTTTTTCCCCTCCTCAGAGAATACATTTTTTCGATGATAAGGGTAAGTTCCACTTAAGACCATTTGTCTATAATTTAAAGCTGGAGCTCGATCCTCAAACCTGGAAGAGAATTTATACGGAGGATACAAGCAAAAGATTTCCCATTTATTTTTTGGTAAGAGGATGGGAGTATAAGCCCTTTGGAATTCCCTGCAAGTTGCATCTTTTTGGTGTTCCGAAGGGAGGTAGTATACATCTTTTCGGAATGGACAATTATGGCAGGGATCTTTTGGCAAGGATTATGTTAGGAGGGAGAGTGTCGTTATCGATAGCTCTACTTGGAGCAATCCTCAGTGCTTTCATAGGAAGCATGGTAGGCACAATTTCGGCATATTATGGAGGTATTACTGATATGATTCTTCAGCGGATAGTTGAGTTTCTTCAATCTTTCCCTCAACTACCCTTATGGATGGCTCTTAGTATCGCCATTCCTGCAACCTGGTCATCTTTATACGTTTTCATAGCCATAATGATGTTATTTGGGCTGTTAAGCTGGACTCCCCTTGCCAGAGAGGTAAGGGGAAAGGTGTTGTCCTTGCGTGAGCAGGAGTTTGTCTTATCAGCCAAAGAGGTAGGAGCAAGTGATGCCAGAATTATCTTTAAATATCTTATTCCTAATTGTCTTAGCCATATTATTGTGATACTTACCTTAACTATCCCCTGGCTGATATTGGCGGAAAGTACCTTAAGCTTTTTGGGATTAGGTCTTCAACCTCCAATGGTAAGCTGGGGAGTCCTCTTGCAAGAAGCTCAAAACCTGCAAACCATGGGAAGGCATCTCTGGATTACAATTCCGGGCGCGTTTATTGTAACTACCGTTCTGGGCTTTAACTTCTTGGGGGATGGCTTGAGGGATGCGGCTGATCCTTACTCACGCCGAAGGTAACAGATCATATGAGGTGAGAGGTGGACAAGCAGAACGAGATATTGCTTGAGGTAAAAAATCTCAAGAAATACTTTCCCATAACCAGGGGAGTCTTTCGACGAGTTGTAGGCTACGTCAAGGCAGTTGATAGAGTTGATCTTTTTATTCGCCAGGGGAAAACTCTTGGGCTGGTGGGAGAAAGTGGCTGTGGGAAAACCACGCTTGGAAGAAGCATCCTGAGGTTGATAGAGCCTACAGATGGAGAGGTCTGGTTTAAGACGGACAAAGGAAAAAAATTAGATATAACCAAATTAGAAGACAGGGAGATAAAGAGCCTGAGAAGAGAGATGAGGATGATCTTTCAGGACCCCTATGGTTCTTTAAATCCTCGAATGACAGTTATGGATATAGTGGGTGAGCCCTTGATAATCCATAAGGTGGCCCAGGGAAAGGAGATAGAGGACAGGGTTAGAACACTCTTGAAGATAGTGGGGCTAAATCCCAGATATATGAGAAGATATCCTCATGAGTTCAGTGGTGGACAAAGACAGAGAATAGGAATTGCCCGAGCCTTAGCATTAAATCCCCGATTAGTTATCGCTGATGAGCCTGTCTCAGCTCTTGATGTGTCAGTCCAGGCTCAGGTAATTAACCTGCTGGAGGACCTCCAGGTGCAATTTAACCTGACCTACCTTTTTATTGCCCATGACCTGAGCGTAGTGTATCATATTAGCAACCGCATAGCGGTAATGTATGTGGGAAAGATAATGGAGGTGGGCGAAGCGGAGGAGGTTTACCAAGGACCGAGGCATCCTTATACTGAAGCCTTAATATCCGCTGTTCCCGTCATTGATCCAGATGTTAAACCAGAACGTATTCTTCTGCAAGGGGATGTCCCTAACCCGGCGAATTCTCCCCCCGGATGCACTTTCCATCCCAGATGCCGATATGCTAAAAAGATCTGTAGTCAAGAGGAACCTCCTCTGGAGGATATCGGCGATGAGCATTATGTAGCCTGTCATTTTGCTGATGATTTTTCCTTAAAAGGAATAAGACAATTTTAGCAAGAATAATCTAAATAGCTTCACAAGGTAAGAAATACCCCTAAAACAATCAGGCAGGAAAAAATTGGAGACCAATTCTTATTTAATCAATGTAAAAGGCCTGTGTACCTATTTCTATACTGATGATGGGATTGTCAAAGCAGTAGATGGGGTTAATTTAAAGATACGTCGGGGTGAGACCTTAGGCGTAGTAGGCGAAAGCGGCTGTGGAAAAAGCGTTACCGCTCTTTCCATTATGCGATTGATTCCTGCACCTCCAGGAAGGATAACCCAGGGAGAGATATTATATGGGGAAAATAAAGAAAAAAGTGTAGACCTTATCCGGTTAGATTCAAGGGGAAGCAAGATGAGGAACATTAGAGGGGGAGAAATAGCCATGATCTTTCAGGAACCCATGATTTCCCTGAATCCGGTCTATACCATCGGAAATCAAATAATTGAATCCATCATGGTCCATCAAAAGGTAACCAAGAAGGAGGCTAAAGAGCACGCTATCAAGATGCTGGATCGGGTAGGAATCTCTGATCCGCCTCAAAGGGTCGATGATTATCCTCATCAACTGAGCGGGGGTATGCGTCAGAGGGCTATGATCGCTATGGCTCTTTCCTGCCATCCTAATCTTCTTATCGCTGATGAGCCTACTACCGCTTTAGACGTAACTGTCCAGGCCCAGGTATTGGAGCTAATGAAAGAGCTTCAGCAAGAATTTGGTATGGCTATTATAATGATAACTCATAATTTGGGAGTTATCGCCGAGACATCCGATAATGTAGCGGTAATGTATTTAGGAAAAATTATGGAATACGCCAGTGCTCACGACCTCTTCCACCATCCCATGCACCCTTATCTACAGGCCTTATTAAAATCTATACCCTCTATTGTAGGAAAGGGAGAAAGACTGGCCATAATTAAGGGAACAGTTCCTGATCCTTTATCCATTCTCCGGGGTTGCCTTTTCGCTCCCCGATGCTTGGAGATTAAAAAAATTTGTCAATCTGAAGAGGAACCTCCCGTAATTGAAGTAGAAAAAGGACATCAGGTCAAATGTTGGCTCTACGCTTAATAATACTGAGATAAGAAAGGAGTTTTATATGCCAAAAATTGCTTTTATAGGAGCAGGAAGTTTTGAATTCACCAGAAGGTTGGTGGGAGATATTCTCACTTTCCCCGCACTTGAGGGCAGTACGGTAGCCCTTATGGATATCAATGAGGAACGCCTTTTCTTCGCGAAAAAAGCAATAGAGAAAATAATCGCTGCGGGAAATTATCCAGCAAAAGTGGTTGCTACTAAAGATAGAGTTGAGGCGCTCAAGGGAGCAGATGGAGTGGTCTGTACCATCCTTGTGGGTGGGGTTCAGGTATGGCGGTCAGATATAGAAATCCCCAAAAAGTATGCAGTGGATATAAACGTTGGCGATACCAGGGGCCCGGCTGGAATTTTCAGAGCCCTCAGGACAATACCAGTGATGCTTGACATTTGTAAAGACATAGAGCGTTACTGCCCGGAGGCTATTTTCCTCAACTATACAAACCCTATGGCTATGCTTTGTCGTGCCATGCAAAGTGAGAGCAAAGTCAAAGTAACCGGTCTTTGTCACAGTGTCCAGGGTACAGCCGAGATGTTGGCTAAATGGATAGGTGCCCCTATGGAAGAGATTGCCTATCTTTGTGCCGGGATAAATCACCAGGCCTGGTTTCTTGAGTTCAAATGGAATGGTAAAGATGCCTACCCCCTTATTAGAGAGGCTGTCAAGAGACCTGAGATTTACAATGAAGAGCAGGTAAGAAATGAGATGTTTCTCCATCTGGATTACTATGCTACTGAGTCAAGTGGCCATAACTCGGAATACAATGCCTGGTTTAGAAAAAGAGCTGACCTCATAGAGAAATATTGCAGGCATAGTACTGGCTGGAATCCGGGAGAATATGCCTTTATCCTGAAAGAATATCTCAAAAGAGAGAATACCTGGAAATCTGAAATAAAGAAATGGCTTGAGGAACCATCAACAGACCTAAAAAGAGGCAAAGAGTATGCAGCAAACATTTTCAATGCCACAATTGGAGATGGAACCCTGTATGAGTTTAACGGAAATGTGAGGAACTTTGGTCTTATAGATAATCTTCCAGAAGGCTGCTGTGTTGAGGTACCAGTAGTTGCCTCCAAGCGTGGATTCAGTCCTATTCATGTAGGTTCGCTACCGCCACAACTGGCTATTCTCAACAATATCAGTGCTAGATGCGAAGAGCTGGCAGTGGAGGGTGCTATTAGTGGTGATCCGAGAATGATATTTCAGGCGATTTATTTTGACCCCTTAACCTCTGCCGTTTTAAGCCTGGCCGAAATAGAAAAGATGGTAAAGGAGATGTTCAAGAAAAACAAAAACCAACTGCCTCAATTTAAACATTTTTGGTAGTTTGTAAACTTTAAAAGATTCGTTTTCTCACCTTTTTACAAGGAGCTTTTAAATTCTATCTTTTTCGTTTCAGGTTTTCTGTCGGCCTGTGCTTGTTACGTAACAGTGCTTGTTACGTATCAGTACGTATCAGAGAAATTGAAAGTTCTTTAAACTAGGATTCAGTAAGCATTATAGAGGAGGTCAAAATTGACTCTCTCTTTCTTTTTTGCTGTATTATTAGCAGTTAAATATTGATGTTACTGTTAGTAAGATGAGAAAGGTAGGTGTTTATGAATATTAGCGATTTGCCTCAAGAGATATCAATCCTGAGAGAAGAAAGATTGAAGGCGGAAAACAGGTTAATTGAGGTAAAGAATATGCTTGCTTGCTCTTTAATCTCAAGGAGGGTCCTCTGTGGCAATCCTAACTGTGCCTGCCAGAAAGGCAAACTTCATGGACCCTATCCTTTCAAATTCAAGGGATTGTCTCGCCTATAATAGGGTAGGTATTGCTTTTTCCCCCACCTTTACCCACTTATAAATCATCAGCAAAGATAGAATCCTTTCAAATTACTTTTTCCCTTTCCGTTTTTCTACCAAGAATCTCTCCCTTGAGTCCTTTTTCCCTGAACTCCCAAAATCAGTATTTACTTTCAATTTTTCAGTTGCTTTTTTCTCCCCTTTACAATGCCGTTATAATGTATATAATAAATATAGAGTGTTGACAAAAGAATAAAATAGCCTAAAAGAAGAGGGGCTGAGAAAAAAGAAGCAAAAAAATAA
>Ga0315532_1001003_pt1 | contig 22157 bp, 16 predicted proteins | sample SalMarWE160370MG_FD_203082 | JGI IMG/M metagenome (GOLD analysis project Ga0315532, IMG submission 203082) | Salt marsh sediment microbial communities from the Plum Island Ecosystem LTER, Massachusetts, United States - Salt Marsh Sediment WE1603-70 ...
AAGCGAAAAGCAGATAAGGATGCTAAGAATCTTGCCAAGCTCTACCATGAGCAGGGCTTTATTGATGCTGAGGTTGTTCAGGTGCCCAGATTTATTCCAGACGTCAATATGGTCAATGTTGAATTTGAAATCACCGAGGGCAGCCAGTTTCAAATCGGCCGAATCGATATAGTAACCGGCGGTGAATTGACGCAGGATACGGCTTCAGGCCAATTCAGTATAAGCGGCAATGAATCTATCCAGGATAAGTCTGTTCGTAGAGTGTTGGATGAGTACGGCTTTACGCCGGGCGAATTATATAACGCAGATATCGCACCTCCGCAGGGTGGCGGAAAGCTGGAAGAATATGTGCAGAGGAAGGTCGTGGCCGAGGAGGTCATTATCAGGCCGCAGGGGCAACCGTATCAATCTCCTGGCGATCCGAACCTTCTGGGGCAGGATGTAATAGTAGGCATTGAAGAGGGCAGGACAGGAATATTCCAGCCTGGAATAGGAGTAAGCAGCGACAGCGGCGTAATCGGCAGTTTAGTTTTTGACCAGCGCAATTTTGATGCTAACGATTGGCCTGAAAGCTTCGGGGAATTTATCACTATGAATGCCTTTAAGGGTGGAGGTCAGAGGTTGTTGATTTCGCTGGCACCCGGAACGGAAGTCAGCGTGTATTCATTCGATTTCAGCGACCCTTACTGGCGAGATAAGCCTGTAACGTTTAACTTGCTCGGCTCAAAATACAAGAGATTCAGAGAAAGCTACGACGAGGACAGACTAAGAAGTCTGGTTGGATTCGAGCAAAGACGCAAAGAACGCTGGCGAAGAAGTCTGTCTCTTAGGGCGGAAAACGTTAGTGTTGACAGTCTCGATTTAGATGCGCCTAAAGAGATCAGAGATGTAAAGGGTGATAATACCCTTTTCGGAATTAAGCTTGGTATCGGAAGAGACATGACCGATGATGAATTTAGGCCGACCAAAGGCTATACCTTTAATATCAATTATGAGCAAGTTGCGGGTGACCATACGTTTGGTGTCCCTGGCGGGACATACGTGTGGTATAAAACGCTTCACGAGGACCTTCTCGAACGAAAAACTGTTTTGGGTACTAAACTACACGCAGCAGCAATAGTAGGTGATGCGCCGCCTTTTGAAAAGTTTTACGCCGGAGGTTCATACAGCATCAGAGGTTTTGAGCATCGCGGCGTAAGCACGAGAGGTCTACAGACCAATGTCACTAATCCCAAGAGAAAAGACCCAATCGGCAGTGATTGGATATTTTTAGCAAGTTCTGAGGTAACAGTACCTTTAATAGGTAACAATATTGCAGCGTTATTTTTCGTCGATAGCGGCGCAATTGATACGGGACCCTATCGTGCTGCCGCGGGCATAGGAGTACAAATACTGATTCCCTGGTTTGGGGAAGTACCAATGAGATTTGAACTGGCCACACCGATTATGAAAGACAGCGATGATGATACACAGGTCTTCAGCTTCTCCATCGGAGGAAGACTGTTTTAAAACAAAGAAACGATTTAGAACCCCGCAGTGCCGTAAGGTATCTTGACGATAAACTGCGGGGCTAAATATTTCTGTATTTGGCTCCCCAATTTATTGGGGGTTCTTGCCTCTGCTCTTGTCTTCGCCTGCCCCTGCGTCTCCCGACGCAGGTCGGGGCAGCGGGGCAAGAAGACGCGGCGGGCAGTAAAAATGAAAGGTATAATTATGAAAATCAGGATAATTGTCATTTTGGGTTGTTTTATAGGTGTGATTTTTTTGTCTGCTGGGCATGAGTATGGCCGAGCGGAGCAAGTATCTGATACATCTGGTCTGAAAATCGGAGTTGTCAATGTTCGGAAGGTCCTGCGAAACTGCAAGAGAAGTGCAAGATACAAGGTCGAGGTTTTAGCCGAGCAGGGACGACAAAACGCGGAACTGGAAAAGCTTGCCAAAGAATTAGACACCCAAGAGGCCGGCCTTAAAGCGTTAAAGCCCGGCAGCACCGACTATCTGGCTCAGTTCAAAGAATTGGTAAACAAGCGTTATAGCTTAGAAGCTCAACAGGAATTCAATAAACAGCAAAGCGCATTAAAGTACTATCGATGGACCGAAGACCTTTATAAAGAAATCCTGCAGGCAACCAAGGATTTGGCTAAACAGAAAGGCTTGGATTTGGTGTTTGGCAACGATGAACCTGAATTTCCTGTGACGAGTACCGATGAGCTTTGGATGGTCATTAGTACTCATAAGGTGCTATACAACGCCGGTTGTTTGGATTTAACCGATGAGGTGATAGCCCGGTTGGATGCTATAGATAACGAAAATCCGTAATCGAATATAAACAAAATAATAATTTGAAGGTTGTTGCAGGATGGTCTTAACGGTTGAGCAATTGGCGGAAAGTCTCGGTGCTGAATTGGTCGGCCCGCGTCTTCTTGTCCCGCTGCCCCGACCTGCGTCGGGAGACGCAGGGGCAGGCGAAGACAAGAGCGGGGGCAAAGCATGTGATGGAAGAGACCGGCAGATTAGCTCTGTGGCAGCGGTGGAGGCAGCATGTGAAAGTGACATCACTTTTATTACCGATGATCGGCTCGTGGCTGAACTTAAGAAATCCAAAGCAGGGGCGGTTATTGTAAATTGTCGCCTTGACAACCTGACTATGCCGCAGTTGATTGTTAAGAATGTGGATGCAGCACTGATAACAACCTTGAATATTTTTGCTCCCAAGTTGAAAGCGGTTGCCAGCGGGATTGATCCGACAGCTAAGATAGGACAGAACGTCAAGATAGCTAAGGGCGTCGCTGTTTGTGCGAATGTAGTAATCGACGATAATGTGGAAATCGGGCAGAACAGTGTAATCGGCAGTGGGTGTAAAATAGGCGAGAACTCAAAAATCGGGAAAAATTGCCGACTTGACAGCAACGTCGTTGTTTATCATAATTGTCGATTGGGCAACAACGTTATTATCCAGGCAAACAGCACAATTGGCTCAGTGGGTTTTGGGTATTCGTTTATTGATGGTGCTCATAAGCTCATTCCACATAATGGTGGAGTAGTAATTGAAGACTTTGTCGAGATAGGAGCCAACTGCTGTATTGACAGGGCGAAGTTCGGAAATACTATTATTGGAGCTGGTACGAAGATAGATAACCTCGTGCAAATAGCTCATAATGTGGTGATTGGCAAATGTTGCCTGATAGCAGCACAAGTCGGTATTTCCGGCAGTTGTAAGCTGGGCGACGGCGTTGTATTGGGCGGTCAGGTTGGGCTGGTGGATAATATAAAGATAGGAGATGGTGCTATGATTGGCGCTCAGGCTGGCGTTATTGGTGATACCGCAGCCGGCGCAAGATTGCTGGGTTCACCGGCAATGGACATCAGAGATGCAATGAAGGTATATGGTTTGATGAAACGCTTGCCGGGGATGGCTGATTTGCTCAAGCAACTACGTAAGAGGGTAGAAGAACTTGAAGCTGCAAAAGACCATAAAAGCTGATGCCAAAATTACCGGTAAAGGTTTATTTAGTGGAAAGGAGGCGAAGGTTGTTTTTCGTCCTGCTACCGCAGATACCGGGGTGGTTTTCGTACGGACGGATGTTCCGGAAGCGGTACGGATACCTGCTGTTGCGCCGAATATTGCTGAGCGGAGCCGCCGCACGGCCATAAAGAAGGGTTCTGTCAGTGTAGAGACAGTGGAGCATTGTTTGGCAACTGTCAACGCGCTGGAGATAGACAATGTGGTTATAGAAGTTAACGGCTCGGAATTGCCGGCTCCGGATTGTAGCTGCTCCGAGTATTTTAAGGCTCTTCAGCGCGCAGGAACGGTTGAGCAGCAGATAAGTCGTAAGGAGTTTGTGATTAATGAGCCGATTAGTATCACTACTGGTGATGCTTCCATATATGCTCTGCCTTATACAGGTGATGGTTTGAGTGTCACATACGATCTGGATTATGGAGGCCACACCGGCATTGGCAGGCAGATTTACAGTTGTCGTGTAACAGCGGACAGCTTTGGGAGGAATTTAGCGCCGGCTCGGACTTTCTTACTGGAAGCCGAGGCCAAGCAGTTTCAGGCCCGCGGTATGGGCACACATATTAGTCCTCGCGACCTTTTGGTTATCAACTCAGATGGCCCTATTAAGAACAGCTACAGATTTCCTAATGAGTGTGTCAGGCATAAGATTGTTGATTTGATTGGCGACCTGACATTGATTGGCCGAGCTATCAAAGGCAGAATTGTAGCCTATAAAAGCGGACATTCACTGAATCAGCTATTGGCAAAACGATTGTATGATGCAGCTCAGCAGGCCGAACGTATCCAAAAGTTTGGGACTGATGCAGTTCTGGATATCCGTAGAATTCAAAAGATTCTGCCCCATAGATACCCATTTTTATTAGTGGACAAAATTATCGAGGTCGAAGGTGACACACGAATCAAGGGTGTCAAAAATGTAAGCTATAATGAACAGTTTTTCCAGGGGCATTTTCCCGGCACGCCCATTATGCCTGGTGTCCTTATCGTAGAGGCAATGGCACAGGTGTCGGGATTGTTATTTGCACAAAGACTGGAGCACACAGGCAGATTAGCAGTACTACTGAGCATGGATGGCGTAAAGCTGCGTAGATCTGTTGTCCCAGGCGACCAGCTTATCCTTACCGCGGAAACAGTCAAACTAAGAAAAAGAACTGCTCATTGTCAGTGCAGGGCTATGGTGGGGGAAACAACGGTTGCCGAAGCGCAAATTAAATTTATGCTGGTCGATGATGAGAAAGTGTAAAAAACGAAATAAGAAGCATGATAATAAAATCAAATATCAAAATGTAAAATAAAGGAAGTCATCCCGACTTGTCGGGATTCCACAATTTTGATTTTTTATTTTTGATATTTACTTTTATCTTCAGGTTTGTTTCGTATTTCGATATTCGAATTTTGTTCTTTGTGAATAATCAAAGGTATGAGAAATGGCTCAAGTACATCCCAGAGCAGTAGTTCATAAAGATGCTCAGTTAGCTGATGGTGTTATAGTTGGACCCAATTGTATCATTGAAAGCAAAGTATCGATTGGCGAAGGCACCGTACTTGATGCCAATGTGGTGATCGACGAAAATGTCAAGATTGGAAAAAACAACCACCTTTTTGCCAATTGCGCGATCGGTTGCAGGCCACAGATACTGGGCCTGAATCCAAATACTAAAATTGGCGGAGTTGTGATAGGCGATAATAATACTATTCGCGAGCAGGTGACCATTCATCCGAGTATGTATCCCGGCAAAACGACAAAGATAGGAAATGATAACTTGATTATGATCGGAGTGCACATTGGGCATGATTGTATGCTCGAAGACAAGATCGTTATGAGCAACTACACGCAGGTTAGTGGACATTGCAGGATCGAGACCGGCGTTTGGCTTAGTGCTATGGTTTTGCTGCATCAGTTTGTAACTATCGGTAAGTGGTGCTATGCTTCTGGACTTGCCGGTATAAATAAAGATATTCCCCCGTTTCTTACTGTCAGCGGGCATTATCCACCGAGGGTGCGAGGTGTTAATAAAAGAGGTCTTCAGCGAGCTGGTTTGACTCAAGAGCAACAGCAAAAAGTGATGGAGGCATATAAAAAGCTCTATCGTCAGGGAGGGGCACTACTGGAAAATACCAAGATGCTGGCACAGGAAGACGGACTTGATGAAAACGTTCGAGCCATGATTGATATGATATTAAAAAGCAGTCAGCATCAGTTTGGACGATACCTCGAGAAATTCAGAGAACATAGAACGGAAGACAGAGGACAGAACTTTTGACTTCTGAAATCTGTCTTCTGAAATAAGATGCAAGATATGAAAATACGTACAGCCGTTATAGGCGCAGGCAAAATGGGGACGATACATGCGAAGGTCTATGACCAGCTTCCTCAAAGCGATTTAGTTGCCATTGTTGATATAGTCCCCGAAAAAGCGCAGCGCCTGGCTGAGCAGTATAGTTGTTTAGCTGCGACTCATTGCGACGATATTTTAGATAAGGTCGATGCGGTAACGATAGCAGCCCCAACGGTGGAGCATCTGAATCTGGCTAAAATCTTTATCGAAAATAAAATTCCGGTGCTGATTGAGAAGCCCCTGGCGGCTAATGTTAAAGAGGGTAGAAAAATCACGGCACTTGCCAAGCAGAATAACACGGTTGTAGCAGTAGGGCATTCTGAGCGCTGCAATCCGGTTGTTCAGGCGATCAAAAGGCTCGACATCGAGCCAAAATTTATCGAAGCCAGTCGTGTTAGTCCATATCCCTTTCGCTCCATCGATATTGGTGTGGTGCTGGATGTGATGATTCACGACATCGATATTATTTTGTCTTTAGCAGCAAGTAAAATTAAAAAAGTGGATGCTGTCGGAGTCAGCGTTATCGACCAGGCGGAGGACATTTGTAATGCCAGAATTGTTTTTGAAAACGGTTGTATCGCGAACGTTACCGCTTCCAGGCTGGCTCTGAAAACCGAAAGAAAAGTGAGGGTGTTCAGCAGACAGGCGTATTTAAGTGCCGATTTTATTAGAAAGAATGGTACTGTTATTAAGGCTGACCCAAATATAAACGTTCTTGAGTGGATAAAGCAGCATCAAACGCGGGGTGATTTCGACCTGACGAGCGTGAACTGGCCGGATTTGCTACACATCGAACAGCTTAATGTAGATGATAAAGAGCCTTTGCGTCTTGAGCAGGAGGCATTTTTGCGAGCTGTTGAAGACGGGACACTTGCTCCAGAGGTCAGTGCCGAGGAAGGTCTGGCAGCTCTGGAATGTGCCGAGAAAATTCTGGCCTCGATCAAAAAACACAAATGGGATTAATTTGATTTTCAATTTCCGATTTTAGATTTTCAATCGTCATTCGACAATCGAAATTCGGCAATTTTTTAGGATAGTTTCAGTTTGCTGACCAATTGATGCGCTAAGCGAGTAGGTTCCGGTATGCGATATTTCGTTGTCCAGGCAAGGGTGATTTCGATTGCATCGCCCAATTGACATTTATTACCTACCGAAATGAAAACCGGCTCTACATTAGTGCGTGTTCTAACTACTGCGCCGATAACATCATCTCTATCATTCAGTGGACTATAAGCTCCCTTTTCTGCTGCCGGTTCCTCGAAGCTGCCGGTGAGTCTACTTTTTGCGCAGCCGATAGTAGGCTTATCGAAAAACAGGCCTAAGTGCGCTGCCAGACCGAATCGGCGGGGATGCGCAATACCCTGGCCGTCAATCATGAATGCGTCCGGCTCATTTTTGAGTTTTTCAACGGCTGCTATGCAAACCGGAGATTCGCGAAAAGAAAGAAGGCCCGGTATATAAGGAAAAGTGAGTTCTTGCGAAGCGGTTGCTGTCTCGATAACCTCAAAGTCCTCCTGTTCTGTGGTTTCCCAAAGGCCCGGCATTACCTTAGGCTCTGCCAAAACAACGGCAGCCGCGATAATTCTTTTTTTATCTGAACTAAGGGCACAATCCAGGCCAGCTATCGTTTTAGGCTTAGTTTTTAATTTAATTTGTTGGACCTGTTGGGCGAGCTGTTTCTGTAGAGCCACCGCCTGTGCGTAAGATAGATTCCAATCGTGTATCTTTTTAATTTGCATAAAACTTACTGAGTTTCCTGTGGTGGTATCGTGCGCTTGACCATACGCTTCGCCAGGTCGTTGAGATACTCGCCTATCCACGGCCCGTAATAGCTCATCAGCCGTGTCTCATATTTACCATACTTGAAGAACGTCTCACTTGAAAATATATATCCCCGCCAGTCTCCATTGAAGCTGGTCGGCACGAATTCCAGGCCCCGCTCTGAAAACCAGCCATCCAGCATAATCGCAAGATCGCTACCGTAATCAGCAGGAAAACCGACCAGCACCGCTTTTCCGATACGAATGACATGCAGATGCGTCTGGCGGTCGAGCAGGTGTCCCGTGAACAGTGGATTCAATCGTAACCTCTTACCGACCGTTATTCGAAATTTCGGCAAATCAACTTGGAGCCTCTCATTCCACAGCGCTAATTTACGATCATACTTTATGTGGTCCCAGTTATTTGTCAGCCAATCCGCGACCAGCTTACCATAAGCTTCCGACCTGGCACGCCTTTCCTGGGGTCGCGGCCTGCGGAAGGCATGATTGGTCTGCCCGACGGAACCTGCGGAGAACATAACCATCTCTGCACCTGTTCTGGTTTTCAATTCATCAACGAGCGCACCGGGATAGTCGGCGCTAAGATATCGCTGGTGCTGAGTCAGAATCGTAGGATGTGCACCATACGAGACCAGCACAGCCAATGGTTTGGCATCGGCGTCGTCATCTCCGTCTTTTCTGAAAACCAATGCTGAAAGCTTGCCGAATGTAGGAAGGTTTTCATCGATATTGTTCCTCAGATTTGTGCCCGCATCGACTGTCAGCAGGCCCATTTGGGCTTTTGTCAATTCTTTCCGTGATTCTTTGATAACCTCAGCCAGCTTCGTAGTTAAAAAATCAAAGTACTCCGCATTATATTTACCAATACAAATCTCTTCTATCCAACGATCAACATATCCACCCGGTCCGGCGTGAGTATGACCTGCCGTAAAGTAAATCCCGTCAGCTTCCAATCCGGCCTTGGCCAGAACTTCCTGTGAAACAACCTGATGAATGATCAGCAAATCCGCCGTCAGAATAGTCACCATCTGCGAACCCGAAGCCAGAGTCAGCGCACGTCCATAGCACCGCGAGTGAATACTCTTATAGCTTTTAAATATGCGTTGGGAATGCCCCGCAAGTGGATGCCCGGCCGGTGGTGTGATATCCACTTCAGCAGTACCGACCAGGATTGTCCCGGTCTCAGCCGAACTAACGGGTTTTTCATCGAGCCGAGCCAGTGTAAGGCCCTGATAGTCGCTGCCAATATACGTGCTGTTATCTGCCGGCCACGGAAGAATCAAAACAATCACAACAACCAGCACGATTTTGAGAATCCGCTTGACCCATCGTCGCCGTTTTGTTGTCCCCTTGCCACTGCCGGTATTATCTGCCTTGTCTTTCTTATTTGCCATCCATGTCTCCCAAAACTTGTAGCGTAAGAATCGGTATCATACAACAACACCGCACTTTTGACAACCAACAATGTTGGATGAGCAACATCGTGAGAGCATGTCATCTTTGTAGCTAAAAAGGTTATTTTGAAAAAGCCATCCCCATGTCTAAGGGATGGGGATGGGTACGCGCCTAAAGAAAAATTAGTGCTAAAGGCCAAAAAACTACCTACAAAATCGATACGTGTCCACTGGGGGTTTATTATTCTAAAAAACATTTTACCTTCTTGCGGCTGTTTGTTACAATCTCCAGTTTGAGTAATTCTGGATTTTTGCAAGTTTATTACTATACGCAGCTACGGTATCCATATATGGTTCAGCGGGCAGAAAAAGCGATTAGGATTACAGGAGCGGCGGAGCACAATCTCAAGAATATAAACTTGAGCATTCCGCGCGACAAGCTTGTAGTTATCACCGGCATAAGCGGCTCCGGCAAAAGCTCACTTGCCTTCGATACCATCTACGCCGAGGGCCGGCGAAAATATGTCGAATCGCTAAGCGCTTATGCACGCCAATTCCTCGAACAGATGCAAAAGCCGGCGGTGGCCGACATTTCAGGCCTGCCGCCTACAATCGCTATTGAGCAGCGAAGTGCCAGCAGCAATCCGCGTTCGACAGTTGCTACCACAACTGAAATCTATGATTATTTTAGACTTTTATTTGCCCGTGTGGGTCAGCCGCACTGCTGGGTGTGTGGAAAAGAAATTACCAGCCAACACTCGTCGCAAATAGTCGATTCAATTCTTGCTCACCCGGATGGTACGAAAATCCAGGTTTGTGCACCATTGGTTCGCGGCAAAAAAGGTGAGCACAAGGAAATTTTTGTGGGCATACAACGTGAAGGTTTTGTTCGTGTGCGCGTCGATGGTACCATATATGATGTGCGTAATGTCCCACTCCTGGACAAGAACAAAAAGCATGATATAGCAGCAGTTGTCGATAGGCTGATTATCAAGGATGAGGTTCGCGTTCGGCTTGCTGACTCGGTAGAAACAGCACTTAAATTGGCAGATGGCGTGATTTTAATTCTGCTGCAGAGGCCGGATAAAGATGAGGGACGAGATGTACGGTGGCAGGAAGTTATCTACAGCGAGAAGTTCGCATGTCCTGAGCATCCGCAGGCCAGCCTTGAAGAGCTGTCGCCCCGGCTTTTTAGTTTTAACAGCCCGTACGGCGCCTGCAAAAGCTGCGATGGTCTTGGGAGAATCCTGGAGTTTGACCCCGACCTGATAGTGCCGGACAAAAGTATCTCGCTTGAACACGGTGCTATTGAAGCCTGGCGCAAGGGCGGTAAGCGTATGAATATCTTCTACAATCGGCTCATAAAGCGGTTTTGTAGAGACGTAGGTATTAGTAGATCGATGCCGTTTGAGCGAATACCGGCTGAAATAAAGAGAGTTTTATTGTATGGCACAACTGCAGCTGACGAGAAAAAATATGGTTTGTGGTTCGAAGGAATCATACCGAACCTGCAACGGCGGTGGGAAAACACTACCAGCGAGTATGTTAAGACCAGACTGCACGGTTATCTCTCGGAGCAGCCCTGTAGAAGCTGCGGCGGCGCACGCCTGCGGCCCGAAGCAGTGGCGGTAACTGTAGGAGGTCAAAACATACATCAATTGGCCAGGCTCACAATCGAAAAGGCACAGGTGTTTTTCAACAGCTTGAAATTGGACAAAGAACGGGCTATTATTGCGGCGCAGGTTTTGAAGGAAATAAAAGCACGGCTGAAATTCATGGTTGATGTTGGGCTGGAATATTTAACGCTGGATCGTAGGAGCAGCACTCTTTCCGGCGGAGAAGCCCAGCGAATCCGCTTGGCAACGCAGGTTGGTAGCGGCCTTGTGGGGGTCTGTTATGTGCTTGACGAGCCGACGATAGGTCTGCATAAACGCGATAATAATCGATTGCTCGGGATACTGAAACGGTTGGTAAAACTCGGCAATACGGTTATTGTGGTGGAGCATGACGAAGATATTATTAAAAATGCAGACCATATTATTGACATCGGCCCGGCGGCAGGTGCTCAAGGCGGCCATGTCGTCGTGCAGGGTGATCTTGCGACTGTAGCTGCCTGCGACAGGTCCTTGACAGGACAGTACATGGTGGGCAAAAAGAAAATACCTTTGCCCATAAGCAGAAGAAAATACAATCCGAGAAAATGTATTGAAGTAAAAGAAGCCTGCGAAAATAATCTTAAAAATATCGATGTAAAATTTCCATTAGGTGCGTTTATATGCGTCACAGGTGTTTCCGGCTCCGGCAAGAGCACACTTGTCAGTCAGATTCTGCTAAGGGCGCTGCGACGCCGACTCTATGCATCCCGTGAAAAACCCGGCAAGCACCAAACCGTTCTCGGCACTTCACAGATTGATAAGGTTATCGAGATAGACCAGTCGCCTATAGGAAAAACGCCGAGAAGCAATCCGGCAACATACGTCGGCGTGTTTGATGATATAAGAAAACTGTTTTCACTGACTCGCGAAGCGAAGATTCGCGGCTATAAGCCCGGCAGATTCTCTTTCAATGTCAAAGGCGGACGCTGTGAAGCATGCAAAGGCTTCGGCACAAAAAAAATCGAGATGCACTTTTTGCCGGATGTTTATGTCACCTGTCAGGCCTGCAAAGGCAGCAGATACAATCCAGAGACATTGCAAGTCACCTACAAAGGCAAAAATGTTGCCGATGTGCTCAATATGAGGATCGAGGAAGCGCTTGGTTTTTTTGCGAATTTCCCAACGATTGTCAGGCTGCTTAAGACGCTCAACGACGTCGGTCTGGGCTATATGCAGTTGGGTCAGCCCTCAACGACACTTTCCGGTGGAGAAGCACAAAGGGTAAAGCTCTCTGCTGAATTGGGAAAAGCTGCCACAGGCCGTACTTTTTATGTGCTTGATGAGCCGACCACGGGGTTGCACTTCGCCGATACGGAAGGTCTCTTGGCGGTTTTGTCCCGGCTTTGCGATATGGGTAATACCGTTGTGGTAATCGAGCACAACCTTGATGTTATCAAGATGGCCGATTATGTTATAGACCTCGGCCCTGGAGGTGGTGACGCCGGCGGAAGAATCGTGGCTCAGGGGCCGTCTGAAGAAATTATCAAAAACAAAAAAAGCTTCACCGGTAAATTCTTGGCTACAAAATTTAAGGCGGATACTCCTGTGATAAATTTACCTGCTCAAACGAAAAAAACTAAGCGAAAACGAGCAGCAGGTTAGTGTGATAAAGTCCAAACAATGTTTGGATGTTGCAAATGTGGGAATTTCAATTAAGTTCAATTAACGATTTGAAGCGATTAAGTGAACGGCTTAATGTTTCTGTCGAGGCTGTAGAGGACGTTTCGATTTTAGCTGAACCTGTGCAGGCAGTTCCGCGACTTTTCAGCACTGACGCCGACGGCAAAAACGAGAAAGAATTTCTCGTGGATTTTTTCCCATCGATGAGCAAAATGGCCACGAATATCTTTCTGAAAGGTTATCAGTGGCCGTTCGACCCGCAGCGAATCGAGAATCTGCAATCATCGTTGATTGACATTCTGGTATTTAACGAAACACAAAAAGGAAGACGTGTCTTTATGGATTTTCTGCATAATCCAATAGGCCCCCGCCGCTTTGCTTCGCAAAGCGAAGCAGCGGGGGTGGAGGCCTTTGACATCGATTCGCTCGAATCTGAAGCTAGTGATTACCTGCTAAAAGCCGGCGCTGTGCAGAGAACGCCCATCGAACGATTGGCTCACATGAATACTCCTGCCATCGAGATTTATAAGGAGAACGGTATAGATTTATATTCCGAGCCGCTTGAGATTGCGGTCTGCGCCCAGCACAACAACGGCGGTTTCGCCGTAAATAAATGGTGGGAGTCTAATATAGCGCAGACTTTTGTAATCGGCGAGATGGCCGGCACTCATGGCGTCAAAAGACCCGGCGGCTCCGCCCTTAATGCAGGCCAAACAGGCGGGCTACGAGCGGCAGAATATATTGTAAATGTCCACGGTTGTGACCTGCCAAATTATTCAAACAAACAGTCTGAAATTGACCGGCAGCTAAGTGACTTTGTATCTGGTTTTAAGAAATATACAATTCTCTCTGGTTTTGATCCTGAAAATGTATTGGAAGAAATCCGAGCATGTATGACTGCGTCTGGGGGACATATCAAGGAATTGAACGACGCTCAAAAAGCTCTGAAGGAAGCAATAAAGCTGTATAAAGATATACAACAGAAAGGTTTTAATTCAAAAGATAATAAAACCGTAATTACTGCGATACAAGCAGAGCATCTGGCTCTGACCAGCGTTGCGTATCTAAAGGCCGTTGTAGAATTGCTCAAGCAGGGCAGCGGCTCGCGTGGTTCACATCTTGTCCTGGCAGAAGACGGCATTGAGATACATCCTGATATTATTGATAAAGCTACTAACAAACCTTTGAAATTCAAATCAGAGAATAAATCGTTAAGAAGTTCTGTTTTACAGATTGAATACGATGAAAGCTCGCCCGATTTGTTCCGAAGCAGTAACATAGAATTAAGGCCTGCACCAACTGATAGGAAGGCCTTTGAGCCTGCTTGGCAGGATTATAGAGAAGGAAAAATTTACTAAAATTCTAAGCACGAAATACGAAATTCGAAACAAATTAAAATGACCAAAATTCAAAAATCTAAACGTTTTAATCATTAGAACATTTGAAATTAGATATTGTTTCGTGCTTCAAATTTCGATATTCGGATTTATTCAACTATGATTATTCAGACTGTCAAATGGATTGGTGGCGTTGACGGCTTTTTAGAGCTTATAGACCAGAGACGTCTGCCCGTTGAATTTGTAAAGATTCAGTGCCGCAATATCGAGCAGCTTTATGAAGCGATAAAAACGCTTGCCGTTCGCGGCGCTCCTGCTATAGGTGTTTCAGTGGCTTATGGGCCGGTTCTGGCTGTGCAAAAATTATCTGCCCAAAGCACCATCCAACAAGGTCGTGACTCTATAATCAAGGCATGTGAATATTTAGCATTGGCTCGTCCGACTGCTGTAAATCTATTCTGGGCATTAAACAGAGTTCGGCAAAGTGCCGATAGATTTGTTACTGCTAATCCCAGTGCAAAAGTAAAACAGTTGCACGAAGTTGTTCTTAACGAGGCTAATGCTATCTATCAGGAGGATGTGGATATGTGCCGACGCATCGGCCAAAACGGCGAAAGATTCATCAAGGATGGATTTGGTGCTTTGACGCATTGCAACGCCGGCGCGCTTGCGACCGCAGGGCAGGGGACAGCCTTGTCGGTACTGTTTGAGGCACATAAAAAGGGTAAAAAATTTACGGTCTATGTCGATGAAACTCGGCCTTTATTGCAAGGTGCTCGGCTGACGACCTGGGAGCTTAAACAAGCTGGTATCGAAACGGTGTTAATCTGCGACAATATGGCAGGTTGGCTGATGAAACAAAGGAAAATCAATATGGTTATAACCGGAGCCGACCGAATTGCGGCAAATGGCGACGCGGCAAATAAAGTTGGCACATACAGCTTGAGTGTCCTCGCTCATCAGCATGGAATACCGTTTTATATCGCGGCTCCATCGAGCACATTCGATCTTGAACTAAAGAGCGGCACTGAGATTCCAATTGAGCAAAGAGCAGCCGATGAAGTGACATCCTTTGCCGGCAGTCAAATTGCTCCGGAAGGGATTGGTGTATATAACCCAGCTTTTGATATAGTGGATGCGAAAAATATCACCGCTATAATTACCGACAAAGGCGTAATTGAAAATCCCAATACGGAAAGCATCCGCGAACACTTAAGGCTGGTGTAAGTAATGAAATCAAAAATCAAAATGTAAAGTGTAAAATTAAGGAAGTCATCCAGCACTTAAAAACTTTAAGTGCTGGATTCCACAATTTTGATCTTTTATTTTTAATATTTAATTTGCTATGGCAGATGCTGCCCAAAACTCTAAATTTTCTACAGAAGCAGCTACTTTGCTTCGCTGGCGAAAGCGCAATTCGTATTACTACACATGGCTGGACAGAATTTATCAATTTGTTGTCAAGCCGAATAGCAGGGTTTTACACGTCGGCTGTGAATGTGGCGACCTTTTAGCTGCTGTTAAGCCTGCATACGGAGTTGGGATTGACGCGAATCCACAGGCGATTGAATTGGCCAAATCGCGGTTTGGGCATCTGAACTTCTATTGTGTCGACCCGCATGAGCTGGATATTAAAGAAAAATTCGATTATGTCCTGATTTGTAATTCTTTAGGAAGGTGGCGTGACATACAGCAGGTTCTGGAACGGGTTCGTTCAGTCACCGATGAGGATACCCGGATTGTAATAACCTATTACAATTATCTTTGGGAAGGCATCTTAAGGCTTGGTTCGCTGCTGCGGATTCGCCATCCTTATGAATATCAAAACTGGCTTCCATCAGAAGACATTGTAAACTTACTGAAACTGACGGATTTTGATGTTATTCGCACTGCATCTTATCTGCTGTTGCCCAAGCGGATTCCGCCGTTTACTCTCTTTTGCAATTATTTTCTTTCTTTGCTGCCGGGCTTTCGCTTTTTCAATCTTGTCTATCTTGTGGTAGCTCGACCTGTTCCCGCTCCTCTGCGTGACGAAGAAATGTCCGTTTCGGTTGTTATTCCGTGCCGAAATGAGCGTGGCAATATCGAAGATGCGATAAGACGCACTCCGCAGATGGGCCGTGAAACAGAGATAATTTTCGTTGACGGCAGCAGCACAGACGGCACACCTGAAGAAATAGAATCTCAAATGGGAAAAAATCCGCAGCGCAAAATTCGTTTGATTCGTCAAGGCAGCGGCTCCGGCAAAGGCGACGCTGTAAGACAAGGCTTTGCCGCTGCAAAAGGAGATGTGCTGGTCATCCAGGACGCGGACCTGACGGCTCCGCCGGAAGATTTGCCGAAATTCTTCAGGGCGTTGCGTGACGGCAAAGGCGAGTTTATCAACGGCTCTCGGCTTGTCTATCCGATGGAAAAACAGGCTATGCGGTTTTTAAATCTCCTTGGCAATAAGTTTTTCAGTGTTCTGTTTAGCTGGCTTCTGGGACAGCGCTTTAGAGACACTCTTTGCGGAACAAAAATGATTCGCAAAAAAGACTACGAAAAGATTGTGGCCAACCGTTCTTATTTCGGCGATTTCGACCCGTTCGGCGATTTTGACCTTATCTTCGGGGCGGTGAAGCTAAATCTCAAGGTGGCTGAGGTGCCGGTAGCATACCATGCGAGAACATACGGCGAAACAAACATCAGCCGATTCAGACACGGCTGGCTGCTGCTGCAGATGAGCTGGATAGCATTTAGGAAAATCAAATGGCTGGGAAGGTTACGTTAAGTGATTGATATGCCGACTACAGGCCGACTAACCAAATTAAAACTTTTACCCTACCATGAATATTCAGGTGTCGACCGCAATGACCCGCTTAGATTTTATTTCTGGCCGATTGTTGGCAGGATGTATCGCCGGCGAATTGAGTTGTGTCTGGATGAATGCACCGGCGGCGAGCGCGTTTTGGAAGTGGGTTTCGGTGCCGGCGTGACATTTCTGAATCTTCACGAACTTTACAAAGAAATCTATGGACTTGACCTTAACGCCTCAGTTGAGGATGTTGCCGCTGTATTCAAAGCAAGGCAAATTGAGACGCATTTACAAAACGGCAGCGTGCTGACAATGCCTTATCCAGATGATTTTTTCGATACGGTCATGTTGATTAGTATTCTTGAACATCTAAAACCTTCTGAGCAGATACAGGCCTTTGGTGAGGTACGCCGGGTTCTCAAGCCTGCGGGTCAGGTGATATACGGCGTGCCTATCGAGCGTCGGTTTATGGTTGCGATGTTTTGGCTTTTGGGTTTTAACATCCATAAGCATCATTTTTCTGCGGAAAAGGATGTGCTCAAGGCCGCCAATAGTGTTTTGGAAAAAGTGAAAATTACTCAAATGAAAAGTGCCCCTTCGTTTTTTGGGCCGGTTTATGAAGTCGGACATTTTGTCAAGAAGCATTAAAATTATGAAATTCTTCGAGTGGCTCAAACAACCTGAGACCAGAGGGATCAGAGACCTTGATGACCCGGCTACTACCCTGTTACATGCTGAGATTATACGAAAAAAACAATTTCTGAAAAAATTATATATCGACTTCTATAAACAGTTAGAAAAAACAATACCTGATTGTGAAAGGAAATTTCTTGTTGAGCTTGGAAGTGGCGGCGGTTTTATTAAAGAGGTGATACCAAATGTGGTTACATCCGACATTTTAGAGCTGCCGAATGTTAATAAGGTCTTCTCAGTTTTTGATATGCCATTTGAGCAAGAGCGCGTGGATGCCTTTTTCATGATTGATGTCCTTCATCATGTCACTGAGCCAAGAGCATTTTTTAAAGAGGCCTTACGGTGTTTAAAAGCGGGCGGTAAAATAGTTATGATTGAGCCGGCAAATACGTTGTGGTCGAGATTCATTTATAAGAACTTCCACCATGAGCTTTTCGATACGCAGGCGCAATGGGAGCTACAAAAGCAGGGGCCGGTCTCACACGGTAATGGGGCACTGCCGTGGATAATTTTTTCACGCGACCGAGAAGTATTCGAAAAAGAATTTCCAACGCTGCGAATCGTGAGCATGTGCAACCACACGCCGCTGCGGTATCTGCTTAGCGGCGGCCTGACGCTGCGGCAATTAGTTCCATCGTTTACGTATTCGGCGGTTAAAGCTGTTGAATATTTTTTGTACCCACTTAATAATCTGTTAGGTATGTTTCAAACAATAGAGCTTCAAAAGCAATGAAAAAACACAAGATTCAAAAAACAAGAAGGTCGGGATTAAAACATGTACAGGTTATGTCCATTAACCGTCTTGAAGCCGAGGCCCTTGCCAAGTGGGAAAAATATTTAGATCTCTTTTTGATAGGGGCTTTTCTTGCTTTTGGCGTATATCAGTCAATTCTTTATTTTGACCATAAGATTGTCCCTATTTCTGATTTTCCTGATATTGTGAAAGTAGGTCACGATCTTTTATCCTTCAGGCTTCCGGCACGTTTCAAGCAGGCTCCGGTAGTCGGAATATTACAGGCGTTGCTTTCCTATATAGTCGGCGGTCAGCATCCGGACCTTACAGCCGGCTGGCTGCTCAATGCTATTTTGCACCCGCTTAATCTGATTTTGTTCTACCTGGTCGGCAGGCAGATAATTGGCAGGTCAGCCATCTGGTTTGCCATCATCGCCATACTTAATCACTGGGTGATATATATGCTGACCGAGCCTATAATGGAGACAACGCTGTTATTTTTCTCGCTGCTGACGTTTTATTTGATTTTTAAGCGTTCCAACTGGTGCTATGTTTTTGCTTCGATAACCACAATGGTGCGATACGAAGGAGCCGCATTGATTTTGGCTGCCTTTGTGATGGATATGATATACCGCAGCGACAGGGGTGAGCGACTTCGAGCTTTTTTATATTCGGCTATGGCAACCGTTCCTTTAGCACTTTGGATGCTCGGCACAATTCTGACCTGGGAGCCGGGGACAAGTCATTACTTGAATGTGTTATTCACTAAAAAATATTCCGAGGCGTTCGCTACTTCCGTTGAAGGCAGAACCGGCATCCTAATGCACTTGAATCTGCTTTGGACTGTAGGATTTCGTCCTTTGTTAATGCCGTATCCGGGAGCCAGCGACGATTTTGCAGGGATGGTTTGGAAACTAAGTAAAACTCTTGCGATTGTCAGCTTTTTCTTTGGTTCAATCTACGGATTGTGTAAACGCCGGTGGGAAATATTAGCTTTACTTATATTCTTTATCCCGTATTTTTTGCTTCATGCGTTTTATCCGTATCCTCTGCAGAGGTTTCATACTAACATTTTCTGGATAGCACTATTAATTTGTTTTTTTGGTCTTCAAAGCGGCTGGAAACTGGTTGATAGAAATAGCAGACTGCCTAAGGTTGTGATTGTAATACTGCAGAGCATAGTGGCTGTAATATTGATTATTTGGCTCATCTTGCTTATTCGTTATTTGCCGAAATTATCATCAATCAGTCCTCGCTCAGCTTCTTTGCCTTTTGCTGCAATGTTATTAGTAGGGCTTATTTTTGTTGGTCGAATTTATATTTATAGATATAGGCATTTGCTGCGTGAGTTTTCCATATTAGCTTTATTGTGCCTGGTTATTGTATCAAATCAATTTGCGCTGGTTAGGCTTGTTGGTGACGGGCAGCAGGATGCGGAATTTAAGCTCTTGGCAGACTGGTATGTAGAAAATGCCAAGCCGGGTGAGAAGATGGGCGTCTATATGGCATCAGTAGTTAAAATATTTGCTCCCAAGTATGCGCAGGATATTGTTCCATTACCGGCAGCCAACAGTCCCGAAGAATTTGTCAAGGTCTGTCGTGAGCTGGGTCTTACTTACATTGTTTGGGCTACCAGAGAAGGACTACGGGATGATCATACAGGTTACAGGCGAATTGGTCTGCACAAGAATATTGCTTATCTGCAAAAACCTCAAGACTCGGAGGATTATCAATTTATTACGCAGGTCGCTGCGAAAAGGGGATATGTAAATATTTTCTGCCTCCTAAAAGACCAGAGAACAGAAGACAGGTGACGGACAACAGATTTCTGATTTCTGTCCTCTGGGTTCAGACCGCTATAACCTCTTTGACCTCGGGCACTTTTTCCTTCAGGATTCTTTCGATGCCCATTTTCATAGTCATCGCAGCGCCGGGACAGCCCTGGCAGGCTCCCTGCAGGCGAACCTTGACGGTATTATCATCATCGGTTCCTACCAGTTCGATATCGCCGCCGTGGCCTTGTAGAGCTGGTCGAACCGACTCGATCACCTCCTTGACTTTTTCCTCGAATGTTTTTTCCACCTCAATTTCACCACAACCGCACTGATCACACATTTGCAATCTCCTAAGATCGATTTTGTCGACTGATTATAACAGCAGTTTGGCTGGAGACCAAGTTTTTTTATGTATTTACGACTTGTCTAAGCTTATGTTTGCTTAAAAAAGACTAAAAATTTTTTATTGTTGGCCCAGCTAAGTTGCCGAAAATTACTTGACAGGTGGTAATTTGCCTTATATAATTCTTATGTATTTGTATGAAAACATGCAAATGCGATCCTGAAATTCGCTTTATGCGAAATTACGGGATTATAGTTGGGCTTAAATTTCCGAATGATTGGGTCGCTTCTGTGGCAGAAGCGATTGAATTCTCGGAACAGCTCGGAAAACTGTAATTGGAGTATCCCCATGTCTTCTGTTGAAGACAGAAATGGGGATTCCTCCGGAATAACGAATAGCGTTTATCAGGAAAGGAACAATGATGGCATCCAAAACTCGCACACAGGCTACTCCAGCCGACGAATCCTCCCTTAAAACCGGCGCACAAATAATAGTTGACACCCTTATCGAGCAGGGCGTTGACACAATTTTCTGCTATCCAGGCGGCGTGGTATTGCCTTTGTTTGATAGATTATATGATGCGCCAATCAAATTCATAAACCCTCGGCATGAACAGGGTGGCTGCCACATGGCCGATGCATACGCTCGTGCCAGCGGCAAAGTCGGCGTGGTGCTCGTAACCAGCGGACCTGGAGCTTGCAATTTGGTTACTGGCTTAGCTACAGCAATGATGGACTCGGTACCGATAGTTGCTCTTACGGGCCAAGTCCGCACGGAGCTTATCGGAAATGATGCTTTCCAGGAAGCGGATACTACCGGCATCACCCGGCCGGTTACAAAATATAACTGTATTGTCAAGAGAGTTGAAGATTTGGCTCGCACAATTCGCGAGGTGTTTTATATCGCTTCGACCGGCAGACCCGGTCCAGTTGTGATTGATATACCGGTTGATGTCGAGGTCAATAAATGTAGCGCAGATGTCTCTGGTGAGATGAACCTGCCTGGTTATAAGATTCGCAGCAAAGGCAACGCCAGACAGATATCAATGGCTGCAGCAGCAATAAACAAATCTGAAAAGCCGGTACTTTATGTTGGTGGCGGTGTTATTTCTGCAAATGCCAGTGAGGAATTACGGCTGCTGGCCGAGAAGGCGCACCTGCCTGTGACAACAACGCTTCTGGGTCTGGGTAGCTTCGACCAGAGAAAGCCGGAATCGCTCGATATGCTTGGAATGCACGGCTCTGCTTATGCCAATTTCGCAGTCCAGGAGTGTGACCTGTTGATTGCTATAGGCGCTCGATTTGATGATAGGGTTACCGGCAAGTTAAAGGCCTTTGCTTCCAGCGCAAAGATAATCCATATAGATATCGACCCAGCCAGTATATCGAAAAATGTACGTGTTGATATCCCTGTGGTTGGTGATGCTAAGGCGATACTTGTTGAACTGGCGAAAGAAGCCGAGTTCCGTGAGAGAAAACCGTGGTTTGAGAAAATCGCCGAGTGGAAGAAAAAATATCCCTTCCGTTATGATCAAAAAGCAACAACGGTTAAACCGCAGTATGTTATTGAGGAGCTTTGCCATCAGACTAAAAGCGAGGCGATTATCACTACAGGCGTTGGCCAGAACCAGATGTGGGCTGCTCAGTTCTACCGATACATCAAGCCGCGACAGCTTATAAGCTCCGGTGGTCTGGGCACCATGGGTTATGGTCTGCCCGCCGCCATAGGTGCCCAGGTAGCAATGCCGGAAGCTACAGTTATAGACATCGATGGAGACAGCGGCTTTAATATGACTATGACAGAGCTTGCAACAGCCGTTCAGTACAATTTGCCCATAAAGGTTTGTATCTTAAACAACGGATACATGGGAATGGTCAGGCAGTGGCAGGAGCTTTTTTACAATAAACGCTATTCCAACAGCTCGCTGGTTAATCCTGATTACGCCACTGTTGCACAAGCCATTGGTGCGGTCGGCATTACTGTCGATAAAAAAGAGGATGTATCCAAAGCCGTTAAGCAAATGTTGGCTGAGAAGAAGCCTTGTGTGGTTGACTTTAGAATTGACCGAGAAGAAAATGTTTGGCCGATGGTGCCGGCTGGCAAAAGTCTAAATGAAATGGACGGGCTTGATATATTAGAAAGGTTGATTTAAGCTTTGAAAGTGACTTGA
>Ga0315532_1001007_pt1 | contig 22054 bp, 31 predicted proteins | sample SalMarWE160370MG_FD_203082 | JGI IMG/M metagenome (GOLD analysis project Ga0315532, IMG submission 203082) | Salt marsh sediment microbial communities from the Plum Island Ecosystem LTER, Massachusetts, United States - Salt Marsh Sediment WE1603-70 ...
CCCTCTTACGATTATAGTTTACACAATTGTTTTATTTCGGGCTTTGTTTTATAACTTTCCTCGCAGAGATGTCGCCCCAAGCTTTATGATAGGCGTTGCTCCTGTAGGGGTATCTATTATTGCTATAAACACGCTTTTGCCCGTACTTGAAAAAAGCGGTGTTTCAATCATAGCTCCAGCTACACTTGCTCCTTTTATTAAAGTCGTATCTTTATTGCTCTGGGGCTTTGGCTTATGGTGGCTCGTTTACGCGCTAACTACAATTGCTTTATATATGTTGAAACAGAGGGTTCCAGTTACCTTAGGATACTGGGCATTTATCTTTCCGCCGGCAGCATATACCATCGCCACTTTAATCCTCGCAAAGTCACTAAGTTTGCCTTTATTAAGAAATTTTGCTGTAGTTTTGACAATAGTATTTACCCTATGGTGGTTTGTGAATTTCGTTCTTACTATCAGAGGAATGATAAACAGAACTATCTTTGATGTCTCTCCAACGTTTAAGGGTGACATTCCATATCTATAATAATTATAAAGGAAGGTTAAATTATGGCAAAGAAGCTGATTTTTATGAAAGGCCGAGAATTTGTACAAAAGGTCTTATCAGGAGAAAGAGATTTTTCGAACATAGAATTAGAGCAGGATTTCGATTTGTCGGGCTATGAAGCCTTCGACGAATTGCAAGCTTACCTCAAAGATGCTGACCTCGAAGAAAAGCCGCTGATTGTGGAAAACTCCAAATTCAGGCAGTTAGATGCTGATGGTCTATATTTACCCTTCTTAAAGGCTAATAATGCGAATTTTAAGCACGGCACTTTTATGGCAGCACACTTTGAGAACGCCCAGTTCAAAAATACTGACTTTAGGTATGCAAAATTAGCTCAAATAAATATGAAAAATTCAAATTTAGAAAATTCGGATTTAAGACAGGCAGATTTGTATCTATCCTCCTTAATCGGCTCGATCTTGACAGGAGCTGATTTTTCCGGGGCTAGTTTACAGTTCACAAATATGCAGGCCGCAGATGTAAAGGGCATAAAGAATTTAGGACTGGCACGTTTTGTTGAGACAACAAATTTCCAATTTGCCAATTTAACCGAGAAAGAAAAAAGTGTTATTCGCAGAGAATTGTGGGCCCAAGAGGGCAAAAAAAGAAGGCTATTTGGAGGCAGCGGATAAATATAAGAGTGCTTGTTAAGAATACATTATCAAAAAGGAAATTGAAAGAAAGATATTTGTGTTATGGAAAATATATACTTGTTTAGGGCAAAGAGTTCGAAATCTGTTCAGGATTTTATTGAAAGCTTGAAGGAAAATGCATCAAAGTTTGATTATTATGTGCGATATGTTTTTAATAAAAGACAAGAGTACGAACAACGCGGCATTAATGTTGATGAGCATTTTAATGCTTATCAAGTTATGTTGTGCAGTTTTAATTATAAGGGCTTACAAAAAAATATTGAACGGCTGGCGGTTTTATTGCTGCCGAAACAAATCGTGGTTTACAGCAAAGAAGGAGTTACAACTATACTTTATTTACCGTTTAGTGAAGAATTTATCAGGGAAGCTCTGCCTGAGGATGAAGAGTTTGCAGTGAATCAAAGCAAGGCTTGTCAGAGAATAATAAAATTAATTGAAGTGTCCAAATAGGTTCTTTCGGAATAGCACTTTATGATAGCTTGTTCAGGGATAGACAATGGAGCAAACATTTAAGGCCACAGAAATCGAAATAGGATTTCACCCGGCCGGTTACAGGATAGACAAAACGGCTTCTCCAATGAACAGATATACGAAATGGGAAGTTTTGCCAGGAAATAGATGGTGCAATCCGGAGCCGGTCTGTTTCGATTCGTTACCGCAGCAAGGCTGGTTTGTAAAAGATAGATTTGACTGGGACAAAATTAATATTACTGAGGAGAAAGGAACATAAAATTATGCTGATGCTTGGCATAGCTGTTCTATCCATCCTTGTCATTTCGCTTCTGATGAGCATGACCGGCCGTGGTGGAGGTAACTTTTACGTCCCTGTGTTAGTGGCTTGCGGTTTGCCCATTCTTCAGGCAGCTACGTCTGCACAATGTATCCTGCTGTGTACGGCTGTAGCGGCTGCGCTAGTCTTCCAGAAGAGCCGAACGATTGACTGGAAGCTTGCGATGGTTATCGATCCGCCGACAGATGTGATGGCACTTGTGGGCGGATACTATGCTCATGTTCTGCCAGGTGGAGTCCTGAAGTTTGTCTTTGCCGGCTTGCTTGTACTATCTGGCTTCTTCATGTTGTGGCCTGCAAGGAATAGACAGTCTTCCGACAAGAATCGGTTGGGCTTCTGGCATCGCAAATTCGGCGAGCACGAATACGAAGTAAATCTGTGGTTGGCCCTGCCAATCACCGCGGGTACCGGCTTGGTTGCGGGAATGGTCGGGATATCCGGAGGCTCTTTCAAAGTCCCTTTGATGGTTCTTGGTTGTGGCGTACCTATGCGTGTGGCGGTAGGCACATCATCCGCCATGGTGGCCGCTACAGCTTTTATGGGCCTGGTCGGGCATTCGGCAGCCGGGGATTTCAATGCATCTTGGGCCATTCCCATGAGCGTCACCGCAGTAACTGGAGGGCTTCTGGGCGGCGTATTCTCGCTTAAAACAAAACCGAAAAACCTCAAAAGGATATTCGCGTACACGACATTAGGGGCGGCTTTGTTCATGGTAGTAAACGCATGGATGTCATTTGGAAATCGTTAGGAGAAAAGATGCAAATAGCAGTTGCAAGCGGTAAAGGCGGAACAGGAAAGACAACTATAGCGACAAATCTTGCTTGTTCGATTGCTCGAATGGACCAAGCTGTGCAGTATCTTGACTGCGACGTTGAAGAGCCGAATGGACACATATTCTTGAAGCCTGACATAAAGGAAACGCAGAAGATTACGATTGGTGTACCGGAGGTCGACACTGACTTGTGCGACGGATGTGGTAAATGCGGTCAGCTTTGTCAGTATAGTGCCATAATTTGTTTGAAAGGCAAAGCGATAACCTTTGAGCAGTTGTGTCATTCATGTGGTGGGTGTGAGCTTGTCTGCCCCACCGGTGCTATTAAAGAAAAACAGGTAGAAATTGGATTTGTTGAATTAGGTACGGCGAGCGACGTGAAATTTGGTCAGGGCCGGCTGAAAATAGGAGACGTACGCTCGCCTGCTCTGATAAAGAAGGTTAAGGAAAATGCTGCCAATAACGGTACTGTCATAATAGACGTCCCACCAGGCACCTCATGTCCTGTGGTTGAAGCAGTCAAGGGGGTAGATTACGTTCTGCTTGTCACCGAACCTACGCCATTTGGTTTAAATGACCTGGAACTGGCAGTTGGGATGGTAAGGCAACTGAAACTGGCCTTTGCTGTAGCCATTAACCGTTCTGATATAGGTGATGACCGGGTTGTACGCTATTGTCAAGAGCAAGATATAGAAATTTTTCTTGAGATACCGAATGATCGACTGGTAGCAGAGGCTTACTCACAGGGGATTAAAATAATTGATGCGATACCTGGCTACGAAGAAAAGCTCTTACGGCTATACGAAAAAATCGATGCGAGGGTTTCAGTCAAATGAAAGAGGATTTTGAATTCATGGAGCGAATAACTCGTGACTTAGAGGCCCGTAAAGCTGCGTGTAAGATTCTGCAAGTCCAGGATGACGCAAGCAAAGAGCAGCTAAAGAAAGCTTATAGGCGGGCGGCAATGGAATACCATCCTGACCATAATCAACGTGACCCTGATGCGAATAAGAAATTCACATTGGTCAAATGTGCCTACGAACTATTAGCTGAAGATAAACCCTGCCCAGAACTGCTGGAGGAAATCAACACTTGGCAAGGCGTTCCGAAGGGTGGCAAATACAAACTCGACAATCCCTGGGGACATTTTCTATGGTGGCGGGATAAGTTTTTTGGTTCTGAAGAAAAGAAAGGGTCAAACAAAGGTCGTTCTTGCATCTGAAAAGAGAGGATGAAAACTTCAAAGCTAAGTGAAAATTTTTATGATAAGATTAAGCCGCGGTTGCATGAACGCATCGGCCGGGAATTGCGCGGGGCCAAGCATGTGCTCGATTTGGGCTGCGGCGATTGCGAGCTTGTTCGATATCTGGCTGATACCTATGGCCAGCAGGTGACAGGTATAGACATTTCGGGCGAGAGTTTTCCAGACTATCAGGAGATAGCGAAAGCCGGCAAAGATGTCAGATGCATTCATAAAGATGCGGCTAACCTCGAGTTTCTTTACGGAACTTTGGATGCGGTAGTAATAATGTGGGCTTTGCATGAGATGAAAAATCCACAGGTGGTTTTGCAAGAGGTCCATCGCGTCTTGCGACCGGATGGAAAAGTTCTTATTGTTGAATTCCCGCGTAACTCCTTGGCACAAAAGTTATGGAATGAGAACTACTATACCAGTGAAGAATTAGCGGATTCTCTCCGCAAGGCCGGATTTGAAGATATCCGCGCTAAACGAATTGAGCATAAACAAATCCTTTGGGTTAATGGGAGCCGCGGTGTCAATTGACCAAAAAACAGAGATTGTAATGGTTGAATCTTATGAAACACCAAAAGAGTTATTTGTTCAAGAATACGGTAGTCAAAGAAGGGAATGAAACGGCGAAGACCGTCTTCAGCGGTCTCGGGGAGATAAAAGTTGGGCCAGCTCCTGAATTTGATGGAAGCCCGGAAACGTTAAATCCAGAAGAAATGTTCGTCGCAGCAATTAATAACTGTTTAATGACGACATTTTTTTATTTTGTGAGGAAAATAAATATTGAGATTTCATCATACTATTCGGAGGCGCAAGGACAGGTTGAAAAGCAGAAAGATGGATTCCGATTTACGAATGTGGAGGTTCAAGCAAAGGTTATATTACAAAAACAAGACCTTGTTGAAAAAGTTCGCCAGCTTGGAGATTTAGCTGAAAAATATTGTCTTGTTTCCCGTTCAGTAGCTTGTCCTGTTCACTATCAGTTGCAGGTTGATATGGAAGGAAGATGATTATTAATGGAAAGTCTTAATCATATAAAAATAAAAAGGAGGCCAAGAATATGCCCTGGGTAAATGAGGATTTGTGTGTGGGCTGCGGCGTATGTGTCGACGATTGTCCGGTGGACGCGATTACACTAAAAGAGGACCAGAAAGCGGTCATCAACGAAGACGAATGTATTCGGTGCGGTCGATGTCACGATGTTTGTCCGCAGGAAGCTGTCCGGCACGATAGTGAGAGGATTCCGCAGGAGGTTGAAGCAAACGTGGAAAAAACCAAAAGTCTTTTGAAACATTTTGAAGCACCCCAGGAGCAGCAGGCATTGCTCGAACGCATGGTTCGGTATTTCAAGAAAGAAGAAAAAGTAGCTGGCCTTACTATAGACAAACTAACTGCCATGAAAGCTGATTTTGCTAATGCCAGAAAATCAGTATCCCCCGATAGTTCTGATTCGTAATTAGTTTGTCCCGCTGTTATTGAAAGGCTGATTTCGTGAAAGAATTAGTAGTAATAAGCGGTAAAGGTGGAACAGGTAAAACAAGCATCGTAGCGTCATTTGCGGCGCTTGCGAAAAGTGCGGTGTTCGCTGATTGTGATGTTGATGCAGCAGACCTGTACCTGGTCTTGGAGCCAAAGATAAAACAAACCAGCGATTTTTCTGGTGGCAAACGGGCAGCAATAGTCACTGAGAGATGTATTGGCTGTGGTAAGTGCCAGGATTTGTGTAGATTCGACGCGATACATTTCAATGGCCAAGCAAACAATGTGGTTGATAGGACGTTCACAATCGATCCTATTTCGTGTGAAGGCTGCAAGGTATGCGTAGAGTTTTGTCCAGTGGATGCGATTGAATTTAGCGACAGTATAAATGGACAGTGGTTTATTTCAGATACACGATTCGGAACGATGGTTCATGCCAGATTGGGAATCGCTGAGGAAAACAGCGGAAAATTGGTAACTGTTATTCGCAAGGAGGCAAAAAGAATAGCCGGCGAAGAAAAAAAGAATTTGCTTATTGTTGATGGTTCGCCGGGAATCGGCTGTCCTGTAATTGCCTCGATCACCGGAGCTGATTTGGTTTTGATAGTTACCGAGCCGACGCTTTCAGGCAGGCACGATTTAGGTCGGGTTGCTGATTTAACTGCGGGTTTTAAAATCCCTACGCTAGTCGCCATTAATAAATTTGATTTGAATCCGGATATGGCAAAACAAATAGAAGAGGATGCTCGCAGTCGGAATATAAAAGTAGTGGGACAAATTCGTTATGACGAGGCCTTTACCAAGGCCCAGATTCTCAAATCTACGGTAATTGAATATACCGGCGGCGCAGTATCGCAAGAGCTAAAAACCTTATGGAAAAATGTTACTTATGCCCTGGGCTGATAACAATTTGCAAATGGCTATAGGAAAATCATCACGGTTTGATTTTGATTTGTTGGCTGATAAATATGACTCATGGTACGAAAGTGCCAAAGGCCGAATGTACGACCGCTTGGAAAAGAAAGCGATCAGCCGCTACCTTCCACCAGATGCCAAAGGTAAGAAATTATTGGAAGTTGGTTGCGGCACCGGCCATTGGAGCGGGTTTTTCAGTGAACATGGCTTTGAGGTTGTCGGTGTTGATGTGTCAGAGCGAATGATAGACATGGCCAAAAGCAAAAATATTCCGAACGTATCGTTTCAAGTCGCTGATGGATATTCTTTGCCGTTTCCGGACGAGACATTTGATGTAACCGCAGCTATTACAACATTAGAGTTTGTTCGTGATGCTAAGGCGGTTATACGAGAAATGGTACGCTGCACTCGTAAGCCAGGAGGGCGGCTGTTGATAGGCGTATTGAATGAGTTGGCTCGATTAAACCGTAATAGAAAACAAAGACCTGAATCGCCGTATGCAAAAGCTCGATTGTTTTCTCCAAGTCAGCTTAAACAGCTTTTGGAGCCTTACGGTCGGGTGCATACGGTTATTACGGGCTTCGTTCCTAATCAAACCGTACTTTTACCATTAACACCTTTGTTTGATGCAATCGGTCGTTTCCTACATATTCCATATGGAGCTTTTATCGCAGCTGAGGTGAAATTATGAAAGTCCAGGCGGAAATAAGCTTATATCCCTTGCGTCAAAATGATTTGACCAAGCCAATTCAACAGTTTGTCGAAGGCCTTAAGAGTGATAAGCTAAAGGTCAGTCTCGGGCCAATGAGCAGCCTCGTCACAGGAGAAAGCCAGGTGGTTTTCGAAAACCTGCAAAAGGCCTTTGAGCAAGCTGCTCAAAGATGTGAGATAGTGTTGACAGCAAAGATATCTAATGCCTGTCCAGGGATTGAATAGCAATAAGTGAATTTATACAAAGAAGGGATAGTATGGCAAAAGAAATGAATACAACTCAAATTGGCGAAGATCAGAAGCTCCAGATGCAGGCTGAGCAGGAACAAATCCGGCAAAGAATAAGACAGATAAAGCACCAGATTCTTGTGCTCAGCGGCAAAGGAGGTGTGGGCAAAAGCACAGTGGCGGTAAATCTTGCGGTTTCACTTGCACTTGCTGGCAAGAAAGTGGGGCTGCTTGACATCGATATACACGGTCCAAGTATCCCGAAAATTTTGAACCTTGAGGGAAGGAGCCTCCAAGCAGTAGGAGAGACCATTTTGCCGATTGAGATGGTGGAAAATTTGAAGGTTATGTCTATAGGCTTTCTACTGCGAGGAAGTAGCGATGCTGTGATATGGAGAGGCCCGATGAAATATCAAATGATAAAGCAATTCTTGAAGGATGTGCAATGGGGCAGCCTGGACTTTTTGATTGTCGATTCGCCTCCCGGTACGGGAGATGAGCCGCTTTCGATTGTCCAGCTTTTGGAAAATGCCGATGGTGCAATTATAGTTACCACTCCTCAGGAAGTGGCACTATCTGACGTTCGCAAGTGCATTACCTTTTGCCGCAATCTTAATCTGCCAGTTCTTGGTGTGCTGGAGAATATGAGCGGATTTATCTGTCCGAAGTGCGGCGAGAGAACCGATGTGTTCAAATCCGGCGGCGGTGAAACTATGGCTAATGAAATGCACGTACCTTTTCTGGGCCGGATTCCAATAGACCCGCAAATTGTAGAAGCTTGCGATTCCGGCAGACCATTTGTATACCACTACAACCAAAGTCAAACCGCAAAGGCTTTCGAAAAAATATTGAATCCCATTCTTGAGCTTGACCATGATATGCATGAATCAAACGAAGCACAATCCTTACAGACAGGAGATAAGAAAATGCGCATAGCAGTTCCATTAGCACAGGGTAAATTAAGCCTTCATTTTGGCCATTGTGAACAGTTTGCTGTTGTTGATGTGGATTCAACTGAAAAAAAGATAATTAATACTGAGGTCTTTAGTTCACCGCCACACGAACCTGGTGCTCTGCCGAAGTGGTTAAGCGGTATACAGGTTAATCTCATCATTACAGGCGGTATGGGCAGGCGTGCGCAGATGCTGTTCGAACAATATGGCATAGAGGTGATGGTGGGTGCGCAGGTCGACACGCCGCAACAAGTAGTCGAATCTTATTTGAACGGGACACTGCAGACAGGGGCTAATATCTGTGACCACTAAAACTCAGAATCAGAATATATCTAAACTTCGTAATTCTGTTCATCAAAATTGTTTTGTGTGCAGTCAATCCAACCATCGTGGGCTGCAACTGGATTTTCATTATGACGAGAATGACAAATGTGTCTTTTCGGAATTTCAGTTGGATGGGTGGTCACAAGGCTACAAAGGTATACCTCATGGAGGGATAATTTCAGCGATTTTCGATGGCGCTATGGGTAATTGTCTTTTTGCACAGGATGTAACTGCGGTAACTGCCGAGCTTAAAATACGCTTTAAACAAGCACTGGAACTGGAGAAGAAAGCGATTATCAAGGCATGGGTTAAAAACAGTTCAAACACATTGTATATACTGGAGGCTGAGATAGTTCAGGATGGGCAAATCAAAGCTTCTGCTACCGGAAAGTTTGTAAGCAAGCCCGACCCGGCAGATAGGCAGGATACATAGAATTATGGAAGAAGATATTCAAATAACAATTCTGGCTGAAAACACAGCATTTAAGACTGGGTTGAAAACTGAACATGGCCTATCTTTCTGGATCGAATACTGCAATAAAAAAATGCTTTTTGATACTGGCCAAAGTAATTTGATTTTACATAATGCACGCACTTTAGGAATTGATATCGCACAGACAGATGCGATCACTCTCAGCCATGGTCATTATGACCATACAGGTGGTTTGTCTTCTGTTCTAAATATCGCTTCAAAGGCCAAGATTTATTTGCACCCCACTGCGATAGAACCAAAGTTCAGTCGAAAAGCTTCAAAGGCGAAATATATTGGCATGTCTGATTCTACAAAGAAGTCTATTCAGGGCCGCCAAGTTATATGGACAGCAATACCTGCCAAAATATTTCCCGGGATGTCAGTGACTGGGCAAGTGCCGCGTATGAATGATTACGAAGATGTTGGGGGAGTTTTTTTTGTTGATGAAAATTGTCAGAAGCCAGATGAACTCTTAGATGATCAGACATTATTTATTAAATCATCAAAGGGATTGGTTGTTGTTTTTGGCTGTGCTCATGCTGGTGTTGTAAATACACTTGACTATATCAGTAAATTAACGGACGAAAAAAACATATATGCTGTTATAGGCGGCATGCATTTAATAAATGCAAGTCCGAGACGAATCGACAATACAATAGAGACCTTCAAAAAATACGATATCCAGAAATACATACCGTTGCATTGCACTGGTCAAAAAGCAATAGATGCTATGAAAAACACTTTTGGTGACAAATGTCTGTATTTTGGTGCTGGCGGACAAATCAGTTTCTAACGGAGATTAACGCGGAGTATGTCAAATAAAGAGCTGCAGTTAAATCAGATATGTAAAAGCTTGTCGAATATCAGCGGTTCTCACTGGGTAGCGATTAAATTTGAGAAACAAATTACTGAAACTGACATTGAACCTGTCAGGTTCTGTGAGGCCGTATACAAGGCACAGAAGAAGAATATCTTGTTATTTTTCAATAATGTGTGCTGTGACGGAGCCAGAAGATGCTTTGGTTGGCTTAGAAATAAAGATGAAAAACTGGCTAAAAAGCTCTCTGAGAAAACAGGTGTGGACCAAGATGCAGCCTATGAATTGATAAGAAGCGTGCCTGTTCTAAGTGAAAAACTCTCTGGGATTTCTCTTGGCAAAGATATCGAGGGTGATGTCTATATAAGTTATGCCAGTCCAGAATCAGCAATGAAGCTGGTTAGATGTCGGCAGAAGATGACCGGCCGGAACCTTAACACAGAAATATCAGGCATTATGTCTGTTTGCGGCAATGTTGCGGTCAAAAGCTATATTGACCAAAAAATCAGCATCTCTTTTGGTTGCTCTGATTCCCGAGAATACAGCGGTATTGAAAGGGGACAGCTTATTATTGGTCTTCCGCACAATATTGCATCCGGCATATGTAGTAAAGATAGTTAAAGCGAATACATAATGAGTTTTTGGAGATTAGCATGGATAGCTTAGTTCCGGTAAAAGTGTTTTTGACTAAAGGTGTAGGCAGACATAGATATCAGTTGAAATCATTTGAAGAAGCATTAAGGCAAGCCGGTGTTGCTCAACAAAATCTGGTTCAGGTCTCTTCGATACTGCCGCCGAAGTGTAAAATTACCAGTCGTGACAATGGATTAAAAATGCTCATTCCAGGTCAAATATCTTACTGTGTAATGGCACGGTCAGACACAAATGAACATGGCCGTATGATAGCTTCTTCAATAGGTATCGCCGTTCCCAAAGACCGGAACAAATGGGGATACATCAGCGAAGTTCACGGTAATGGGATGAATCAGCAGGAAGCAGCCGACATGGCAGAGGATTTGGCCGCCGATATGCTTGGAACAACTCTTGGGCTTGAGGTTGATCCGGATAAAGCGTGGTCTGAGAAAGAACAGGTGTATAAAGCCAGCGGTCTGATTATCAGAACCTCTAATATTACACAGACAGCCAGAGGGCAAAAGGGTCTCTGGACGACAACTGTTGCAATTGCGATGTTATTACTGGATTGATAGTTTATGGAGGATAGTTATGAGTGATCCACTAACACCTTATGGCAACAAGCCAATGGTGACTCCAATAGTCAATGCTGTCAATTATCACTACAGTTCGTTTGAAGTCTTAAGGCAGATCACAGACGGTGAAATAGACGGCTATACCTATCACAGAGACGATAATCCTACTGTTCGTGCGGTGGAGAAAAAGATAGCCGCCCTGGAGCAGGCCGAAGATTGCATTATTTGCACCTCCGGCATGGCTGCTTGCACAATGGTCTACTTAACCTATCTAAATGCCAAGGATCATTTGATTCTATTTCACGATATATACGGAGCACATTATAAGGTGTCGCTCATTCTTGAGCGGCTGGGTATCGATATTACATGGGTCGATGCTTGTAGTGGCAATAAAATTGCAAAGTATATCAAACCCAACACAAAGATGATTTTTTGTGAGAGCCCGAGTAATCCTTTATGCAAAGTTTTGGATATTTCTTCTTTGCGTAAAGCGGCTGATAAGGTATCAGCTTTGCTGGTTGTCGATAATACCTTTGCTACGCCTTACCATCAAAAACCTCTTATACTTGGTGCCGATATTGTAGTTCACAGTGCCACAAAGGCATTGGGCGGCCACAACGATCTTATGGCAGGCGCTATAGCCAGTTCAAAAAGTCATTACGATAAACTGTGGTTTACCCGCCAGGCCATCGGGACCACCCTGGATGCTTATTCGGGATCGCTGCTGGAACGAGGCCTTAAAACATTTGAGCTACGAGCTGAAAAAATGGCATCCAATGCAATGGCCATAGCAGAATACTTAGCCATACACCCCAAAGTTTCGCGAGTGCGATATCCGGGACTGAAAGATGACCCAGGCCATTTGATTGCTGCAAAGCAAATGCAAAATGGTTTTGGTGGAGTTTTGGCATTCGATGTGGGCAATAATCAGGAAGATGCCAAGAAATTTATCAGTGAACTTAAAAACATTTATCATGCTGTCAGTCTGGGGGCGACGGAATCATTGATTTGTATACCTTATCTTACGACATTATTGTATATGCCTCCGGAACGTCGAACCATTTTTGGAGTGCATCCTAACACAGTTCGGCTGTCCGTGGGCGTTGAAAAAACCGAAATACTTATCAGTGATTTAGAACAAGCGTTAGATAAGTTAAAGATCAGGAGCGTTTCAGAAACCAAAATTGAAACGGTGCAGGACAAAGCAAATAAAAAAGGGGAAAGCTATGCCAACATACGAGTATAAGTGTCAGAGTTGCGGATATATGTTTGAAAAATTCCAAAGTATGAGTGACAAACCTTTACAGAATCGCCCACATTGTAATGGTAAGGTTCAGCGTTTAATCAGTGGTGGAGCCGGGATAATCTTCAAAGGCTCGGGCTTTTATGCTACAGACTATCGATCTGGAAAATCCCCTGCATGTGGGCGAAGTCAAACTTGTTGTGGCCGCGATACGCCTTGCGACCATAAACCTTGTGAGTCTTAATCAAGACAAAGCAAAATGTTTTTAACTGATTTTATAAAAAGAAGAAAAAATGTAATCCATCAGAAAAGTGAAGGGATAAATTTAGCAGTTTATTTAATAAATGAATTTAAAGATAGGAGATTTACCTTTAGAGGCTTAAAAAATAAGTACTCAGGAATCGACGGGGAAGATCTCCTAAAACTGCTTCAGAAGGAGATAGATAGTACTCTTATACTATACAGGTATATAACAAGCGTAAAAAAATATACTGATAGAAAAGGAGCACCTCAAGTAAAAATAAGATTAATCGGAAAAGCAAGTTCTATGAATAGATACAATCCATTAGATATAGAACTGAATATAACAACAGAAACGTAACTTAGAATTCTTCGTTCAAGGAATTTTAAAGATGGCATTAGTGGTTAATAATCAATCTGGCGAAGTCTCACCATGCGGCAAAAGATGGACCAATCTTATCGGGTACCTTGCAATCAGCAATGGTGCAGTTTTCGTTGGTCAGGTCAGGCTATATCAAAAACAACATTCCTCTAAAAAGGACAGAGAACGATTATGAAAGTTCTAATCTGTGGCAAAGGCGGATGCGGGAAAAGTACTATTGTGGCCCTATTATCAAAAGAGATGGCCAAAAGAAAAAATAAGGTTTTAGTGATTGATAGTGATGAGTCAAATATCGGCCTTCACCAGCGCTTGGGAATGACGAAGCCGGAAGATTTTATGAATTACTTTGGTGGTAAAAAGATTCTATTTAAAAAGGCCAAAGAGATAACCAATAAGTGGAAATTAAAAGATCTGCCTAAGGACTATCTATCCGAAAAGGGGAATATCTGGCTTTTATCGATGGGAAAGATCTACGAGTTTGGCGAGGGATGCGCCTGCCCTATCAACGTCCTTTCTTCAAAATTACTGGAGGTTTTGGATTTACAAGATAATGAATTCTTGATTGCAGATACCGATGCCGGAATAGAGCACTTTGGCAGAGGCGTAGAAAAAGGTGTTGATCTACTGATCGTCATTATCGACCCGTCTCGAGATTCGATACTTTTGGCCCAGAAGATATCCAACTTGGGCAAGCAGGTTAGTAAGCCAACCTATTATGTACTCAATAAAGTTGACCGAGAAACAGAAAAGTTACTTCTGGACTCAGTTGATAAAGAGAAGGTGATAGCCATTATCCCTGAAAATAAGGATGTATTCATGTCGTGTCTCTCTGGCAATGAGCTTACGATTTCTCTTGAGGGAATTAAGGAGATTGCCGACAGGTTAGAATCTGAAAAAAAGAAAAGCGATAATTAAATCAATATAAAAAAGGACAGAAACATGTGCCTGGCCAATATTTACCAGCGTGGAAAGGGGGGCAAGCTACTTATGAAAGACATTGCCTACCTTAAAGTTGATGGCAACCAAATAGAGATGGAGAACCTGGCGGGAAAAAGCAGAAGTCTGCGAGCAAAAATAAATGAGATAGATTTTATGAACTCTGACGTTTTTGTTGACGAATTAGCCCCTGAAAGCAATAAGCATGAAATAAAGGAGAGAGAATAAAAATGATTGGCCAAACGCAAAAACCTATAGAAGAAATTCTTGAATATTTAGAGGGCAAGGAAAAGGTTGTTCTCGTTGGGTGCGGAGGATGCGCTACAATTTTTCATACTGGCGGTGAGACCGAAGTAAAAGAAATGGCGGAAAAGCTTACTAAAAGAGGAAAACAGGTTTTAGCAGCTATTGCTCCACCTTTTGGAGAATTTACCTGCTATCTTCCTTGGAGTAAAGCTCGCTTAAATGAATATCGAAAAGAAATCGAAGTATCTGACGCTATCCTAATGTTGACATGTGGCGATGGACTTCAAGTTGTGAGGGAGTTGATTCTGGAAGAAGAGTTTGAAATTACAAAGCCCATTTATCCGGCGACAAATCCAATAGGGCACATGGGAGGGGGACCTGCTCTATTCAAAGAAAAATGTCAACAATGTGGAGAATGTGAACTTGGCAAATTCGCCGGAATTTGTCCTTTAACTCAGTGTGCGAAAGGATTGTTAAATGGGCCGTGTGGTGGAAGTAAAGATGGAAAATGTGAAGTAGATCCCGAACGTGATTGTGCCTGGATAAAAATTTATGAACGCTTAAAAACCTTGGGTGAGCTGGAGAAAATGAAGAAGATAGCTGGACCCAAGGATCGGAGCAAAATTACAAGACCCCGACAAATCGAAGTTGCTCCACTTTAGATGGAGTAAAGGAGATTGTAAGACGGAAAACATAATTATTAGCCTTGTTTTGAGCCAGTTGATTTTGGTTCCCATAGCCTATAAATGGGAGTTGAAACTTAAAGTCGTTTCAATCAGCGCTATTATAATTGGTCTATTTGTCGGATTGGTCATAAATATCGCTGAAGAATATTTTTATATGGGGCTGCCATTGAAATTAATAAGCTGTTTCATTCTAATTGTCTTAATATCCATGTTGGCATTACTGGTTCGGTTTTATAGAGATCCAGATAGGGTTCCGCCGGAGGGGACAAATATAATCCTATCCCCTGCGGATGGCACTATCAAATATATAAAATCTATAGAAAGAGGCGAAATTCCATTTTCTTCAAAAGGCAAAGAGAAAATAAGGCTCGCTGAACCTTTAACAGATATTTTGAAGGATGAGCAGGGCTATTTAATTGGAATACTGATGACTTATTTAGATGTCCATGTTACTCGGACGCCGATCAAAGGTAAGCTCACCTATTTCAAACATATCCCAGGGCATTTTCTTTCTCTGAAAAGAGAAGACGCCCCATATAAAAATGAAAGGGTGATGGAGGTTATCGAGAGCGAAAAGTGTAAAATCGGTTTGATTCAAATAGCCTCACGGTTAGTCAGACGCATTGTGACATACTCGAAGGAAGGAGACGAGCTGGCTTTGGGCCAAAGGATAGGGATGATTACATTTGGCTCCCAGGCAGATGTCGTATTGCCCAAGCTACAAGGTTTAAAAATTAAGGTCAGGGTCGGCGAACAAGTATATGCAGGTCTTTCGATAATTGCAGAATTCTAAGCTAAGACGTTTTGTGTCTGCGATGGTTATATGAGTATTGCGGAAAACTACAAAAGAATCCGCCAGGAAATCCCCAATAACGTAACAATAGTATTAGCTGCTAAGACCAGAACAGCCCAAGATATAGAACAAGCTATTGGCGCCGGGGCTACAGATATTGGTGAAAATTACGTTCAGCAAGCCTGGCAAATATATAGTGATTTAAGCAAAAAATCAGCCAAAGTTAGATGGCACATGATAGGTCATTTACAGACGAACAAAATAAACAAGGCCTTAAGGATTTTTGATGTTATTCAAACTGTTGATTCTCTGGTAAAAGCAGAAGCTATTGATAAAAGAGTAGAAAGAGCGGAGAGGAAAATAGTTCCGGTGTTCATAGAGATTAACATTGGCAGCGAGGATTCCAAGGCCGGTATAAGACCTGATGATCACGAGCCGTTCGAGACGTATATTGAAAAGTTGATTAAGGACATGTCAAAACTTGAGCATTTAAGAATTGAGGGTTTGATGACCATGGGCCCTCGCTTTGGCGACCCTGAGAACGTTAGACCATATTTCAAAAGAACAAGAAAGATATTTGAAGGAATTAAGGGGCTTGATTTACCAAATGTGGATATGAAATATTTATCTATGGGTATGACGAATTCATACAAGATTGCCATAGAGGAAGGTTCCAATATGGTTAGGATAGGGACAGCAGTATTTGGCGAAAGAAAATAAAGCTGGGAAAAATGGCAGACAATATTGATGAAATTGCAAAAAGTCTTCAGGAAAGCGTATTGGAATGCTATTCACAAAGGCTCAAACATGAACTTTTAGATTCCAAAAATATTGGCAAAATAGAAAACACAGACAGCCATGCCAGTATAACTGGTGTTTGCAGCGTACTTTACTTGCCTGAAATGCCTTTGGCATATCGCAGACATGTAAGACGTTACACAGGATTAGATGTTGAATTTGGTATATTTTAATTATGTTGATGAAAAATGCAGATATATAAAATAAAAGAGGCAGTTCTAATCTCAATATTTGCCTTATTATTCACGCCTTTGGCCATTGCAACGACCCAGGAGATAGTGGCTGAGCCGAATTCAGAAAGTAATGATTTAAGTCTTACTATAGTTTATGACAATAATCCGTATGGAAAAAAATTAGAGACCAGATGGGGTTTCTCTTGTTATATAAAAGGATCAGAGAAAACTATTCTTTTTGATGTTGGTGGTGAGGGTTCTGTACTTCTTAAGAATATGAGAAAGCTGGCGATTGATCCTAATACAGTGGATATAGTAGTTCTTTCCCATATTCACTATGATCATATTGGTGGATTAAGCGATTTTTTGAGGGTCAATCCTAAAGTCACCGTTTACATGCCAAAATCTCTGCCGCAAGGTATTAAAGATAAGGTCAAAACCACCGGGGCCCAATTAGTTGAGGTTCGTAAACCAGTAGAAATCTGCGAACATGTCTATTCTACTGGTGAATTAGGGGACTTTATAAAAGAGGAGTCCCTTATAATAAAAACATCTAAAGGGTTGGTGGTAGTTACAGGTTGTGCTCATCCAGGGGTTGTAAATATAGTCAAAATGGCAAAAGAAATGCTTAAAACTGATGTTTATTTGGTGTTGGGCGGCTTTCATTTGTGCTGGATGAATCCATGGCAGATAAAAGGCATTGTCAACGGGCTAAAAGATCAAAGGATTAGGAAAGTAGCTCCATGTCATTGTTCGGGTGATCTTGCTAGAAAACAGTTTGAAAAAGCCTATGGGAAAGACTTTATTCTCTCAGGTGTAGGAAAAAAGATAACGATAAAAGATGCTTTCTAATTCTATAAAATTACTAATAGCTGGCTTTACTATGGGCTGGGGGCCGTGTCTTACTTATACCGCTCCATTGCTTTTGCCCTATATTGGAGCGACAAAGAGAAATTGGCAGGATGGTTTGAAAGTTGCTTTATTATTTTCAATTGGCAGACTTTCGGCTCTTGCTATTTTGGGTGGACTTGCGACCATTGCCTTCAGTTTCATTAATCAATTTTTTCCGCCTCAAAAGTCCGGGTGGCTCTACTTAGTTTCAGCTCTTTTTATGGTAACAATAGGCATCCTTGTCATATTGGACAAGGGATTTAAGGTACACATTGCAAAGAGAGAATTGGAAAAAGGCACCGCAAGTATGTTTTTGTTTGGTTTTTTGATGGGGGTTGCTCCTTGTGTGCCGTATGTAGCAATACTGACCTACATAGCCTGTGTGGCAGAAAATGCCACTGTGGCAGGAATACTGTATGCAGCGGTTTTTGCTGTAGGTACAGCAGCTGCTCCTCTCGTACTGGGGACCTTGATGGGAATCATACCAGAAAAGCTATTTAAGTCGGCTAAATTGCTCAGAACTTTTCAGGTAGTTTGTGGAGTTGTTCTTGTTCTCTTTGGATTTCAGCTTATCTATTATGTATTGAACCTGCTGAGTTGAAGAACGAAGAATAAAGAACAGAAAGTGAAATTTTCCTCTGTGAAGAGAAAAAAGGAAGACGCAAATGGCAAAAGAGCTATCTTTTAACGATTATGCCATAGTCTCTTGCGGGACCCTCGCCCCAGAGTTAAATTACTTAAGAAAGCAGGATTTTTTAGATGCTAAAAAAATCGCTTATACAACACCTGGGCGGCACGAGGTTCTTAAAGAACTTGAAAGCCAGTTGATACAAAAAATAAACGCCGCTAAAGAATACTCTAAGAAAATCATAATAGTATATGGCGGCAAATTCTGCTATGTGAATGTCGATAATCCCTACAGGACTATAGATACGATGATAGAGGAGCAGGAAACCGGCATATCAATTTCCAGAATAAATGCAACTTATTGCATAGATATGTTAGCCAGTGAAAGCCAAAGAGAGCAAATATGCGGCGGACGGAAGGTCTGGTGGCTCACACCGGGATGGGTGATGTATCGGGACTATGTCTTTCAGGACTGGGATAAAGGCAAAGCCAACGAGAATTTTCCTCAACATACCGGAGGTGCAGTTTTATTAGATGGCATAAGCTTCTGGGAGAGATACTCAGAAGAGCATCCTGAGAAAGTCCTCGAATTCTCTGACTGGATGGGAATAGAAATTAGACCTCATAGAATTGCACTGGATAGATTAAAAAATCTTCTTTCAGATTGTGTCATTTCAGATTTGGAAAAAGAGATCGCCGAACTGAAAAATAGATTCCCTGCCCATTCGCTGAAACCACCGATGATACAGCAATTGGAGGATCTCGAGGAAAAACTGGAAAATGCGAAGAAAGCAAGACTGTCCGCCTGATAATCAGCACGATTTTCAAAAAGTGAAAAATGACCGAAGACATGGAAACATGGGAAAAGGAAGATGGAGTTAAATTTTTAAAAGAAGTTGGTCTGCGGCCTGGGCAAATAGTCCTTGATTTCGGCTGTAAAGTGGGCCATTACACCATTCCAGCGGCATTTATCGTGGGAAGCAAAGGCATAGTTTATGCGGTGGACAAAGAACAACAAGCCCTAAACGAACTGCAACAAAAAGCCAGAGTTGATAATTTAAAAAACTTAAAGATAATAAAAACTTCGGGCCAAACAATGCTGGATTTCGAAAGCGAATCAATCGATGTAGTTTTATTCTATGATGTCCTTCATTATTTTGAAAAACACAACAGGAAAAAGCTCTACCAGGAAGTTCAGCGTGTTATGAAACAAGATGGTTTTCTTTCAGTTTACCCCAAGCATACTTTGGAAGATGACCCCATACAGGAATTCAGAAGGTTCAGTCTAAGCGACGTTAAACAGGAAATCGAAGGTTCAAATTTTGTCTTTGAACGCAAATTCTGCGGCCTTATAAGTCATGATGATGGTCTTAATCAAGGTTGCGTTTTGAACTTTAGAAAAAATGAAAATCACAATTGTATATGACAATGAGGCAAATGCTGGCCTAAAATCGGGATGGGGTTTTTCCTGCTTGATAGAAGCAAAGGAAAAAATTCTATTTGATACGGGCGACAGCGGCGAAAATTTGATTTATAACCTCAGACAATTAAACATTCAGCCGGAAAGTGTTGTTGCCGTTGTCATCTCGCATAACCATTGGGATCACAACGGCGGGCTAAAAGAATTTTTAAGATTAAACAACAATGCTAAGGTTTTTCACCCGATGTCCTTCTTAAAGCCGACCGAGATATCAAAGGGAGTTCATTCCACCGGTGCACTTGGAGGACTTATCAAAGAGCAGTCTCTGGTAGTAAATGCTGGAAAAGGAAATGTCGTTATAACGGGTTGTGCCCATCCAGGTCTTGAAAACATAATTGAAAGATCGAGAGAGCTTGGAGCAATTTATGGCGTGCTCGGAGGATTCCACAGTTTCTCAAAATTTGAAAAGCTAAAAGGGATTAAGTTAATTGCTCCATGCCACTGTACAGAGTACAGCCAGGAAATCAGAGCGATGTATTCAAACAAGTTTAGGGAGATAAAAGCAGGCAGTATTATCGAAATTTGAAGGTGAAAAAAGCAGCATGGCAAATCTTATTGACTGGTTAGCAGGAAAAAATTCTGTGAGATACAGCCAAGGTGAAGGATTAAATTTAGCGGTCTATTTAATAAATGAGTTTAAAGATAGGAGATCTACTTTTAGAGGGTTAAAAAATAAATATTCTGGAATCAGCAGAGAAGAGCTGCTAACACTACTTCAAAAGGAGATAGATAGTACTCTTATACTATACAGGTATATAACAAGCGTAAAAAAATATACGGATAGAAAAGGAGCACCTCAAGTAAAAATAAGATTAATTGGAAAAGCAAGTGTAATGAACAAATACAATCCGTTAGACATATAACTGAATATAACAACAGAAATATAACTGCGAATATTTTGTTCATGGGATTTTTAAGATGGTATTAGCGGCTAATAATCAATCCAGCAAAATCTTGCCCTACTACAATAAACAGGAATGCATATTTGGCCCTGTTCCTTCAAGTAGGTTGGGGCGTTCGCTCGGGGTTGATTAAAACACCAGTATCTCACAGATAAATATACCGCTATGATCTTTTAAATACAAAATTCCAGCTTTTCTTATAAACAGTATCTTTTTTTCATTTCTTAGTATTACTACTTAAATTGCTTTTTGAAAATTATTTAAGCAAGAGTTCTTTGAAATACTCTGTGACACTACACTTTTACTGTTTTACTTAAGGGTATTTAACGGTTTTTATCGAGTTTGGAGGTTTCGATAAGCAGCTTTTTATACCAATTGTGAATAATTAAGGCGCTAAAGGTCGAAAAGCCGATAAGTTCATAGTGGCATAAAAACGATACCTTTTTTGCATGGAGGCTACTATGAACGTCAAACCAAATCACTCATCCGATAAGTTATTGAAGTTGTACAAAACAGAATCCAATCCCAAACTTGCCCGCAGGATTCATGCAGTATATCTGGCATCTAAAGGTCTGACCTGCTCGTAGATTATAAACATAACTGGGGCCGGCCGTCGCACCCTCCAAAAATGGGTGAAAAGATATAACCACGGTGGTATAGAACAGTTAAGAGATAAACCTCGTCCTGGTCAACCAACCAAATTGCCACGAGAGATGGAAGATGCCTTCTGTAGTCGTATCGAAGCAGGTCCTTGTGAACAAGACGGAGTATCGGTCCTAAACGGCCCAGCAATCAAGCGGCTTCTAGAACGTGAATTTGGCGTGGTTTATTCCCTCCGGGGAGTTTATGACTTATTACATCGTATGAGGTATTCATGTCTCTGCCTCCGTCCACAACATGAAAAAGCCGATCCTAAGGCACAGCAAGAGTTTAAAAAAACTTCCCAGAGAGGCTAAATGAAGTCCAATCAAGACATCCGTATAAGAAAATAGAGACCTGGTTTCAGGATGAGACACGTTTTGGTCAGCAGGGAACAATAACAAGAGTATGAGCACTGCGAGGTTCAAGACCCCGTGCAGTGCGACAGACGAGATATGAATGGCTGTATGTTATTGGTTCTGTTTGTCCACAGACAGGGCAAAGCATTGGTCTTTTATCACCCTATATCAGTACTGAGATTATGAATATCTATCTTCAGCAATTTAGCCTTGAGCTTGCTGAAGATGTGCATGCGGTTTTGGTTTGGGATCAGGCTGGTTTCCATAAATCGAAGGAGTTGAAGATACCTGACAACATTACGATCATACCTTTACCCGCATATTCGCCGGAGTTAAATCCCTTCGACTACGCTCAGGGCAGGCTCTGTGGAGAATCTGTGGCACTATTTTCGTAGTCATTACTGGCCTAATCGTGCTTATGTTGATTATGATGATTTGCGTCAAGCTGCAATACAAGCCTGGCAAAAAGCAGCACTTGATCCTGAAATTATCAAATCCGTTTGTCGAGAAGAATATGCTGAGCGCAAATATTAATTACAAT
>Ga0315532_1001016_pt1 | contig 21960 bp, 24 predicted proteins | sample SalMarWE160370MG_FD_203082 | JGI IMG/M metagenome (GOLD analysis project Ga0315532, IMG submission 203082) | Salt marsh sediment microbial communities from the Plum Island Ecosystem LTER, Massachusetts, United States - Salt Marsh Sediment WE1603-70 ...
TTTGGACAACGGGTTTTCTTTTAAAGAAGTAGAAGCTGGCTGGCTTTCTCATCCTGGTAACTCCTCACGGTAAGTTATTACCACTAAACATACCATGAGTGTTACCCATGTATCTCAGCCTCCGCAGTCTTTTCCCGAGATTTTCCACAATTTCGCCCGCATTCGGCGAATAGTAAGCGGATTATGGGTGATGGGGGCTGGGCGCTGACTCTCATACCTTGGCTGCATGATTCAGTGCCTGGGAAGCAAGGTCAAGCCAAGTGACTGGTTATCCGCAGTTGCACTGCTGCTTGACAAAGTTAGCCGTTATGGAGTAGTCACCATTCATGGTGATGGTCGTCGTGGCGGCGTTGACATCGGTGATGGTGCCCACGTCGCCAGTCCACTCGTCAAAACGGTAGCCTTCATTCGCCACAGCCACAAGGGCGGTCAAAGAAACTAGGGGTCAAAGAAATTAGCGGTGATAGTGTAGTCGCCATTCATGGTGATGGTGGTTATGGCAGCGTGGACATTGGCAACGGTGCCCACATCGCCGGTCCAGTTGACAAACCGGTAGTTAGTATCAGCCTCGGCCACCAGGTTCACCACCTCACCTTCATCATAGGTATATGTGCCTTCTCCAGGTGTGGTGACATCACCACCGTCTGTGCTGGTTACGGTGAGGTCATACTGTATGACAAGTCTGACAAAGTTGGCTGTTATGGAATAGTCATCATTCATGGTGATGGTGGTGCTAGCAGCATTCACATTGGCGATGGTGCCCACATCGCCGGTCCAGTTGACTAACTGGTAGCCAGGACCTGGAGTCGCCACCAGTTTTACCTTTTCACCCTCGCCATAGACGAAAGTCCCCTCTCCAGGAGTGGTTACCGATCCCCCTTCTGTGCTGGAGATGGTGACTCTGCACGGCTTAGCGAAGTTGGCTGTTATGGAATAATCATCGTTTACGGTCATGGTGGTTACGGCGGCATTGATATCTGCGATGGTGCCCACATCGCCAGTCCACTTGACGAACCGATAGCCAGGATCGGGAGTCGCCACCAGGCTAACCCTATCACCTTGTTCCTCACAATAGCGATACTCGCCTTCTCCAGGCGTGGTGACCGAACCACCCTCCGTGCTGCTGATAGTCAAAGTATACTCGATTACAGGGGTGGTGCAAGCAATGCTATTACCTAAAACCATACATAGTAGGGCTGTGATTAAAGCGACTGCAATCGATTTGTGTTTCATTTCCCCTCCCTTGTAATACTTCGGCCCTTCACAGAGTAAAATTTTGGTTTTCCCAAAATCTCTAGCGTACAGTATTATTATGCCACTCCCCCCGCACTGTCAAGGCCACTTTTTAGTTTTTAGTCGTTTGGGTATAATGGCTTAAGTGATTATAGATTTTCATACCCATATATTTCCCTCCTGGCTAAGGGAAAGGCGTGACGAATATATCAAGTACGATCCTTGTTTTTCCTTGCTTTATTCCCAGCCGAAAGCTAAGCTAGCCACGGCGGAGGAACTGCTTGCCAGCATGGATGAAGCTGGCATTGATTCGTCTGTCGTTCTTAACATCGGCTGGGTAAGCCATGAACTCTGTGTGAGAACAAACGATTACATTCTGGATTCAGTATCGCGCTATCCCACAAGGCTTGTCGGCTTTTGTGCGATTCAACCCAGGGCCAGAGATGCTGCCATAGCTGAGCTGGAGCGATGTGCTAAAGCTGGGGCTAAGGGAATTGGCGAATTAAGGTCTGATGTGCAGGGTTTCGATCTCGCTGATAAGACAACAATGAAGCCTCTCGTTGATGCCGCGCTGAAGCACAACCTGATTTTTCTGACCCACTCTTCCGAGCCAGTGGGGCATGAGTACCCCGGCAAGGGTAGTATCACCCCTGACATTCTCTACTCCTTTATCGCGGCTTTCCCGAGTTTAAAGCTTGTTTGTGCTCACTGGGGTGGCGGGTTGCCTTTCTATGCCCTGATGCCTGAAGTAGCCAAGGATTTGGCCAACATCTTCTTTGATACCGCAGCCACCGTTTTCCTTTATAAGCCCGAGATTTTTGAGCAGATGAGTCACATCATCGGCAGTGATAAAATCCTTTTTGGCACTGACTATCCTCTTATGCACCAGAATCGAGTGCTTGCCCAAATCCAATCTTCACAGCTTCCTGAGGAAGATAAAGCTAGAATCTTGTGGGCTAACGCCCAAAAACTGCTATGCCGGGATGAAAGGAGCGGAAGTGTCACATAGCAGTAATACTTAAATAGCAAAGGAGGAGACTAAAAATGGGAACTAAGGGAAGAAAGAATGTGAAAAAGCCCAAGCAACAAAAGGAAAAGAAGAAGGGAAAGTAAGGGAAGGGCATCGTCCCTCTTTCAAATACGAAAAGAATACTAGCCATAAAATAATGTCCCTCGCTACTTGAAGGGCGAGGATTAAGGTGAGGGTGAAAGTGAACAAAGAAGCAGAGGTGCCACGTAATCCTGAGCAAATCCGTTCCTTTATTGCTATTGAACTGCCTGAGGAGGCTAAGGAAGGATTAGCCAGGCTGAAGAAGGAATTGGAGAGAGATGAACATAAGTTCGTCAAGTGGGTGGACCCGGGGGGAATTCATATGACTTTGAAGTTTCTGGGTAACATTCCTTCTAAGCGGGTAACAGAGATAACTGCGGCTATGGAAGAAGCTGCACAAGGGATTTCTCCGTTCCATTTGGAGATTTCAGGCCTGGGGGCCTTTCCCAGCCTAAGGCAAGCTCGGGTCTTTTGGGTTGGTATCGGTGGGGAGTTGGACAAGCTATCCATGTTACAGCAAAACATCGACTCCGCGCTCGCCGCCCTGGAATTTGCCAAGGAGGAACGCTCCTTTGTGCCCCATTTGACTCTGGCTCGTATCAGACAGGGAGCATCACCACTGGAAAGAAGGAGCTTTGGTGAACTTGTGGGCTCTGCCATCTTTGAAGATAAATATCATATTAAGGTCGAGGCTATCAGCTTAATGAGAAGCCAACTGACGCCTGCTGGGGCTATTTATACCTGCCTGTCGGCGGTTGGACTGGGCCATTAGCAAAGTCTAAAGAAAAAATCTAAAAAATTTGGGTTTATTCGGGAAGTGGCCTTGCAAACGAATTTTTGATAGTATATACTTACTACTTTTGATACAGGCAAATAAATTAATTGTGGAGGTGGAACTTGGAAAACGGTCCATTACCTAAGTGCCAAAAATGCGGAAAGGGGGATTTAGTGCCTCTGTCTGACTTTGGTAGTCAAGGGGCACCGATTCACTACAAGGCTTGGGTGTGTACCAATCCTGATTGTGGTTATAATATAAAGATCAGGAATGGTGAAATATACCTTAATGAGCCTATTCTTAGTGGAGAACTTCATACCCGCACGCGCCGGGAATACACTCCTTAGCAGAGGATTTGCTTCGCTCAGGTAAGTTAATTGAGCTGGCGGTCGAATCTTTTTTCCCGCGTCGATGCGTTGGCTGTGGGAAAATAGGCGGTTTCCTTTGCCCTGAATGTCTTGGAAAACTGCCAAGGCTATTACCTCCGCTTTGCCCCAACTGTGGCAGATCTCAGGCTAGCGGTATCGTATGCCCAAGTTGTCGACAAAGGCAAACTGAGATTAACGGCATCCGTTCTCTATTTAGGTTTGACGAGGTAATAAGGAAAGCCATTCATCAGCTGAAGTATCGAAATTTGAAGGCAATCTCTCCCCGTCTTGCTGAATTACTAGCTGATTATCTCGAGTCAAATCCCTTGCCTGGCGAAGCCTTGGTTTGCGTACCTCTTCATCCACGGCGATTGAGAGATAGGGGTTATAACCAGTCCAGCCTTCTCGCCAGGGAGTTGAGCAGGCGCATTGATTTGCCGGTGATTGAGGATTGCCTCATTCGGATTAAGCAGGCACAACCTCAGGTGAGGGCAGTTGATGTAGCAGAGCGCCGGAGGAATGTAGCCGATGCTTTTGTGTGCCGTGATGAAGAGGTAAACGGTAAACAAATTATCCTTATAGACGATGTATGTACCTCTGGAGCCACGCTGGAGTCCTGTGCCGCAGCTCTCAAGAACAAGGGTGCTGCGTCTGTTTGGGGCTTAACTTTGGCAAGGGAGAGTTACAACTGAAGGAGGAGAAATGAAGCTACAGATTATCGCTAAGAATAATGTGGAGGTCTCTGAAACATTGGAGGCATACGTTGAGAAGAAGATTGGCAAACTAGATCGTTACTTACCCACCGTCAGTGAGGGCAAGGTAGAGATTTCCCACGAAGGTGCAAAGCTGCCTGAGCAACGATTCAGTGTCCAGGTTACCCTTGACAGCAGAGGCGTCTTAATTAGGGCTCAGGAAAAGTCTAAGGATATTCGCACGGCCGTTGACAAAGTAGTGGATGTGCTATCTAAGCGAATCGAGCGATACAAAGGCAAATTATATGATAAAGGCAGGGGCATTTCTTTTGCTCGGCAAGGGGCGGCAATCGAGGCGGAGGAAATAGAGGCTCCCAAGAGAGTGGTAAAGAGTAAACGCTTCTCAGTCAAACCCATGCCTTTAGATGAAGCTATAAACCAGATGGAGCTTCTGGGACATGATTTCTTTCTTTTCCGAGACGCCGATACTGAGAGGCTCAATCTACTATACCGCCGCGAGAATGGCAACTACGGCCTTATCGAGCCAGAGTGAGGGTGATAGAACCAACTGCCATTCTCGTGTAAGCAGAATCTATTTTCACCCTGCCAAATCGAATTTTTTCATGGGGTACTGGTTGATCTACGGGAACCAACTCCTAGTAGCGCTTAAGGAAATCCATGGGATTGCATCTGGACTGAGTAAAAGTCTTTGCCTTTCTACTATTACCATAGGTTAATGAAACCTAGAAGACCGCTCTCAACTACATTAGGCATTGATTGCTATTCAGAAACCAGCTGAAAAATGAGGCGTTGGTGGAATATTGTAGAAAAAGTGGTGGCAAAATGGTTACAGAGGTTGACAAATGGGATATAATATGCCTAAAGTATATGAAACATCAGTGATACATATAGAAGACTATGCTTCAATTGAATAGGGCTAGCATAGTAATATTGGCTCAGAGTCATAACCCAAGCATCATTTCTCCAGACTGGGTAAGAAGCAAATTATCAATTAATGAAAAGGAACAGAACTTCGTCCATACACCTCCATTCTCGTTGTTCGATTCAGCTTCTTTTCTTCTTACGGTAGACACAGATAGATGGGAGTTGGTACCCAAGATTTTGGATGATGTGCATATCTTAATTTGTGGGCAAGCAGCCAGTTCATATTTCCGAGTATTATCGCATATTCCCTACAAAAGGCTCGGATTGAACTACATCTGGGCATATTCGCCAAGCATCAAAGGAGAACGTTTGCCACAGGTAGGTTTAAAGATAAACAATATAAATCCTAATGAAATATTTCGTGCGAAAAGTGTCAGATATGGCGGAACTGTAGAGGTGGACTTTAAGGACTACATTCTGAAGTTAACTATGAATTACAAAGGTGACAAAACTTTAGTATTCAACTACAACTTCAGTCACGATATTCAGAGCTGGAGTACTCGAAAGAGAGTGGGTGCTGCTAATACCTTTTTGTCTCTCAAAACCCGTTCTCAGGAAATAACCAAAGCGATTTTGGCAGGGAAAGGGATGGAGTCATGACTGATACGGCTTTAATGGATGTTGTTGATAAAATTGCTCCTGAAAGAGATAGTGAGAGTACGACTTCTGGGCACTTGATGGAGCAATTCATGAATTTACTAAAGACAAAGCCGTATGTATATAGAGACGTGGCTGGGACTTGGGTTGGAGAATTTACTGGCTACCTCCTTTTATTAAAAAAACAAAGTTTAAATTTGGATATTGACAAACAGCAACGAGAAGATTTTTTCAGTTATGTAGAAACACTGTCAGAATTAAATAACAAAATTCACAGTGTAAGAGTTCTAATAGAACAAGATAAATTCGAGGCTGTTGGTCTGTATCCAGCTTTAGAGCAACCGGCAAAAATTTATTGGCAATTCGTGAAGACGGAGGATGACAGTGCATCTGTCACATATGGTGAGGTGCCTGAGAAACAGTTGGGACTTGACCAACTCCAAGTGCCTTATAATATCAATGGACAGGTATCATTCCTTCTTGACAAGCCAACATTAGAGGCTGCAAATATCATTATTGCAGTTTTATCTGACAGAATAACTAAGGGACTTCCTGTTGAACGTGTAGATGTCAAGTCACTAGCGGATTATGATGCTGGCCAATGGCAAGAACTAGCGTTCACCATTTATGTAAACTTAACCTCACAAGATGCAAATAGGCAATGGGATAGTATACTTGATGAGATTGAAGCTAAGGCTAGTAAGCAGGGTGATGAAACAGTGATTAACTCTTTATCCGAAAGAGTAGGCGTACATTTTAGATGGAAGGTCAGTAACCATGTTTAACCCTGATGAATTCATAGACGTATCTCGAAGTCTTTCTGGTAGTGGTAGAAATGAGGCTGAATATAGGACAGCCACTGGCAGAGCCCTATATGGTGTTTATTTGATAGCGAGGGAGGAACTAGAAGCTAGAGGAAAGAAGGTAAAAGTGTCAGACCCAAATAGGCGAGGAGAAGAACATGGGAATGTGCGTGCTGCCTTTAAACAGGGTAAGTTTAGTCATGCCAAAGTGTCTCAGAGATTTAGTGCTTTGTACGACCTCAGATATAAGAGCGATTATGATTTAGAGGCTACTGTTAACCAAGAAGACGTGCTACAAGCGTTACAGTACGTGGATTATATACAAAAAGCCTTCGACACAGACCTTTTTAAAAATCCACCAGATGCTTAGGGTCTACGTACTTCTAAGTAGAAACGCCTTATTTAAGCCTCAAGTACATTTTAGCATCGTTAACATACTATGAAAGTTCGTAATGGAAGAATTATACTTGACAGTAACTTTGCCTATTTAAAGAGGTAAAAAGGACTTTTCAGACAGAAAAGACTGGTGGAGCTGATGGGATTCGAACCCACTACCTTCTGACTGCCAGTCAGACGCTCTCCCGATTGAGCTACAGCCCCGCTTGGTTCAAGAATATAACAAAATAGCTTGGGAAACTCAAGTTAAAACAACCCCAAAAAGGCGCAAGACTTTTTGGGGACCCCGCTAAATTTGCTTTAAACACTAACTGGGTCTCAAGAAAATCGTAGAATTTGCTTGGGTTGGGTTAAGAGCCCAAGCCCAGCCATTGTAGGATGAAGCCCAAACCGAAGTATCCCAGGTAAGCTAGTACCATGCTTTTGACTGTCCTCCCTGCCCAAGTAGCGAGGAAAAATCTTGCCCAACCAAAGCGAGCCATGCCCAGAAATACGGCGAAGGGGTAAAAAAAAGGACTCAATACAGCTGACACGAAGAAAATGGCTTTAGAGCCGTGGCGGTCAATAATATTGCTGAAGCGAAGGTAAAGGCTGCTGTTACTATCTCGGAATAATCCCCTGCCAGCGTATCCCGTGAAATAAGCACCAGTAGCACCTATAGCTTCACCAATTCCAGCTACGGCACCGACTATGGCCGGATTTAATACTCCACCCAGTGTGAATGTAATAACAATGCCGAAGCCGGGCAAAATGAAGGTTCCGTTGGTGAGAACGTTGATGAAAAAGCAACCAAAGTAGCCCCACTCTGATATCTGCTCGATGTAGCTTCGATGATGAATGATAAAAAGAGATAAAGCTACGGTAACTGCTAGAGATATGCCACCTATTAAGGCTTCACGCTTAGTCGGTTTCCTCATTGATTTTGCCTATTATACAGTAAAAGTATACAAATGAAGCCAAACTTTTTGAGTTTGGTTTGTTCACTGTATCGGGATCATAGTTATTTTAGTGAGGAAAACATGACCAAGGCTGAGCGCAAAGTCAATGCCCTAGAGACTTTGTAACTGGCGACCTTCGCCGTTTTTATAGTAGGGGGGAGAAGGGGGAGATTAAAGAGGATGGATGAGGGGGGGTTTATTCTTATTTCTTAATTTCATGCCCTTTCTAGGGCCTCTTGGTGACCTCTGAGGAGATTTCCTCCCATGGCCGGGGCTAAAAAAAGAGCCTGGATCATTTTAGCATGGCCACATAGCTGCTTATAGGCACCCCCAGCGAATCTGCTACAGGTTTGCACTTCGCCATAAGGCAGTAGAAAAACCTCCCTTCCGGGGGGAACTCGGACAAAGTCTCATAATGTCCCATTCCTTTGGCGAATATGAGGTCTGCTGACTCAAATTCTCGTTTGAACTGGGCTGAAGCTAAAGAAAAAACTATTCCTGGTGAAGCTATGCCCGTGCTTATAACTTCCCCAAATTCACCTTCTAAGCCAGACCTCCTCACATCCTCCAAAGTCAAATCGTCTTGAACAGGTGATGGTTTAACCACATAGATAACATGGGCAAATTGCTTCATCCACTTGACTAGAGGTAGGTCGAAGTAGAGCTCCCCAGCATTATCCGCCAGATATAAAACTTTGCCGTCATCTTTTAGCTTTGCTTCAAATTGCTCCGAGTCGTCTACAGCAAAGCTCACAGGTTCCCTGATATCATCCTTAATAGAACCAAGCTCCCTGAAGAAATCAATAGCATTCGCTGCCGCGGCCAGCTTGAGACAGTCCCGAAGGTCATCCTTATATCGGGATATCAGTTCAGGATATAATTCTCTGGCGAGCGTCATCTCCCTTTCCTTCATTGCCTTGTAGGGATCAGGATTGCTGGTCACTTCTTTTATAACCCTGTGAATCTTGGTGGCAATTACAATGGATAATTGACTATAAGAGAACTCGTTATCTAGTATCTTCATCGCTTCTTCCGTTGCTCTCTGCTTCAGTGAAGCATCGTCCGTGGCTAAATCTGCAGCTTGGCAGAGTAACCTTCTCAAGCATTCATAGCAACCTGGCTTCAGTTTCATTCAACTCCCTTACTCAAATTTGAGCAGCTTGTGTCGCTGTATTATAATAGTATCGAGTATGTTTGAGAAGCTGGAATTAATACAAAAGCGCTATGACGAGGTGAGCAAACTCTTGGCTCGAGCAGATGTAGTCACTGATCCCAGGCGGCTTCAAGAGCTAAGCAAGGAGAAGGCCGACCTTGAAGATATTGTTAGCACATATCAAAAATATAAGGCCAAGGGCAAGGAACTAGCGGAACTGGAGGCCTTGACTAATTCCCATGCTGAAGTGGAAATGACAGCTTTAATCAAGGAAGAAGTGAGCAAACTCAAAAAGGAGCAAAGTGATCTTCTTCGCCGACTCAAACTCTCTCTGATACCCAAAGACACAGCCAGTGATCGAGATGTAATTGTTGAGATAAGAGCTGGCGCTGGTGGTGATGAGGCAAGTCTCTTTGCCGCAGACTTATTCCGTATGTACAGCCGATATGCCCAGGTCAAGGGCTGGCAGGTAGGGATCATCGACAGCAATCAAAGTGAACGTGGAGGTTTTAAGGAGCTAATTTTTGAAATCAAAGGCAAAGGTGCTTTCAGCCGCCTTAAGCATGAGCGGGGTGTTCATCGGGTGCAAAGGGTACCGACCACCGAGGCCTCAGGACGAATTCATACCTCGACGGCTACGGTAGCGGTCCTCCCTGAGGCGGAGGAGATTGAGCTCAACATCAATCCTGATGACCTAAAAATGGAGTTTTTCCATAGCCGGGGGGCCGGAGGACAAAATGTAAATAAGGTGACTACGGCAGTTCGCATCACGCACTTGCCTACAGGCGTAATGGCCTCTTGCCAGGATGAAAGGTCTCAAATAAGAAACAGGATGAAGGCCATGGCGGTGCTTCGGGCCAGGCTGCTTGACCTGGAACAACGGAAGCAATCCGAAAGCATGGTTAAAGAGCGGCGGATGCAAGTAGGCAGCGGCCAACGGGCGGAAAAGTTTCGCACCTACAATTTCCCTCAGAACCGCGTCACTGACCACCGAATCGGCTCCAGTTTTCACAACCTTCAACAGATTTTAGATGGAGAACTCGACGAAATCATTGAAGCCTTGTCCAGCAAAGAGCAGGTTGAACAACTGGAAGCAGCTCTTACATGATTTTAAGCGAAGCTTTACAATCAGCTACTCAAACATTACTCAGGGCAGGAATTGCTGATGCCTCTGTTGAGGTCGAGATTTTGCTAGGCCATGTCTTGGGAATGTCTAAAACACAGCTTTATACAGAACCAGAGAAAGTCCTAACTTTAGCAGAAGCAAAGCATCTACGGCGTCTTGTCCAGCGTCGCCTTGACTACGAGCCTACTGCTTATATTCTAGAGCACTGCGAATTTTACGGAATCGACTTCTACATTGACCCTCACACTTTCATTCCCAGACCAGAAACAGAACTTCTCGTGGAACAAGCTGTAGAACTTGCCCATCGCATTTCCCGCCCGGGAAAGCAAATTACCGTGGCCGACGTCGGCACAGGCTGCGGAGCTATTGCCATCAGCCTTGCTTTAGCATTACCCCGAGCTAAGATTTATGCCACGGATATTTCAGCTTCGGCTCTACAGGTAGCCGAGATGAATTGCCGGCGCCACGGGGTTAACAGCCAGGTGGAACTTTTACAAGGGAATTTGCTTGAGCCATTACCTCAACCCGTAGATATGGTAGTAGCCAATTTGCCTTATATCAAAGATCGTGAATTTAAAGATTTGAGCCCAGAGATAAGAAATTTTGAGCCCACGATGGCCTTAGCTGGTGGTGAGGATGGCTTGGACAAAATACAACAAATGCTGGAACAGATGGCGGGAAAACCGAGCACCCACCGCGGTGGGTGCTCGGCCTGTTTTCTTTTGGAAATAGGCCAGGGGCAGGGTGAAATGGTAACTTCGTTAATAAAGAGCTATTTCCCACAGGCCAGTATCGAGCTAATTTCTGACCTGGGCGGTATCGAAAGGGTGGTAAAGGTCATATTATGGGAGGGAGATGATGGAAGAGATAGAACGGTTAGCTCAGCTTATCATAGAGTCTAAGAAGGTTGTCGTGTTCACTGGGGCTGGGATAAGTACGGAGTCAGGTATCCCCGATTTCCGCAGTCCGGGAGGAATCTGGAGCAGATATGACCCTGAGGACTTCACCATTCAGAAGTTCCTCAGTGGGCCGGCCGCTCGCAAAACTATCTGGAAGATGTCCGCCGAAAGTGGACTTCTTGCTGAAGCTGAACCAAATCCCGCCCACTATGCCATCGCCGAACTCTACCAGTTGGGCAAATTAGATTGCGTAATCACTCAAAATATCGACAACCTGCACCAAAAAGCCGGAGTCCCCGCAGATAAGGTGTTTGAGCTTCATGGTAATACGCGGTGGGCGGTGTGCTTAAGCTGCCGTGGACGTTTTCCGATGCTTGAGGTATTGCAAAAAATAAAAGAGGGAGTAGAAGTCCCCGATTGCCCAAACTGTCATGGTATCCTAAAGCCAGATGCAGTGCTCTTCGGAGAGACGTTACCCCAGGAGACATTACTGGAAGCTAGTCGCCGCTCGCAGAACTGCGACCTTTTTATTGTCATTGGTTCCACTCTTATCATTTACCCCGCTGCCTATATGCCAACATATGCCAGAGAGGCTGGGGCCAGGTTAGCTATCGTTAATTTAACTCCAACACCCCTCGACCACTACGCCACAGTGGTTATCCATGGTAGGGCTGGCGAAATAATGTCCAGGGTGATAGAAAAGGTGAGACTTTCCTAGTTATCAGGTTTTAGCTAAACCAGCGCTGAATGCTCTTTCTTCCTAGTCCGTTGTTTTTTGGATACGCTTGATATCCATTGCCTTGCCAGTTTTTTCATCCACTTCGACCAGAATCGCATCGAAGCTGACATTCCCTTTTCCAACTGATAGCCGACTAGGCATCTGGGTAAGGAAGCGGTCGATTACAGAATTTGGGTCATCCCCGATAACCGAATCTATAGGGCCAACCATGCCTATGTCGGTGACGTAAGCAGTGCCTTCGGGCAGTATGTGAGCATCAATAGTGCCCACATGGGTATGGGTGCCAAGAACAGCGCTGACTCGACCATCGAGGTATTTACCCATGGCCACTTTCTCCGAGGTCGCCTCAGCGTGGAAATCAACAATAATAGGGATTGATTTATGTTCGAACTCAGCCAGTAGCTGATCCATGGCTCGAAAGGGACAATCAGAATGGCCTATGAAAACACGCCCGACGAGGTTAACTACCAGGGCCTTTTTTTTAAGCAAATAGCCACGGCCAGGATTTGTCGGTGGATAATTCAATGGACGGAGAAGAGGGGGTTCGCTATCCAGGTAAGGAATAATCTCCTTGTAAGCCCAGACATGATTGCCTGTGGTTATGACATCAATTCCAGAATCAAAGAGCTCCTCTGCCGTACTTGGGGTAATCCCCAACCCACCGGCAGCATTCTCGCCGTTGCCTACAACGAGGTCAATCTTATATTCATGACACAAGCCTGGTAGGATTTCCTTCACCGCCTTTCTACCAGGCTTGCCAATGATGTCGCCTATTGCCAGTATTCTCAATTCTACTTAGCGTAATCTATCGCCGTAATCTCCCTTATCACTACTACTTTTATCTGGCCAGGATAGGTCAGGCTCTCCTCTATCTTCTTAGAAATATCCCGAGCCAATCTCACCGCTGCTAGATCATCAACTTTCTCTGGTTTTACCATGACGCGCACTTCACGCCCAGCTTGAATAGCAAAAGACTTTTCCACACCAGGAAAATCGGCTGCTATGTCCTCTAAGTCCTTAACACGCTTCAAATATTGTTCCAAGGACTCACGTCTTGCACCAGGCCGCGAACCACTTATGGCATCGGCGGCAGCAACAATAAAGCCCATAACAGTACTAGTCTCTGCCTCGCCATGATGTTCAGCAATGGCTTGAATCACCTCTGGATTTTTATCCCATTGCTTAACTAGGTCAGCACCTATCAGAGCATGCGGCCCCTCCGTTTGATGATCTACCGCCTTTCCAATATCATGAAGCAGGCCGGCTTTCTTAGCGACGTTGACATTAGCCCCAATCTCGCTAGCTAACATTCCCGCCAGATGAGAAACCTCGAGACTGTGAAGTAAAACATTCTGCCCATAACTGGTACGAAATTTAAGCTGGCCAAGTAATTTAATCAGTTCAGGATGTAAGCCTGTTACTCCAGCTTCGTAAGCAGCTCGTTCACCCTCACTACGGACAGTAGCTTCAACCTCTGTTTTGGTTTTGTCTACTATTTCCTTAATCCGGGCTGGATGAATGCGCCCATCAAGGATAAGTTTGCTTAAGGCAAGGCGAGCTACTTCACGCCTCACCGGGTCAAAGCTGGAGATAGTAACTGTCTCAGGAGTATCGTCAATGATAAGATCAACACCAGTAGCTTGCTCCAGAGCTCGGATATTGCGTCCTTCGCGCCCAATGAGCCGCCCCTTCATCTCGTCACTAGGCAGGGGAACAGCGGATATTGTAGTTTCCGAAACAACATCAGTAGCACACCTTTGAATAGCTGTGGCCAGAATATCCCGAACCCTTTCATCAGCCTCTTCCTTTATTTGCGCCTCCCACACCCTAACTTGGTGCGAGGCCTCTTCTTCAACCTCTTGTTTTAGCTCTTGAAGCAAGAGAGTTTTTGCTTCTTCACTAGATGTGCCGGAGATGGATTCTAACTTTGCCAGCTGATTTTCTCTTATTGTCTGAAGTTCAGCTGTTGTCCTCTCGATATCCTTTTTCTTGCTATCTAAATCACGGTCACGCCGCTCTACTGCCTCTACCTTCCGCTCCAGCGCCTCTTCTTTCTGGTTAGCACGCTTTTCTATGCGTTGTATTTCAAGGCGGCGTTCCTTGCTTTCCGCCTCGGCAGCCTTGCCAACCTTGATAGCTTCTTCTCTAGCTGCATGGAGTAGCTCATTATACTTGGTTGTTGCCTCATCTAATAAGTTCTGTGCCTCTTTTCTTGTTTTTTGAATCTCCCGCCTGGCTACTAGCTGCCTGATAAAGTACCCAATAAGGATGCCCAAGACAAGAGCAAGGCCACCTATCATGAATGTATAGTCCATCTTTCCTCTTTATTTCGTTGTTATAGTAAACAAAAAACATTGCGCATTAATAATAACCTTTTATTGGGTTGGCGTCAACTAACTGTGCTGGCAAGCAATCCCTTGGCCCATTTGCCTGGCATCTCTTAGCGCACTGGGAGAGGTCTATATTACCGTTGTACAAAACTCGGGATTGTGTAATTTACTCACTCCAACGCTGATATAGATTTATTCTTATCGAACTGGTGTCTGTCACTTCAAATCCTGTATATTATATTACTGTTGTGGAAGCCATGAATGAAGAATTAATCGCTCCCTGTGGGATGAACTGTGAAATATGCAGTGCGTATCTTGCCTATCGCCATGATGTTAAAAGCAAGGGAATCAGAATGCCTTATTGTATAGGGTGCAGACCACGAGATAAGAAGTGCGCTTTCTTGAAGAAAAGATGCGAACTGCTGATGTCTAATAAGGTAAGATATTGCTATGAATGTAGCAGTTTTCCCTGCGAAGGGTTAAAGCATCTTGATAACCGCTACAGAACATATTTTAAGATGAGCATGATTGAGAACTTGGAGTACATCAGAGATAATGGTATTAATAAATTTCTTAAAAGAGAGCAGGAGAAGTGGCGATGCCCTGAGTGTGGTGGGGTAATATGTTGCCACAATGGTATCTGTTTTAATTGCGGTATCGATAAGCTACGCCAGAAGAAGCACAGATATCGCTGGGAGGAATAATGAAGAAAACCTGGCAGGAGAAATTGAAGGACAAACCCTCTTTTCCCAAGGTGCTCAGGCTGGAGGAAAGGTTTCCTTGTTACAAAGCCGTGCACAAGATGGGTGCCGAAGTCGGTGACGAAATAGTACTGGTAAACTCGTCTGAAGTATTGGCAATCATGAAGCAGATACCGAAGGGTAAGCTTATCACGATTGTCGAAATATGTAAAAAGATTGCCGGGCAGCACGATGTAAAAGCTTGCTGCTCTTTAACCACCGGTATTTTCATCATGACGGCGGCCAATGCGGTGGAAGAAGCAAGCAAGGAAGGCAAGTCATTAGACATACCGTACTGGCGGACGCTCAAAACAGATGGTTTTTTGAATGAGAAATACCCCGGTGGACAAGAAGCGCACAAGAGGTTACTTGAGGAAGAAAATTTTAGAGTCATTGCTCGGGGCAAGAAGTACCAGGTTGTCGATTACGAGAAATACCTGATGGAGCTAACATGAGATTATTGCCAGTTCAAAACTGGCGTTTACCACTCTAACATCCAATCCTTCACCTCGAAGGGCTTTGGCAATTTCTTCTGAGGTACCTTCGGTAGCCCCATAACGAATTTCATAAGCTATAAGAACTTTTCTAGACATTTTTGTCTCCTGCTTATTACGGCGTCTCAGCAATCTAAAGTCTCAAGAATTACACCACCAGACCGAAGTCCTTGTCTTGGTAATCGAAAGGAATTGTCGTTTTTCCTCCTCATTTTGGGCTCCAGGTTTATTTCATCCCTTTGTTATATAGTAAGGTCAGATGTAATTATAGTATGGCTTGATGCTCATTCTGATGCGAAGATGGAATGCAAGGTGATACCATCTAGTACAAAGGATAAAGGGCGGATAATTAAGCGAGTTGCTAAAGGTAACAATGTAGTAGGAAGTTTTCCAACAATCTAGCGAAAGGTGTAATCACGACCACCCCATCTCAACACTGAGGAAAATCGAAGATGGAACTCAACAATTTCGTGAGTGACATCCCATTCATGCCAGCCGCTGTTTCAGAATATCGCGACCTCACTCCACTGATGGCCAGTTGGAATAGAAGACTGTAGACACGGCGTCGGTGCCTCGTATCAGGTATTCAATGGACAAGAGCCGCCGAACAGGCCAGAACTAAAGTAACGGAATAAACGGTACAAATGGGTGATTGACACTTTCCAAACGTAAGTCATAGTATATATAGTATAGTATGGCATAGTTGAGTAGTTTCAGGAAAGGAAGATATGGCCGTTGTTATTAATGACCAGACCTATTACAGGACAACTGAGGTTTGCCGGATGATCGGCATCAGTAGCAATACCCTCTGCGGGAGGATAAAAGGAGGATAAAAGAAGGGATATTTTTCGACATTGAGTAACCGGGGCTGGAGACTATTTACCGCAGCTCAGATGAAGACTATTAGAACGAAGACCAGCCCTGTTACTGTGATAAATCGGAGAAGCTAAAAGGGTGGACACATGAGAGTAATGGTTGAAGAAACGAAGACAAAAGACTTATTCGAGACTCTGGCCAATGAATCGCCAGTTGGACTTTGCATCATACAGGATGGAAAATTTTGCTACACCAACCCCACCTTCCAGCATAACACCGGTTACGGGGAAGATGAATTGCTGGGCAGGGATGCTTTAGACCTTGTCGTTCCCGAAGACAAGGAGAAGGTCAGAGAAAATGCCATAAAGACACTGAAAGGAGAACTCACCTCGCCATACCAAGTCAGGGTGACCCACAAGAACGGCAGCATGAGGTGGATAATGGAGTCAGTTGTCTCCATCCAGTACCATGGGAGACGGGCAACTATGGGGAACTTTGTAGACATCACCGCGCACAAGCAGGTGGAGGAGGCGCTGCAAGCCGAGAAGAATAAGCTGCAATCACTAGTGGACGCCATGGAAGATGGTCTCACCATCCAGGATAAAGACTATAACATTATTTATCAAAATACGGTGCTGAGGAGAATTTTCGGTGACCACCTTGGGGAGAAATGCTACCGAGTCTACGAAGGTAGAGACAAGCTGTGTGATAGGTGCCCGGTAAAAAAGGCGTTTGAGGACGGCAAGTCACACACCTCGGTGAGGAGGGTGGTAATGCCTTCGGGGAAGGTTGGCTTCTGGGAGAATACGGCTAATCCCATCAGAGACGCCGGGGGAGGTATTGTTTCCTGTCTTGAGGTTACGAGCGACATCACCGAGCGCAAGCGGGCAGAGGAGGCGCTGCGGGATTCGGAAGAAAAGTTATGGAAAATGTTTGAGTCAGTCACCGATGGGATATCAGTTATTGATTTGAAGGGTAGCATCACTGAGGTAAACCAAAGGGCGGTGGAGATGCATGGCTTCAGTTCCAAGGATGAACTTCGAGGGAAAAGCGCCTTTGAACTGGTTGCTCCCCGTGACCACGAGAAAATAGCAGCCCACATGAAGAAAGCTATAAAACAGGAAGCAATTAGAGGCGTCGAATACACCCTGCTCAGGGCAGATGGTTCTGAGTTTCCCGGTGAGTTGAGCACCAGTGTGCTGAAGGATGCTTCGGACAATGTGGTTGGTCACACCACCATTGTCAGAGACATCACCGAGCGCAAGCGGGCAGAGGAGGCGCTGCGGGATTCGGAAGAAAAGTTATGGAAAATGTTTGAGTCAGTCACCGATGGGATATCAGTTATTGATTTGAAGGGTAGCATCACTGAGGTAAACCAAAGGGCGGTGGAGATGCATGGCTTCAGTTCCAAGGATGAACTTCGAGGGAAAAGCGCCTTTGAACTGGTTGCTCCCCGTGACCACGAGAAAATAGCAGCCCACATGAAGAAAGCTATAAAACAGGAAGCAATTAGAGGCGTCGAATACACCCTGCTCAGGGCAGATGGTTCTGAGTTTCCCGGTGAGTTGAGCACCAGTGCGCTGAAGGATGCTTCGGACAATGTGGTTGGTCACATCACCATTGTCAGAGACATTACCGAGCGCAAGCGAGCAGAGGAAGAACGAGAAGTCTTGCTCCAAGACATAACGAAGAGCAACCAAAAGCTGGAGGGGGCCAACAGAGAACTCCAGGATTTTGTCTATGTTGCCTCCCATGACCTGCGGGAACCGCTGCGAAAGATTTCTTCCTTCGGCACACTCCTTCAGGATTCGCTGAAGGGAAAACTGGATGAGGACCAGCAGGAAAACTTTGAGTTTATGATAGACGGTGCTCAGCGGATGCAGGATATGATAGACGATCTGCTTACTTATTCTCGGCTCACCACTAAAGCCAAGCCCCCCCAACAGGTGTTTTTAAATGAGGTAATAGAGAACTTGAAGAAGTTGGAACTGGCAACTTTGCTGGAGGAAACTCGGGGGACTATTCATATTCCGGAGCCACTGCCCCCAGTTCAAGCTGACCCGATTCAGATGAACCAACTCTTCCAGAACCTGATTGGGAACGGGCTAAAGTTCCATAAAGAAGGAATACCCCCGGAGATAACCATCCGTGCCCATGGGGTAGAGAACAAAATGATTCGAATAGAGGTGGGGGATAATGGAATAGGAATTGATGAGGAATACCATGAACAGTTATTCGTCATGTTCAAACGCCTTCATTCCCGAGCAGAGTATGAGGGAACTGGGATTGGGCTGGCCGTTTGCAAGAAAATTGTAGAGCGTCACGGGGGCAACATTGGAGTAAAGTCAACTCCTGGCAAAGGATCAACATTCTGGTTCACGCTGCCAAGAGGAAGCTACCTAAAAGAAAACTAAAGAAAGGAGGTGAATGATGAAAGGATTAGCACCGCTTGTCATATTACTAGTGGAGGATGACCTAGCAGACCAGAAGTTAATTAAGGCCTCTCTGCGAAGCGAAAAACTTGCTAATGAACTTTACAGCGTGCAGACTGGTGAAGAGGGGATGGATTTTTTGTACCACCGCGGGAATTACAGCAATGGAACTCCTCAGCCTGATTTGATTCTGCTGGATTTGAACATGCCCGGGATGGGAGGGAAGGAATTTCTGAGGCAGGTCAAGCAAGACGAAAAGTTGAAACAGATTCCCGTAGTTATCCTGACAACTTCGGATGCAGAGAGGGACATTATAGACAGTTATAAACTGCAAGCTAGCGGATATGTGCATAAACCGGTGACCCTGGAGGAATTTAAGGAAGGTATGAAGAAACTTAAGGAATACTGGTTTGTGCTCTGCAAACTGATACCCAAGGAGGACTGCTGATGCTGGAAACAGGGCAATCACTGCTTAAAATACTCATCTGCGACGATGACCCGGCAGACCGCAAGCTAGTTCGAACTTACTTACAGCAAGTAACTGGCAGGGAAGTGGTGCTGCTAGAGGCCAGCCGGACAGAGGAAATCCAGAACGCTCTGGACAGGGGTAGAATTGACCTGGTCTTGATGGATAATCAAATGCCAGAGAAATCAGGGATGGATTGGCTTCCAGAAATCGCAAAAAGACAGCTTGCTCCCGTAGTCATGTTGACCGGGTCTGGAACTGAGGAAGTCGCGGTGCAGGCCCTTCAAGAGGGAGCGGTTGGTTACCTGTCAAAGAACAACCTATCCCAGGAGAAGCTGGTGAACACTATTGATGCTGCGCTGGATAAATGGACCCGGCTACAGCAAGCCAGGGCCGACAAGGAAAAACTGGAAAGACTGGCAAATTTTGATTTGCTAACCGGATTGTACAATCGACAAGCAATTCTAAGCAAGCTGCGTGAGGCAATCAATCGTGCCAAGCGATACAAAGAGGATTTCAGCCTGAGCATGCTGGACGTCGACCTTTTTAGGAGGGTCAATGACCGCTACGGGCACCTCACTGGAGACGAGGTTTTGGAGAAGATTGCGACTTTAATTCGTCGGAATATCCGCGATACTGATGTAGCGGGACGATATGGAGGGGAGGAGTTTATCATTATTTTGCCCCAAGCCGATTTGTCTTCCGCTCTGGTTGTGGATGAGCGAATTCGAAGTATAATCGAGAACGCTGAGATGAAAGACTCTGACGGGAATGTATTTACTATAACCGTGAGCCTGGGGCTATCCAGTTGGGAACCAGGTGAAGATGCCCACTCTCTTATTTCTCGCACTGACGAGGCTCTATACAAGGCTAAAGAAAATGGGCGAAACCGAGTGGAAATTTCACTTGGCTCAAGGTTAAAAGAAAGAATTTAAAAGCCCGGAAGGATTTCCGGAAACCAATAAAGGAGAAGTTACAGCTTATAGGGGGTTCTGCATACTATCGTGTAAAGATTCCTTTCCCGGCTTGTAAAATGTGTCATGGGACAATCAAAATCCGCCACTTTGGGGCGAGGCAAGCCGCCATTGAAGGGTAGTTAATGAAAAGGGGTCAATCTATTTTTCTCTGCACCTCGCCACTGCGAGCTTAAGGAAGTCAGCCGAGGCAATCCTGGTGGGTAGAGCGTAGGAAGGAAAATAGAGTTGACCCCTTTATTGACTTAAGAGACTACTTGAGGGAAGAATTTCAGGGTCATTGCTCGGGGCAAGAAGTACCAGGTTGTCGATTACGAAAAATACCTGATGAAGCTAACATGAAAATATTGCCAGTTCAAAATATCGCGCCTTGTACATAAATCGGTTTTGTTGGCCCTGTGGTTCGGTCAGCATACCCCTACCGACAGCTCTAATACCGCTCACTATTTCTGTCATTTAGGTCAATTTATCTAGCATTTGTGCTACGATATTCTCGACAGTAATATTCTTCAGGTAAATCGAATAGAGATGGAAAGCAAAGTCAACGAGCAGTATACCTCATGGGCAGCCACTTATGATAAAGACAAGGTGAAGATGTTTGCACAGGCAGGATATAGCTATGAGGAGTTCATGGTTCGTTTTCTGAAATTCTGCAATTTGAGGGCCGGCATGAACATATTGGACGTTGGCACCGGGACGGGACTCACCGCAATTTCCATAGCGAAGGCCCTTTTGGGGAATTGCAGGATATTAGGGATTGAGCCAATAGATGCGATGATAGAGAAGGCTAAATTCAACATCAAAAGCGAGGGGCTTGAGGACGTCATACTAATCAAAAAAGCCTCATCTGAAAACGTACCAAGTGAAGACCATGTCTATGATTTGGTGACCTGCACCTTCGCTATTCGTCATACCGATATCGGGAAAGCTTTGGCCGAATTCATCAGGGGTTTGAAGCCTAAAGGCAGGATCGTTATTGCCGATATATACGCACCGGAAAAATGGAGGAGTGTGCTCGGCAAGCTCATGGCCCCTGTTTTTCAGTTTACATTTAGGTTCAGAAAATACAAAGCGGAAACAAAGTCCAAAGTGCTTACTATTAATGAGTGGAGGGCTCTACTTGGAGGGTTAGGATTAACCGTAATCGATATTGTGGAATTTCCAGGTAAGAAGGACCCTCAGTGGGAAATAGGTAGAGCCATAATAGCTATCGGAAAATGATTTCAGGTGTTGGAAGCGTCAATCGAGTACACAAGGTGGTATGATTTTAAATATTGTGCATCAGACAACAAATAATCAAATCGCTCATAAACTCCAGTTGAAAACACACAAAAGTCTCCTTAACTAATGGTAAGTCTACCCTCGGCAATATGGTTTAGCCAAAAATCATTATTGCCCCCATGCCGATTGCCATTGGTATCAGCGAAGCCAGCAAGCCAACCTTGAGCCAGTATCCGAATTTTATTAAGTGCCCTGTTTTCTTTTCCAGCATACCCAGAGCTACGATATTGGCAGTGGAGCCAATCATGGTCATATTGCCACCATAACAGCCGCCAAAGAGGAGTGCCCACCACGGTGCTGAAGTGCTCAGTCCGGCAGAAAGGGTGTGGGCTACCGGCGCCAGCCCGGATACCACCACTACATTGTCCGCTCAAAGCATAGTTTGAAATGGATATTCGAATTTAGGCCTTTCCTTGATGTCTGGCATGAAGGGCTGTCAAGCCATGTATTAGGGAAGCGACCCCGAGGGGATTTGAACCCCTGATCTCCACCGTGACAGGGTGGCATGTTAAACCGCTACACCACGGGGCCTCGTAAGAAATCTATTACAAACTATAATGGAAAATCTACTTAATGTCAAACTTGTGTGCTGGCTGACCACATAGGTAACACTGGACTGCGGATTTTAGCAAGTTCTTTTTCAATATACTCTACCGGGGTAAGATAGGCAAGAGATTGGTGTGGGCGGTTGAAGTTATATTCTATAAGCCAT
>Ga0315532_1001017_pt1 | contig 21958 bp, 13 predicted proteins | sample SalMarWE160370MG_FD_203082 | JGI IMG/M metagenome (GOLD analysis project Ga0315532, IMG submission 203082) | Salt marsh sediment microbial communities from the Plum Island Ecosystem LTER, Massachusetts, United States - Salt Marsh Sediment WE1603-70 ...
CTCTGTCCACAGTTCAAATGGCTGGCCACCTTCACCAATAGTAAAGACCGCATCGTCATTCCAGTGCATCATCGAGGTTTTCCAGCCAAACCTTGTTGACGTTTCGGGAAGAGGTCGTGCCTGGACGGCGAGCCAGTAAACCACCGGTTCGCACGGGTCACCTTCCTGAGTAAAGGCTGCTTGCGGGTCGATTGAGAACGTGTACTTCCAGGCCATTTGATGGTTTGCCGGGTCATAGAATGGGTCGCAGGGATTAAAGTAACCCTCCGGCCCTTCGTAAACCGGTTCAACCATAAAGGCCGCTGCAGGGATATACGTGGTCCAGAGTACTTCATTTGGTTCCGACCAGCCGGATGGGCCAACAGGATTATCACTGTAAATACTCAGTATGAAATCAACGGCCGTCGGGTTCATCATTGGCATCTCGTCGTAGAGCCAGGAGCCCCAGATACTGATTTCTGTAATCGCCCCTGTTTCTTTGCAGAGGAAATCATCTGCGAGAATCTGCGGAGGCCAAATTGGCGCCGCTGTTAATTCCATAGTTGCATCTACGTCCATACCTTCGGGGGTCAGGTCGGGCTCCTGTAGCCACTTTGTTTCGATTTCCGACCATCCTATAACTTGGCCCATAGAGACCTCATCTTCGTAGTGCGGCCAGTGGCGGAGACCGGTATAGTGCTGCTCCCACTTGATGTAGTTCGGGTCGGTATCAAGCTCAAAGGCCAAATCGACGCTCTCTTGATATAGCGGGTCTTCAATCGGGTCCATGTTATTGTTATATGGGTCCAGAACGAGACCCGGCTCAAGCGGCTCGAAAACCTGGAACCTTGTGGCATCATCCATCCAGTGCCACGGCCGCGTCTTCCAGCCCCACGGATAATCAGGATAAGGGCCGAGTTCATATAATGCTGCGATACTTATCCAGAAGACATTATCAATCGTTCTCGTCTCAAAATCTCCCTGCTGGAAGTATTCATTCGGCTCCAAATGTAATGTGTACTGATAGCAAGTGTCTTGTAGGAAATAATCGGGATAGTAATCACTGCCGACCTCTTCTATTTCCACACGGTCGGCATCAACCTCAATCTGCCATAGTAATACTTCTGGGTGGCTGTAATTAGGGTCAGCCGTGGGATCGGCGGGGACATTGGACCAGAAACAGATTTTCCAGCCAATCGGAAGCTGAGGTGGCACTCCACCCGGCAGCCCCCAGCCATAATACGAACCAAACCAGTGAATACTTGTTATGGGCATATCACCAAGACATCTAAAGTCGTCTGCAACGATATCCCAGCTTTCTGGTGGTTCCCACAACTCTCGCAGGGATATTTCGTCCCAGCCGAAATATACAGGTATTCTGCTGGCAGGGTCAATCTCGATGGGCGGCTGAGACCACTTTGAATGCTCAATCAACGGCTTCGGCTCAATAATTATCGCGATGACAACTTCCGTATCTTCGACTTCGCCGTCTTCGGCCAGTCCTTTAGGTGTCAGGCCTCCGGCTGAGCTGATACGTGCCCGCGCAAATGTAGTGCCGAGCGGTGTACCGGCCGGGACGTTGATGTTAATCGGGTGTATTCCGACAGCTAAGAAGTTAGAGTAAACCTGCTCTGCAGGGTGCTCCCAGCTGCCGTTCTGGTTATAGTCAATCCAAATCTGGACAACACCACCAGCGCCGTTAACTTCCAGATTGAAGTTAGCCGGCTGGCCGGGTATCAGGACAGGCAGTATCAGGCCGTCCTCGTCGTCGTTACCATCGTTATCATCACCTGTTGCCGCAGCGTTGGGCTGGCCATTAGCTTCGGAATCGGGTGAGTCGGTAATATCACCCATCCAGGGGCCAGCTATGATATGTCTTGCACCGTTGCTTGCCAGCAATGTCGGATATGTCGGGTCAGGCGCATCACCGAAGTCAAGCTCAGGCGGCTCTTCGATGTAGACTTCCACATCTTCGACTTCGCCGTCATCGGCCAGTCCTTCAGGTCTTAGGCCTCCGGCTGAGCTGATACGAGCTCTTGCAAAGGTAGTGCCCGGTATTGCACCGAGCGGGACGTTGATGTTAATCATGTGTATTCCGACAGGGAGGAAGCCAGAGTACACCTGCTCTGCAGGCTCCCAGCTGCCGTTTTGGTTATAGTCAATCCATATATCGACAAAACCACCGGCGCCGGCGCCATCGTTAACTTCCAGATTGAAGCTGGTTGCAAAGCCGGGTGTCAGGACAGGTATTATCAGGCCATCCTCGTCGTCATTACCATCGTTATCATCACCTGTTGCCGTGGCATTTGGCTGGCCGTTCAATTCCGCATCGGGCGAGTCTGTGGCATCACCTATCCAGGGCCCGCCTATAATGTGTCTTGCCCCGTTGCTTGCCAGCAACGTTGGATATGCCGGGTCAGGCGCATCGCCGAAGTCCAGGTCTGGCGGCGGCTCTTCTATGAAGGTTTCAGTATCTTCGACCTCGCCGTCGTTAGCTTGGCCGACAGGTGTTAGACCTCCCGCTGTGCTGATACGTGCTCTTACAAAGGTCGTGCCCGGTATTGCACCGGCCGGCACGTTGATGTTAATTGGGTGTATTCCGACAGCTAAGAAATTGGAGTATGCCTGCTCTGCAGGATGCTCCCAATTGCCGTTTTGATTATAGTCAATCCAAATCTGGACAATACCGCCAGCGCCATTAACTTCCAGATTGAAGTTGGCCGCTTGGCCGGGTATCAGGACAGGCAGTATCAGTCCATCCTCGTCATCGTTACCGTCGTTATCATCACCTGTTGCCGAAGCATTGGGCTGGCCGTTCAATTCCGCATCGGGTGAGTCGGTAATATCACCTATCCAGGGGCCGGCTATGATGTGCCTTGCACCATTGCTTGCCAGCAGTGTGGGATATGTCGGGTCAGGCGCATCGCCAAAGTCCAACTCAGGTGGCGGCTCTTCGATGGTAACCCTCGTATCTTCGACCTCGCCGTCGTCAGCGGGCCCCCCGGTAGGCGTCAGACCTCCTGCTGAGCTGATACGTGCTCTTGCAAAGGTTGTGCCCGGTACAGCACCGGCGGGGACGTTGATGTTAATTGCGTTTATTCCGACAGGTAACCAGCCAGAGTACACCTGCTCTGCAGGATGTTCCCAGGTGCCGCTCTGGTCATAGTCAATCCAAATCTCGACAACACCACCGAAACCTGCGCCATCGTTAACTTCCAGATTGAAGTTAGCTGCCTGGCCGGGTGTCAGGTTCGGTATTATCAGGCCATCCTCGTCGTCGTTACCATCAAGGTCATCACCTGTTGCTGAACCATTGGGCTGGCCGTTTAATTCCGCATCGGGCGAGTCTGTGGCATCACCTATCCAGGGACCACCTATAATGTGGCTTGCCCCGTTGCTTGCCAGCAGTGTCGGATATGTCGGGTCAGGCGCATCGCCAAAATCAATTTCAGGCGGTGCGGCTTCGGGTTCAGTGTAGAGAATAAACGACAAGTCCGCACTTTGCCCGGTTTGGTCATATATCTCGTACCATTCCCACATATCCGGGAAGTCGATAAGCGGCCAACCCTGAACGGCGTCGTCATTATATACGTGCTGATGAAGGGTCCAGCCCCACTCGTACTGTGGATAATGGTATTCGTAAACAGCCACAATCATCAGCCAGTAAACCGCTTCGTCTTCGGTCTGCCAGAACCATTCTTCTTCCGGCAGTCGCACGGAATAACGGAAGACCGGTTCATGTGGGGTGCCGGGTGGAGCGCCGAATGGATGCTTATCGTAACCAACCAGGACCTCATCGTAATCGTAAGCATTATACTGCCAAATCATCTGGCCTGGGTGACTGTATGTCATCGGGTCACCCGGGTCGGGGTCCGGCACGTCCGTCCAGATAGAAATCTGGAAATAAGCCGGCGGTTCCGGCGGCGCAACCGGTTCCTGGCAGGGTGTATATGTGTAACCAAGATACGAACCCCACCAGGCGAGAGCCGTTACCGGTAATGGACTGTTGCAGGGCCAATCGTCAGCAGCGGCAACGAGGTGGTATGGAACGTCCCACATTTCGGCCCAACTGGGCACATCTTCATAGTGCGGCCAGTCGCGGATACCGGTATAATGCTGCTCCCACTTTATGTAACAAGGGTCGGTATCAAGCTCATAGGACAAATCGACGCTTTCGCCATAATAGTCTTCAAGAGGCTCGATGTAATTGTAACCGGGGTTAAGGACGAGGCCTGGTTCAAGCGGGCTATCCACAAAGAACCGGACGGCATCATCCATCCAGTGCCATGGCCTGGTCTTCCAGCCCCACGGATACAAGGGAAATTCCTGACCGGGGTCATAGACAGCCGCAATGCTAATCCAGAAAACGCTATCCATGGTTAAATAGTCGAAATCACCCTGCCGGAACCACTCTTCCGGCTCTAATTGCAGTGTGTACTGATAGCAGATATCAGGAGGATAATCGGGGTAATAATCGCGTCCGACCTCTTCGATATCCACACGGCTGGCATCTACATCAACCTGCCAGAGCAACTCTAACGGGTAGCTGAAGTTCGAAGCGCCGACAGGTTCATTAGACCAGAAGCATATCTTCCAGCCAATCGGAAGCATGTTCGGCTCCGTTCCAAAATACTCCCAGCCGGAGTATGAACCCCACCAGTGCACGCTCGTTACGGGCATCGTGCCCAGACATCTAAAGTCATCTGCAATGAGTTGCCATAATTCCGGCTCTATCTGTTTTCTGTGAGATAACTCGTCCCAGCCGCAATACACTGGCGGCTCTATGTTGCACGGGTCGGGATATATCTCGATAGGTGGCTGAGACCACTTGGAGTGCTCAATGAGAGGTTTTGGCTCGATGGGTTCCTGTCCGCCGCTTGTAATTTCAAATGCCATGTTGAAATCCAACTGGGACATATAGCCGTAAAAGTCCCATTGAACAGGATATGCTAAGATAATCGGGTCGTAGTTACCCTGCCAGTGCCACATCGGTGACCACATCGGGTCCTCTGAAATCGCGCTGAGGTCGAGCCAGTAAATTTGGCCCACAAGCTGAGGAAATGGGTCAATCAGGTCGTACTCGTAGTACCAAACAGTACCGCCCCAGGGAGCGACAAGGCCGCTGTCCGTTCTATGAATTTCTCCTGGTCCCGGCCCGAGCGGCGCACTAACCATCCAAAGCGGTCCCGACATTACATCCGGCTGACCGCCCGCATCGGCATAGATACTTATATCGAAACCCCAGTTGTTTTGAGTGTCATCTTCATTGTTTCCCCACCAGTGCAGGTCCGTAACGAGACCGCCTTCGCAGAGCCAGTCGTCTGCAATGTGAAGGCCGTCGTGTGCGTGGTAGCCCGTTGCGTCCGGGTCGGGAAGCTGCTGCCACTTGATTTCGGATTCTTCCTTGGTTGTAATTGCAAAGGCCAAGTCCATCGGTTCCTGATTATTGGGGTCGTATAGCTCGTTCCAATATGCAGGATAATAGCCGTTCCACCAGGCGGCATTATCCATAAAGTGTTCGTTAGACTCTTTCCAGCCCAAAGAAATACCAGAGGTCGTAACAACATCATTAATTACCAGCCAATAAATTTCTCCTTCATGCTGGATGAAGGGGTCTGGGATGTTCTCGATGTCGATTTGCCAGCATCCGAGGTGGTCACTGGTCCACCAGCTGTACGAGTAGGGGTCAAACCAGCCCTGCCAGTCGGTATCTACATACCGCCACGTAAATGACGGGTGGACGTACATCCAGAGAAGCTGGTCAGGGTAACTCCACGGTATATCAGGGTCACCGGGATTGTTTGACCATATTTCGATGTTAAAATTCAGGATATCGTTTGGGTCTCCATACCCACCGTTAAATGAGACCCAGAAATGGATGTCTTTTACCGGGCCTGTTGCAGAACACTGCCAGTCGTCACCTAATGACCATACATCTCCCCAGGCCACATCAAAACCGGTTGGGTCGGGAAGCTGCTGCCACTTGATGTCGGATACAGATACCCATTTCAGCGAAACACTACTAACATAGGTTAGCGTATAGGAATAAAATTTTCCACCAAAATTCAGAACCACCAAAGTACCTTCCGGTGCGGGAGCTCCATTGACGGTATCGAAAGTACCTGTAACAGTACCGCTAATAAGAAGAATATCTTGTCCTGACGGAGGTGCAGCTGTCAAACTGAGAACCAGAGCTGCCGTAGAGCCTGCACCGGCCGGGTCGAGATAGGCAGTGCCACTAAGGCCAATCGGACTTACACCCGCTGAATCAATTTGAAATTCGAGTGTTCCATCACCGGGATTAGTTCCAGTTGAATCACTAGCCCCGACGTATAAATCCTGTTGACTGATTGCAGCAGCGGAGCCTTGTATAGTAACCTTTCCTATGGCACCAGCCTGGTTGGCTCCTCCTACAAACAGCCTGCCGCCGGCTCCGGTTAGAGAGCCGCCGCTAATGGTAAAGCGACCATCGCCTCCAGTCTTATACCCAACTTCAATCTTGCCGGTATTATCGAGTTGTCCGCCCTGCAGAATTAAATACCCTATGTCAGAACCTGAGCTTGATGCGCTGGCATCGCCGGGCTTCAGCTCCTTACCGCTCTTGAGATATCCGCCTTCGTCAATCACCAACGTCGCGTCTCGGGCTATAGCGATCTTATAGCTGTTCATAGCTGGGACATTGGTATTCACCGTACATATATCACCTTCGGTGATGATTTTGACATCTTCAGTATCATTCGGAACACCATTAGTCCAATTACCAGCCACATTCCAATTACCTACTCCTCCAATCCATGGGTTAGTGGCAAAGGCACTACTTGCAATAAAACTCATTAAAAATGGACAAAGACACAAAGTTGTTAGTATTTTTGTTAGCGTAAATTTTGACTGTTTCATAATTAAAGCCTCCTAAATAATATAATATTAACTAAAATATTGCTTACAGAAGTACAGTGAATACACAGACAGAAATCCTCTCATATTCGAAACATCCATAGAATTATCCATTCCGAATATCTCATTACATAAAGGTGCCGCAGCGGATAAAGCCGCACGGTAACCATACTCTGTTTTATGTGCGCAGTGATACACCATCTTTTCTTTAAGTGGCGGAAAGCCTGAAAAATGAAATACTAAAACGTCACTACCACTCCTCACTTCTCCTTACTTCCCGCTAAGTCCATTATTTACTGAAAGTTAAGTATATCACTCTGCCACAGCTAAATCAAGAGAAAAATTATAAGACGTGCATTTTTTTGCGGCCTGGCGAAGGATAAAATTCATAACTTTCTTGATAACAAGCACATATCCCGCGCCGGTTGTGGATTTTAGCCTTATTTTTTGTAGATTTTTTTGGGATTGTAGACCTTCTGTGCGATAAGTTTCAGCTCTTTGTTGCTGCCCCCCTTCAAGGCACGATAGAAACAGGATTGATAGCCAACGTGGCATTGTCCGGCATCGACGGAAACTTTAAGGATTATATAGTCCTGGTCACAATCGACGAGTATTTGTTTTACCTTTTGGAAATGGCCGCTTTCTTCGCCTTTTTTCCACAGTTTTTTTCGCGACCTGCTGAAGTAAACAGCGTAGCCGGTTTGGATTGTCAAGTCAAGCGCCTCGCGATTCATATAGGCAGCCATCAACACCTGGCCGGTTTGTGCATCCTGGGCAATAACCGGAATCAGGCCTTTATCATCGAATTGCGGTATAAATTCCAGACCTTCTTCAATAATTTGTTTTGCAGCCACGTTAATTACTCCGAAGAAATATTTTATATATACCGTGCTATATTTCGATATTAAACTAACAATCTACGTGTTATTATCTTCAAAAACAAGCGCTAATTTGTGGAAACTTGCATTAATGGCCGGGACTAGAAAAAGAAAAACAAATCTTTTATTTGTACTGTTCCGCATTTGTTTTGTTATAACGGGGATTATCCTTGCGGTTATTTGGGCCAGCCACGAGCAGAGATGGCGAAAATTGACGGAAATTAAGCCGGCGATTTTCGTGTGCTCACTGGGTATCTTTATAATAGCTCAGATTGTCATCGGCCTACGCTGGTGGGTTTTGCTGCGGTCTCAATCGATATTCATACCTTTTTTGTCTGCTGTCCGGCTGCACTTTTTGGGATTATTCTACAATAATTATATGCCGGGTTCGGTTGGCGGCGACCTGATTCGGGCCTGGTATGTTACAAAGCATACGCATAAAAAGTTCGAGGCGGCTTTAAGCGTTTTCGTGGACAGGGTCATTGGATTATTGAGCACGCTTGTAATAGCCGTTTTTTTCTATACACTTTTTTTAAGAGGAGAAAGTCTTGGTATCGGCGCTCGGAAGAGTTTCGGTTTTATCAACTCAATTAAAGAACACAGGACGCTTATTGTTTGGCTGCTTGGCTTTATAGTGTTTGTATTCCTGGGGCTTTTGTTGTATGGAAAAAGCCGTGTAATGCTACAAAAGGCCTGCCTTTACGTCGGCGAACGTGTGTTGAAAATAGGGGAGAAGTTCAAAAAAGCTATTTTTCTTTATTGCAGGAGACCTTTAACTTTGCTGGCAGTATTCGGATTGACTGTTTTGCTGCAGCTTATGACAATCACTGGTTTCTGGTTTGTCGGGCGAAGTCTTGGTATTACAGCGAGCATCAAATATTACTACGTTTTTTTCACTCTGACGTGGGTATTAGGGGCGATTCCGGTCAGCATCGGCGGGGCTTTCTTGGTGGAAGGTATGCTTATGGTTCTTTTTATTAATTTTGCCGGCGTAGCCGAGGATTCGGCTCTTGCCCTTGCTCTTTGCCAGCGATTTGTGTGGCTGCTTGCATCGTTGCCGGGTGCCGGGATACATTTGATAGGTGCACATCTACCGGGGGACGAAATAAGGGATGAGATGCGTCTGGAAAACGATTGAAGATTTTTTATTGACTCTCAAAATCCCATATATTAAGCTACATTACTCTTGATAGGCACCGATTTAGCGCCTTTGATTGAGCAAAACCGGTAAAATACAATATTGAAGTATTGTTTTAAGGATATACTTGTGGCAGGACGCTTTAAAAGCTACTTTTTGAGGGGATTGGCGGTCCTTCTGCCGACGATTGTGACAATCTGGATATTTGTTTGGGGCTATAGTTTTATCCAGGACAATATCAGCAGCCATATAAGAGATGGTCTGATATGGTTGATTAAAAAATCAGTCAGCGAAGAATATTACGGCGAACTGTCGAAGCCGTGGTTGAACATAGCTTTATCAGCGGCGGGTTTTCTCATAGCCCTGCTTGTAGTCTGTATAGTCGGGGCCCTTCTGGCGAGCGTGGTGGGCAGAACACTGTGGCGAATGATCGAAAAGTTTATAATGAATACTCCCTTACTGAGGCAGGTGTATCCTTATGTGAAGCAGGTAACGGATTTTCTGTTTATACAGGAAGAGGAAAAGAAGAAGATGTTCTCGCGGGTCGTTGCGGTAGAATACCCGCGAAAAGGAATATGGTCATTGGGTTTTGTTACGGGCTCAGGGATAAAGAAAGTAGTTGACAACGTCAAGAAGGAGTTACTGACAGTTTTGATTCCGACGTCGCCGACGCCCTTTACCGGCTTTGTGATAATGGTTCCCAAAAGACTGACAATAGAGCTGGATATGACGATAGAGCAGGCGCTGAGATTCATCGTAAGCGGCGGCGTCATAGCGCCGGGGCGTGGGGGTTCGGTTTTTGCAGGCCTACCTGAATTGAAGGCCGAAGGAACAGAGTAAGAATTGATTTTGATGTATATAAACGCGGTTAAGGAGAATGAATTTGCAATTTAAGATTACCGGCAGACATATAGAAATAACCGAAGCCATCAGAATACATGCTGAGGAGAAGACAGCAAAGCTTCCGAAGTATTACGACAGCATCAACCAGGTAGAGGTAATTATCGATGGTGAGCAGGGCGGCAATGTGAGTGTGGAGGTAATTGCACGGGCCGAGCACGGCAAGGTCTTTGTTGTAACCGAAGCAGGGCACGATGCTTACCGATGTATTGATTTGGCCGTCCATAAACTTGAGCGGCAGCTTAGGCGAAGAAAGGGCAAGGAACGTGACAATAAACGTGCAGGTGGTGCACCCCGCCCTTCGGAAGGGCTGGGTGCAGAATAGAACAGTTCAAGTATAACGGCGCAAGGGGACATCTGTCTTGTGTTTTTTATTGCTTGAGCGGTGTTGCGGTGCAGATGATTTTGGGCAGGTAATATGAAATTTGCTGACTTTGTCTGTTTTGAAGCGTTAGTTCCTGAGTTAAAGGCCGGCGACAGGGATTCCGCTATAGCGGAGCTTGTGAGTTTGCTTGATAAAGCCGGTAAACTTGGAAAAGGAAGCTGCCGGGAAGTTACTAGGGCAGTTATTAAAAGAGAGGAAGAAGCAAGTACGGGAATAGGTAGGGGAGTTGCTGTTCCTCATATCAAGCACGATGCAGTTAAAGATGTAGTTGCGGCGGTCGGTCTTATCAGCTCCGGTATCGATTTTTCCTCTCTTGATAAACAGCCGGTTTACTCCATTATACTTCTAATCAGTCCGGCCGATGACCCGGACAAACATTTACAGGTGATGGAAAGTATTTTCAAACATCTGCAGAATGAGATGTTTCGGAGATTTCTCAGGCAATGCCAAACTTCAGAACAGATAGAAGACCTTCTTATGGAGGCCGACGAGAATCCGTATTTGTAATTGTATAAGATTGAGAATGTAAACCAAAAAGAGGACCTGGAGATGCAGGTGGGGCAGAATTCTTTGGAAAAAGTAGTTCGTGAAGTTGCGGTTGAGATAAAAAATACGGACGGACTTCATATGCGCCCCGCGATGCAGTTCGTTGACATTGCAAACCAGTTTGATTGTGATATAACCGTCAGTAATGACGAAAATAGTGTTGATGGTAAAAGTATTATGCAGATGAGCATGCTCGCGGCGACCTGCGGCACGAAGCTGAAGATTAAAGCCGAGGGCGCAAATGCTCAGGAAGCGCTCGACGCTTTGCGGGAGCTTGTGGAGGAAAAGCACTTCGATGAGCCCACGCCGAAGAGAAAGAAAGAGCTATAAAATTTTTAAAAGTATCTGATGGAGATAAAAAAGGGAATAGCAGTTTCGCCCGGCATTTCTATAGCCAAGTCGCTGGTTATTGATGCGGAAGACTATCGCATACCACGGCGAGAGATTATGCCGTCGCAGCGGTTAGTGGAGACCCAGCGGGTAAGAAATGCGTTTAAGGATGCAATCAGCGAGCTGACGAAGATAGAAGCCGTCCCAAAACAGCCCGAAGGCGGCAAGATAAAAGATATTTTTGCAGTGCACTTACGTTTTCTTCACGACAGGAGTTTGCGAAAGAGGATAACCGATTTGGTTCATTCCGACCTGGTCTCAGCCGAATACGCGGTATCAGCCGCTATGCGGGAGATTGCTTCGCATTTTACGAGTGTAAAAGATGCCTATATCAGTGAGCGAGCGGCGGATATATACGATATAGAAAGACGGCTGCTTCGGCAGCTGCTGGGCAAAAAACGTGAGGATATTGAGCATTTAACCGAAGAAGTGGCGATTGTTGCACGGGAGCTGAGCCCGACTCAAGCCGCCGGCTTTAATAAGGAGTTTGTCAAGGGAATAGCGACTGATGCCGGCGGAAGAACATCTCATACCGCGATTGTTGCACGTTCTTTGGGTATCCCTGCAGTGGTGGCATTAGAGGACCTTACAGAGACGGTCAGTGGGGGCGATACGGTTATTATAGACGGCAATCGCGGTATTGTTATTGTAAATCCCGATGAAGAAACCATCCGTCAATACGAAGAATACAGCAGGGACTTTCTGGAGCTTGAACATAAGCTTGATTCGATACGAGAAAAGCCAGCCATAACGCGGGATGGGACAAAAATTACGCTGCTGGGAAATATTGAGTTTCCGGATGAAGCTGAACTGGTATTGCGGAAGGGAGGAGAAGGTATTGGGCTTTACCGGACGGAGTTTTTATACCTTAACCGGACAACAGAACCTTCGGAGCAGGACCATCATGAGGCCTATGCCGAGACTGTCGGTGTATTCAAGGATAGGCCCGTGATAATAAGGACTATGGACTTGGGCGCCGATAAATATACGCAAAGCAGACGGTTTGCGCCTGAGCCGAATCCGTTTCTTGGATTGAGGTCCATAAGGTTCTGCCTGCAAAACATAATGATGTTCAAAACGCAATTGCGTGCAATCCTGCGCGCCTCAGTCCTCGGTCAGGTCAAGATAATGTTTCCATTGATAACAAATCTGCAGGAGGTGATGCAGGTCAAGTTTATTTTGCGCGATGTTATGGAAGATCTCGACGAAGAATCGATACCCTATAACAGGGATATAGAGATAGGTATTATGATAGAAACACCGTCAGCGGCCTTAACGGCATATACTCTTGCAAGGGAAGTTGGATTTTTCAGTCTCGGAACCAACGACCTTATCCAATACGCGCTTGCAGTTGACAGGGGCAACGAGCTGGTTTCCATGTTGTATTCAGCAGCGGACCCGGCGGTTCTTCGGCTTATTAGGACGGTTCTCCAGGATGCCCACAAGGCACAAATAGATATCAGCATCTGCGGAGAGATGGCTTCTGAGCCGGAGTATATTATGCTGCTGTTAGGGATGGGGGTCAGGACGATTTCGATTGCACCTCCAATGATACCTGAAATAAAACAGATTATTCGCTCTGTTACGATGGAAAATTGCAACAACGTTGCGAGAGAAGTGCTAACTATGAATACTGAAAGGCAGATATCGAATTATCTGCGCAATGCCGCAAGGAAGATTTTACCTGAAGCTTTTTGATAAGCGGGGGGCACCGGTAAATACAGGAAAAGTTTTTTGTGCGTGAGGATAAGTTGCTCGATAAAAGTAGTGCCGGTTTTATTGGCAGGCGGGCATGTATCAACTGGATTATGCTGATTTATTTTGCTTCCGGTGCGTGCTCTCTGATTGATGAGGTGGTGTGGGTGCGGCTGTTGAAGCTGACACTCGGCAATACTGTTTATGCAACGAGCATAGTTGTGTCGGTATTTATGGGCGGGCTGGCGCTTGGCGCCTTGATAATGGGGCGCTATTGCGACTCTGTGAGAAGGCGGCTGAGGCTATATGCCTTACTGGAAACTCTTGTCACTATATCGGCGCTGTCTCTGCCGTGGGGGCTAAAGCTCGCTGATGGCGTCTATGTCCGGTTTTTTCGGACATATCATCCTACGCATACACATCTGCTTTTCGTGCAGGTTTTAATATCTGCAGCGATACTTCTTGTGCCGTCGATGTTGATGGGCAGCACTTTACCGCTTTTGGGCAGATTTGTTACCTCGCTTGAGAGAGAGGCCGGTCATTTGGTCGGAAGACTCTATGCGTTAAATACCTTAGGTGCGGCGGCTGGCTGTTTTTTGGCTGGATTTATTCTCATTCGCACTGTCGGCGTTATGGGGTCGTTGTATATCGCAGCAGGTTTGAATCTGCTGGTTGCATTTGGGGGGTGGTTTTTATCCCGCTTTTCCGGCATTACCGTTGAGGAGCAGGTTGAGGCCGTTGCGCTGCAAAGCGGCGAAGGCGCTGCTGCAAAAACGATGGACGGCAGATTTTATATGTTGATTGCAGCTTTTTTTATGAGCGGATTGATAAGTATCGGATATGAGCTGCTCTGGATGCGCAGCATTGTTCATTTGCTCGGCGGATTTACTTATGTGTTCTCAGCGGTGCTGACTATTTACCTGTTGGGCAACGTAATCGGCGCCGGAATCGGCAGTGCTCTGGTGAAAAAGCTAAAGACTCCTGCTGTTTGGTTTGCGGTAACTTTATCGTTATTGGGGTTGTATGGAGTTTTTTACCTGCCGTTGCTTGTATTCTGGACATCTAAAGGGATGTGGTATATTAACCGGCATATTATTGGCAACTGGATCCCATTTTCACGTTATTTGGTTAGGCCAATTGTGCAAAGTTTATTCCTGTTTTTGGTCCCAAGCGTTATTATGGGTATAGGATTTCCGATAGCTCTGCAGGCCTGGGCAAATCACATGCACAAGGTCGGCCGCTCCACGGCAACAGCTTATGGTGCAAATACAATTGGGGCTGTGATAGGTGGTATTGTTACGGGCTTTTTCCTTATTCCGCTGCTGGGTGTGCAGCTTTCGATTTCAATTCTTGGTTTGAGTGGAGTATGGATTGCTGCTGTTATGTGGGCGTTTTTTGTCCACAGACCGAGCATTGTTGGGCGGTATGTTCTTTTGACGGCAGCTGTTATATTGGCGATAATCACCCTGAAGATACCCAGGAACCTGTTCAGTGCGGTTATTGAGGCGAGCCCGCTTGTGCCGGGTTTTGAACTTGTGCAGGTGAAAGAGGGCATTGCCACCACGGCATCTGTGCATCGGGATACAAGCGGAACTTTATATCTGTATTCGTCGGGACAGACCTTGGCAGGAGAAAATTATACCGCTCGCGGCGACCAGAAGATGCTTGGACATTTTGGTGTTCTGCTCAATAGTAATGCCAGGGGAGTCCTGTCGGTTGGGTTTGGGTCGGGGGAAAGCACGTTCTGCCTTGCCCAGCATAAATTAGACAGGGTTGATTGTGTGGAGATTGCTCCGGAGATTGTTGAAATCTCCTTAAAATTCTTCAGGAAACTTAACCTCGGAGACCGGCTTAACGAAGAAGTAAATATGATATATATGGATGCGAAAAACTATCTGCACTTGACGGACATCAACTACGATGTCATTTTCAATGACTGTATTCACCCGCGGTTTTTCGCCGAGAACGCCTCGCTTTATGCAAAAGAATATTTTGAAAGTGCAAAGAAAAACCTCAGGAGTAGGAAAGGTCTATTTCTTTCTTATGTCCCTTTGTATAAAATGACGCCTTTTGTATTGAACAGCATAGTTGGAACTGCGATGGATGTTTTTCCCCATGTTACGATATGGTATCTTACACCTCATCCTGCGCCTTTGGTCGTGATAGTCGGCTCGGAACATGAGCAATATTTTTCACCGAAGCATATAGAAGATGAGCTGCTTAAAGAAGGCGTCCGTAAGAGCTTGGCAGAAATAAATATTCATAACAGTCTCGACGTATTGAGCTGTTACATTTGTGATGAACAGGATTTAAGAAAGCATATTAAGGAATTTTCGATAAACAGCGATTATTTTCCTTTTATTGAGTTTGTGACGGACGAAGAGTTGGACACTGCGCTGATATTCGATAGTTTTGTTATGAATATTCGTAATGACTCCATTTATCATCATATTGATTGGACGGGATTCAGTGATGAGCAAAAAGCCGGTTGGATTACAGATTATAGGCAACTTTACAATGCTCTGACCTATATTTTACCTGTTTTGCCGACACCTAACGCACCACCGAGTGAGTTTTCCAGATTCGGTGCCTGTATGGCGGGATTGGGAAGATTGCCGGACAATCCTGTCCTTTTAAGAACCAGAGATGAAGCTGCAAGAAGGTTGTATTCCGACTTCAAGAGGATGATACTTTCCGGCAGAACGGATACGGCTCAGGCGTATTCCCGTGAGTTAATCAAACAGTATCCCGATTCGCCTTTGGGCTGGCTGGTAAGGTCGAGCGTTATGCGGGATAAGGGCGAGGGGCAGGAAGCTGTAGCGGATGCCCGGCGGGCGGTTGATATTGCCCCTGATAATACGGACGCACGCTTCAACCTGGGCTTTATGCTCTACAGTGTCGGGCAGTTCGAGCAGGCAATTATCGAGTATAAAGAGGCCCTTCGTTTGGCAAACAGACCCGATGAGATTAATGTTTATAATCAGTCGAAGATACTGAACTTTTTGGCGCGGGCGTATGCCGGCGCCGGTAGATTTTCCGAGGCCATAGCTACTGCAGAAAAGGCGTTGGAACTCGCATTGTCTTCCAGCCAAGAGGAATTGGCGGACGATATCAGAGAGCACATAGATTTATTTAAGCAAGCCCAATCTTCTCAGCGACAGCCATAATCGCAGCTTTTGGCTGCTTTTATTCCAAAGCAAAGATATGGGAAAAAATGCTTGTTTTCAGGGCAGTTGTGGGCATAATGGAGAAAATGGTTCTTTTTGTTCATTGTTATGGGTTCATCGTTCATCGACGAACGATGAACAAGAGACGGAATAAATAATCATAAGGAATAGGCACATAACCGTTTCAAAGCAAGCTATCCTGGTTGTGATTAAATTCAGCGTTCGGGGTAATATGAGATTCCTTTCGCATGCCGAAACGGTCAGAGTTTTTCAGCGGGCGTGCATTCGGGCCGGTGTGGAAGTGAGGTATAGTGAGGGTTTCAATCCTCGTCCCAGGCTGTCGCTGCCTTTGCCGAGGCCGGTCGGTGTTGAGTCGGATGGTGATTTGCTTTGTCTTCAGGTAAATTCCGACCTCAACGAACCACAGGATGCGGAGTATCGGTTGCTAATCGAAGCAGAACTTTCGAGGCAGCTTCCTGAAGGTATTGAGCTGCTTTCGATAGATATTGCAGAGCCGGGGTTATCATTTCAGCCGTATTCTGCTGTCTATGTATTAAAGCCAAAGCCCAAATATCGCAGCGATGAGCTTAAAGCAGGAGTCGAACGATTATTGGCTCATAAGTCGTTGTTTGTAACTCGTGTCTCGTTTAACGGCTCAAATGTCAGCAAAGGTGCGGCGAAAGAAGTGGATGTGAGGCCTTTTTTGAAATCGATTGAGCTGGATGATAAAGATATAATTGTCGAGTGTGGAATCAGCCCCGCTGGTTCGATACGCGTGCAGGAAATTTTGGAGTTGCTGGGGCTTGATGCAAATAAACTTGCTGCACCGATTAGACGGACCGGAATTCGATGGGATAAAATGTAATTCGTGACCTGCAACCGAAGTTCGATTTGCCGGTCACGAGAGATGAGGTTCAAAACAAATGGCAAGAGAGATGCTTATAAATGTAGCTGAGAGCGAAGAGTGCAGAGTGGCAGTTGTTGATGACGGCACCCTTGAAGAGCTTTACGTGGAAAGGGCCAGCTTGAGCAGCCATGTCGGAAATATTTACAGAGGTAAGGTGGTAAATATTGAGTCCGGCATACAGGCGGCGTTTGTGGATTTCGGGGTGGGCAGAAATGGCTTTCTTCACATAAGCGACCTGCACCCGCGCTATTTTTCAGGCAACAAGGCAGAGCATACGGAAAGTATCGGGAGAAGAAAATCACTGAGGCAGCGGCCGCTTATCCAGGACTGTCTTCGTAAAGGTCAGGAGCTTGTCGTCCAGGTGACAAAAGAAGGTATAAGGACCAAAGGGCCGACACTTAACACGTATCTTGCTTTGCTTGGCAAGTACCTGGTTATGATGCCCTGGATGAAAAGGCAGGGTGTTTCGCACAAGATTGAAGATGAGAATGAGCGCAAGCGGCTGCGTCAAATCCTCGAGCAGAGCAACCCGCCCAAGAATCAGGGTTTTATTATCAGAACGGCAGGGCAGGGCTGCTCAAAGAGGGATATACAGAATGATTTGAGATATCTGAGGAGGTTATGGAGGGCAATAGAAGCAAGGATAGAATCAGAAAAAGCCCCGGTGGAAATTTATCGGGAATCGGATTTGGTCATTCGAACTCTAAGAGATGTTTTTAACAGTAAGATAAGCAAGATAGTTTGTGATTCGGAAGATGTCGTTCGCAGAATCGGGGACTTTTTTTCCATAGCAACACCGCGTCTGAAAAGAAGGGTTGCATATTATGAGGGAAAGGTGCCTTTGTTTCACAAATACCAGATTGAAGATGAAATTACCAAAATCCAGTCTCGCGAGGTAAAACTTAAAGGAGGCGGCTCGATTGTAATTGAGCAAACAGAAGCGCTGGTCTCGATAGATGTCAACAGTGGGAAGTATCGAAAGCAAAAAACCGCTGAGCAGACTGCTTACGAGAACAATATGGAGGCGGCGGTTGAGATTGCGCGACAGCTTAGGTTGAGAGACCTTGGCGGGCTGATAATTTGCGACTTCATTGATATGCGCAGCGAGAGACACCGCAAGGACGTGGAAAGGGTTTTCCGCCAGGCGGTTAAGGCGGACCGTGCCCGCGCGAGGATATTGAGGATAAGCAGGTTCGGCGTAATAGAGATGGCTCGCCAGCGGATGCGGCCCTCGCTGCAGTCGGCCACCTATCTGGCATGTCCGCATTGCGGCGGGACCGGTTTTGTTAAAAGTCATGAGTCTTTGGCTATTGAGATTATCCGCCTGTTGAATCTTTCGGCTTCGGATGAGCGTATAAAACGCATCGAGCTGTTTGTCTCGCCGGAAGTTGCGGATTATTTGCAGAATGCAAAAAGAGCTTCGATTATGCAGATAGAGCATCTGAATGAGAAGCGTGTGATAATACATTCCGCACCCGAGTATGCCGGTGAAAAGCATGAGCTGCTCTGTTACAATGACCGAGGCGGCTTGATAAAATTATAATATATGAAACGCAAATTGACCATCAAGCTGCTTTGTAAAGAGGCAAATGTTTTTGCTGAAGCTGAATCCAGTCACACAGAATCAGCAATCTATGGCGTTACGGACGGAAAGGCCTTAGGGACCTATTTGGAGCATAAATTTCAAGCTTACCTTCGTGAGAAATACACGTATGAAGAAGGTAGTTCCGCCAAAGGTATTGATTTTCCGGAACTTGGCGTGGATATTAAGGTAACAAGTATCAAACAGCCGCAATCTTCCTGCCCATTTAAGAACGCACGGCAGAAAATTTTTGGTCTGGGCTATTCGCTTCTGCTCTTCGTTTACGAGAAGATTGATGATACACGGACACGCACGGCGAGACTTAATATCTTGCATAGTATTTTTATAGAAGCAGAAAGAACGGCAGACTATCAGACCACGAGGGGGATTCTTAATATCATCGAAAACAACGGAAACGAGGATGATATTGTGGGTTTTATGCAAGACCGTTTGCTTCCTGTGGAAGAGATTCAGGCTTCACAAATTGCCAGGGAATTCTGGCAAATCCGCCGAACATTGGATATCTAACTATTTCCAATGCCCTTCAGTGGAGGTTACAATACCGGCGTGTAATTGAGGAAGCCGGCAAAGTGAACGGAATCTGTAGAATTCGATAAGACTATGACAGTTAAAAAGAAGAGTAAAAAGAAAGTAGAGTTTGGTGATTTCCAGACACCTATTGAGCTTGCTCGACGGATTTGTTCTTTGTTATTACAGCGTGGTTTTGAACCTGTTAGCATTCTTGAACCGACCTGCGGCAGGGGAAGTTTTATTGTGGCTGCTCTTGAGTTTTTCCCGCAGACCCGTAACATTATTGGAGTTGATATTAACAGTGAGCATATTAAATTTGCTTGCTCTACCCTTCACGAATTAGCCCCTGCTGTTGAGTCAGTGCGTATTATGAATGAGGACTTTTTTGCAGTGAACTGGAATGATGTGCTCGAATCTTTACCGGATCCTCTTCTTGTAATAGGTAATCCGCCTTGGGTTACGAATGCCGAACTTGGGCGCATTGGAAGTTACAATCTTCCTGACAAATCCAATTTTCAGAACAATCGTGGCATAGATGCAATTACCGGAAAGAGTAATTTTGACATCTCTGAATGGATGTTAAACAAAGCGATCGAATGGATAAATGGAAGACAAGCTACGTTAGCAGTGCTCTGTAAGACTTCTGTTGCGAGAAAAGTTCTTCACCATGCCTGGAAAATCGGGCAACATCTAAAACGCTCGGAGATATATCATATAGAAGCCCCCAGATATTTTGGTGCTGCCGTAGATGCCTGTCTTCTTGTTGTTTCATCGGCTATTTCAAAGGGGAATTTTGATTGCCAGGTTTATGACGGCTTTGAGGATGTTTCTCCAGCCGGAACTTTCGGATACCGACAAGGGCGTCTTGTGGCAGATATAAAATGCTTTGAACGCTGGAAGAATCTCGAGGGGAAAGAACGGTATAAATGGAGGTCAGGGATTAAACATGATTGTGCTAAAGTTATGGAATTGCGTAAAGAAATCAGCGGATACAGAAATGGCTTTGGCGAAGTTTTCGATTTGGAAGACGATTATTTCTATCCTATGCTAAAGAGTTCAGAAATTGCCAACGGTTGTGAGGTACAACCGACTCGATGGATGCTTGTTCCTCAGCGCGTTGCGGGTGAAGACACGCATCAAATTTGCAAATTAGCCCCCAAGACATGGCAATACCTGCAAAGGCATGCTCAACTATTGGATAGACGTGCCAGTTCGGTATACCACAACCGTCCCCGCTTCTCAATATTCGGTATTGGTAACTATTCTTTTGTTCACTGGAAGGTTGCAATCTCCGGATTTTACAAAAAGCTGGATTTCAAGGTCGTCGGACCTTATGCCGGAAAACCTGTTGTTCTTGACGATACGTGCTATTTTGTTGCCTGCCGAGACAGGAAAGAGGCCTTCTTTATAGCCGAGCTTCTAAACTCGGATATTGCGAATGATTTTTTCTCTGCGTTTATTTTTTGGGACGAGAAACGCCCTATTACGGTGGACATACTTGAACGGCTGGACCTTTTAGCTCTTGCACGTGAGCTTGGCAAGGAAGAAACTCTAAAAATGTTTCTCGAGCAGTACCCTAAAAGATACAATCAACCATTGCTGTTTTCAGAAAATGTTATCGTTTCTTAGTTTGGTTACTAAAGAACAGGAGTTGATAAGTGGAATTTGACCTTGACTACGCACGGAAGGTAATTAAGGCCGAAGCGGATGCGATAGCTTCTATTACGCCGATTGTAGATGATTCTTTCGCCAGCGCCTGCGAGATGATTTATAATTGCAGCGGCTCCTGTATAGTTAGCGGCATCGGCAAAGCGGGAATCATCGGCCAAAAGATAAGCGCCACGCTGGCTTCGACCGGCACGCCGAGCCATTTCCTTCATCCTGCTGAGGCCGTTCATGGTGACCTCGGCAGATTGCGGAAAAGCGATATAGTGATTGTTCTGAGCTACGGCGGCGAAACGGATGAGGTGAATCGGCTGATAAATCTGGTCAAGCAATTGGAGATTAAACTGATAACGATAACCGGCGACAGCGACTCGACTCTAAGTAAGTACGCCGATGTAGTTTTGTGCATGGGCAAGATGTCCGAGGCCTGTCCCCTCGGTGTTGCGCCGAGTGTTACAACTTCCTGTATGCTGGCGGTCGGCGATGCACTTGCCTTTACCGTGATGAAGGCGCGTAATTTCAGCGTTGAGGATTATGTGCGGTTTCATCCCGGCGGCTCGCTCGGTGCGAAGCTAATGACGGTTGAGCAGTCAATGATGTTCAAGCGGGGAGAAAAGCTGCCGATAGCACAGAAAACGGACACGATAAAAAAATTGCTCGATAAAACAAACGATGTGAAGCGTCACGGGGCTGTGATGGTAGTCGATAAAGCCGGCAAATTAGCAGGAATAATCACCGATGCGGACCTTCGGCGTTTGATAACGGAACACGGCCAAAAGGTCTTTGAGTTCAAGGCCGGTGATATTATGACTGCCGACTGCAAGAGGATACGGGCCGACGCGCTTGCTGCGGAGGCAACAGCTATTTTTCATAAGTATAGAATTGATGAGCTTCCGGTCGTTGATGCGGATGACAGGCCGGTCGGCCTAATCGACGTACAGGATATAGTTACTATTAAGGTTGTCGGATAAAAAGGATACTGGATACTTGATACTCGATACTGGATACTCGATGCTCGTAAAAGAAAGCCGAGTGGTTATTGGTTAAATAATTACCAATCACCAATTACCAGTTACCAAAACATAATGGCGAATCTCGCGAACATACAATTACTGGCTTTGGATGTTGACGGCGTTTTGACCGACGGCACCATCGTTGTCAATAGCGACGGCAGCGAAAGCAAATTCTTCAATGTTCAGGACGGCCACGGCATCCGTCTCTGGCTAAGGGCAGGGTTAAAAATGGCCTTTTTTAGCGGCAGAGCTTCACCACCAACAGAAATCCGTGCCAAACAATTTGGT
>Ga0315532_1001020_pt1 | contig 21915 bp, 26 predicted proteins | sample SalMarWE160370MG_FD_203082 | JGI IMG/M metagenome (GOLD analysis project Ga0315532, IMG submission 203082) | Salt marsh sediment microbial communities from the Plum Island Ecosystem LTER, Massachusetts, United States - Salt Marsh Sediment WE1603-70 ...
ATCAAAAGAAGCCCCAGAAACGCCCCTTTCAGATCCAATCATATACAAAAGTGTCATCCACCGAACACGAAAACGCACCCCAAAAACGCTACTTCCATGTAACTAGAATAATCAGTGTGGTGGAGGCTTTGCTCATTTTTATGGATGCCACAGTCACCTTTTACTCTAATAACTCGCCGAGTTCACTCTGTTTGCCTTCGTTTCCGCAAACCATTTTTACCAGACAGGCACTCAGTGAATCACAGTTGATGAGGGCCCTGCTTTGAGTGAATGTCCCAAGTGTGGAGGAGAGATGATCCAGGGGGAGGCGTACGTGGAGGTCACCACGAGTTCGTCCAGCCCCATGATGAGCGGCATGATGAACCCCATGTCAAGCATGAACCTCGGGGGCGTCGAGACGACCCGAGAAGAACGCGTCAAATGGCGCGAGAAGACCGGCGAGAAGAAGGGCTTCATAATAAAGAGCGACGAGGTGCGCACACTGACGGTGAAGGGCAGAAGATGCCTGGAGTGCGGCTACATAGAGCTCTACGCCCAGGAGTAGCCCTCACCCGCCGCCCCGACACGCTACGATTGAACACCCTTATTACATCCACGGGTTACCTTCACGCGTATGAAAGTCCTTGTCCTAGGCGTGGGTAAGATGGGCTACGGGCTCCTCAAGGACCTGGACGCCCAGCCCCACGTAGACGAGATAACTGCAGCAGACATGAACACCGAGCAGGCCCAAGCCTATGTGGAGCGGGTCGGAGGCGACAAGACCACCGTGGTCAAGCTGGACGCCACCGACAAACGGGAGACGGTCAAGCTCATGAAGAGCGGCTTCGACGTCGTGGCCTCGGCCCTCCCCAGGCCCTTCTGCGACGCCGCCGTGGAGGCCGCCATAGAGGCCGGGGTGGGCTACGCCGACGTGGCCGCCGGGTTCGACACCATATTCAGCCAAAACGAGGAGGCGGAGAAGGCGGGCGTCACCGTGGTCCCCCACATCGGCCTCGACGTTGGAACAGACAGGGTCCTCTGCGGCGTGGGAGCCCGCATGCTAGACCACACAGACGGCATGACCGTCTGGTGCGGCGGCTTCCCCCAGAGAGACACCCCCGGCTACCGCAACCCCCTCCGATACAAGATAAGCTGGTACTGGCCCTACGCCGTGGACACCAACCTACGCACAAGCACCGTGCTCATAGACGGCGAGACGGTGACCATCGAGAACCTCAGCGACCCCGAGGAAGTAACTTTCCCGGAGCCCATCGGCAAGACCGAGGCGTTCACCACAGGCGGCCTCACCGACGTCATCCAGCACCTCGGCCTCGAAGGCGTCAAGACGGCGGTCGGCAAGACCGTACGTTGGCCCGGCCACTGCGAGACCTGGACCACGCTCAAGCGGCTCCACCTCCTCGACCAGGAGCCCATCAAAGTGAAGAGCGCCGAGGTCACCCCGTACGACGTGTTCGTGGCCCTGGGCCACAGGCACCTCCAGTACGGCCCCGAGGAAGGAGACGCCATCTGCCAGCGCGTGGAGGTCACGGGCACCAGGGATGGCGGGCCCACCGCCTATATCTACGAGTTCATCGACCTCCACGACTTCGAGAACGACATAAGCGCCATGGCCCGCACCACCGCCTACCCGTGCAGCGTGGTCGCCCAGATGATCGCCAGCGGCGAGTTCGACCGCCCAGGCGTCGTTCACCCTGCGTGGATAGGCTACGACGAGAGGCTAAGCGGCAGGTTCTTCGAGGAGCTGTCGAAGCGGGGCATCAACATAACCGAGTACGTGAAGCGGCCCCTCAAATAACCCCTTTTTTCGTCAACTGTCTAACCCGTGTTCGTCATTGATCGATAAGGTTATATTCAGGGCGACATGGAGAAGCCTCTGAAATGCAGACCCTACGCAGGTACACCAACATGGACAAGGTCACCCTCGCCCTAATCCTAGAGGAAGGCAGGGCCCGCGCCGCAGACCTTCAATTCCACCTCACCCTCACAAGAGGCCAGATAAAGACCGCGCTGGACAGGCTCGTAGCCCAGGGCGCCGTAGCCTACGAGGCGGCGACAAGCAACTACAGGCTAATTTAGATCCCCCATATATTAAGTACCCGGGGCAAACCTTCCCACGGGCATTGTAAGTTTTTCACACGCTGCCGCTAGACTTCCAGAAAAAAATAGGAGTGCTCTTGTATCTGTCTACTCTGTCGGCGCCTCGCTAGTGTTCCAGATGTCCCAGTGAAGCTTCCAGCCCTCAGGGGTGCTCTTCCAAAGCACCACGTACTTGCCCCTGTCCTCGCCCTCCTCCATCTTGAGGTGGTACTCGCCCATCTCCGTCACGCTGTCGCCCTCACCGATCACCTGCACCGTCTTCAGGTCGGCGTCCTTCAGCTTCAGACCGGTTATGGCTCCCGACCAGAACTCCCGCACGGCCTCGTTGCCTTTCACCACCGCGCTTCCCGTCGGCAGCAGGCTGGCGTCCCTGGTGTAGAGAGACGCAAGCGCCTCGGCGTCTCCCTTCCTTATGAACTCGCTGAACTTTTTGTTGTTCGCCTCTATGGTCTTTCTTATCTCAGACATACTCAACACCCAAACTCGTCAAACTGAGCAAGAATTACTCTCAGCCCCCACTAATAACTACATATCATATTGAAATGAAGCTAAAAATGAGACGAGCCTATACGAAAAGACCCGGTAATACATATTAAACACGGGAAATGCAGCCCGAAACAGAAGTAGCCAAAAAAAACGCTAATTACAGGTAGCATGTAACAAGAAACCATCATCCCTAAGACGAGTCCACATAAACTAAATAAACCCAGACAATGTACAGCCATGCCAAGGGCCTCCCATGACGACAAAAAGCTAACCAGAACAAAGAAACACAAAGGCCCCCTCAATCTGCATGACTACCTAACCACCGAGCCCCAGGCACGGCACACCAAGGCCCAGCAACTAGAGGAAGCCCGAAGAAGGTTCCTAAGAGACAACAGGTAGCTACTTGCGGACCCTGACCACGCGGCCCCCGTTGGCCCGCACCAGCTCACGGGGCGACATACGCACCAGAGCGCAGTCCGAGCCGCCACCCAGATAGACAAAGTCCTTCTCAAGCACCTTGGGGTCCACGAGGTAGGTTGCCTCGAACCCGAACCCCGGGGTGCCACCCACCGGGAAACCGGTGAAGCCCAGCACCTCGTCGGGGACCGCCACCCGCGGCCTCCCGCTCTTCAGTGCCTTGGCGACGCGGGATGTGCTTGCCCTGTCCTCGCCTTTCACTATGGCCACGATGACCTCGCCGCCGTCGCCCACCATGCATATGCTCTTTATGAAGTCCTCGGGCTCGGCGCCCACCGTCTCCGCCGCGTCGGCGACGCTGTGGCAGCTGGTCTCGAAGGAGAGGTGCTCGGCCCTGATGCCCTGCTCCTCTATGATCCTCTTGAGCTTGTCCTCGTACTCCCGCATACCGTGAAGATACGCCTTACAGCGTTAAACCGTTTACGCAAAGGGATCAGGCCGGGGCAAGCGCCTCGACCACGGCGTCCCCGAACTCGGCCGTGGAGCTGGAGCCCCCGAGGTCCGGCGTCCTCACCCTCCTCGCCGCCAGCACCATGTCAACGGCGGCGTCGACGCCCCTCCACGCGTCCTTCAACCGTTGGTCGCCTCGCTTGTCTCCAAGCCAGTTCAGCATCATCCCCACTGACAGCATCAATGAGGTGGGGTTCGCTATCTCCTTGCCGGCTATGTCGGGCGCCGAGCCGTGGGTGGGCTCCGCGTAGCAGTGCCTGTCACCGGCGTTTATGCTGCCGGCCAGCCCCATGCTCCCCTGGACGGCGCCGCTCATATCCGACATGATGTCCCCGTACTGGTTGGGCATAACCACCACGTCGTAGTAGCCGGGCCTCATTATGGCCCAGTAGCTCCACGCGTCTATCCACGCGTAGTCAGTCTCCACGTCGGGGTACCCGGGCTCCAGCTCCTCACATATCGCCTTGAACAGGTTGTCCCCCTTACAGATGCCCCACTTGGCGGCGCAGGTGAGACGCCTGGCTCCGTCGACGGGGGCGCCGGCCCTGCCCTTGTAGTCGCCCGACATGGCCAACTCGTACCCGTACCTGATGATGCGTTCGCAGCCCTTGCGGGTCTGGATGTAGTTGTCCACGGCCAGCTCCGTCTCGCCGCCCCGGGTCAGCTGGCCTCCGACTCGCACGTACATGTGCTCCGTGTTCTCCCTGAGCACGATGTAGTCGATGTCCCCGGGCTCCCTGCCCACTAGGACGCTGTCCACGCCGGGCCTGAGCCGGCAGGGGCGGACGTTGGCGTATACGTCCATGTCCAGCCTCTGGTTTATGGGCAGGTAGGGCCCGGGAAGCCTGTTCAGGTACTCGGGGAGCCCCACGGGCCCCTTGAACCAGCAGTCGGCCTCAAACAACAGCTCCCGGGTCACGGCGGGGTCCCACCCCTCTTTCATGTCGTGGTCGGCGTAGTACTTGGCGCCGAACTCGTAGGGCCCCAGGACCTCCAGATCGAAGCCGTAAACAGTCTGAACCGCCTCGAGGAGCTTCAGCGCCTCGGGCACTATCTCGTGCGCTATGCCGTCCCCGACAAGCGCCAGAACCTTGTAACGTCTAGACAAACATGCACCATGGTAGAGTCTACCGCATAGCACAAAAAATCATCGAGGCTAGAATGGAACCCACCTGCTCACCCGGCCCATGTAGCCCAGGTAATCCCCTCCCAGCGCCTCCACGAGCCTCCGCTCCTCGTAGGCGGCGAACCTGTCGTAGGCGTAGAAGAACGCGGGCCACAGCGCCATGGAAGCCGCCGAGAGCGTCGCCACTGTCAACCCGAGGTACACCAGCAGTACCCCAAGGTACAGGGGGTGCCTCACCAGGGCGTAGACGCCCCAGTCCACCAGCCCCGCCGGCTCGGCGTCTATCACCAACCCATGGGACTCCTCGATTAGGTAGCCGCCGAACCCCACGAGGGCCAGACAGGCGGCGGCCCTGAGCATCCACGGGCAAAGGAAGCCACACGCAGTGACGCCGTACCAGCTGTCCAGGCCCCAGACCGCCAGAAACACCAGCAGCATGGCCACCTGCGCCCTGTCACACCAAGGGTGCTCCTCGCCCAGCCTCTCAACACATACGGTCATACAACAGAATAAGCGGGTGATCAACCGATATAGGCGATCTGGGAAAACCTGATCAGATACTGGTCAGCTTAACCTACGCCGAGGACGAAGCTCACGGCCAATATGAGGAGCACCGATATGTTCAGCAACGCGAACACCAGGTCCCTCTCCACGAGATGGGCGGTGGCGGACGCAACGATCCTGAGAAGAGGCGTCGCTATGAGGGTGAAGAAACCTAGGAAGAGCACGTGGCTCGGCTCAAGGAAAGGGTCGCCGAAGAGCACCCAGCTCACGCTCAGCACCCCGACAGGGCATGAAACGTCGCCGGTGGCCCAAAGCAGCCCGAGGCCCGCGACCATGAGCACCCCGCTCATGAGGACGCCGGTCCTGAGGAGCCTCGACACCAGCAGCTCCAGGAGGCGGACTCTGTCCATCAGAAGCCGACCCCCGACGCGATCATCCTGAGCCCTAGAAGCAGCAGGACCACGATGAACACCCTCTTGAGGAAAACGCCTCTGAGCCGCCCGGTCGTCCTGGCTCCCATGTAGGAGCCCGCCAGCGTTCCTAGGACCACCGGGGCCGTGATGAAGCCGTCACAGAAACCGTGCCTGATGTACACGAGGGCGCTGGCCGCCGCCGTTACGCCTATCATGAAGTTGCTTGTGGCCACCGCCACCTTCATGGGGACGCTGCTCACCACGTTCATGGCCGGGACCTTTATGCCGCCTCCACCGATCCCGAGGAGCCCCGAGATGATGCCGGCGACGTAGCTGACGCCGAAGGTGCCCAGCGTCCGTGATACGCCGTAGCTGATCTGCTCTCCCCGTGCCTCGTCGTAGTACGAGCCGCCCAGGCTCAGCTTCTCGGCCAGCCAGTCGTTGGGCTTGTTCACCCAGCTGCGCCGGGTGTTCCTCAGCTGATACCACATCACCACGGACCCGTAGATGAGGCTAAGCCCGAACACCGTCTTCAGCAGCGACTCCGCCGCCATGGCCACGAAGCTGGCCCCGGTCAGCGCCCCCAGGGTCGTGGCCAGCTCCAGGAACATGCCCAGCCGCATGTTGGTTATCTCGTCCCTGACGTAGACCGAGGCCGATGCGCTGCTCGTGGCGACGACGGCTAGTATGCTGGCGCCGGAGGCTAAGTGGATGGGGACGCCTAGAAGAAAAACCATGAGGGGCACCATTATCACGCCGCCGCCCAGCCCGAGTAGGGCTCCCAGGAAGCCCGACCCCAGAGCGATAGCCAGGGAGTACAGCATGAAAAGGGGCTGCATGCCCCTTGGAACGCCCTCAAACAATATAACTGTTTGTAAAGAGGCTTAAAGACGGCGCGTTTCAAAAACTGCGTCATAAAAAGGTCCTCAACCAAAAAACACCCAAAAATATGCCAATAAACAGCCAAAACTGGACCAAAACAGATGGCCGGGTGGCCGCTGATCAGAGAAGTTCTGATCAATCGTCTCTATTCTTCACCATAAAAACGGAGAGGAACGCCGTCAAGAAGAGAACGGCAGAGACGGTCAACACCGATGCCTCGGCTCCGGCTCCCTCGTACACGTAGCCGAGGGAGGGGCTTGCCACGACGCCGCCCACGTTCTCGCTCTCCGAGTATATGCCCATCACCATCCCCGTCCTGCCCTCGGGCATCACAGACATCAGGTGAATCATCATGCCGAGGTCGGCCGCGGCCATCACCAGGCCCTGGACGAGCCCAACGACGTAGAGCATAGAGAGACCCTGGCCGTACACCAGACCAAGGTACGTAGCCCCCATCGCCGAGACGCTGACAACGATCATGGGCTTGGCTCCGTACCTGTCGCATAGGTTCCCCAGAGCCGCCTGGCTGCCAGCCACGGCCAGCTTCACCAGGGTCATGTAAGTGCCTATCTGGGTCTCGGAGGCGTTGAACCTGGGGCTCTCGTTGAGATATATGGGCAGGAAGTTGCTGCGGAACATCGCGTTGAACAGGTAGAGGCCACGGACCGAGTATATGCCTACGAGGGAAGCCGTGAACAGGGTCCTCCAGCCCCCCTCGACGCTCGCCGCCTTTTCCCCGGACGCCTTGTCGTCGTACTCCATCAGCAATACGGCGGCCAACGCCCCCACCCCGACCAAGGCCGACAGGTAGAAAGGCAGGGTGTACCCCCTGCTCTCAGTGATCCAGCCGCCTATGAAGGGCGACACCACCCCGCCCATGCTTATGACCGAGAGGTACCTGCCATAGGTCCGTCCTCTTCCCTCCCTCGGCAGCAGCTCCGCCTGGAGAGCCTTCAACGCGATGGCGTACGCGCTCATGACCGAGCTCATGGCGAAGTAGAGAACCAGGAAATGCTTGAACGTGCCCGCTGAGGGGTACAGCACGTAGACCATGGTTGAGCCTATTATCGCGAACACCATCATCCACTTCTTTCGCACCCTATCCGCGACGACCCCGCTAAGGGGCTCAAACACCAGCCAGCCCAGTATGCTAGCGGTGCCCAGAAGCCCCACCTGGCTTATGCTCAAGCCCTGCTTCCTGATGTAGAGGCTGAGTATGGGGGAGATTATGCCGCCACGGAAGTTCAGGGCCACCTGGGCCATCATGAGATAGAACAGGGATCTCTCCCTAGTGGTCTCCCCGAACATGAAGATATGAAAAAGGGTATAGGTGAAAAGACTTTCTAGAGGCTATTGCACCGTGGCGACGGGTGCCTCATGGTCGATGGTCGGAAGCTCGTCGTCCAGAACCTCTTTCAGTCCGCGGTACCTGTTGCGCAGGGTCACCTCGGTGGTGCCCGCCGCCTCGGCGATGACCCGCTGTACGCGCCTGTCGTCGTTCTCTTGGCACGCCATGTAAAGGGCTGCCGCCGCGAGGCCCCGGGGGTCCTTGCCGGTGAGCCCCTTCCTCTTGTCCGCCGCCCTGAGTATCTCCACGGCCAGCCTCTCCGTGGGCTGCCTCACGCCCAGCTTGGACGCTATGCTGGGCACGAACTTAAAGGGCTGGTCCACCGGCGGCTTGATGTTGAGCTCCCTTATGAGGAGCCTATACGTCATGGCCACCTCGCTGTGCTCCCGCGTGCTCGCCTCGGACACCCTCTTCAGAGGCCTGGGCACCTTGAGGAGCCTGCACGCGGCGTACAAGCTGGCCGCCACGAAGGCGTCGATGCTTCGGCCCCTGATGAGGTCTTCCTTGAGGGAGCGCCTGTAGATGAACGCAGCCTGCTCCTTCACGTTCTTGGGGAGGTGCAGCTCCGAGCTCATCCTGTCTAGTTCCGCCATGGCTATGCTCAGGTTACGGGTGTGGGTCTCGTTGATCTTGCTTCGGTTGTCCTGTCTCTGGAGTCTCTTCATGCGCCTCCGTGTCTCGCTGTCGAGCCTGTTTCCCTTGGCGTCCCTGTCGCCTTTGATTACCGTGCTGAGGCCCTTGTCGTATATGGTGTAGCTGTACCCTGAGCCCGTTCTTCTCCTGTCGTTTGCCTCCTGGATGTTGAACGCCCTGTACTCTGGGCCGGTGTCCATCACCGTCTCTGTGAGCACTATGCCGCACTCGCTGCAGACGGTCTCACCTGTATCCTTATCGCTGATTATCTTGGTGCTCCCGCATGCGGGGCAGCTGTTTTCGCCTTCCACGTTCATTCTTTTTTCCATTTTTTTCTTTATCACCAAAGAAGCATATGGGTATTTTACCCATATCGTGTGTTTATAAGTCGCGCGGCCACTTATAAAGGTTACTGAAACCCTTTCTCTCCCCGGTGCTCCCCAATAATACACCCGTCAACCAAAAAAATAGTAGCTGTTAACTACAGCCAAGCCTTAAAAACAGCGTAAATAACCTATCAGGTGAGCGGTTTTGGACAAGATAGAGGAGACTGCCAGAGCAATCAAGAAGCTTGAGATACAGGGAGCCACCAGCATAGCGGTGAAAGCGGTGGAGGCCCTCAGGGACGATCTCCTCGCCTCGGACAGCCAAGCCACCGCCCAGCGAGTCCTGGCGGAGGGCGTGAAGAAGCTCATCGATACTAGGGAGACCGAACCCATGATGAGGAACGGCCTAAGGTACCTCAAGATGAACCTATCGGGGAAATGGACGTCCTTCGAAAAGTTCAGCGCCCAGGTCGAGAATACTTCAGGCGAGGTCCTCGAGTTCTACGACAAGGCCAGGAAGAACATCGTGAAGATAGGCTCCAGGAGGGTGAGGGACGGCGACACGGTTTTCACTCACTGTCACAGCAGCGCCGTTACGGAGTCCCTCATCAGGGCCCACGAGTCCGGTAAGAGGTTCCGCGTGATTCAGACGGAGACGCGGCCCAAGTATCAGGGCAGGATCACCGCCCGTGAGCTGGTCAAGGCCGGCGTCGACACGACCATGATAGTGGACAGCGCCGCGAGGCACTTCATGAAGGAGATCGACTTCGTGTTGGTGGGCAGCGACGCCGTCACCAGCGAGGGCAACGTTATAAACAAGATAGGCACCAGCCAGGTGGCTCTCGCGGCCCAGGAGGCCCGGATACCCTTCTACGTGCTGTGCACCCTCCTCAAATTCGACCCCGTTACCATCCACGGAGAGTTCGAGGCCATCGAGGAGAGAGGCGTCCAAGAGATATGGAGCGAGCCGCCGGAGGGCCTAAAGCTGAGGAACCCCGCCTTCGACGTGACCCGTAGGGACTATATCCACGGGATAATAACGGAGGAGGGCATCATCAGCCCCCACAGCATCTTTGAGGCCGTGCACAGGCACTACCCCTGGATACTTGAGTAGCCTCAGACGACGGGCCACTTGGTGAGGGCCCTGGATAGCTCCGCGTGGTCCTTGGCGTAGTCCTCAGGTTTTATGCCCCGGATGGCCGCGTCGACGGCCTGCCTCATGGCCGTGGCTCCGCTCACGGTTCCGTCGGGGTGCCCGTGTATCCCTCCGCCTGCCTGGATGACGGTGTCGTTGCCGAATATCTCCACTATCCTTTGTACTGTACCCGGGTGGAGGCCGCCCGACGCCACGGGCAGCACCGGGCGTACGCCGTGCATGGGCTCCTTGCACGCCGCTATGTTGGCTCTTACCTCTTCCTCGGTCTCCGCCATCTTGCCCACCGCTGTCCCCACGTGGAGCTGGTCTACACCCAGGAGCCTGGCTACCCTCGCCAGGACCACCATGTTGACGCCGTGGACCCTGCTCCTGGTGAACGCGGCGTGGCCCGCCCTGTGGGCGTGTATCATGAGGTTATACCCCTCGTCCCTCATGGCCTGGAGGCTGCTCCACCCCGTTGTTAGTATGTCGATCATCATGTACCTGCCGCCGTGGTCCTCCACGTACTGGGCCCTGCGCTTCATCTCCTCCGCCTCGGCCGTGACGTTTACGAGGTAAACCTTTTTCTCGCCTGTCTCCGACTCGGCCCGGTCCCTTGCCTCCATGGTCTCTACGACGCGGTTCTCGAAGGGGTTGAACGTCTGGCTGCTCAGGTTCTCGTCGTCCTTGACCACGTCGCAGCCGCCGCTCCACGCCTCGTAGGCCACCTGGGCGTGGTCCGCCGTGACGAGCCCCAGCTTGGGCTTGATTATGGTGCCCACTAGGGGCCTGCCCCGTATGCCGGTTACCTCCCTGACGCCTTGGATGCCGTACCTTGGCCCATGGAAGCTTTTCGCTAGCTCCTTGGGGAAGTGTATGTCGTTGAGCCTCAGGTTCTCTATGTCCTCCAGCCCGAAGACGTTGCCGGCGACGCTGCTGAGTATGTTGGGCATGTTCCCCGGCTCGAACAGCTCCAGCGGATACGCTACCTTGATCTCGTTTCCCTCGATGCTGTACACCTTGGCGGCGAGCCTCTGCATGTAGGGCTTCTCGGTGGACAGCTCCGTCCAGGTCCCCACGCTGCTCTCGGCCGCCACGCCGCCCGCGATTACCTCCAGAGGCTGGCCCCGGGGCTCGACGTGGAACTCGCAGACGAGATCCGTCTCCTCGGGCTCGTAATCCTGATCGATGAAGTCTATGTAACGCATATCAGTGTCTCCATATGCGTTAGTGTTCCAGTATGTTTTTTACCTTTACTGAACAAATATTCCCTTGTTCTGAGGAGTGACCGTATGCAGCTGAAGGCAGCCCCCCTTGAGATCGAGGCAGGAGGACCCCTGGTAGTGGTTATGAACCAGCAGGACGCCGCTGAGCTAGGTGTCATAAGCAGCGACCGCATCTTCCTGAAGCATGAAAATAGCCACGTCATATGCATCCTGAACATAAGCACCGAGGACGCCCCGGGTGATCTGGGCCTCTACAGGGAGGTGACTCAAAGGCTCGGCGTCTCCAAGGGCGACTCTGTGAGCGTAGAGCCCGCACGGCGTCCGGAGAGCCTGGACCACATCAGGGAGAAGGTCAACGGGCAGCGTCTTACGCCTTGGAAGATAGAGAGGATCGTCGGTGACACGGTTGAGCGGCACCTTAGCGACATAGAGCTCGCCGCCTTCGTCACCGCGCTGCACATACACGGCGTGAGCATGGAGGAAGTGGAGGCGCTGAGCCGCAGCATGATATGGAGCGGCAAGACCATCGACTTCGGGCGCAGCCCCATACTGGACAAGCACAGCATCGGCGGCGTCCCAGGCGACAAGACCACACTCATAGTCACCCCCGTTATCGCGGCCGCGGGGTACACCATACCTAAGAGCAGCAGCAGGGCGATAACCAGCCCCGCCGGGACGGCGGACCGCATGGAGGCCCTTGCCCCGGTGGACCTGCACTTCGACAGCATCAGGGAGATAGTGGAGAAGGTGGGCGCCTGCATCGTCTGGGGAGGCAGCATCGACCTGGCGCCCGCCGACGACCTGTTCATAAGGATAGAGTATCCCCTCAGCATCGACCCGCTGCTGCTGCCCAGCATAATGAGCAAGAAGAAGGCCATGGGCAGCACCCACGTGGTTATAGACATCCCGGTGGGCGTGGACGCCAAGATCAAGGCCATGGGGGAGGCCGAGCAGCTGGCCAGCGACTTCATAGAGCTGGGCAGCCGCTTCGGCATGCACATCGAGTGCGCCGTCACCGAGGGCAGCCAGCCCATAGGCTACAACATAGGCCCCGTGCTGGAGGCCCGGGAGGCCATGGAGACCCTCATGGGCGAGGGCCCCCACGAGCTGGTGAACAAGGCCATCAACCTCGCCGGCATACTCCTGGAGATGGTGGGCCACGAGAACGGAAAACAGATGGCCCACGACATTCTAGCCAAAGGCAAGGCGCTGGAGAAGATGAGGGAGATCATCGAGGCCCAGGGAGGGAACCCGGAGGTGACCCTGGACGATCTGGCGCCCGGCAAGTACACCCACGACGTGCCCGCTCAGAGGGACGGCAGGGTGCTCTGGTTCAACAACAGGGACCTGGTCCGGATCGCGAGGGCCGCCGGCACGCCCAGCAGCAAGGGCGCCGGCTTGAAGCTGTTCGCCAAGACCGGGGACCGGGTCGAGGAGGGTAAGCCCATGTTCAGGATCTACAGCGAATCGGCCACCAAGCTGGAGAACGCGGTAAGGGTGCTTGAGACGCAGCACCCCATGGAGGTCGGCACCAAGGTGGGTGAGATGATGCTGAAGAAGCGTATAGGTAAGCCCACGGCGCCGAGTAGGGAGTTCATACTGGAGCGGTGACCCTCCTCCACCTCCATAAATACTGGTTTAAACACATTTATTATCGAACAATCACCCTATAGAGACCTAAAATGCCTCGAAGAGCCGTCTGGAGACACGTATTGATAGATCACTTAGGGCCGGGGGAACCGGAGGGAAGCCAGCGTTGCAGCTGAGATCGATGGTCGAGTACTTCGGCCGGGCGCTGGTGGAGAAGGGAGCCACCGATCCCGGCCTCGTCGTACTGGACGCCGACGTCTCGGAGTCCACGAAGACGGGGTTCTTCAAGGAGGCTTACCCGGACAGGTTCATACAGGTGGGGATAAGCGAGCAGGACCTGGTGGGCGTGGCGTCGGGGCTCGCCGTGTCGGGGAAGACCCCGGTGGCTGCTGCTTTCGCCACGTTCATCGTGGGCAGGGCGTGGGAGCAGGTGTTGAACACCGTCGCGAGGCAGAGCCTGAACGTCAAGCTGGTGGGCACCCACAGCGGGCTGTCGCCCAGCGCCGACGGCGAGTCCCACCAGTCCATAGCCGACATCGCCACCATGCGGGTGATACCCAACCTCTCCGTGCTGGTGCCGGCCGACGCGGCCTCGGCGGGGCGCCTCACAGGCAAGATGATAGACCACGTGGGCCCCGTCTACATGAGGCTGTCCCGGGGGGCCACACCCACCGTCTACCCCGACGACGTCGAGCTACGGATCGGGAGAGCGGAGACGCTCTCGGAGGGCAGCGACGTGGCCGTCATGGCCGCCGGTAACATGGTGCACGTCGCGATAGAGGCGGCGGAGTCCCTGCGACGGGACGGGGTGGAGGCCAAGGTACTCGACATGCACACCGTGAAGCCGCTGGACGGTTCAGCGGTAATCCGATCCGCAAGGGAGACGGGGGCCGTGGTGACTGTCGAGGAGCACAGCGTGATAGGCGGGCTGGGGGGAGCGGTCTCGGAGGTCCTCTCAGAGAACCATCCCACGCCCATGAGAAGGGTCGGGGTCATGGACAGGTTCGGCCTGTCCAGCAGGAGCTACCAGAGGCTGCTGGAGAAGTATGGATTAACGCCGGAGGCGGTGGCCGAGGCGGCGAGACAAGTATTGGAGGCAGAGAAAAGGTGACGACGTTGAAGATATCAGACAGGATCAAGCTAGCGACCAAGCAGAGCCCAGACCACAGGACAGTCGTGGAGGTGGGCCCCCACAAGGTAGGGGGAGAAGGCGTCATAGTGATAGCGGGGCCCTGCAGCGTGGAGAGCCGGGGCCAGCTCATGGAGACGGCTAGAGCGGTGAAGCTGGCCGGCTGCCACATGCTCAGAGGAGGGGCGTTCAAGCCCCGGACACTGCCCTACAGCTTTCAGGGGCTAGGCGAGGAGGGGCTGGAGATACTGGCCGAGGCGCGGAAAGAGACGGGGCTACCCATAGTGACTGAGGTCCTAGCGCCGGGCGACGTGGAGCTTGTGGAGGGCTACGCGGACGTGCTCCAGATAGGCGCCAGGAACATGCAGAACTACCCGCTGTTGCGAGGGGTGGGGGCTTCCGAGAAGCCTGTGCTGCTCAAGAGGGGGATGGCAGCCACCATCGAGGAGTGGCTGGGCTGCGCGGAGTACATACTCAACGAGGGAAACACTGGCGTCATTCTATGCGAGAGGGGCATCAGATGCTTCAGCAGGGTAACCCGGAACACCCTGGACGTCTCCGCCGTCCCCGTAATACACCAGTCGAGTCACCTGCCCGTCGTCATCGACCCCAGCCACGGCACGGGTATGAGAAGCCTCGTGGCCCCCATGGCGTTGGCCGGCGTCGCCGCCGGCGCTGACGGCGTCATGGTGGAGGTGCACCCGCGCCCAGAGGAGGCTTTTAGCGACGGGGCCCAGAGCCTCAGGCCCCCGGAGCTGATGGAGCTCATGAAGCAGATCAGAAGCGTGGCCAACGCGGTGGGGAGAGGCGTCCAACATGGGCCTCGCTGAGTGCGCCGCCGCTGAGGTGAGGCTCGGTGACCGGGGCTACAAGATATACGTAGGGGCGGGGCTCTCGGGCAGGCTCGGGGAGGTCGTCGCCGCGTCGAAGCCGGACGCGACCGGCTGCGTCGTGGTCTCCTCCCAGCCCATCGAGAGGCTCTACGGCGAGGCTGTGGCCGCGAGTCTGGAGGGGCTCACCCCCCGGACCATCCTGGTGCCTGACGGCGAGGAGGCGAAGCACTGGGATAACGCGGGCACCCTCCTGGGCGAGTTCCTGGACGCGGGGCTGGACAGGAACGGGGTGGTCGTGGCGCTGGGCGGCGGAGCCGTGGGCGACCTCGCGGGGTTCGCGGCCTCCATATACATGAGGGGCGTCGCCGTGGTCCAGGTTCCGACCACGCTTCTGGGCATGGTGGACAGCAGCATAGGCGGCAAGACCGCCGTGAACCACGTCAAGGGGAAGAACATGATAGGATGCTTCCATCAGCCCATAGCGGTTGTCGCGGACCCCCTCCTGCTGCGCAGCCTGCCGGTCAGGGAGGTCAGGTCTGGGCTGGCGGAGGTGGTGAAGCATGGCGTGATAGCCGACGAGGCATTGTTCCGGTACGTGGAGGAGAACACGGGACGTCTCCTGGGGCTCGACCCTGAGTGCATGAGCCACGTCGTCGGCCGAAACGCTTCGATAAAGGCGGGGTACGTGGAGAAGGACGAGCGGGACGCCAAAGGCGTCAGGGCCGCGCTCAACTACGGTCACACGCTGGGCCACGCCGCCGAGAGGCTGGCTAGCCCGGCGCTCAGGCACGGCGAGGCCGTGTCCATAGGCATGGTGTATGCCGCAGACCTGTCCGTCAGCATGGGTTTGATGGACCCGGGGGATGCACAGGCTCAGAGACGCGTCCTTGAGGGCATCGGCCTCCCTACCAAGCTACCGTCTCTTGGGGCGGATGAGCTGATCGGGTACATGAGGCGGGACAAGAAGACGGAGGGAGGCGTGATCAGGATGGTGCTGCCCACGGGGATAGGAACCCCGCCCACACTGAGGACCGTGGAGGAGCCCAAGCTGGTTGAGGCTTTGGGGGCCGTCATGTGAAGCCGCTAATATGCGTCGCTGTTACCGGCCTTGACACAGAGCGGATTATGGCCAGAGTCCGGGGACTCCAGCACCCAGACCTGATAGAGATCAGGCTCGACCACCGCATGAAGCCCATAGACCTACGCCGGGTCAGGGACGCGACGGCCACGCCGCTGATAGCCACCAACCGCCCGGAGTACCAGGGTGGACGCTCGAAGGAGCCCGAGGAGAGTAGGCTCGCGACGCTTTACGGGGCCTGTGAGGCGGGGTTCGAGTACGCAGACGTGGAGTTGGCGGCCCCTGGCTCAGGAGACGCCGTCAAGCGTGTGCACGACGCAGGCTCCAGGTGCATCGTGTCTCACCACGACTTCGAGGCCACGCCGACTCCAGGGGAACTAGGCCGCATGCACGCCGAGGCCAAGTCCATGGGCGCAGACGTGGTCAAGCTGGTGGGCACAGCCAGATGCTACGGCGACAACATGGCTTATCTTGCTTATCTCTCGGGGAACCCCGGGAACGTCAGCTTCGGCATGGGGCGTCACGGCATCCCCTCCAGGGTCGTGTCTCCCCTCGTGGGCGGCGCCTTCACCTACGCCTCGACGGGTGAGGGGGAGGAGAGCGCTCCGGGGCAGCTGATGCTGTCACGGATGCGTGAAATCTACGAGGCCATGGGGGTGGAGACGTGAGGCTTTGCTACATCGTCGGCTACCCCGTGGAGCACTCCATGAGCCCCGCGATGCACAACGCCGCCTTCAACGCCCTCGGCCTCGACGCGGAGTACCGGCTGGCGCCCGTGGAGCCGGGGCGGCTGGGCGCCTTCATCGAGACGCTCAGGGAACCCGAGGTGATGGGCGCCAGCGTGACCATCCCCCACAAGGAGGAGGTCATGAGGCACCTCGACCATGTGGACGGGACGGCCCGGGCGATTGGGGCGGTGAACACCGTCGTCCATAGGGACGACGCGCTGAGGGGCTACAACACGGACGCGACTGGGGGAGTCAAAGCCCTCACCGAGGCGTACGGCAGCCTCGAAGACAGCGACGTGACCATCCTCGGGGCGGGGGGCGCTTCAAGGGCCCTAACCTATCAGGTGTCCCGTGTGGAGTGCAGGGTGACCGTGCTGAACAGGAGCGTAGATAGGGCGAGGAGGCTGGTTGAGGACGTGAGGCCAACGGCCCCCGCCGAGCTGAGCTACGGTGCCCTGGACCGGCTGCCCGCCTTAATCGGGGACACAGATGTACTGATCAACACCACGCCGGTGGGTATGAGCCCCAACACGTCGGACTCACCCGTCCCGGCGGGGCTCCTCCACGGCGGCCTCTTCGTCTACGACGTGATATACAACCCCATGAAGACCCGGCTGCTGAGGGACGCCGAGGCTAAGGGCGCACGGGTGCTCAGCGGCGTTAACATGCTGGTCTACCAGGGGGCCGAGGCGTTCAAGATGTGGACGGGCGTCGAGCCGCCCATCGACCTCATGCAGCGGGCCGTCGAGGAGCGGCTGGGAGGCGGGCCGCGTTGAACGTCGCCCTCTACGGCTTCATGGGCGTCGGCAAGTCCACCATAGGCAAGGCCCTGTCGGAGAGGCTGGGCTACGGCTTCTTGGATATGGACGAGGTCATCGAGGGACGCGCCGGGATGAAGATCAAGGAGATATTCGCAGCGGAAGGCGAGGAAGGGTTCAGGGCGCTGGAGAAAGCCGTGGTCAAGGAGCTGGCGGACAAGGACCGCCACGTCATAGCGTGCGGCGGCGGCGCCATCCTGGACCCGGAGAACGCCGAGGCCCTGAGAACAAGCTCCGTCCTCGTGCTCCTCACGGCGTCCATCGACGAGATCATGGAGAGGACGCGGGGCAGCGACGAGCGGCCCCTCCTCAACGTCGAAGACGCACATGCCGAGGCCGAGGCCCTGCTTAGGAAGAGGATGCCCCGGTACTTGGAGGCAGCGGACCTGATAATAGACACCACGGACGCGTCGCCTGCGCAGCTGGCGGACGAGATAACCGTGGCGCTGGAGGGATGCCTTGAAGGTAGTGATTAGCCCGTCCCAGCCGAGGGGCAGGGTGGAGGCGCCCCCGTCCAAGAGCGTGACCCACAGGATGGTGACCCTGGGCGCGCTCGCTGAGGGAACCACGACGATAAGAAACCCGCTGGCAAGCGACGACACCCTTGCGACGCTCAACGCGGTGAACATGCTTGGCGCCCACACCGAACGCGGCCAGGACGAGTGGGTCGTCGAGGGGGGCAGCCTCAAGGCACCGGCCAAGGCAGTGCACTGCGGCGAGTCAGGGACCACCATCAGGTTCATGACGGCCGTTTCCGGCCTCGTGGACGGCCCCGTGAAGCTCACCGCGGGGCCCTCATTATCAAAAAGGCCCATGGGGCCCCTGCTGGACGCCCTTAACGGCCGGGGCGTCGAGGCCCACGGCGAGGCCGGCCACCCGCCCATCACAGTACACGGGAGAGGAGGCATCGGCGGCGGAGAGGCGACGCTCCCCGGAGACGTGAGCTCCCAGTTCGTCTCGGCGCTGCTGCTGGTCGCACCGCTGACGAGGCGTCCCCTCACGGTACGGGTCACCACGCCGCTCCAGTCCTGGCCCTACGTCCAGATGACCATGGACGCCATGGGGGTCTTCGGCGTGAAGGCGGTGGCGTCCCCGGGGAGGGACAAGTTCATCGCGCCCACCGGCAAGTACCGGGCCTCAGACGTGGACGTCGAGGGGGACTGGTCGTCGGCGTCCATACTGCTGGCCGCCGGCGCCCTCGGCGGCGAGGTGACCGTGGGAAACCTGGACGAGGGTAGCAGCCAAGCCGACACCGCGATACTGGAAATACTGTCCAGCATGGGCGCCGAGTACTCCATCAATGGTAACGAGGTAACATGCGTAAAGAGCCGGCTGGAGGCGGTGAACCACGACTTCTCGGACCACCCCGACCTGTTCCCCATAACAGCTGCCCTCTGCAGCACTGCGGAGGGAACAAGCACCCTCACCGGCCTCGAAAGGCTGAGGCTCAAGGAGTCGGACAGGGTGGCCTCCATTACGGAGGGCCTTAAGAGGATGGGCGTCAAGGTTGCAATGGGCGACGCCTCGGTCAGCATCACCGGGGGAACGGTGAATGGCGCCGAGGTGAACCCATACAACGACCACCGAATAGCCATGAGCCTGGGGGCCTTGGCATTGGCGGCTGAGGGGGACACGACGATCAGGGACGCCGGGTGCGTAGCCAAGTCCTACCCCGGATTCTGGGGCCACCTGGAACACCTAGGCGTAAAAATGAGGAGGAAACACGATGAGTAACACTATCGGCAGACTCTACAGGGTCACATGCTTCGGTGAGAGCCACGGCAGATGCGTGGGCGCAGTCATAGACGGGTGCCCGGCCGGCCACAGGCTGGACACCGGACACCTACAGGCCGAGCTGGACCGCAGGAAGCCCGGGCAGAGCAGGGTATCCACCCCGCGCAGCGAGGAGGACACTGTCGAGGTCCTCTCGGGAGTCTTCAACGGCGTCACCACCGGGGCCCCCATCTGCATGCTCGTCTGGAACCGGGACACGGACTCCACACGGTACGAGGAGCGTAGGTGGACGCCGCGGCCCGGCCACGCCGACTACACCGCGGAGAAGAGGTACGGCGGCCACCAGGACTACAGGGGAGGCGGCCGGTTCTCGGGCAGATTAACCGCGGGCTACGTGATGGCGGGCGCCCTCGCCAAGCAGGTACTCGCAGCAGCCCAAGGCATCGAGGTACTGGGCTACACCAGCCAGATAGGCTCACACGAGGCCCCCGCCGTGACGATCAAACAGGTGAAGAGCAACACGGAGAAGAACCCGGTCCGGTGCCCGGACCCAGACACCGCCAGAGACATGGAAGAGGAGATACAGATGGCGCGGGACGAGGGAGACAGCTTGGGCGGAGCCGTGAAGTGCATGGTGCTCAACGTCCCCCCCGGCGTGGGTCAGCCCGTCTTCGACACCCTCGAGGGAGACCTTGCCAAGGCCCTGTTCAGCGTCCCGGCGGTGAAGGCCGTGGAGTTCGGCGCCGGCAAGGCACTCGCATCCATGCGGGGCTCTGAGAGCAACGACCCCTACACGGTCGTCGGGGGCAGGGTCGAGACGGCATCCAACAACATGGGCGGCGTGCTGGGCGGAGTCTCCACAGGCGCCCCCATCGAGTTCACGGCCACGTTCAAGCCCACCCCAAGCATATCCAAGCCTCAGCGGACGGTGGACCTCAAATCGTTGGAGGAGACCACCATAACCGTTGAGGGGAGGCATGACCCCTGCATAGTGCCCAGGGCGGTGCCCGTCGTGGAGAGCGTGGCAGCCATGGTCGTCCTCGACCACATGATGCAGAGGGGCCACGTTGGACAGGTGCTGAGTGAGACACGATGAGCTACGATGACGAGATAGCCCCGCTGAGAATAGAGATCGACAGGCTCAACGACGAGATACTGGATAAAATACGTGAACGCGTCGAGGTCGCGCTCAGGATAGCCGAGGTGAAGAAGAGGCACGGCGTGCCCATAGTGGACCGCGGCCGAGAGGAGAAAGTCCTAGACCACGTGGGCGGCCGGGCGGCTGAACGGGGACTGGACCCGGCGGCCGTGCGGCGGGTGTTCAGGGAGATCATCGACCTCTGCGTCGAGGCCGAGGAAAAGACACAGTAAAAGCCCAGCCACGTCTCGTGGATTTTTCAGGTGACTGAACCAATAAACTATGTATTGAAAATAGGGGAGAGGAGGCCCCTTACTCGTTGGGCTCTATTATTACCTTGAGCCCCTCTTGGTTGGACACAATATCGAAGCCCTTCTTGGTCTCCTCAAGCGGCAGCCTGTGGCTGATGAGGGACTTCACGTCCACGATGCCCTTATCGATGAGCTTGAGGGCCGTCGTGAAGTCGTGGGGGGTGAAGTCGTGGCTCCCCGTTATCTTCAGGTGCCTATAGTGCGGCACGTTCGGGTCGACGGGTATCTCGGCCTTGGGGTACGTCCCGGCGAATATGTTCAAGGTGCCGTCCAGGTCGAGCACGTCCAGACCGTTCTTTATGGGCACCGGGTGGCCCACGGCCACTATCGAGGCGTTGACCCCACGCCCGTCCGTCAAGCCGAGTATGGTCTCCACAGTGTCCTGCTCCCCCGCGTTGATGACGTCGTGGGCGCCCAGCTTCTTGGCCACCTGCAGTCGGTCCTCCTTGAGGTCCACGGCTATTATCCTGGCGCCCCGCACCTTGGCGAGCTGCATCAGCTGGAGCCCTATGGGGCCGCATCCGATGATGGCCACGTCGTCCCCGACCTCTATGTTGCTCTGATGGATGCCGTTGATGCAGCAGGCCAGCGGCTCCGAGAACGCTGCCTCCTCGTAGGACAGGTTGTCAGGCATCTTCCTGTACACCGGGTCCGTGGCCTTGCTGTACTCGCAGAAGCCGCCGCTGAACCCCCGCCACTCCGGGGTCTCGGCCTTGAGGCAGAAGTTGTAGAGCCCCTTCCTGCAGTAGTAGCAGACGCCGCATGTGTTCCTCCAGTCCCTCACTATCTTGTCGCCGACCTCGACGCCCTCCACGTCGTCTCCTACCTCGACGACTTCCCCCACCGACTCGTGTCCCGGTATCCTCTTCTTCGGTAACGTCCCTTTCCTGTTGTAGCCGCGGACGTCGCTGGGGCATATGCCGCACGCCATTACCTTGAAGGCGATCTCGTCCTCGTTCGCAACCGGTTTCTCGACTTCTTCGATCCTCAGATCCTTGTAACCGTAAAGCATGGCTGCTTTCATCTATATCATCACGCTACAAGGGGTGGAGGTTACTCTTTTAAGTTACCTCCCTTTTCTACTGGCAAATAATGTTTAGAAAAAAATAAACACATGGTGTGTACATATGAACACGTCATATTCCATTAACGTTTTCTTCTACATGATAATTAACAGCTTTTCTATAGTCATTAACCATCTTTTCACTGACTTTTATGGCATTAAAAATCTCATAAAAACTTGACTGATAAAGGAGATATGAAAAGGGGTTATTATTCCTCGATCATCTCGACGTTGGCCCTGGGCACGACGACTCTACGCCCATCCTCAAGCTCGGCCTCGAGAACCCGGACCTTTGACTCGGTCTCAACGGTCTGAAGCTCGATGGGGAGACCGACGATACGCCCGATGGCCCCGAAGTAGGGTGGCCCGATGACTCTCACCGGCAGGCCC
>Ga0315532_1001022_pt1 | contig 21898 bp, 24 predicted proteins | sample SalMarWE160370MG_FD_203082 | JGI IMG/M metagenome (GOLD analysis project Ga0315532, IMG submission 203082) | Salt marsh sediment microbial communities from the Plum Island Ecosystem LTER, Massachusetts, United States - Salt Marsh Sediment WE1603-70 ...
CATTATCGAGTATTTGCGTGATGTGTGTCGTTGTCATTTGGATGGTATTGCTGCTCCATCGTTAATAAAACCGCAGACAATTTAGCCAAAACTGCCTGAACGCTTACAACTTCTTTTGCGCTTTAGCAATCCATTCAGTTACTTTCTCATTATATACCACAGCTTCTTCGGGCATATTTACTAACGAGACTTGTAGAATTCTCATTGCCTTATCATACTCAGGTTTTTTGAGCTCAAATTTCATAGCATATTCTGTTGAAGCTGTTCTGATATCATCCTCCAATGCTTTCAGAATTTGAGTTTTTCTAATTTGCTTTATCTCGGCTAATGTTGTTTTGATTTGCTGCGATAAGTTAGATATATCTTCTTTAATCTCTGCTATTTCTTCTTTACTTATTTCTTTGACAGAAGAATCAACATTTGACTTCTGTTCCTTTTCTTCTGCTGCTTTACCGAAATTCATTTTGCAAATTTCAATTATCCACTTAACATTGTCACAGCACTGTTTGTCATATTTCACAACAAAGATGATACAACCAAATATAAATGCTACAATAATTCCTAAAGTCATATCAGATATTCCCAAAGGTAGGGCTGTCACTGATAGAGTTTCAGTTAGTTGAACAGTCATTAATATGACTATCATTTAATCACCTGCATTGTCTTTATTCTGTTCGTTAATACTTTATTTCGTAGGTAGTCTTTTGCCTGCACGCATAGGCAACAATCACCCTAATTTGATATAACGAATATCTAATAGATCAATTACCAGAATTAATGAGCAGTATTTTAATTTTATTCTTGCTACTCAATTTTTATGAATTCTACTTATCTGAATCGTACTTAAAGTTCAACTTTCCGAATGGCTTCTTTAATTTGCGGCACAAAGGACGGTGGTACGCTTAAGCTTCTTATGCCTAATTTTAATAATGTCGATAAGGCTATTCGGTTACTTGCAAGCTCGCCGCATATATGAATTGGACAACCAGTAGCATCATTGGCAATTATTCCAATGAGTCTTATCACGGCGGGATGATCTTCGATATAATAGTCACTAACCAAATTATTCTCTCGACCAGCAGCCATTGTAAATTGTGTAAGGTCATTTGTTCCAATGCCCAGAAAATCCGTATATTTAACAATTTCTTTTATACACATAGCTGCTGCCGGCGTTTCTACCATCGCCCCAAGAAGAGGCAATTCCGTAGAACCAATATCATCAGCGGCTGTCTCCAATAAATATCGTATTTGCTTAATATCTTCCGATGTTGTGACCATTGGTATAAGAATGCGAATATCGTGATCTTTGAAAAGTTTCAGCATTACTTTTAATTGTGCCTTAGTAAGGTCAGGGTATTCTAGTAGTAACCTAACTCCTCTCCTGCCCAGAAAAGGATTATTTTCCGCAGGCAAATTAAGAAAAGGTATATCTTTGTCAGCGCCTGCATCTAATAGTCTGATAGCGATCACTTTGTCTTTCATGGGGGAAAGTGTTCTTTTGATATTTTCCAGAAGGTCTTGTTCGGATGGCGGTTTCGCTCGCGCAAGATAAAGCTGTTCAAGCCTATATAATCCTATCCCGTCAGCTCCATTCTGTAAGGCAGATTCTGCATCTTCTAAGCAGCCGATATTTGCCATTACCTGAATTTTCGTACCATTTTTTGTCTTAGCTGCTTCATAACACCGCAGTAAAGCCTTCTTTTTGATGTTTTTCTGCCTGTTGAGTTGGTCTTCAAACTTACGCTCTGTTTGTGCGTCAGGATTTACGATCACCGTGCCTGCGTTGCCATCAATCAGTAAAGTATTTCCTGTGTTTATCTTTTCACAAACGTCTGAGATTTGTGTTACCGCTGGAATTGCCATTTCTCTGGTAAGCAAGGCTGCATGTGAACCAGCGCTTCCGACTTCAACCACAGCTGCTGCAGTAGAGTTACGAGACAAAAATACAGTGTTAGATGGAATTAAATGACGGGCCACAAGAACACTGCCATGAGGTAGATTTTCCAGAGTATGGGCTTTTATACCGGAAAGTGAACGAAGCAATCTCCGGGCAAGATCATTAAAATCCTCCCCTCGCTGTCGAAAAACTTCTTTGTCCATTTCGGCAAATCTGCGCTCTAATCGCCTTAATACTCGCTTTACCACTTCCTCAGCATTAACTAATTCTGATTCTAACTCTTTTTTAAACTCGTTAAGTAAGGCTTTGTCTTCAAGAAGTGCCTTTTGAGCCTGAAAAATATCTGCTAAGTTCTCGTCTAAATCTTTCTCAATTAGTTCGGCTGATTCTTCCAGGCCCCCAAGAACATCTTTAATTGCGTTTTCAATTCTCTGGTATTCATCTTCTATCTCGTCTTTTGTAATCTCATAAAGTTCGTGGTCATGCTGTAAGATGTCCCTATATACAAATGCCTTACCAATTGCTAAGCCGCCGGATATACCACGACCTGAAAGCGTAATGTTTCTTTTATTTATCTCTGTTTCCATTACGATGTCTCACTCTTTCTTTTGAAAATTATAGTTTCTCAGGCCTCATTTCCATCCTGTGTTCTTGTATCCAAGTCCTTATTTGGTATTAGTCTTTTGGCTGCTTCATTTAAGAATGGATGCTCCAAATAAGTGCCGGCAAACTGAGGTCTCGCATTGAGCAACGCACTATAAAACTTCGTTCGTGCTGCAACAAACTTCTGCATTTTCGAGCCTTTCTCTTCACTCTCACTCTGCAACTTACATGCAGCAATCATAGCTTCGATGATTTCTCCCAGCCTCTTCTCCCCCCTTACTGCAACAAGTACACACTTGCGAGTGATTTTGGACACTTGTCCCTCGAGGTTTACAGGAACCTCGATCATATCTAGTTCGATACCCACCGTGCTCTCCAACACACTGATTTGCCTGTTTAAATCAAACAACGAGTCAACGCACTTGTTAAAAACCGCTGTCGCCTTTTCTTCAGATAAGTTTGGAAGCCGTTCTTCGAGCATACTTTCGACCTGTTTTTCCGCGCTCTCGAGACGGACCCCGAATACCACCAGCCTGAGACCCAGCGGTATGCAGTCAATTGAAGCCCATCCAGAGCCACCACAGAAATCACATGGTACTGAGGCCAGCCCCAGGCATGATTCACAAACCATTTCATAGTCAAATTGTCCGGTACCATCACAGTTCTCACATTGCCGCAATCCATTCTTACAATTGAAACATTCCAGGCGAGCAAAAGCCATGATAAGCTTCGTCGTAGCTTTTTTACCTATATTATCGGTGAGCCATTTCAAAGTGTCTCCACCTTTTGGAAACAGATTACGAGCCTGATCCTCGAGGAACAGTTGAACTATCTCATCACTGTGACCTCGTTGCAGCGCTTTCAGAAAAGACTCTAAAGCTTGCCCTGTATCTAAACTCGACAGTTCATTCGAAACGTTCTTTCCCTTTGCACTATTCTTCTTTTCCTCAACCATATACATAACCTTTCCTGTCAAAATCCCCCCGGGTGCATGGACGGTGTGCTACGCCTCTATCATCTGGGATAACTGTCTGTGTTCTTTCTCAACTGCTGTGTTGGTTTAAAATCCTGACAATTTTCATCATATCGCCTTAGAACGTCGCCTGTCAAACGCTCTCCTACGTTTCCAGTACGACGCCCAGCTATATGGCAGTTGCCCCAACTTGGCATCGAGACGAACGAACGCCAGTATTTGCAATTCTCACATAGCTTCTCCATAGCTCATCCTTACGAAAATTATCTTCTCTGTCCCTTCTTCGCTTTTCTTTGTTTCTTAAATTTCTTCGACAATTTGGGCACGATAACCTTGTACTTACAATTCGGACAAATTTCCCTATTACCTGCCAGCTTTATACCTGCTCGCAATGTCACCACACAACGAGGACATTTGAATTCAATCAGCATAATAAAATTCTTTTGACAGCAAACAATATCGAGGCAAAGACTTTTTTATCTTTCTGGCGGTCTATCTTCAATGTCACATTAGCCACTCTTATTTCTTAGCCGGGTCTCTGAGCGTCTAAAACAGTATGAGGAGCGCAGTCACGGTAAAACAAGGCAATTGGTCCGCCAATTTCGTAACATCCACCGTACCTTCCGAAATCGCAAGAGACGAAGAATCACAGCCCTTGGAATGACCAGCAAGGTACCACGCTGGTTCGCAAAGACAGTGTCATCATCTAATCTACGACTATAAGGAATACCGGCTAATTTCTGTTCTCTAGTTTCAGACGGTTGTATTATTCCGATGGATTTCTTCGGGAACCATCGATGTACAGGCACATGAAAACTTTCGGCCAAACGGCTTAATGCTTGCTCGGCCTGAGGCTCAGTATAGGTATCAATCTGAGCTACCACGATTCTCCAGCAAGTCGAGGAATCCACACAAAACAGTATGGGAATCTTTTTAGACTTTATAAGGAGACAGTCCAAGACTGGACGCCGAATTTTAAACTTCATCGCAAGCTTCAGAAGATGAGGTATAGCGATAACCTCACACATAGATACCAAAGTTGGAACTAGCTGGTTTAAAGGACCATCGATATAGCACACCTCAGGTTTTACATTTCTGGGTAGTCTCTTATCCAGGATACAGATTATTTTGTTGCAGGCTTCCTGTATTTCGGCCCGCCCGGCTTTTTTATATTGCTCCATCACAAAGCCCGGAATCGGAATTCCTATCATTGGAGCACTGGGTGGCAAATCGAAGACCGATGGTATACAACATCCAACTATTCTTACCTCAAAACCCGGAAGAGCTGTAAGTGTAATTGCCACTTCAGCAGCTTCACTCGGATCGTCTACAAGTGTAACCGCCATAGCTACTCGGATTTTTTGGGTATTTTTGTCCAAAGACATTTAGTTCTCCTTGACATCACTTTATTTTGACAGGCATATCTATTTATTTCTTACTCCTATGAGCATCGGTATACTTTGCGAGATCCGAAATGGTCACAATTCCAAGTCTTTCAGTATGTTGTTGTCGCATCGTGAGCGTGTATGTGTTATTGAAACCGAACGGCTTAAGCCACAAAAGACCGTACTCTTCTAAGAACGCCTGCCTCACACTATCATACGCCTTGTCCGGGTCAGTGATTACTTTTCGCTTCAAAATGTTCACCAAGCCCGTTCCCGTGTATTCCGGATAAAGGTCAAGGTCCCCCGCCTTAAGGGCGTTGAAGCAAATCATTGTCCCGCCAAGGTTGAGTTTACGAATGACGTTGATATTGGAATTATGCTCGATAATAATCGCCATAATCTGCCCGAGGATTTCCTGCTCGGTAAACTGTTTACCCCCCACCGTGATACTGTCTGCGATCCTGTTAACCTCTTTGGCATCTTGCTCAATAAGCCCACAGGAGGTAAGAAACTCCCGAGCAACATTTTCAGCTTTGCGACCTTTCTCATCCACTTCGTAGTTAAGCTCCAGCATAGTCTCGTTGGAAATTCGTCCCGCAAGCCGGTTAAGAATTTGCTCAATTTCGGGGTATTTTTCTAAGGTTTGACTCCTCATAAGTGGAGCAGCATAATATGGAGGAAAGAATCCTTTGTCGTCTTTTAACGTGACAAGTCCATAGGCGTGTATCCGTCCGTCAGTAGCAAAGCCGTCAATAACGTCAACAGCACCATCAGCTATGGCTCTGTACATCAAGCCCGGATCCATTTGCACAGGCTGGGATGCGAACTTTAAACCATAGCATTTACACAGGCCTTCGTAGCCATCCGGCCGGGTAAGAAACTCAGCATCAAACGCCGCTTTTAGTCCATAAGAGTAATCGATATAACGGGTCATCAAAAGAACAACAGCGATAATGACTACAATGGCAACAAGAATCTTAATGCGAACATTGGTTTTCATTTCGTATCTCCCAAACAATTTAAGTTTGCAGCCAAAGTTTTTTTATGCCTGAGACTACCATCACATCCACCAAATAAAGGCAGAGTGCAAATGGATTTAATATGGCCAAGAAAGGCAAAAGGGAATTAAACATCATACTCATATCTGTTTCCACAGAATGTATGGCCTTAAACAAAAACAAAAATATTTGGGCAACAATTCTCAGGTTGTTGAGGCTTACTATGGGAAAGGTTGTCATTTTTCTTAAGCATAGAAGATACTTATACTTTGTTATCCGGTCCGGCTCTGAGACCTTCCGGAGTAAGCCATTTTTCCACAAGACCTAAAAGCCAATCAAAAACGAGTGCCAATGCTGCTGCAGGTAAAGTTCCAGCTAATAGGTAATCAGGCCGAATGCTTCGAAGCCCTTTAATAATCAGGTCTCCGAGGCCGCCGGCCCCTATCAGCCCACACAGAGTAGCGACACCAATCGTCCAAACAGTTGAGATACGGATTCCAGCCATTATTACAGGCAAAGATAACGGCAGTTCCACGGAAAACAGTATCTGATGCGATTTCATTCCCATCCCCACAGCAACCTCAATGATTGAGTCATCCACCTGGCGGATACCTGTATAGGTGTTTCTCAGAATTGGCAGAAGCGCGTAAAGCACGAGTGCGACCAGAGCAGGGATGGTACCAATAGTCGGCAACCTAATAACCGCAAACACCACGACAATAAACGCAATAAGAGCCAGACTCGGGACTGTCTGTATGGCCCCGGCTATACCCATAATAACGGATACAAGCTTTGGCCAGCGACACCGTGTCAGATAAATACCCAAAGACAGTGCAATAATAACGGCGATCACCATAGCCATAAACACAAGGTAAATATGTTCATAAGTACGCGTAAGTATCTCCGGCCCAAGTTTCTGAAATATTGCTATTAATGAGCTCATGTAGTCCCTCCGGTTTCCTCCATTACCTGGGTTATAGCTTTGAGAAGGTGTGTCTTTTCAAGATTGCCGACGAAGTGCTTTCCTTCGTAAACAGGCAAGGTAACCTTTCCGGCTTTTTTGAACATATCAAGAGCTTCAATTAGCGAACTCTTGGCACGTAGCCGCAGCGATGGAACAGATGTGCCGGGACCGGATGTTTTTTGATTTGTTCCGGGCATAATTGTCTTTATTATTCTTGTGAGCAGTGATAACTGAAATCGGTGCTGACCGAGAAACTGATCTACAAATTCATTTGCAGGGTTTTCCACAAGCTCAACGGGCGTTGCGAGTTGCTGTAAACATCCGCTATCCAACAGGGCAATACGGTCGCCCATCTTGACCGCCTCAAACACATCGTGGGTAACAAAGATAATTGTCTTCTCGATTTTCGATACAAGCTCGATGAACTCATTTTGAAGTTGTTCACGCGTTATGGGGTCCAAAGCTCCAAATGGTTCATCCATCAATACGATTGGGGGATTGGCAGCAAGAGCCCGTGCAACGCCGATTCTCTGTCTCTGACCGCCGCTAAGCTGGGCAGGGTATCGGCCCCTGAAACCGTCGGGCTCAAGGCCGACCATTGCCAAAAGTACATTAACACGTTTATCAATCTGACTAACAGGCCACCTTAGAAGTCTGGGGACGACGGCGATATTCTCCGCGACGGTCATATGGGGAAACAAACCGACATGCTGGATCGCATACCCGATCTTACGGCGCAACTGTATAGGGTCTTGCTGTCCAACGTCTTTTTCGTTGATGAATATCTTGCCAGAGGTAGGTTCAATGAGCCTGTTGACCATCTTCATCGTGGTGGTCTTGCCGCTCCCGCTGGTCCCTAACAGGACGAGGGTTTCGCCTTCTGGAATCTCCATCGAGAGATGGCAAACTGCATTTACACCATTCGGATAAGTCTTACATACCTGATGCAAGGTTATCAAAGCTCGCTCCTTGAATTAAGTTTTGTCAACTTCAAATATTCCAACAAGGCCGTGGGCGCAGCCTTGGCCCTGTTGCAGATTCGTTACCAGATACCTTAGAGCATATCCAAGTTGGGGTTCGATAATATTCTCTCGCGGCAAACCGATGCCAAGCCAGCCTACCCCATCGATGACTTGCCTCATTCGTTCCATCATCTCGCGAAGAGCTGGTGGATATGAAGAAGGAATCGCCAGCGGATCGGGGTCGAAAAGCCGTTGTTTCTCGTCATAAGTCAGTAGAAGTTTCTCAACATAATGCACCAGAATATTCCAGCACATCTGGAGTCGCTCAAAATAGTTGTTAAGGAAATCAAAGCCCTGCTTCGGTACGTAGTCAATAAGTAGAGAATGCAAGTTGGTTCGCTGGTTCGCCTCGTGTAGAGAGTTAACTGCTTGACGTATGGGTTGTGCGTGCGGATTGTATTCTGCTGTGTCCATATGCCTGCCGGTAAATATGGAACGGTCAAAGTAAACTAAGGGTTTAATCTCGATACCGGCTTTTTCGCCTGCCTTAGTCACTATACTCTCTGCTTCTTTGTGACTGATAAGCCGTAAGTTAAGGTGCTGCAGTTCGTCCCTGCGCTGCTCACGTTCTTCCCTCTCGTAGATATACGACATAACGTAATTTATATTGCGGTTTTTCGACAAATCATTTGTCCAGAGACTTTGCCATTCGTAAGAATAACGTCCTATCCAATCGCAGACAATTACGCAGTATTCTTCGGTACGCTTGGCAATATCTATGAGCAGACGGATAAGAGTTCTATCCTCGTTATGGTGTGAACATGTACCATAAGATGTAAAATATAGGTCGTAGGGCTTCTCGCTTTTAGATATTGGAAGGCCTTTAGTAAAATCTACCTGCTCAAACGTGATCTTGGGATTGTTCCCGTAGCTTTCGCGAGCCTGGATAATCAAATGTTCGTTCAGGTCAATGCCTTTGTAAAGGCCTAAAACATCCGGGGTTAGAAGGTCCACCTCTACATCCTGCAAGCTCGGATCGCGATGTCGAATGCCTGCGAGCAATTCGTACCCATCGGCGCTGCCGCAGCCCAAATCCAGTATCCGCAGGCGTCGCATCTGTGATCGGCTTCGCTTTATTAACTTTTGAAGATGGAGACGCAGAAATTGTCGGGTGATTTCGTCCTCCCAGTAGCGGCGGACGTTATCATATTTCCCCACAAGACCTGTCTTTTTAGCATAGAGGCCACTCTTAACGGCTTCACTATAGGCGTGGTTCCCATTTTGAGATTCATTGCCAACCAAGGTTCCTGTCATCTGTTGGTTTTTCGCCGTTTTTACCATATATCTTCTCCTGTTTTTCCTTATTTCTAATTTATTTTTCTGTCTCCTGTTCACGATAACGATGTTTTGTTCACTGGTGTGTCGGCAAGTATTCCATAGGTTTCGTAGACGTATTCTGCTGTGATTTCGGCTGATTTCAACAGAGATTCATCAACTCTGCGGCCCTCTTGGTCAAGAGCATCTGCGAGTATCTGGCTAGCCAGCTTGTCAATTGCAAAAGGGTTTTTGCCTACGAGGAAGCCAAGGTCGCGTTTGAGCAAAGGTTCCTGCCGGATGTTCACGCAGTCACAACGCTTAGTGATAGCATACATATGAAGCACGTGAATTGCTCTGCCCCACCTGCTGTTCATAAGCCCGACGGTGTAGTCAGCCATGCGAACTGGCAAGGTCTCCCCGCCTCGATCCCAGTCGGTAATTTCTTTACCTTGCATCTTCACCGCACCTTGCTCCGTCGCGCACGCGGCCTCGCACTCACCACAGCCAATGCAAATGTCCGGATCAACACTTGGGCAGAGCTCGCCCTCATTTAACTGTAGGGCACCTTCGGGGCAACTTTCCACGCACCGCCCACAACATACACAAAGCTCATGGTCAAAATGCGGCAACAATGACTTATGCATTCGCAACTTGCCAGTTAGGCCAGAACATCCCATTGCAATGCTTTTAACACATCCAGCCAGTCCTGCCAGACCATGTAGTGTCAGGTGCGCATGGTTAACCAGAAAGTCCACGGCGGCAAATCCACCCGCAACGTAGAACTCTTTAAAATGGTTAACTCCCTCAAGCTCAAACCGCTGCTGGTCCTGACTAAACTCAAACTCTTCTGGCTTGGTTGTCACCGGTCTGTCAAGTACCACAAAAGGCACTCCAGCTTTGCCATTTCTTGACCAGCCGTGTTTATAGGCCAACCGTAAGTACTGTGACGGGTTTGCTAAGGGATTTTCCTTCTGCCCTCGTGGGCCTGAGTAAGCTACAGTTGTGTCACCGGCGACAACACCTATAGCTCCATTTTCGTAAGCAAATCGGGAGCTGCCTACAGTATATTCGGGTCTCATTCGCGTGACACAGTTTGGCTCGCCTACGTGTACTTTCAGCAGCGTCTGCCCATCTACAGGGTGCTTATGCAATCGGCTTATTGCCGTATGCAGGACGTCGCCGATAAGATAGGCTACTCCTTCAGGAGCCCGCCACAAATTCAATTTCTGCGTATCTATATAAATAATAGGCGAAGCTTGCTTCGCTGACTTCATCTCTTCAGGTATTTGCAGGGACCCCGCCTTGCGGGAACCCAATGAATCTTTGTTTGGTACCACGATGCTCCTTTACGCAAATCATTTGGTAATTCACGGCAGAACCCTATTGTTCTGTTTCAATGTTTTTATCTTGCGTGTTTTGTGGCGCCTGCTCTTTATCCTTTTCAGATACTGGCGTTTCTTGCTCGTTCCTTTTAGGTATGGTAATTTCCTTTCCACAATTAGCACATGTGCTTGTTGTACCGGCAAACTCGGCACTCACTTGCAATGTTATATTACAATGAGGACATTCAAATTCGATAAGCATGGCAAAACTCCTTCTTTTTTATGAGGGACCCAAACGCTGAAAAGGACGTTTGGGAACCCCAAGAGTTATAAAGAACGTTTTCAAAGCTTCAAGATCCAAAGCAGACAACCCTTATATTTTCTTATTCAGATAGATCGCTAAGGCTATGGCGCCGGCCAGAACAAGAAACCATATCATTAAAACTAACCAAAACATGCTGATAACCTCTATTTTCAATCACACCATAGCCATTTGTACGATACGTTCATACTCTTGATTTCGCTGCCGGAATTCTTTTCCTATCCTATAATTATTCCCAGTCCTTAAATTTTTCGCAGTGCATAACGCGCAAGGACAAACATAAAAACGATCGTTAATATTACAGAACCAGCCAATATCCATGGTATTCGTGCTTGAGATATGCTCTTGGTTATGGCATCGGCTCCAACCACATAAAGAACAGTTGCAGGAAGCATGCATAGAAACGACCAGAACATATATGTCCGGAAAGGAATCCTCGTGAGCCCAAATGCATAATTGAGCACATTGGCTGGAGAGAACGTAGCAAGCCTGGTTGCGACCAGAACGACAGTCCCCCGTTCTTCTACAATTTGGTAAAGCGAACTGAGCTTTTCGCTTCGTGACACCCAATAAGCAGTCACATCTTGAGCGAAATAGCGGGCAATAAGAAAGGCAAGACCTGCGCCTATAGGAGCAGAAATCGTGACCAGAATTATACCCACGACCGACCCAAACAATACGCCTGCGGCCACAGCAAGCACGGAACGAGGTATTGCAGCAATCATTGCTCCTATGTGGATAAACACAAAGACTACGTAGCCGAGATTGCCTAGGCTCTTAATCCATTCCTCCAACTGTTTGAAGTGCCCGATAACACCGAGCAACTTTGCCAACACTAAAGCGACAGCAAGAAAAGAAAAGAGAACAATTGGACGCCACCATCCACGGGGCATTCCTTTTACTTTTTCCTCTTGAATATGCTTATCGCTGTTTGGCCGTAATGCTTTTATTGCCTGTTTTTCCATATTAACCTGCCGAGACTCATATCAGCCAAAACCTTGTCGATATCCAGCAATACTTTTATCGAATCACCCGCTTAGCTAATTTCCTGCTTGTCATCATTTATCGCAGAGATTCTTGTTTTTCTTTCTTTTCTGTTTCCCTTTGGTTACTCTGGGGCACAGTGATTTTCTTATTACATGCGGGGCATAAGCCTGTTGGGCCGGCTATATCATTTTCTGCTCTTAACTTTGTCTTGCAATGGGGACATTCAAACTCAACTATCACGTCAAGACTCCTTTCCTTCATATGCCTACTCAGATGGATGTCATCCGTACTTCGGAGTAACGGCTATCTGGTTAAACCTCCACAATAATCTCATTTCTGATGTCCTGTAGACCAAAGCGACGGACTACAGTTTCGGCGCCCTCTTTTTGTGAAAGCAAAGGAACAGTCCCCGATAAAACCACTGAACTCCCACTGGTCTTTACATCTATTTTTGTGACTTTCAGATCCCGCGCATGGTCAAGCGCGGTCTTTATCCCCTTACCAAGTTCCTCGCCATAAGCTTCGGTGATTGGATCAACGACAAGGAAATTCTCAACATCCCGCACACCTCGGGCCGACCTTGCGACTTCTTCTGCAACACGGCGTTCCCACTGGCTTCTAACGGCACCGCTGAGACTTGCGACCCCATAACTTACAGCAACTTTGATGGCATCAGTTGTGATATCCGCGCTTGCATTCAGCGAGCGAACTACGTTCTTAGCTACCTCCATATCGGGTAGTGGAGCCTCTGGTTCGACGGTTAGCTTATTCAGTACATCGCGGCAGCCTTCAAACGAAGATGCTATCTCATAGGCAACCAGTTTGCGACGGTGCGTCCGAACAGAACCGCTTAGAGTTACTACGCCGTCGGTAACAGAAACATCTATGGGTTGAAGATAGACTCTTTCATCTCTGCGGATCGCGTCTTTTATCAGTTCGGCTAAATTCTCATCTTTAGACATTCTGTTTCTTCGACTAACTTTGACAGCAACGGGTTTACACCAAAATTTCTGCATCTGGCTTTCTGTTATCAGTTTGTCTCGCTAAGCCCATAAACTAACTATCTATAGCTTTTTTAAACTCATGTGGAATTACAACTACCGGTACCTTTGTCTTCTCTATCACGCCTGCACTTAGCCACTCCGCAACTACCTTTCCCTCGCTGGTCCCCATTATGATGAGATCTGCGGATTCTTTCTCGGCAAACTCAATAATTGTAGGAACGATGTCCCCTTTTTCTAAAATCCTGGCTACATTTACCTGTGCCTTTCGCCCCGCTTCACAAAAGATAGTAAGAGCCTTTAGGCCCTGCGTTTGTTCTTCTTCCTGCATGATATGCAAAGCAATTACGTCAGCACCTAATCTTTTAGCGATATTGATAATATACTCTGCTTTCTTCTTAGCAGGAACAGGCCCTGCCGTAGGAACCAACATCTTCATCTTAAATTACGATATCCTTATGAATGTTTCCATTAGAGCGTCTTTGAATTACACACCTCACGTGTTATGCTATTCTTTCCGAGTCGTTTTGCTTCATATGCAAATGCCCCTTACCGTGGCAGGCGCATTGGCTTAAAGTCGCTACAAGTTTCATAATCCCACATAGGATCACCACCTACCAATTTACCTCTAATCCTTTTTACATCACTCCCGGGTTTTTGACAAACGCCCCACCCTGACGTAAGCTTGCTTTTTGATTCAAAGCTGGTGCCTGTTGGAACAAAGAAAAAACAATTTTTACAGATTTTCTCAATAGTTTGCTAACTCTGACGGTTCAGGTCTTAGATTACAGTTCAGTTTTTACATAAAGAATCTTTGCCAAGGGGGCGCCGAACTCAAGTTAGGTTCCAGCGGAGGTGGACCTCAACCCAACTCGGTTCGGCCCCGACGCTTGGTTAATAAACAGTAGCCAATAGCCTGTTCTTCAAAAACACGCAGCGCGACTATAGCGCTTGAATTCACACTGCACCAAAGCTTAGAAGCAAAGATGAAGTTCCCGAATCATCGACGTGCTTTTCTGAGAAAACTTCATTCTTTTTTCGCTGTTTCTTTTCCCTCACTTTGGGTCCCCGAATCTTTCTTCGGAACAACGATCCTCTTACCGCACTTCGGACAAGCTCCATTTTTGCCTGCTAAATTATTTTCAGCTTTCAGTTCTGTTTGACAGTGCGGGCATACAAATACGATAGACATGCCAAAACTCCTTCCTTTCTATGAGAGTTACCGAAATAGTTCCAAAACACTTGTTGGTTCTTAGAAAAGGCATTAAGCCCTTCCTAAAGACTTAAGATATTTCTTTGTCTTCTTGAGCCCGAGGATAATGGCCTTTTGCTGCACGCTGGAGATAGTTCTTTTCATTCGCTTGGCTACATCAGCAGTCCTCATGTTACGAAAGACCTTCTTTAGATACTTAATCTCCTCTCTGGTCCACCTCTTTCTTGTTAACTTGCGTTTTCTTTTAGCCATCAGCTATTCTCCCTTATAATCATTTCCAAAGTCCTATCCCGCACACGCTCTTTATCTGAGCCAATGTGCACAATTTCAGGGAACCTTTCCAAAATCTCTTGACGTACACGAAATTCGAGGCAATTCATGCTATTGCTTCTACGGACCGTTTCGACAAAAGCCTTCGCTCGTGAGAGTGCATCGCTGTCGGTCTGGAGTTCTTCCCTCTTATCACGATTTGCTAAATGGGGTACAAAAAACTCTTCTCGCATGTGCCGTACTGTGTGTTCCTCGGCGAGGAAATCCTTACCCGGTCCCTTCTCTATCATTAGATCAATAGCAAGAGTTTCGTCATTTACCTTAATGCCACGCAGAACCCGCTGACACATACCTAATATCTCATTATCCATTACGAGTTTTTCGTAGGATACTGTAAGATCCTCTTCCATCAATCCTGCGATGTCGTGGATGTAGTTTGCTCCGGACATTGCCACAAGCAAACCAGACATCGCACTTTCGTAGGCGGCCTGGATGTCTAGTTCTTTTGCATCCGATGTCCCCGCTGTGGAATAAAGAGGAATTTCAAAGTGTTGGGCCATTTGCGACACTGCTGCATTAATGATCCCTCGTTCTATGGGGCCACCGAGGTGATTCATCGTCCTAAGATCCGCGATCGAGCCAACACTACCACAGATGCCGGGAGCTCCCTGGTTGATGCATTGCACCAATGTAATTCCACCGAGCGTTTCAGCTACATGAGTTAAGATATTTCCAGCAAGGGTAACAGGGGAGGTTGTTCCACAGATAGGTTCGGTAGGCACTACAACAGGTAAGCCATGCTCAGCCAAATAGCAGGTCATTTCGCCATAATCCTTATCAATCTTAAAAGGACTGATGATTAGCGTTATGAAAGACACAAAAGGTTTATTCCGCAGCGCCTCGCTGCCACCAGCAATCATTTCTGCCATTTGCACAACCTTACGGCAACCAGCGAGTGAGTAAATACCACCCATCACATGCTTCGTTGTATTGTCTAACGCATGAAAAAACCGGTTTGTATCGATGTGATCCTTGTTCCGAATCTCATTTGGAAAAACATTGATAGTAAATACATGTATGTTTTCTAACATATCTACCATTCGGGCGTTTAATATAACGTCCCTCATTGTGGAAGGACGTCTTTTGCCAGTATCAGGGTCAATTACGTAAATAGCTGTGCCACCGGTACCATAGTGAACACGGTTTTTTTCAAAAACAGCGTCATATTTGCCGTCGCGGGAATACAGGGTGATCGATGACGGATTTGAGGCAATGGCATCCTCAACCAGGCCTCTGGGAAGCCTGACAACCTTGGTTTCTTGGTCCACTTCAGCTCCGGCCGCTTTGAATGCTTCAAAGGCTGTTGAGGAACAGACTAACATCCCTGACTTGGCTAAAACCTCAAACGCCGCGTCAGCTATTTTGGTAATATCCCTTTCGCTCAGCGGCTTGTAAAGTGACGTGCGAAGCCCCATGCTTTCAGGTTTAACTTTGTTAATCACAGGCACTGCTATCTCCAAAATTTTAGTCAAAGTTTCCAGGTTTCTAACAGGGCTTGGACACCATCATTCCGAAACAAATGGCTCGCTCGGTCAGCCGGGCAACTGAACTCACATAGACGCTTTTCGAGCGGTTTCAGAAATCTTTCTTCACCGAGCCCTCGTCGAAGCAAACCCTGGCGGGCTATGAAGAGCATCCGAAGGGCGAGTTTGTTAAGCCGGATATCGCCGACTCTACCGAGCAAACCGTGCCGACAAGCAGATTCCCGCGTTCGCCGCAGCGTCTCCCAATCGTATCCTGAAATTTCCTTTATCGCTTTGGCAAGGGCAGAGACGAGCCCGAGCGTGAGAGCCGATATACATATCAGTTCGTCCGGTGGCTGTTGGTCGTTTACTCTGTTCTCGATAGTGTAGTAGCGTGAAATCCTCGCATTATACCAGTAGCAGGAATTATGAAGCTCAATATCAGACTTCTCAGGATTGAAGGAAACCTCCCGTCCCTCGATATCGAGTCCCACAGCTCGCCCAACCTTATAGTATTCCTCGAACGTTCTATATTTTTCCAAAATAATCGGCTTGCCATTTCGTTGGACATAGACAGGTCGAAAATTGGCAATCGTATGTATGTAGTCTTCGATGTCTTTAAATGCCTTACGAGGTACACCAACACGATTAGAATCAGGCATCCACCAATCCCAGAACTTCTCTGCTACACACTTATACTGCGGGTCCACTCGGCCTCGCCAGATGTTAGAGTTTGCGGTCAGGGCAATTTGTGCCCCAGAAAACCCATTCAAAACATTAACAGCATCAACAGCTTCTTCCTGAGAAATACTCACATGAACATGACTGGCAGCATTGACTGTGAACAGATGAACGTCGTCACCATCGGCTTTGGCTACATGTCGATTTGAACCGAAGGCTTTGACCCACGGACTTGTCCGCCCCTTTTTAATCATCAGTTTCTTGGTTGGTGATGTTACTGGCTGAATCCCAAAGCAGAGGAAATATACGTGGTTCTTGTCACAGAAGGGCTTAAGCTCGGTGCGGAGTTCATCAATTTGGCTTTTCAGCTCAAATAGGTTTGCCACGTGTGCGAGTGAAAACTCTGTCTTACAAAATCCCGTTTCACAGCCTGCAACAGTATCATTTCGTTGGCCAGGTTTCTTAGCTCCCACGACCTGACCGGTCATTTCATCTTCAACCATCTGCCAGTCCCGAGCTTGTAAATAATCCCATAATCCACAGGCTGCATTAAAGCTGGCCGCTGTTCCGTCACTGTTGACAAGCGGAAATTTCAGTTCTGCCCCTATCCTCCGTTCCCCAGAACTTTGCGAAACAAGGGCATTCTGGAATCTTTCCATAAAGTACTTGTAGATTTTGTCCATGTTTTCCTGTCTAGTTATGTTTTGCACCCTTCATGAACATTCGTGGGTTGCCCATGATATGACCGTTACCACGAATAATGAACTTATAGCTCGTCAACTCCTCCAATCCCATTGGTCCACGGGCGTGGAGTTTATCCGTTGAAATCCCGATTTCGGCGCCCATGCCAAGCGACTCACCGTCACAGAACATCGTGGAGGCGTTGACCAAAACCACAGCTGAATCCACCTGTTGAGTAAACTTCCCCACACTCTCAGTGCTGTCAGTAACGATTGCATCGGTGTGATGAGATCCATACCTGTTTATATGTTCAATGGCTTCGTCAATATCCGCTACGATACGTATGGAGACAATATGGTCCAGATACTCCATTCGCCAATCATCCTCTGTAGATGGTTTGATGTCAGGTACAAGAGCTTGAGTTTTTTTACACCCTCTTACTTCGACCCCACAGTCTTTGAATGCCTCAATAAATCTTGGAATCTCAGATGACAAGGCCTCGCAAACAAGAAGCGTTTCCATAGCGTTACAAACTTCGGGCATCAAGCATTTAGAATCCAGAACAATTTCAATTCCCTTTTCAAGGTCTGCAAACTCGTCAAGATAAACGTGGCATATTCCACTATCATGCTTGATTACGGGAATTCTTGATTTCTCGCTAACCGCTGTGATCAAACTTCTGCCGCCGCGAGGGATAACCAAATCGATAAACTGGCTTTCTTTGAGCAAATCGCTGATTTCTTTATGCGAGCCAGTTACAACCTGAATTGATTCACAAGGTAGCCCAGCCTCAGCCAAAGACTCCCGCCACAAGATACCCAGCAATTCATTGCACCGTCTTGCCTCAGATCCACCCCGCAGAATAGCCGAATTACCTGATTTCAAACAAATGGCCCCGGCATTTACGGTAACGTGTGGGCGTGCTTCGTATATCATTAGAACAACTCCTAAGGGCACACGCACCCGCATGACCTCAAGACCATTTGGCTGGCTCTCCAGATTATAAGACTGTCCTACAGGATCAGGCAGTTCCTCGATCTTCTGCAGAGCACGAATTCGAGCTTGAATCTTTGCTTCGCTGAAGCTGAGCCGATCTATGAGGTTGCTGGGCGTACACTTGCTCGTTGCTTCTGCAACATCAGCTAAATTCGCAGCAATAATATCGTGTTTTCTCGAAGCGAGTTTCTCCGCCATAGAGTTAATAGCAGTATTTTTTTGTTGAGTAAATGCTCCTGCAACTATCTCAGAAGCTCTCTTTGCTATTTGGGCGATTGTTTTTGCCGCCATAATTATCTCAAGAACTTACACCTTTAATTTCATTCATAGTGTCTGACAGCGAGTTCTCATCAATCGGCGTGAAAATAAAATGTCCCCGCGGTAGTTGCTTTAGCTTATTTACAAGTGACATCTGGTATCGACTGGCGGCTACCAACAGCGGAACATCGTTCATCGTTTTCTCCTGGCATATGTGTTTGCATACATCAAGGGCTTGCGTTTCCCTATCTCTGCGGGCAAAGACAATTATTGCTTCAAGAGATTGGCCTGTGCGTCTGGTCTCCGCGTTGAAAGGCCAGCCTTTGGGTGCTTCTATCCAGAGCCAGCCGGGCATGTCTTTTCGTAATTGCATAACTTCTTCTGAGGTAGCATCAACAAGTAAGACAGCGCAAGAATCATTTGTATCGGTACACTTAGTCACTTTCGTTATCGCTCCTATTGAGTGCCTGGGCTAATTTCTCAGCGAGCCTGTCTCTGCTTTCGAACTCTCTGAGAATTATTGTGTGATCTTGCTTGAGAATCGTTCTGTCAATTCTTTCATCCTTAGCCGGTCCTATCACAACCACAGAAATATTCTTGTCAATGTCTCTTACGTTAAGAATAAACTCTAAGACATCCGCATGGGTGAACTTTCGATCGACCAGGATTGCAGCAAATTTCTCATGCCGAAGCTTGTCGAGGGAGTGCTTCATGCTTCCCCACACCTGCGGAGCAAAACCTAAGCCTGAAAGAACCTCAACCAGATTCCTGTTGGCATGATTTCCTAAAACCAGTACAGCTTGTGAATTCATGATCAACTCCTGTCAATTCATAGTATCGTTATTCCAAACGGACAAAATGCCTTGTCCTCATCTCAACACCTATGCAATTGGTATGCCAAAGCAGATCACACCTTTCATAAGCCTCTATTTACAAAATGCTTACAAAAATCAGCTCTTCCACGATCAAATCTAAGAGCCGCCTTTAAACAAAGCCAGCGGGGGAGTAGTGTGGATAAATGGTACACATTGCGAATAAGAGGCGCTTTTACTGACCCAGATCGTTACACATACCAGTTCTCAAGATGCTGTTGCACACATAGATAGGTATCTATAAGCACTGTTTGATAGCTTGTTTACAGCCTGAATAGTAAAATATAACGAATCATCAGCGTGTAAAGTTCTTGCACAGTATACAAGGATGTCTTAGCTGAACTTTGAAGCATTGAAGAAATGGCCAAGTTAATTTGCCGAGATTTCTGATCATGGAATTGCTCGCAACCATGAGGCCGCGAGGCTCCGAAACCGCAGACTTGGCCTCAACGAAACTCTCAACGAGTGTTTCTCATAGGCGCTATCGCATTGATATGAACCAGTAGCAGTGTTTTGCATCTGGCGGCGATGGGAGGTGCTGTGTATAGACGCCTATTTCGACGAGTACAAAATATCAAGCTCACTTGATGTTATGCTTTTGCAGCTTGTTATACAATGCCCGCCGACTGATGCCCAACAGTTCAGCAGCTCGCTTGCGGTTATTTCGGGCTGCGGCCAGCGTTCGGGTAATCATTTCATGCTCGACTTCTTCCAAGGCCGTGCCGATCTCAAAAGTCACTGTGGGACAGACTGGTTTATCTGGGCTGAAGCGGGGTGGCATATGCTCTGTAAGAAGCACCTCACCTTCACATATCAAGACGGCACGTTGTATGACATTTTTTAGTTCACGCACGTTACCTGGCCAGTTATAAGATTCCAACAAGCTAATACACTCTGGAGCAATTCCCAGAATGTTTTTCTGGAATGTTTTATTGTAACGCCTGATGAACTCATCGACAAGCAAGACGACATCGCCAACGCGTTCACGGAGCGGTGGCATAATGATACGGAAAACATCGAGACGATAGTACAAATCCTTGCGGAACATGCCCTGCTCGACAGTATCAGCTAGGTTTTGGTTGGATGCCGCAATCACTCGAACATTGGTCGAGATAGTCCTCTTGCCACCAAGGCGATGAAACTTTTTCTGCTCGATCAAACGCAGCAGACCCACTTGGACTTTCTCGTCGATAGTGGAAATTTCATCCAAAAAAATGCTGCCATCTCGCGCCTGTTCAAACTGGCTCTCCCTCCGTTCGAGAGCCCCTGTGAATGCGCCTTTCTCATGCCCGAAGAGTTCGCTGCCAATGAGTTCCGATGGCAAAGCACCTAAATTGACCACAACGTATGGACCATTTCTGCGCTCGCTCTGTTGATGAATTGCCTGAGCGGTTAAATCTTTACCGGTTCCTGTCTCACCCAAAATCAGAATGGGCATGTCGGTCGCCGCTGCCTGCCGGATCTGTCGGTAAACCTCCTGCATAGATTGAGATTGCCCAACAAGCTTTTCAAATTTGACCTCATGTTTTTGTGCCTCAAGCAATAGATTGGTCCCGTATAACGGTCTCTTCTCAATAGCTGTCTTTACCAAGAGCCGCAATTCGTCATCGCCTATCGGCAGTTTTGCATACTGATATGTGCCTGCCTTAAGAGCAGACATTGCGGTTTGAATATCCCGCGGTTCCACCAGGAACAGAATCTGGGTCATCGGACTGTTCGCAGCAATTACCTCGAGCAACTCAATACCATCAATATCCCCTGCCTTGAATGCAGCGCTTGTGATTATTAACACATCGTAACGATCCGATTCGAACCTTTCCAGCACACGGTCAATACTGGACTCACGGAGGACATCGATATCATCCTTTGCAAGTAGTCCGGCGAGCCGCTGTGCGAGTTGCGTAGTCTTATCGACCGCTATAATTCGAATCGTTTCTGAATTTTTGCTCATTTTCATTACGAATAGTAATTTTTAAGCATAATTTGCCGCTGTACCGGTCTATGTTGGTTGAGACCGATATCTTTTACAGGTTTTTATATTCTAAGCGCAACAAAAAGTAAAATCGTACAAATACACCTGCATATTACACTACAACGGCCAGGAGTGTCAAGGGAACAAGCCTCAGTTTCACGGGCCTGGCCCGGTAGTAAAAAAGATCTGTGGTGGTACAAATAAAAGCTTATGCGAAGGATGTGACAGAGCTGGCGGAAGGTATAGAATCATAGTCGTTCAGTCGTTGGTAATATTTGAACTTTACGGTGAGGAAATCGTGTCAAAGTGCCAGATGGTAAGGGTGATAGGCCTTTAGAGACTGTTGCGTTGGAAATCGGGCACGAAATCCCTCTATCTACGTATTTGGAGTTAGTCGCGCAGGATCCGGACTCAGAGGCAAAAACGCTTTGCTCAAATTTAGATTTGACAAGCCTGCGTTTGACTTACTATGGTATTGGATTAGGTCATCATGGTAGCAATAAGAGCAATCATAATGCGGTATTCAAGTTTTGTAATTGAATTCCTCAAACATCCGAAGGAAATTGGAACGTTCACTCAAAGTTCAAAGCATCTCGCTAAAGAGATAGCAAAGGAGATAGATGGCAGTAGTGAGGTCGTTGAATTTGGTGCTGGGACAGGGCCTGTAACAACGGAGATTCTGAAGAGCCTTCCTCATAATG
>Ga0315532_1001029_pt1 | contig 21776 bp, 19 predicted proteins | sample SalMarWE160370MG_FD_203082 | JGI IMG/M metagenome (GOLD analysis project Ga0315532, IMG submission 203082) | Salt marsh sediment microbial communities from the Plum Island Ecosystem LTER, Massachusetts, United States - Salt Marsh Sediment WE1603-70 ...
CCCCGCCTATCAAGAACGTGCGGAGGTCGTCCGCGAAGAAGGAGAACCTCGGCTGAGTCATTCCCAGGTATATGACGGTTTTAGCCGTGATCGACGTCAAGTCTGTGAAACCGGGGTCCACGAACCCTGTGATGAACCCGAGATTTACGAAGAATAGGTTCAGCCAACCAGCGATCTGCAGTTTCACATCTATGCCGTACCTCCAGTTAATCACCATCAAGCTTAACACCATGAAGAGGTAGGGTGCCAGCGCCACGATCATCATGATGGGCACCCATTCTCTGCCTAGTATGAACTGGATCAATGGGAGCAAGGCTATGGTTAGAGAGGAGGTGAGGAAGGCCTTGGGTCTGTTAACGAGTTCACCTATGCCCGCCACCATCATAGCGAAGCCCAGCATCAGTAACAGGAACGCGATTACCCCGAGGGAGCTGATGCCCAGCTCCGTCGGCGTGAGCATCCTTATGATTATGTTGACTCCGTACAACGCGTATCCGGCGCCCCAGTAGAGGTAGAAGCGTCTATTCGTCTTCCTGAAGATGGAGAGGAGGAGAGACGCGATGGCTATGGTGACGACCCCATTAAACAATCGAAACAAGAAGTCTAATGGGAATATCATCCGTCTACTTCCTAGAAGGTACTATTTGAGTTTTCAGAGGATAAAGATTCTTCTATGAAGGGAAGATGTTGTGATCTAAATTATACTTAAATCCAGCAGCGAGGTTTTTTCCAGACAGTGTAGCTGAATGGTTCAGTGTTACACTTGGTTACATGGTTTTCTTGGTGATGAAGACGGTGCCATCCTTGGTGGCCACCCACCTCAACACGTCCCCGTCGCCCAGCTCGAGGAACTTGAACACGCATGACGGGATGGTCGTCCTCCTCCTGTACCCCCTCACTGTTATGTGGGTCTCCTCCATGCAGACTATGTCGTCTACTTCAATCTCAGGCATGGGATAACATACATATACAGTATGTATATAGTTTGCTATCCACCGGCGGCCGGGGACACAAAACCGACGCAGGCGCAGGGTCGTTCCCCTACCTTTTTAATACTCTACTGCAATCACTGGTGGTAAGAGGAGTTAGAGATGACTGGGAAAGACCCCTCTGAGAGGAAGGAGCTGATCCCCAAGGAGAGCTTCAGCGAGTGGTACGACAACGTGCTGCTCGAGGCCAAGATAGCCGACGACAGGTACCCCGTGAAGGGGTTCACCGTCTACACCGGCTGGGGGTTCAGCGTAGCTAAACGCATCATAGCGATGCTAGAGGAAGGACTCGAAGAGAACGGCAACGAGCCGATGCAGTTCCCAGTCGTCATACCGGAGGACAGCTTCCAGAAGGAGGAAGACCACATCGAGGGCTTCGCCGGCGAGGTCTTCTGGATAACCCACGCAGGCGAGAACCTGCTGGACCGCCGCCTACTACTCCGGCCCACAAGCGAGACGGCCATATACCCCATGTTCAGGCTGTGGCTCAGGAGCCACCAGGACCTGCCCATAAAGATGCACCAGACCTGCAACGTCTACAGGTACGAGACCAAGGCCACACGCCCCCTCTACCGTGGACGCGAGTTCCTGTGGAACGAGGGCCACACGGCCCACGTGGACTACGACGACGCCGAAGAGGAGGTCAGGAAGGCCGCCGACATATACAGGAGCGTCTACGACAGGCTCGGCCTCAGCTACATCACCCTGAAGCGGCCCGAGTTCGACAAGTTCGCGGGAGCAGACTACAGCATAGCGTTCGACACATGGAACCCCGACGGCAAGGTAAACCAGATAGGCACCGTGCACCAGCTGGGCCGCAACTTCGCGAAGGCATTCGAGCTCACCTACGAGGACACGGACGGAGAGCAGGCATACGCCACCACGACGTGCTACGGCATGGGCTTCGGCCGCACCCTGGCTGCGGTGATAGCCCACCACGGCGACGACCACGGCCTCGTGCTGCCCCCCGCAGTAGCCCCCAGGCAGGTGGTGGTGATACCCATCCTGTTCAAGGGGAAGGAGAAGCAGGCCAACAGCTACGCCGAGGAACTATACGATAGGCTCACGAAGGCCGGCGTCAGGGCCGTGCTTGACAACGACCCCAGGTTCAACCCGGGGGACAAGTACTACAGGTGGGAGATGTACGGCGTCCCGCTGCGGCTAGAGGTGGGACCCAGGGAGGCCAGGGACAGGAAAGCCACCCTGGTGCGGAGGGACACCTTCGAGAAGACCGTCGTGGACGAGGCCGAGCTAGTCGATAAGGTGCATGAGCTTTTCGACGCCATATTCACTAGCCTCAGGGACAGGGACGAGGCAAAGCTGGAGAGCCTCATAATGGACGCCTACGACATGGACCAGCTCAGGGCCTACATGGAGTCGCGGATGATCGTCAGGATCAACTGGTGCGGCGACCCCGACTGCGCATTCAACATCAAGGACATGGTGTCCGGCGAGGTCCGGGGAACCAGATGGGATACGGAGGAGGAGCCCTCTGGCGGCTGCATCATGTGCGGTGACGACGCCAAGTATGTGGCCTACGTCTCTAGGACCTACTAGACCCTTATCTTCATGCCGTCGAAGGCGTTCTCCTGGCCGGCGGCCTCCACCGTTTTCATTTGGGGCTGCCCCGGGTCCAGCACGGGGTTCGTGTGGTTGAAGTGGGTGTAGATGATCCTCCCGACATCGACGCTGGACAGTATCTTCACTGCCTCCATTTGGGGGACGTGGCCCAGCTGGTAGCTGGTGACGGGGATTCCGCTGACTCGCCGCAACTCGTCGTCCCACCAGAACGTGGCGTCCACGAGGAACACGTCGCATCCCTCGACTCGTGAGAGGACAGCCTCATCCAGCAACCCTATATCGGGGGCGTAGACGAGCCTTCCGCCGCCGTGGCTGATCTCGTAGGCGTATGTGCTGCTGGGGTACCTTCTGCCGTTGGGAAGCGTCTGGGTGTGCCGTACCTCGAAGCCCCTGATCTCGACGCCGCCCAGCCTCTTCACAGTCTTATCCACATCCAGCTTCACTGGCTTGACGTAGTCCCTGGCCAGTCGGCCCAGCTCGCCGAAATAGTTGGGGTCTTCTTCGGAGCCGAACAGGAAGTCGATGAGGTCCGGCGGCCCGTAGAGGGGCAGCCCGAAGCTCTTGCCGGTGCAGAACTCGGCGACGCCCACCGTGTGGTCGGCGTGGCCGTGGGTGAGGAACACAGAGTCCAGCCTGGACTCCCTGTGGGTATCCCCCGCCTCCTCGGGGCGGGGCGTAAGGCCGCGCGTCTCCAGCTGGGTCTTGAGGTCGTGGCCGGCGTCAACGAGGATGTACCTGTCCCCGTCGAGGGTGACCGCTATCGAGGCCCTTGTTCTCCTGAGCGACGGGTCTTTTCGCGCGGCCTCGCAGTTGGGGCACGCGCAGTCCCACTCTGGGACTCCCCCTATTGAGGCCGTGCCCAGCACAGTGATCTCCATGCCCTGAATACGAGGGCAAGAAGTTTTAAGGGGTGCGGGTGGGCTGTGCCATCTTTTATAGTGAGTATAGCGAACCCCATGTGATGGAGGACGTCTACCGGCCCCGGGAGGACTCGTATCTCCTGGCTAAGCATGTGCGAATGCTCGTCCGGGGGGAGGTATTGGACATGGGCACCGGCTCAGGGATACAGGCCGTCGAGGCGGCATCGAAGCCCGGGGTGTCCCGTGTCGTCGCCGTTGACTTGAACCCCGCCGCCGTCGAGGCGGCTAGGAGGTGTGCGGAGAACGCGGGCGTGGAGGGCAAGATAAAGTTCGTCACCTCGGATCTATTCATGAACGTTGAAGGCGTGTATGACTGGATCGTCTTCAACCCGCCCTATCTCCCGGGAGAAGGCGACGCCGACGAGGCGTCGTGGGCGGGCGGCGAGACCGGCGCCGAGACTGCTAGACGGTTCCTCCGCGACGCCCGGGGCCATCTGAGGGAGAAAGGCTCCATACTTATGGTCTACAGCAGCCACACGGGTCTAACTCTGGCAGATTTCGATGGGTACCACTTAGAAATACTCGAGGAGAAGCGTCTATTCTTCGAGACGCTTTCCTGTGTGGCGCTTACCCCATCTTGAGGCCCATGCCGAAGCCCACTATGAAGCTGGCGGCGAAGGGCAGGTTGGCGATCATCGCCGCCAGCACGCCCTCGGCGGCCACGGCTCCGCCCAGCGCGTCGGCGCCCCACGCCTCCAAGGCCCCGTAGTTCACGTCGATTATCCCCTGGTATGCCAGGTACTGCAGGCCTAGGAAGAAGAGGCCGATGATGACAGCCACCACCTTGGCTACCTTCTTCACCGCGTAGCCCACGCATAGCCCTCCCACCCCGCCGACGCCTAGTTGGGCGATTAGGGGCGTCAATATGCTCGGTGTTTCGCTCATGAGCAATGATTAGGTTTCCACGGTTATAAAACTGGTTTGTTGTCAGGGTACTATGTGAGTGCCAGTACCGCCCTCCAGGGCGTCGGCGGCCTTGTCCAAGCTCGTGATTATGGTGCGTTCGCCGCCTCTCTCGACGAAGCCCATGGCCGCCTCGACCTTGGGGCCCATGCTGCCGGCCTTGAAGTGGCCCTCGCCCAGATACTTCTTCGCCTCGGCTATGGTCATCTTCTCTATGGGGGCCTCGTTCTCTGACCCGAAGTTCAGGAGGGCGTGCTCCACGTCGGTGAGTATGAGGAACATGTCGGCGTCCACCTCCTCGGCCAGCTTGGCTCCGGCGCGGTCCTTGTCTATGACGGCGTCCACCCCCTCCAGCTTGCCCTCGCCGTTCCTTATGACGGGTATGCCGCCGCCCCCGGAGGCTATGACGATGGTGCCGCTCTCGACCAGCCTCTTGATCACGCCGGCCTCGGCTATCCCCAGCGGGATGGGGGACGGCACCACCCTCCGCCACGTCTTTTCCCCCGTCGGCCTAACCTGCTTCACTATCCAGCCGTTCTCGGCTCCGAGCCTCTTGGCCGTCTCCTCTTCGTAGTAAGGGCCCACCGGCTTGGTGGGGTCCTGGAAGTCCGGGTCGTCGCGGCTCACTATGACCTGGGTCACCACTGTGGCCACCTCCTTCCCGTCGTCGGCCAACAGATTGTTGAGGTTCTGCTGCATCATGTACCCTATCTGGCCCTGCGTCATGGCGCCCAGCACCACCAGGGGCTGCTTGGGCACCATGTGGGCTCCCTGCTCCTGCTGGATCGCCAAATTGCCCACCTGCGGGCCGTTGCCGTGGGTGATGGCTATCTCGTAGCCGTTGCGCGCTATGGCGGCTATCTGCACGGCGGCGGTCTCGACGTTTCTCATCTGCTCCTCGAAAGTCCCTCTCTCGTGGGGCTGCTTGATGGCGTTGCCGCCGAGAGCTATCATGACCCTTTTCTTCAAACCGGTTCACCTAGGGGAGGGATAAACAGGACGCGTCATTTCTTAAAACAGTTATCACCGCTGGGACATTCTCACGAGTTTTTGTGTCAAACAGGCTCAGTCCATGTTAAATCGTCGTAAACCGATCTATCTACGGTGTATTCTGTTGGAACGGGTTTTCCCTGACGGGTTCCTCTGGGGGACGGCCATCTCGTCGTTCCAGGCGGAGATGGGGGTGGGTGAGCCGAGCGACGGCACCGACTGGTGGGCGTGGGTCCACGACGAGACCAACATATCCGTCGGGAGGGTGAGCGGGGACACGCCCCTAGACGGCCCCGGGTTCTGGGAGCATTACGACGAAGACCTTAGGCTCGCCGGTGAAGACCTCAAGAACAACTCGATAAGGCTGGCGGTGGACTGGGGCAGGGTGTTCCCCGAGCCCACCGAATCTGTAGAGGTGGACGTGAAGAGGGACCGTTGGGGCAACGTCTGGAAGGTGGAGCTGGAGGAAGACGACTTGGACGCCCTGGACGGGTTAGCCGACGGCGACGCCGTGGACCGGTACCGGATGATACTGGAGAGCGCGCACAGCCACGGGTTGACGCCCATGCTCACCCTACACCACTGGCCCATACCCCTCTGGCTCCACGACCCCATAGCCTGCCGTGACGACATGGACTCCACAGACAAGCGGGGGTGGATAAGCCAGTCCACCATCGTCGAGTTCGCGAAGCTCGCGGCATACCTGTCCCACCGGCTGGGGGACCTGGTGGACCTGTACTGCACGGTAAACGAGCCCCGGATAATCAGCGAGCACGGCTACCTCACCAGGCGAGGCGAGTTCCCGCCGGGACTCAACGACCCTTCCCTGTTCCTCACCTGCCTCAAGCACACGTGCATCGCCCACGGCGTAGCATACGAGCAGGTCAAACGCTGGGACAGGCACGGGGCGTCGCCGCTGGGCCCCTCGACGGTGGGGCTGGTGGCGGTGCTCCAGCACTACGAGCCGGCCGACCCGGGCAACCCCGACGATGTGTGGATGAGCCAGTACATAGACTACGCGTTCAACGAGTGGAACCTCAACGCGGTGTTCCACGGCGACTACGACATGAACCTAGACCAATTGGTGGAGCCGTCGGAGCATCTTCCCCACCAGATCAAGGGCTGCGACTACCTGGGCGTCAACTACTACGCCAGGTGGAGGGTCAGGCACAGGAACACTGGCGTGGACCCGCTCCTCGACTACGAGTTCGCGCCGTGCAGCGGCGACTGCTCAGACTACGGGTGGGACATACACCCGGAGGGGCTCCGGGACGTGCTCAGGTGGGCGTACAGGAGGTACAGGCGCCCCATATACGTAACGGAGAACGGGGTAGCCGACAGAGGGGACAGGCTCCGGACGAGGTACCTCAGAAGCCACCTCGACGAGCTATACAACGCCATATCCCTCGACGGCGTCCCGGTCAGAGGCTACTATTACTGGACGCTGATGGACAACTTCGAGTGGAGCGACGGGTACAAGATCAGGTTCGGCCTCTACAACGTTGACAGGGAGACCAAGAAACGCACCCCGACCAAGGCGGTGCCGGTTTACAGGGAGATAGCAGAGAGGAACGGCCTGCCGTGAAGGCGGAGAGAACCGACCCAGATCTAACTAGGAAAAGATAATATAGGGGGGCTCGTATACACTCAAAGCCCCCAGGGGAGAGGAAAAATGTCGCTAAGAGACCCAGTTAAGATCGAGATCGCGAGAGAGCACCGCATAAAGAAGTCGGTGTGCAGGAACTGCGGAGCCACCAACCCGCCGGACGCCACCAAGTGCCGCAAATGCCACAGCAAGAACCTCCGCCCCAAGAGGACCAAAGGCAAGGGAAGGTAGCCCTACTCGGCCAGGTCGAAGCTGACCTCAAGCAGCTGCCTCTTGTTTCTATAACGAGCCTTAGTGATGGCTAGCCCGCCTATGGCGCCCGTCGACGGCGTGTGGTCCTTGTTGCACGCGTTGACGTTCCAGCCGGGCAGGTGGAAAATCTGCAGCTCGGTTATATGCTCGGGGAGTGGGAAGAGGTCGTATAAGAGGTCGCCCCAGCGCGCCTCGGCGTCGGCCCTGCTCATCACGTGTATCTCTATGGGCTGATCCTCCTTGATCTTCAGGTTTGCCAGCCGCTCGATCTCGCTGACCTCGTCATCCGTGGGCTTCCGGTTGAACTGCACGGTTATCCTGCCGTGTGAGCCGTCCGCCGAGGCTCCGGCGGACCACTTGGCGTCGTCGCCCAGCACCTTCACTATGGCGCCCTTGACCACGTGCAGCGCGGTGTGTGTCCTAGTCTCAACGCTCATAGGGTGAATATTCAGGGCTGCCGCTGATAAAACATGTGGGCAGCCTAGGCAGCCCAGACGAAGGAAAAAGTGTTAGGCTTGTCACCAGCCGACGGCGTAGGGCTCCCCGGTCCGAGGCGACGCACCGCCGAACATGACACCGGTGTCGGGGTCGTACCTTATGGCGAGGCATCTGCCGTGGCTCCACGGGCGGCTAATCACGATCCTGTGACCCTTCTCCTTCAGGCCCTTCACCACGTCGCCGGGTATCCTGGGCTCGACGGCGACCTCTCCCGGCTTCACGGTGTGGGGCCAGAAGCTGCCGGGGAAGTGGTTCGTGTGCACCGTGGGCGCGTCCAGCGCCTCCTGGACGTTCATCCCGAACTCGACGTGGTTGAGGAAGAAATGCAGGGTCCACTGGTCCTGCCTGTCACCCCCCGGGGTGCCGAAAGCCATGTACTGCCGCCCGTCCCTCAACGCGAGGCTCGGCGTCAACGTGGTGCTAGGCTTCTTCCCCGGCTCCAAGCACTCGACGTGACCCGGGTCCAGGTGAAAGAACTGGCCCCTTGTCCCCAGAGGGAAGCCGAGGCCCGGCACCAGCGGGCTGGCCCTTATCCAGCCTCCGCTGGGCGTGGCCGCCAGCATGTTGCCGTCCCGGTCCACTGCGTCCAGGTGCACAGTGTCGCCTTCGAAACCAGACCTTTCGCTCCTCTCCTCCAGCTCCATGGGCTCGACGCCGCCGGGCCTCAGCAGCATGGAGGCTTCATCCGGGTCTACCAGCTTGCGGCGCTTCTCCGCGTACTCCTTGGAAAGCAGCATCCCGAGGGGCACGTCCACGTAGTCCGGGTCGGCATAGTACTGCTCCCTGTCGGCGAACGCAAGCTTGGCGCACTCTATCCACGTGTGCAGGTACTCCACGGTGTTGTGGCCCATATCCCTGAGGTCGTAGCCCTCCAGGAGGTTGAGCTGCTGGAGGAACACGGGGCCCTGGCACCATGGACCACACTTGTAGACGTCGAGGCTCCTGTACGTGACGGTGACAGGCTCCTCGAAGCGGGCCCGGTAGCGCTGGAAATCCTCCAACGTTATGAGGCCATGGTTCTCCTTCCCGTAAACGTCTCTGCACCTGAAGCTCTGGGTGTAGTCCACTATGGCCCGGGCTATGGGGCCGTCATAGAAGTGTTTCCGTGCGGCGTCGAGCCCCGCCGACCTGGACCCGGCCCTAGACTCTATCTCCGCGACCTCCTTGAACGTCTTGTACCAGCCGGGGTTCCGCAACAGCTGGCCGATCCTCGGCACCTCGCCGCCGGGAAGGTACGTCTCGGCCGACGCCGGCCACTCCGAGAGGTACCTGTCTCTGGCCCTCTCCAGGAAAGCCTTCAGCGTGGGGTATACCGGGAAGCCGTCCCGTGCTATTCGCAGCGCGGGCTCCATCACCTGCCCCAGTGTGAAGGTGCCGTACTCCTCCAGCGTCATGAGCCAGGCGTCGAATGAGCCCGGGACCACGGCGGGTGTGAACCCGTCCTCCGGGATCATGGGGTACCCCTGATCGAGGAACCAGTCGATGGTGGCGTTCATGGGCGCCGGCCCCTGGCCGTTCACGGCAACCACCTTCTCCTCGTCGGCCCAGTAGAGCAGTATGGGGACCTCGCCCGCCGGCCCCACGAGGTGGGGCTTCAGCAGCGTGAGGCAGAACCACATGGTGGCCCCGGCGTCGACTACGTTGCCCCCTTCCTGAAGCGCCTTGAGCCCGGCCACGGAGGCCAGGTAGTGGGTGCTGGTGACCATGCCGTTGGCGCCCATGACGACGGGCCTCGTTGTGAAAGACATGGTTACTGGTTGTCGCGTCTGGTATATAGAGGGTTCCGGAGTTTATTTTCTATAAAACGCAAGGTGCCCGAACGGTCTTGCCTTGAGATGCAGTTGCTCTCCGAGCCAAAGCCCAGCGAGTACTTGGAAGCCCATCTCTTCAGCTCCGCGGTTCCTCGGCCTTTCGCTTCTTTGGCCGTGGGTCCGCTCCCATTCGGGCAGACACTAATGTTGCATGGAATATATATTTCGGTTCTGTTTCACGTTGAAGCAAACGGGTGCAGGTTTTTATAAGGCCGCCCCCCGTTTTTTGACTCACGCCTGTTAAGAACGTCCCATCCTGTTGAGGCAACCGTATTTTAAGGTTAACCTGTTAAGATCCATCCCCGGCGACGCGTGTTATTACGATTTGCGTCCAACCGTCTCCTCCATGGGTTGAGAGTCATCACCGGCGTCCACGTAGCTACTCTTAAAAACATGGAAATATTAATTGGGTGCGCGGGCCCGTAGCTCAGCACGGATAGAGCACAGCCCTCCTAAGGCTGGGGTCGAGGGTTCGAATCCCCCCGGGCCCGCCACCTATGATCGTCAACCATTTCTACCTAGATGCACAGGTATACTCGAAGAGGATACTCATGGATATAGGAAAGAATATAGAAAGGGTGAGAGCCGAGTTCCCGGTCCTCAAGAAAAAAGCCTACATGAACAGCGCCGCCCACGGCCCCACGCTGAAGCGCGTACACGAATCCACGGAGGAGTGGTGGAGACACAGGATCAACGAGGAAAAGGTAGAGCCACCGGACGCGGCCTCCGAGGCCGCCAAGCTCCTCAACGTATCCACCGACGAGATATGCTGGGTAAACAGGGTTAGCCAGGCCCTCAACACCGTGGCCTCCATGATGAAGCCCGAGAGGGGCCAGAACATAGTCGTCACCGACCTAGGCTACCAGAGCAACGTCTACGTCTGGATGCCCTACAGGATTAACGGCGTCGAGATCAGACGCATAAGGCACAGGGACGGCGTCATCGAGGCACGGGACTTCGAGAAGGCGGTGGACGACGAGACCCGCGCCGTATGCATAAGCGAGATCGAGTGGACCAGCGGCGTCAGGTATCCCATGAGGGAGATAAGCGAGATCGCCCACAGCCACGGCGCCTACGTGGTAAACGACGCCTACCAGGCGGTGGGCGCCGTGGACGTGGACGTCCACTCCGAGGACGTCGATTTCTTCACCTTTGGCAGCGAGAAGTGGCTCTGCTGCCCAGCCATGACAGGCGTCCTCTACGTGAAGCGGAGCCTCCACGACGAGTTCCAGCCCACCTACATGAACTACCACGGCGTCGAGGAGGCGTTCAGGGACGGCGCTCCCTGGGAGAAGCCGGGCCACGACAACATAGAGTCATACAGCGGCGCCCTCTACCCCGACGCCCGGAAATACGACAGGAGCTGCGTCAGCGAGGAGCACACCTGGGGATTCCACGCGTGCCTAAGCTACTTCAACCAGCTGGGAACCGAGAACATCCAGAGGAGGACCGCCATGCTCAGCCAGCGCCTCATAGACGGGCTGCGGGAGCAGCCGGTCAAGGTGAACACCCCTGTGGAGCCGGGTGAACGCGGCGGGCTGGTGACCTACGACACGGGGAGTTTCGAGAAGAACCAGAGGGTCTACGACGAGCTCAGGAAGAACGACGTAGTCGTCGCCCACAGGTACGCGGCCGGCGTCGGCGGGATAAGGGTCTCGTGCCACTTCTTCAACACCGAGGAAGAGGTTGACCGCCTGCTGGAGATACAGGGAAAAACACTACGATGATCGAGGCCCCTCGCCCCCTTTCATGAATGCCTGATATATAGGATAAAGCAGCGGTAAATCCTCGGTATCAAGCTTACTCAATCATTATAAAACCGGCTGTCAAAGGGTAGACGATGCCTAAACACGGCCCCATTCTGCTAGCGCTAGGTCTGGTTATACTGTTCACAGTGGTTGGCGGCTCTGCGGTCGCGCACGGGGAAGACGCCGACATTACGGCGACCCAGTGCTACGTGTCAAACGAGCGAGTCGATGTAGGTGAAGAGGTCACCGTGGGGTTCAGGCTGGAGTGGACCGACACGGGGGAGCCCCTCTCCCATGGAAGCGTCTACATCGTCGGAGACAGCGAGAGTCATCTCGTATGGGAGGACGGGTGGGTGATATTCACCGACACCTGCGATTCTCCGTACATCAAAGAATGGATGATAAATTACGTGAGATACAACGGCAGCCCCTACACGGTTCAGCTCGATGAAGATCCTCCGACGTGCATCTTCGACAGGGTACACATCACGTTGATCCCTGAACACGAGAGAACCACCACAGGCGAGGAGCCCAGCATGATAATATACGCCTTCTACGAGTCCAACTATGAGAGCTTCAACGGCACAGTCCACCTCAACTACACCGAGGGATTCGACTTCATAGGCAGCAAGGGAGTGAAGGTGGTCTCCATCGGTGACCCCCAGCACGGCATCAAGGAGTTCGACGGCAACATCGTCAAGATGATCTGGGACAGGGTGAAGGTGGACCTCTACACCCCGAGGAAGCGGTACAATCCCGGGCGAGAGGCCAAGATAGAGTACCTGGCCTACTACGAGTCAGACCTGAAGCCGTTCCTCGGAGATATCACTTTCAACGACACGATGGTCAAGGACGAGGTGGGCCGCTACAGGTACACCGTGGAGACCATAGATGACTGGCTGAACGGGGTGACAGAGTTCACGGCAGAAACTGATGACCTGATCTTCGACAAGGTGATTGTAGAGGTGGAGGTAGAGGACACGAGGATAGGCGTCGGAGAGAATGCGGAGATCAGTTACGCTGCCCGCTACTGCTACGACGACTCCGAGTTCTCTGGAGACATATCGTTCACAGCGACCAGAAAGGACGTGGTGGGAAAGGAAGAAGTCACTGTCTGGCGGGTGATGGACAAACAATGGTTCCTGGACACCTTCGATGCCAACTCTGTAGACGTCATATGGGACAGGGTCAAGGTAGACATCATGGCCCCGGACACAAGGGTGGACGTAGGAGAGGAGGTGACGGTGGGTTACAGCGCCTGCTACGAGTACGACGACACTCCTCTGGAGGAGGGGGAGGTGGAGCTCAACGCGGAGTCGATAAGGAGGGAGAACGTGGGCAACTACACGTTCACCGTAGTCGAGGCGCATGGAGGCCTATACGATATAGGCGTCGTGAATGCCGACGAGTTGACCGTGGTCTGGGACCGGGTGGAGTTCACGCCCGTGGAACCCATAACACGAATCTTGGAGGCGCGCCCGTTGGAGCCCGCCATGAGAGGGGTCTACGCCTACGACGGCAATCCCTTCCAGGGAAGCTACGAGCTGGGGTACACCGAGCACAGCGGCTTCAAGACCTACAGGGTCGAGGCGATGGAGGACCAGCTGTATGGGCTCAGCTGCTTCACCTCGGAGGAGGGCAGCATCCTCTACGACACGGTGTCCATGAGGGAGAGCGTGACCCAGGTGATGCCGGGGACGCTCAAGGTATCTTACACCCTCACCTACGACTCGGATAACTCGCCCGTGACGGACGCCGTGGTCGCGGTGAACGGCGAGACCTGCGCCTACCAGGGCGGCGGCGTCTACACGACGACGCTCAGCTCGTTCCTGCCCATGACGACCACCGAGGCAATGGTTGTCGTCGGTGACCAGCCCGTCACCCAGAGCACGAGCTCCAACCTCCTCGTGGTGAACGCGGCCATCGTCGTGGTGTTGACCGCGGTCGTCGGGTTGGTCGCCTTTAAGGCATTGTCAAAGAAAAAGAATGTTAGCTACTCCCGTATCCAGCCCCCGTAGACGGGGTGCTTGCTGCATATCACCTCTATGAACGCCGGCTTGTCACCCCTGTTTGTCTTCAGCGCCCGCTTCAGGGCGGGGGCTACCTCGTCAGGGTCCTCTACTCTCTCGGACTGGATGCCCAAGCCCTCCGCCACCCTTGCGCTGCTCTGGACCTCGTGGCTGGTGACCTCGTAGGTGTACGGGCTGTGGCCGGGGCCCCAGAACCCTGGGCCGTAGCCGCCGAAACCGTCGTTGTTTATGTGTATGGTGGTTATGCCCATCTCGTTGCGGATCATGGCCTCCCAGTTGCCCATCTGGTAGCCTACACCGGCGTCGCCGGTGACGCTTACTACCTGTCTCCCCGGCATGGCCAGCTTGGCGCCCATGGAGGCGCCCAGCCCGTAGCCGAGGGTGGTTACGTTGCCCCAGCCCAGGAAGCCGTGGGGCACCCTGGCTCTGTAGACGGTGCTCAGCTGGTCCCTGGTGTTCCCTGATTCGTGGGTCACGAAGCTGTTCTCCATGTCCAGCACGTCCATGAGCTCGGCGTAGACCCGGTACGGGTTGACCGGCTTATCGCCGGACTCCATCCACGGGCCGTACTTCTCGTAAAGAACTCTCCAAGAGTCCTCGATCTCCTTGACGAGGGCGTCGTTCTTCTTGGGTGCTCCCTGTCTCTCCAGTTCGGCGGCGAGCTGGCGGAGCACGAGCCGCGCGTCTCCCAGGACCACGTGGTCCACAGCGTAGTCGCAGTTTACGTCGGACTCGTCCACGGTGCACTGGATGATCTTCTTGCCCGTCGCGTCGGGGATGGAGTGCATGAAGTGGCTTGGCGTGAACCCCACGCCCACGGCCAGAACCAGGTCGGCCTTCCCTAGGAATCTTTCAGCTGGCTCCCCCCTGACGCCTAGGGACAGCGGGTGGTCCTCGGGGAACGCGCTCTTGGCCTTCAGCGTCGTCAGCACAGGGAGCTGGGCTATCTCCGCGAACTCTTTGAGCTCGCTGCACGCGTCTGAGCTGAACACGCCTTGCCCTACCCAGAGCAGGGGGTTATGCGCCGACTTGAGGGCCTTCACCGCCTTTTCGACGTCTTCCGGGTCTCCCTGAGACCTCCAGCCCTGGACGGGCGTGTAGCCGAACTCGTCCTCGTCGTACTGACCGAGGCCCCGGGGGAGGCTCAGCAATACGGGGGAAGGCCTCCCCGTCTTGAGCTGTGTGAAGGCCCGCCTCATGTACTCGGGCACCCTCTCGGCCTTGTTGATGTAGCCGCGCCACTTGGTGACGCTGCGGAACGCGTCCTCTATGTTGAACCTCTCGCGTCCATACGCCGAAGGCGGGACGCCGTCGGTCAGGCATAGCAGAGGCACGGAGTCTTCGTACGCCTGCGCCAGGGCGCCGTACGCCATCTGGGTCCCGGCCGCGTTGGTTCCGCCCATGACGCTGCAGACGCCGAAGGCCTTGCCGTCGCTCACCCTGCTATAGCCGTCGGCCACGGCTACGGCGTAGCGCTCGTCCCTCACCATGAGGTTCTTGACGCCTTCCTCGCCGCATGCGTTCCCGAATACGTGGGTGGGGAAGGTGCTCACCCACTCTACTCCCTCTTTTTTTAATATCCTGACAAGTCCGTTGGCTGTGTTTACCTTCAACCAGATACCTCACACACATGTCTATCCCCTTGAAGAAAAAATCATCGAATAGTAGGCTCCGTTTAAATTGAAGGGCGTCTAAATAATCTCTGGTGCTTATGAGTTTCGTAGGGGTGATCATCGGGGTCGTGGTGGGGAGCATAGTGACGGCGCCTTTCCTCTGGCTGGCGGGTAAATGGATCGTCGGGGGCGACAAGGCGAGGTTCATGGACGCGGTGTGGATAGGAATCCTAGGCACCGTGGTGAACGCCGTCATCGGCGAGGTCGTGGGAGGCGGCGTCGGCGCCTTGGCCCAGCTCGTGGCCTACCTGTACCTGGTCAAGACTTATTACGAGACGGGGTGGGGGAACGCCGTGGTGATATCCGTCCTCGCCGTGGTCATAATGACCGCGGTCCTCGTCCTTCTGGGCATGCTGCTGGGCATCAGCCTAGGCGGAGCCGGGTTCGGCCCACCCTTCTAGAAAAAAAGGGTTATTTTCTCCATTTCTCGCCGACAGGGTAGATGTCCCCCGGTATGTTCATGTAGGTGTGCTGGCTCAGGTCAGCTGGGCCCAGGCCCGGCGCGTCGACAACGACTATGCTTCCCGCGGCGTCGTTGTAGAAGGCCCTGAAGTGGACCCGAGACTTGATGGCGACTATGTCGAGGTCGTCGAGGCTTAGGCCCACCGCGGGGAATATGGCGTCGTCTAGCACCTGGTGCAGCGTGGGCGTGAGTATGACGTGGTTGTTCTCGCCGAAGCCCAGCACCGCGGATACTCCAAGCCTCCTAGTGTCGCCCCTGCTCATGGGGCCCGTGAGGACGAAGCTGCAGTCGCCGAGGTACTCTAGGGTGCCCCGGATAGTGACGGGCTCCCCGGAGTAGGTGTCGGCGTGGCCGCCCACCTTCACCTGGACCGTGTCTCCGACCCTTGATTTTCCCAGCTTCTTTATGGCCGCCTCGTCGCTTATGGTGGCGACGCAGAAGTCGGTGGCTCCCTGCCGCATCAGCTCCCTGAGGACGTGGGTGCTGTCGCCCATCCTGTCGCTGTGGTCGGCTACTATGACGGGGGTCTCGCCCGCCTTAGCCAGCTTGATGGCCTGTGCGACGCCCTCGCTGGTCTTGGGCAGCTTCTTCCCGGCGAAGGGCTCACGTAGGCTCCAGATGTAGCCTGATACGTCCTCCGCGATCTTCTCAGCGAGGCCCTCGTCGTCGTTGGTCACGGCGATTACGGTGGCGCCGACGTCCGGCACGTCTGCGTACGCGAAACCGAAGGCCACGCTTACGCAGTAGCAGTTCTCTTCTCTACGCTCCCACGCCCTGACCCTGTCCATGATCTCCCTTGCGGGGGACTCGCCTGTGCCCTGGTAGACGCTGGGGGTCATGACGCCGGGCTTCCTCAGCGCCATGGTGGGTTTGAACTCGCCTCTCAAGGTGTCTATCATGCATCTGGCGGCGGTGTAGCCTATATCCTCGGAGTCCACGTGGGGGTAGGTCTTGAGGATGAAGACCGCGTCGGCGGCGTCGGTGAGCTCGCCGTCCTCGTTGGCGTGGAGGTCCAGCGTCACCATGATGGGGGCGTCCCCGACGGCTACCCTGGCCCTCCGCACTATCTCGGCCTCCGGCCTGGGGTAGCCTGTGGCCGCCATGGCGCCGTGCAGCGCCAGTAGCACGCCGTCAAGCTCACCGGCGTCCCTGAGGCCGTCGGCTATGCCTTGGCTGTACTTGTCGAAGCACTCCTCTGTGAGCCAGCTCCCGCTGGAGCCGCCGCGGCTCCTTGAGGCGGCGAGCACCCCGACGAGCTCCACGTCGTCCTCCTCGTCTGCGGCCTTGATGAAGCCGTTTATGTAGCTGGGTATGCCCCTCGCGTTTTCTAACACTTCTTCGCCGTGGAGAACCTTGCCTGCCTCGAAGTCTTCCACCGTGGTGGGCCTCGGGCAGAAGGTGCATGTCTCGTGGCTGAAAGATGCGACTGCTATCTTCAATGTGTTCACGGTTGATCTTCGACGCGCTGGGGCAATAAATCATGCGATCTCTGCTTCGAGGTACCCCACGCCCGCCCTCGTCACCCTCACCCGGACATGCTCCCCCAGCCCTGCGTCGGTCTCCACAGCCACAGCCTTGTACGCGTAGTTGCGGCCCACCTTGGTGCCGTCCCTCCCAAACTCGTCGAGGAGTATCTCGCCCAGCCAGCCCAGCCAGCGCTCCCCGGTCTCGACGGCGAGCCTCTTCCACAGCTTGGTGAGCCTCCTGGAACGCGCCTTGGTGTCTCTGCCGTGTAGCTTGCCCGGCATGGACGCTGCCTCGGTGCCCGGGCGCTCCCAGTAGCGGGAGATGTTGAGGACGTCTGGGCGTAGCCACTGGATGAGGTCTAGTGAGTCCTGGAACTGTTCCATGGATTCACCGGGGAACCCGCAGATGATGTCTGTGGAGACGCCGAGGCGCCTGTGGGCCGCCCTAAACCTTGTGATTAGCCCCTTGAACTCGTCCACGTTGTACCTTCTACGCATGTCCCTCAGAACGTCGTCGTTGCCGGACTGGACCGGGACGTGCAGGAACTTGAAGATCTTCTCGCTTCTATAGGACTCGATGAGCTCGTCGAGGATTTGTAGGGCGCTGTTGGGGGTCATCATCCCCACCCTGACCCGGAACCGGCCTTCGATGCCCGTTATCTCGTCGAGGAGCGTTGGCAGGGTGGTTCCCCGGTGGTTGTAGGCGGCGGTGTCCTCCGCCGTCACCCAGACCTCCCTGCAGCCGTCGGCGACGGCTCGCCGCACGTCGTCGACGATCTCGTCGGCTGGGAACGAGTGGAGCCTGCCCCGCGCGTGCTTGACTATGCAGTAGCTGCAGTTTCCCAGGCATCCGCTGCAGATGGGGGCTATGTGTACGAGCTCGTTGACCCTGACCCTGGGGAGGCAGGCCCTGTTGGTGGGCTCTCCGTTTACGTAGAAGGCTTTCTCGCCGCGGAGCGTCTTCTCCACCGCCTCGACGATGTGCTCTATGTCGTCGGGGCCGACCAGCGAGGCGTTGGGCGCTATCCTCTCGGCGTGGCCCTGCATGGCCTTCGGCATGCAGCCGGCGACGATGAGGGGTTTTTCGGAGCCGTAAAGCCGTTTTATTCGTTTGGTTACCTTCCTCTCCGTCGGCGTCTTCACTATACATGTGAGCAGTATGTTTAGGTCCGCGTCGGATGGTCTCTGGGCTAGAGTGTAGCCTCTGCTCCGGAGCAGCCCTTTAGCTATCTCTTCGTCTGCGGTGTTGGCGCTGCAGCCATAGGATTTTACGTAGATGTTGGGCATCCGTTTGTTCCTGAATTGTCTAGTCTGGTGTGTTTTAAACGGTGCGGATGAGCCGTGTTTTTAAATGGTTTCGTGTGGCTGATGCTCTTCCGGGTGGGCCGTTTCGTGTTTTTTATAAATTGTTATGTCGGGTTAGAGGGGGCCGGTTTATTTGTTTCTGTTAATGTGTCTTGCTTCTCTGTGTATGTTTTATTTTTTTGGTGTTATGTCTTTTTGCGTGGTTTTATGGTTCATGTGGGAGGGTTATTCTCATTGGTTGAGAGTATTGAAATTTGTTCTAGAAAGTTGAGAACAACTTTACACTTTTAACCAAAACACGTACGTCATACCATTCCCAGACGTTATTAGAAATACCCTATATTCCTATAACGTCGTCGATTCACACACCTTGCTGAGACAAAATAAGGTTGTGTATGATAATATCGATCGGCGCCATAATGGGGGAGAATAAAGAGACATGGTTTTAATCGAAAAGGCGCTCAGCATGCAGCGCCGAGGCGTCGACAAAGCCGCGTACACGGACGTCGACGCAACCGAGGACACGTGGGTGACCAACACATTCGACGACCAAGTAAAGCAGACTATGGCTAAGGTCGCAGGCTTCGTGGACAGACTGGCCTACAACTTCCAGAGATACATGGTGAACGTTAACGCCGCCGTTTTAACGACCCTGAAGGAGCCCGTCAAGCCCAGGTTCGGCTACCAGATCGCCGTCTCCCTTGACAGAGACATCGTGAAGAAGCCAAAGCAGGGGGTGTTGGGGCTGGAAAACACCAAGCTATACGACATGGAGCCTTTCGCTGGGCCCGAGAAGCACATAGACTTCGGCATAGAGCTCTACGACATGGAGTCGAGCTGGAAGTAGAGGTCACCCTCAACCTATTTTTAATAACTTCTTGTACCGCTCAGCGAGGGTTATGCCTGAGCCGCCCACCTCGGTCCTTCCCTTCCTTATCGAGTCGGTTATGTCCCGTAGCTCTGTGGACGGCGTGTCGATGACCGTGTAGGCTCTGGCTATGGTGTCGGGTATGTGGGCGTCGCTTCCACCAGTCATTGGTAGTTTGAGCTCCTCGGCGAGCCTCCTGTTGAGGCCGCATATGTACGCGTAGGGGAACTGGGCGCTGTTGGCAACCTCCACGGCGTCCAGGTCGGCGTGCTTCACGCTGTTGATGGAGACCCAGCTCCGTGGCAGGCCGTAGGGGTGGGCCAGCACCGCCGTCGCCCCCTGCTCGTGTATCTTGTCCACGGTCTCGGCTACGCTTAGGCCCGTGGGGACGGTTTCGTTGGGGTCCAGCGCGAGGACGTGGGCGCCGCGCGCCGTCACCTCCATGGCCGGCACCACCACGAGGTCGCCCCTCTTGTCGAGGGCCTCGGGCAGCCCAGCCATGGTGTCGTGGTCGGCCAGCGCGTAGCCTTGGAACCCGGCCTCCTCGATGCGTTGCCTTATGGTGTCTATGGTGTTGGCGCCGTCCCTGGAGTAGACCGAGTGGACGTGTAGGTCGAGGGTGATCTTCAAGGGTCTCCTATTCCTATCCCTTGGCCCGCGTTATACGTATTACCATGGCTTCCTCCAAGGCCTCGATCTCGTCTTCCGGCACCTGCCTGAAGAGGGGCTCCGGCTTACCCAGCTCGGCGCCCGCCTCCAGGGGCGCCAAAGCCTGTTCCAGGGGCTGGTCTCGGGTGAGGCCGAGGAGTTTGAGCACCTTCTCGGCCTTGAAGGGCAATACCGGCTCCATGAGGACAGCTATGGCCTTGGTAAGCCAGACACAGTTGTGGATGACCTGGGCGGCTTCCCCGGGGCGGTCCTTAACCAACTTCCACGGCTCACGGGACTGGATGTACCTGTTCCCGTAGTCGGCCAGGCCGAGGAAGGCGTCGCATATCTTCTTGAACTCGTACTCGTCCAGACCGTCCCTGATGGCCTCCATGGCTTCCTCCACCTGTCTCCGAGCCTCGGCGTTCACTGTTCCCTCTGGGATGGAGCCGTAGTTGCGGTGGGCGAAGAGGAGGCTGCGATAGATGAAGTTGCCGAGGCTTCCCACGAGCTCCTTGTTCACCTTGTCGCCATAGGTGCTCCAGTTGAAGTCCAGGTCACGGGTGTGGCCCGAGTAGCTGACTATGTAGTACCTGAGGGCGTCGGGGTCCAGATCGTTGGCGAGGTAGTCGTCCTCGACGTAGACCACGTAGCCGCGGCTCTTGCTGAACACGTGGCCCTCCACCTTCATGGTGCCTGACGCTATGATGGCGTCGGGTACGCTGTAGCCCGAGCCCTTGAGCATGGCTGGCCAGAAGAGGCAGTGGTGGTAGACTATGCCGGGGCCTATGAAGTGGATGAGCTTCCCGGGACCATTCCAGTAGTAGGCCCAGTCGCCGCCGGTCCTCTCCGCCCACTCCTCGGTGCTGCTGATGTAGCCTATGGGGGCGTCGAACCAGACGTAGAGGACGAGGCTCTCGTCGCCAGGGAACTTGATGCCCCAGTCTATGCTGCGGGTGATGTTCCAGTCCCGGAGGCCCTGCTCCAGCCACTGCCTGGCGTAGTTCCTAGCGATGTCCGTGCCGTCCAGCCCGTCCAGGAACTCTCTGAGGAACTCCTCGAATGCCGTGAGCTTGAGGAAGTATTGGCGGGTCTCCTTCATCTCGGCCCGGGCGCCGCATATGCTGCAGTGGGGGTCCAGCAGCTCCCCCGGCTCCAAGTAGCGCTGGCATCCCTGGTCGCACTCGTCGCCGCGGGCGGCCGCCCCGCAGTAGGGGCACGTGCCCCTGAGATACCTGTCGGGGAGGAACCTCTGGCAGCTGGGGCAGTAGGGGAGGGTCACGTTCTTCGGATAGATGTACCCGTTGTCCAGCAGCTTCTGGGCTATCTCCCGTGTCCGAGCGTGGTTCAGGGGATCGTCGGTGCTGCCGTAGTTGTCGAAGTGGATTCCCAGCCGGGGCAGTATGGTCTTGAAGTGGCTGTGGTACATCTCCACGACCTCCCCGGGGGTGACCCCCATTTCCTCGGCCTTCACCGTAATGGGGGTGCCGTGGGTGTCGCTCCCGCAGAAGAACACCACGTCCTGTCCCAGCTTCTTCAGGTATCTAACGAAAACGTCTCCGGGCACGTACGTCCGGAGATGGGCTATGTGCATGGGCCCGTTGGCGTAGGGCAGCCCACAGGTGACTAGAACCTTCTCGTCCAAGGGGTACTTGTGGGGTCTAGTTTTACTGAGTCTTGTACACCTCTGCAACTATGGACAGCTGACCCTACTTAAGGTTAGTCCAACAGACGCCGTGTTTTCAACCGTTTAACGGCAACCGCGCGTACTCGTCCATGAACCTTCTACGCATGGACGACTTCGCCTCCTGCTCCAGGAAGCTGGTCTCGACTGAGTCGAGGCTTATCTGGAAGAGCTCGTCCAAGGTGAACCCGAGGTTCCTGTGGAGCTGGAGGAACTCGTTGTTCATGTCTGTGCCGAACATGGGCGGGTCGTCGCTGCTCACCGAGACCTTTACGCCGTGCTCGATGAACCGTCTGATGGGGTGCTCGGCCCATGAACGGACGGCGCCGGTCCTGAGGTTG
>Ga0315532_1001034_pt1 | contig 21738 bp, 19 predicted proteins | sample SalMarWE160370MG_FD_203082 | JGI IMG/M metagenome (GOLD analysis project Ga0315532, IMG submission 203082) | Salt marsh sediment microbial communities from the Plum Island Ecosystem LTER, Massachusetts, United States - Salt Marsh Sediment WE1603-70 ...
TTCCCTATCTATGCCTCGTGGAGCAGCATCCTCACGCCGCCACACCTCCTGGCGCTTCAGCGGCGCCCTCCTCAAGAATAGCAGTTCACCCTCCTGCCGGCCAAACTCCTCCAGGCATATTTCACCTATATCAACAGCTATTTCTTCATTGCTCCGCTCTCCGATTTCCACACCAAGGTCCAGAGCCAGTTGCAGCAACTTCTGCTCGTCTTTAATCTCATAGCCTGGAGCCTCTCCCTTAGCTGCCGCCAGGAAAAGCTCGGCAACCCCCCGACCGTGGTCGGAGTGGGCAGCCGCTCCACCAGCCACCATACGAATGAAGTTACGGGCGGCAATGGTCTCAGCAGTTGCCCCACAGATGCCCCTCCTCTTCAGTTTATCCTCTGGTGTTTCCTCTTTCCCCTTGGGTAGAGGAACCCGGCACGGTCCCATCCCGCAGTTCTTACAGCAACTGCCGACCACTCCTATGGGACAGGGCTTCATCGCTTCGGCTCTATCAAAAGCGGTATTAACCCCATCACGGGCCGCTTTCTCTATCATCTTGACACTGGCTGCATCAATGCTCTTGCTTTTTGCTTCTGCCATCTTACCTTCACCCTCCAATTATTGTTCTGCTGATAGCTCAGCTATCATATCTTTAACTAACTTTATTGCGTCCGGGTGTCTCATAACTATCACATCGCCCCCAGCCACAAGCATAACTGTAGCTGACATAGCTTCCAACAAGATACCCCTCTTCTTAACGTCTCCAAGCTTGGGGTCTTCCTCAGTGGGAAGGCCTGCCTCCTTAGTCTTCCACACCTCTTTCGCCAGGTTGCAAATGAGAGGGAATTGGAGCTTATCATCCTGCTGAGTTAATGCCGCCATCCTGATTCTCTCCATCACCGAGTAACAATACTCAACACCATATCCGATTCCGCTGACGGTAGGGTCCATTATCAGCATCTCATCGGAAACACCAAGGTTACCCAACAGGATATTGAGTTGCTTGGCCAGATTTATATCTATGGGCGTTGACGCCCCTACTGTATGTTGGTAACCAATAGCTGCAGCACCAATCTTCTTATGATCTCCTTCCTCGAGTGGTCCAATAACCAAATGCTTCCCATGACACTGCTCAGTTATGACTCTAAATGCCTCGGTATCTTCATCATGATTGGCCGTACCCCAGACGATCAGCGGAACATCGATAGCATCAGCTACCTTCTTGACAACAGCAGCGGCTTCCTCAGCCGGCCGATTCAATCCGTTGGGATCAGTGCTAATCAACTGAAGAGCAATCATCTCAGCCCCATAATCGTCTATACATTTCTTCGCCCAGGCAACAGGGTCGTCGGTCACGCCGGCAAAGGGCTCCAAAGCAGCCTCTGGCCAGTTCTCAGGCTGCATATCCCATACCTCCATGGCTATTTTGGGCAATCTAGGCATTTTACCTTCAAATAAATAGAAGGGGTATACCTCCTCTCCACCCACCGTAATAGCTTTATCTCCGGTGCCCAGAACTATTTCTCTAACTTTCCCGGTATATAATGTCTTAGGAATTTCAAACGCCATTACCTACCCTCCTTAACTAAGCTGGGTTCTTCCGTTTTTCACTGCCGAACCAATCCTTGCTGAACCAGTACCTCTCACCAGTCTCCAGATACTTAAGTTTGTCCGCCCTACTATCTAGCTTCTGCCTCCACCTGCCAAGCTCCTCACCCTCAGGCGCACCTTCCTCATAGGTCTCACCTAGTAACTCAACCTTTTTCCCATACGCAACTGATTCCTTCTTCTCGACTTTGTACTCCATTCTTTCCTCCTAGCCTAGTCTAAGCCTGCGGCCAGCTTTGCCGCTTTAATTGTATTCATCATAAGCATAGTGATGGTCATCGGTCCCACTCCACCGGGCACTGGCGTTATAGCCTTGGCCTTCTCCTTCACCGCGTCGAAGTCGACATCGCCAGACAGGATACGCTTGCCTTCCGGCGTCTCGCCTATCTGGTTGACGCCAACATCGATGACCACTACTCCATCTTTAACCATGTCTGCGGTTATAGCCTTGGGTCTGCCCGCCGCCACAATGAGTATATCAGCCCTCTTGGTGTGGAAGGCCATGTCCCGGGTCCCGGTGTGGCATATGGTGACGGTAGCGTTGGCCCCTTCTCTCTTCTGCAATAGCATGTTAGCTATCGGTTTTCCCACGATATTGCTCCTACCGACAACAACCACCTCTGCGCCATCAATCTTGGTTCCAGACCTGATGAGAAGCTGCTGGATGCCGTGAGGCGTGCACGGGTAGTAGTCGGCCTCTCCGATCATCAGCTTGCCCACATTCACCGGGTGAAAACCATCTACGTCCTTTTTGGGATCGATGGCATACAGAACCTCAGTCTCACTGAGGTGCTTGGGCAGGGGTAGTTGGACAAGAATACCATGAATCTTTGGGTCTTTGTTCAACTTGTCAATCAAGGCGAGCAGGTCTTCTTGAGTGGTATCTGCTGGTAAGTCATATCTCTCAGAGTGGATGCCCAAAGCCTGTGACGTTTTCTCCTTCTGTCCAACGTAAACCTGTGATGCTGGATCCTCACCCACCAATACTGTAACTAACCCCGGTACGAGATTATGCTTCTCCTTCAGTTCGGCAGTCTCCTGTTTTAGCTCCTCGCGAATTTGCTTCGCAATCTCAGTGCCGCTAATTATCTCTGCCGGCATTTTAGACCCCCTTAACAAAATTACTTCGAGACAGATTCCCCCAGCCCTAGTTAAGAATCTTTACCATCAACTCATTGACCGCCATCACTGCCCTGGAGTCATCAGGCATGCCAAGGAGTGTCTTCTGCTTGATATCATACTCACGCAATTCCTCATCCCAAGGTATTATATCTACAGGATCAATTCCCAGTCTAGATAGCTCCTCGGTGATGAGAGGGTCCACTGTCGAAGGGACAAAGCTAATTACCATTAATTGCCTCTTCACCGACAGCTTCAGTTGAGAGACGATTTCTTTTATCCGAGCAACAGTTCGCACACCCTTGACCGAATGGTCGGAGACTATCAGTAGTGCATCGACATTCTGAGTTGTTCTTCGCGATAGGTGCTCCATCCCTGCCTCGTTATCCATAACAGTATAATCATAATTCATTGCCAGTGAATCGGCAAACTTCCTCAGTATAAGATTAGGGTAACAGTAGCATTCTGGGCCCTCACCCCTCCCCATAGTTATAAGGTCAATCTCCTTAGTTTCAGCAACAACCTCGTTCAATTTATATTCTAGATAAGCCTCCTTGGTGAATCCAGGTGGGATACTTATTTTATCCCTTTGAAATTCATCCAGCATCAAGCCAATCGTCTTTGTAACATCAATCCCCAGACTCTCACCAAGGTTGGAATTAGGGTCAGCATCAATCGCCAAGACCGGCCCCTTACCATTCTTGGTCAGATAGCGAATTATCAGGCTTGCAATAGACGTCTTTCCACTGCCGCCCTTTCCAGCTACAGCAATGCTGAAACTCAAACAGTGACCTCCGTTATCATCGAGAAACTACTAAAACAGCCCCGTTACCTTTCCCGTTTTCACATCTACATCGACTTTTCTGAAGGCAGGGTTAGATGATGTCCCTGGCATCAGGCTGATAGTTCCAGCGCAGGGACAGAGGAACTTCGCCCCGGAATAAATCAAAACGTCGCGGATGGGCAAATTCCACCCTTTGGGAGTACCCTTGATAGATGGATCGTGAGTGAGACTCAGGTGAGTCTTCACCATCATGGTGGCGTAATCATCATATTTGTTGTCGGACTCAAGCTGCTTTGCCTTGGCCTCGGCGTCAGCGGTCCAGGACACGCCATCAGCCCCATAGACAACCTTTGCGATCTTGTCGACCCGCTCCCGCAGTTTCATCTCCAAGGGGTACAGGAAATTGAATTCGCTCTCCTGTTCGCAGGCTTCCATCACCACATCAGCCAGCTCCAGCGCACCATCGCCGCCATCGGCCCAATGGCTGGACACAGCGCAGCGCGCCCCGGCGTCCTCGGCTGCCTTTCGTACCATGGCGATCTCACCCTTGGTATCGGTATGGAAGGAATTGATGCACACTACCGGACTGATACCAGAAGTCCTGATGACATTGATATGGTGCACCATATTGGGCAGGCCCTTTTCCAGGAGAGCCAGATTCTCCTTGGCGTACTCTTCGGGCAAGGCAATGCCAGCCACCACTTTGGGCCCACCGCCGTGCATCTTCAACGCCCTAATTGTAGTGGTGAGAACCGAGACATGCGGCTTAAGACCGCTCAAGCGGCTCTTAACGTTCCAGAACTTCTCAAAACCAATATCTGCAGCGAAGCCACTCTCGGTTACATGGTAGTCGAACATCTTCAACCCAATGCGGTCGCCGATGATCGATGACTGACCCACGGCGATGTTGGCAAACGGGCCAGCATGCACCATACACGGCTGATACTCCACCGTACTACACAGGGTGGGGTTGATTGTATTTCGCATCCAGGCAGTCATGGCGCCCCCAACTTCCAAATCCCCTGCGGTAACGACGTTGCCTTTCTTATCAAATGCCAAAGTGATCTGATCCATCCTCTCCCGCATGTCTGCCAAATCCCTGACAATGGAAAGCATAGCCATGAGCTCAGAGCTTACCGCGATGCCGAACTTAGACTGCATTGTGAAACCATCCATGCGCCCGCCGAGGCCGATGACGATATTTCTCAGGCTCTGGGCGCAAAAGTCCATAATCCAGCCCATCTCCACCCTCGTGGGGTCGATGTCCAGGCGGGGCATCCTAGTGAGCCGGGCTAATTGCTCGTCATTGTAGTTGCGCTCGTGTTGCATCCTCGAGGTAAGAGCAACCATGGCCAGGTTATGGGCGTTCACGATATCGTTGATATCGCCAGTCAGACCCATGGAAAACTCAGTCATTGGTATTAATAACGCGTTACCGCCGCCGGCAGCAGTCCCCTTGATATTCATGGTGGGTCCACCAGAGGGCTGGCGGATGCAGCCTCCCACATTCTTTCCTCGCTTGCCCAGGCCTTCCAAGAGGCCCATAGTGGTTGTGGTCTTTCCCTCACCCAGAGGCGTGGGGGTTATGGCGGTTACCTCAATATATTTGCCGTCCGGTTTATCCTTTAGACGCTCAATAATCTTCAGGAAGTCGAGCCTGCATATTTTCCCGAACGGTATGATCTCGTCTTTCTCCAGACTCAGCCTTTCCCGCCATTCATCAGGGCTTGGCATGTTCGCTCCGGCTGCCTCTGCAATCTGCCAGTCCTTCATCTTTACTGCATCGTATGCCACATAAACCTCCTTCTTTATTTTAGGCTATTTAGACTTTTAATGTCTTGGCCTAATTGGTCCGTGCCTTTGTACCTCCTTTACTGCCTTCAACAGCTGTATAAGCAGTTGATAATAAAGCCTGGTAAATATTTCTTACTTCATCGGTAATCCGCTGGCTCGAATCAATAAGGGAAAGATTACTGAGGTCAGCTTCAACCAATGCCTGGTCATAGGGAATAAAACCGAGAAAATCAAAGCCAGGGAGGCCAGATATTATGAACTCCTTCTCCGATTGGCTACGAATCTTGTTTCCGACCACGGCAAGGTTTTGTAAACCAATGTCTTTCGCCAGTTCAGCGATCCTATGAGCCGTCTCAATGCTCCGTCTGCCCGGTTCCACCACTACAATCAGCTTGTCCACTACCTTCGCTGTTCCCCGGGCTAGATGTTCTATTCCAGCCTCCATATCTAAAATAACCACCTCATTCCTTGCCAGAAGCAGGTGAGCTAGCAAAGCTTGCAACAAAGCACCTTCGGGGCAATAACAACCGGTACCACCTCTCTTTATTCGCCCCATTACCATTAGCTTAATACCATCATATTTTGTGGAGTAGTTATCCGGCAGATCATCAACCTTGGGATTTAGCTTGAAGTAGGGCGCAATTTTCCCAGGTCTAGCCCCTGTTCTTTCTTCGATGAGATCATCCATCTCAGAGATGGGCATTACCTTATCCGGGTCGGGGAACCCGAGGGTAGCTGCCAGATTAGCGTCAGGATCCGCATCTATGGCTATTACAGAGTAGCCATCATCTGCAAATGCCCGAGTAAGGCGAGAAGCTAATAAAGTCTTCCCAACCCCACCCTTGCCACTAATTGCAATCTTCATCCACACCTGCTACGCAAAAAAAAGCTGAGACTTTGGGAAAAGCACCAGCCCTCAGCTAATCTTTAGGCTAACCCTAGTATGTACTATTAGGAGCACTGCAGTCAATAGTATATCACAAGCAAAATTTTAAAGTCAACAATCAACTGGTGCAAGTACGGTATGAGGTGCTTTTTGTCAGTGATCGAATAAATTCTTCGTCCCCTCGCCAGGGTAGACGGGTCAAAATCACAGGGGCAACGCCGAACGGTGACGTATCACCAATCATGTGAATAGGCACAAGGGCTTTGTTTTTACCCTCCGTTAGCTTATAATCCATGCTACGATATTCCTCAGACGAGATGCAGGCAAGCTAATCGTTTGCTTAACCGGCGAAAAAGCGTATGAGTAAGAAAAGCGCATCAAGATATAACAGCCAGGAGATCGAACGAAAGTGGCAGGATAGGTGGTCCCAAGACCACCTCTATGAGGTCAGCGAGGACGACCCACGTCCCAAGCGTTACGAACTCACCATGTTCCCCTACACCTCAGGTGACCTACATATCGGCCACTGGTATGCCATGGCACCCTCCGACGTCCACGCCCGCTTCATACGTATGAAGGGCTACAATGTGCTTCACCCCATGGGCTTCGACGCCTTCGGCCTTCCTGCGGAGAACGCTGCCATCAGCCACGGCATCCACCCTTATACATGGACGATGGGGAACATTGAGATGATGAGAGCGCAGCTCAAGAGCATGGGTGCTATCTACGACTGGAGGCGCGAGGTGATAACCTGCCTCCCCGATTACTACAAATGGACACAATGGTTCTTCCTCAAGCTCTATGAGGCCGGCCTTGCCTATCGAGCCAAGGCGCCGGTGAACTGGTGCCCCAACTGCCAGACTGTACTCGCCAATGAGCAGGTGGTGGGCGAAGGGCTTTGTGAGCGCTGTGGGACAGCGGTAACCAGAAAAGACCTGGAGCAGTGGTTCTTCCGAATCACCAACTACGCCGAGGAACTCCTCGACTTCAGCCACATCGAATGGCCCGAGAGAATACAAATCATGCAGAGGAACTGGATCGGGAAAAGTGAGGGGGTAGAGATCTCATTCGGGCTTGATGATGGCGGAGAGTTCAGTGTTTTCACCACCCGCCCAGACACCATTTATGGCGTCACGTTTGTGGTCTTTGCCCCGGAGCACCCGTTGGTTGAAAAACTCACCACAGCGGAACACAAGGAAGAGGTGACACGCTACATCGAGAAGGCGCGGAGGCAATCGGAGATCGAGCGATCATCCACCGAGCGGGAGAAAAGTGGTGTATTTACTGGTTCCTATGCTACGAATAAGCTAAATGGCGAGCGAGTGCCTATCTGGGTTGCCGACTATGTTCTTATGAGCTATGGCACCGGGGCAGTTATGGCAGTGCCGGCTCACGATCAGCGTGATTTCGAATTCGCCAAACGTTTTAGCCTTCCCATAAGAGTAGTCATCGCACCTCCTGATTGGAACGGAGATGATTTCACCGAGGCTTGGGTTGAGCCAGGTACAATGGTCAATTCGGCTCAGTTCAATGGCATGCCCAGCGAAAAAGGTATGGAAGCCATCGCCGACTATATGGAGGAAAAGGTCTACGGAGAGTGGAAAACGACCTACCGCCTTCGCGACTGGCTCATCTCCAGACAGCGATATTGGGGTGCCCCAATCCCTATGGTCTACTGTGATAAGTGTGGAATTGTCCCGGTGCCCGAGAAGGACTTGCCGGTGCTCCTGCCGGAGGATGCCGAATTTAGACCTAAAGGGGAATCCCCCCTTAAATACTGCGAGTCCTTCGTTAATACGTCATGCCCAAACTGCGGTGCCCCAGCGAGGCGTGAGACCGATACCATGGACACCTTCATGTGCTCATCATGGTACTTCTTGCGCTACAGCAGCCTCGACAGCACGGATGCACCCTTCGATGAGAATAAGCTAAAATACTGGCTCCCCGTAGACCAATACACCGGCGGGGCAGAGCATGCCACCATGCACCTGCTCTACTCACGCTTCTTTATTAAAGCGCTTCGTGATATGGGGATTGTAGATTTCGACGAGCCCTTCACCCGTCTTTTCAACCAGGGAGTTATTGTCATTGAGAGGCAAAAGATGAGCAAGTCCAAGGGCAGAGTAATCAACCCCGATGAATATGTCGCCGAGCTGGGCGCTGATGCAGTGCGTGCCTATCTGATGTTTATCGGGCCCTGGGAGCAGGGCGGGGAATGGGACGATAGAGGTATCAAGGGGATAGCTCGCTGGCTGAATAGGGTCTGGGATTTGGTGTTGGGGAGTTATTCCCAAGAGAAGCCCAACGCAACTGATACGAAAAAACTTCGCCGCATCACTCACAAGACCATCAAGAAGGCTACCGAAGACCTGGAGAGGTTCCATTTCAACACTATGATCGCTGCTTTCATGGAGTTTACCAACTATCTGGGAAAGGTGCGAGAGGGAAAAAGAGTGGAAAAGGCAGCTTGGCAGGAAGCAATCGATAGCCTGCTTCTGCTCCTTGCTCCCACCGCTCCCCATTTTGCCGAGGAGCTTTGGACAAGGACCGGCCACTCCTATAGCATCCACAACCAGCCTTTCCCCGAATGGGATGCCGAGCTTGCCGCCGAGGAGGAGTTTACCCTGGTCATCCAGGTCAACGGTAAGCTCCGCGACCGGGTTACTGCGCCTGTTACCGTTACCGAGGAGGAGGCTCGTGAGTTGGCGCTAAGCCGCGAGCGGATAAAAGCCTACCTGAATGATAGGAGGATTGTCAGGGTCATCTATATAACGCGCAGATTGGTAAACGTGGTGGTGACTGATCTCGTTCAGAAAGATGAGTAAGAGAATGAATTCTCCCTCCCCCTAACCCTCTCCCTTCAAGGGAGAGGTAACAGTATAAGGGGGAGTCCAGAGGGGTCTCCCCTCTGGCGGGGGCCTGGCGGTGTCCCCCAGAATTACACCTCAGGGCGGGTGCGCGGGTCAAAATGACAAGGACAACGGAGAATGTGTGGGTGTCACTAATAATATGAACAAGTACATTGACTTGAGCGAAACCATTAATTAGTATATACTACTGCCAATATCCGTGGGGGTGAATCATGAAATTATCGTGTCTTCAAGTGGACTTAAACAAAGGATTAGCCATTGTTGGCAGGGCAGTTGCCACCAGAACCACACTGCCAATAACCAATAACATTCTCCTGACGGCAGACGAGTCTCGATTAAAGCTTGCTGCCACCAATCTGGAGATCGCTATCACTTACTGGCTAGGTGCTAAGGTGGAGGAGGAAGGCGCAATTACCATCCCTGCCCGGCTCCTCACCGACTTCGTCAACTCCTTGCCCAATGATCAAATCAATTTGACCCTTTCGCCGCGCACCCGCACCCTCGAGCTCAAGTGTGCTCGCTTTGAGGCGCGCATCAATGGGGAAGAAGCTGAGGAATTTCCCCCGATCCCCTCGATAGAAGAAGGTGTGGCTACAACGATCGATCCAGAGGCACTTCGCCTCGCCATCGCTCAAGTGGTTTTTGCCGCCGCGACGGAGGAAACGAGACCTGTGCTCACCGGTGTCCATTGCCAGTTCTATGGTGATACATTAACCCTGGCTGCCGCCGATGGCTTCCGGCTTGCAGTGCATAAAGCACCCTTGTCCCAGCCGGTAGCGGAGATGACCGAGGTAATAATTCCCGCTCGTACCCTCAACGAGCTTCAGCGCCTTATTAGCGACGAAGAGGAGCCGGTTCAGATAACCATAAGCCCTAATGGAAGCCAGGTGCTCTTTCGCCTCAAAGGTGTGGAGGTGGTATCTCAGCTGATTCAGGGCGCCTTCCCCAATTATACCCAGCTTATTCCTCAGAGCTATGTTACCCGCGCTGAGATAGGCCTCCCAGATTTCCTGAAGGCCACCAGGACGGCCTCCATCTTCGCCAGAGAGGGGAGCGCCATCGTGCGCCTCCAGATAACGCCAGGCGAGGAGCTGGCACCCGGCAAAGTGGTGCTCTCGGCGCGCGCCGAGGAGGTTGGGGACAACGTGGGCGAGGTCGATGCTATTGTGGAGGGCGAGGAAGCCAAGATAGCCTTCAACAACAAGTTTCTTGCCGATGTTTTAAGCGTCCTTCGCGAGGATAGGGTGATCCTCGAGACCACAAACCCATCAAGCCCCGGCCTGATTCGCCCCGTAGGCACTGACAACTACATCCACGTTGTCATGCCGATGTTCGTGCAGTGGTAGGTAACTCTAGCGGTATCACGCCTTGAATTTCTATGCGGTCAGTACTAGCATAGACTTTTATATCTAAGGCATCAAGGGCCAGCCTCTTTAGCTCTGGTGTGCAATTCTGAAGGTTCTCAATCAGATGGTTGTATAGTTGCCCCAACTTGACATTAGCCTTTGCGAGCCTAGTCATATTATCCTTGAATTTCAGTAGGTCGTCTAACTTCCGTTCATCGTCACGCCGCAACCGCTTGAGATCGTTCAGGCGGTCAAGGACTTCGTCCTTTCCAAACTCCCCTAGTTCCATAGCAACAAGTAAATTAGCCCGACGTAATTCATAGTTGCTGAGATTCTTTTCCAGCTCTTTAATTTCACTATCTAATGCACCTATCTTGGCATTGTCACTTGCCTCAATAAGATGCCTCTGAATCTCCGCTAATATTATGCTGGGGTCACTTAATACCCATTGTGTTTTTTCCCAGGCTACATCCTCAAGGTCATCTGCACGTATATACTTGGCACGGCAAATCTGTCGGTTGGTCTCGTAAGGTCTGGCATTACTACACTGATAGTAGCGATATTTTTTGTTCAGACAGTGCCCCACAAGTGGCCTACCACAAATAGCACAAAAAGCGTGGTTTCTGAGTAGGTATTCGTGTTTTGACTGCCCAGTTCTTATCTTTGGTTTATCAAGCTGGGCATTGGCCGCATTGAATACGTCTTCACTTACTATCGCTGGCGTTACATCAGGCAAAAGGGTATCACCAAAGTACGTGTTGCCAGTATATGCAGAATTACGAATCATACGCCTAATAGTCAGTGTGTGCCACAACTTTCGGTCATCTGGATTCTTACTGATAATAGTCGCCTTAGTAGGCACGCCTCGTTGATTTAAGTCACGTGCTATAGAAAGGAGCTTTTCTCCAGCAGCTACTCTGTTAAATATCTCCCGCATTATCTCAGCCTCATACGGATTGACTTCACGCTGCTTTGTTTGTTTATTCCACTCATAGCCGTATAAGCCGACACCTGTGCCTTGCGGCAATTTTCCTTCAGCGAGCCTAGCCTTCTTACCCCGTATGGTTCGCTCCCTTATCTTTTCTGCTTCCAGCTTGGAAGCAAAACCGCGAATGTAGCTAATCAGCTTGCCCAGTTCCGAGCTATCTATGGTCTCGGTAACGGCCTCAACGATGACATTATGCTTTTCAAGCTCCTGGGTGAGTATGACGCCGTGAGTAGGATCACGTGACAGCCGATCAAGGCAATACACCACCACTAGGTCAATATCCCCGGCTCTCACCAAGTCCCGTAGCTCGTTTAGCTTTGGTCTATCAAGCGTTAGCCCTGAATATGCCTCACTGAAGCGATACCGCACCTCATAGCCTTTGTCTTGGCAGTAGTTCAGGCAAGCCTCAAGCTGTGTCTGTAGGCTAGTCCCTTCGGATTCTTGACTATCTGTAGATACTCGACAATAAATAGCTGTGATAGTCATGGCTTCACCTTCCTTTGTGGCCCGCTTTGTTTTACCTTTGGCCTATTCCAATAGGGTGACCGGCACTTAGGGCAAGTCTTTGGCAATCCCTCTTTTCTGCTAGGCCACTCGTATCCGCACCGCAGGCAACGATAAATGTTAATCATTGCTTCATTATATACATTTCATGTACATAATGTCAATCCCTTTTGCCTTTTTTTAGCTCTATTTATATGGTTCGTTCATCGGTAATGCAAGTTGTTTCCTCTCACCGGATAGCAAGCGCTGAATTGTCTTATAGGAAACTCCAATATGTTGCTCTGCCTTTAGCTTGGCGGCAATAGCCTTACTGCCCATGCCCTCACCGGCCCATTGATTTATTAACTCTACTGGTAACGTTTTATGCTTCGGCCCTCTTTTTGCACGTGTTTTTGTGGCACCCGCCGGGTCAATTATGTCCACTCCAAATTTTTTGCTCTCCAAAGTGGACATAATTCCGCCACCATGCTGTGGTACATGGGATACTTTTTTGGCCGCTAATACTATAGGCTTCTTAGGTATCCAATTCACCTTTTTGACATGGCCGGTAAGCGTTTCCGCCTCTTTGAGTAGAAACTCATAGCACTGCTGGCAATACCGCAGATCGGGGGACTGTTCCTGGGTCAGCTTGCCCACCAAGCAACCTTCACAGAAGAAGCCGCCGGCCTCAATAATAGCCCTATCCCGTTTGCTGTTAAAATATCCGTTATTCGACATTGTTCTCACTCTCAGGTTTGGAGTGACAACGTGAACATAGCAGCTGCCCCCATGGCGTTACCCATTTGTCGAGACATCCACACCGGCATGGTGTTATGCTCTCCCCAGGATTAGGTAGAAAGTAGCCACAATTACTACAGTGGTAATGTTTTCCATCCGGTGCTATTGCCCACTCATCTTTACTACACTTAGGACATGGATCAGCAGGGTGGTCAGGAATATTTTTATTGATTGAGTTTGACGATTCATCACCCTCCAACCAGCTTAGGTCATCTTCCCTTTCTTCACATCCTTCTTGACCTTTTTCATAGGTTGGCATTTGGTCAACCATGTCAGACATGTCGACCATTTTTCTCCTATCTTTATTTACTTTATTAATATCCGTTTTTACGCCGTTATCTCCTTCACACGCGTCCCTTAAAGTAACCCCTAGAGGGTTGACAGGGCTGACATGGCTGACGGAATTCGCCAATTTTATGCCCCTCCAGCTTTGGACACGCTCGCCACCCATTGTCGGCCGAGTCAAAGCAACCTTAAAATGCGGATTGTTTTTGAGTGCCTTATGGAATGAATCACGATTAATGAGTGGCGTTTTGTTGCTCTTGCAGTACTCCTTAAAGGCTTCAAATAAAGTATCCTTGCCGGTTACGGCATCAGGGTCAAGCTCGCAACAGTCCTCAACAAAGGCATATACAGGGTCAGAAGCTCTGAGGTAATAGCTCTGTGTCTGGTCCACCGTCTTGGCATAACTAAACTTCGAATGGGTTAGCAGCCTCTCAAGGCCATCCAAGGCTAGGTTCAATAGACCACTTAGTTCTGTGTCAGTAGTCAGCTTGCTCAAAATCTCGGGGTCAGTCCTGGGGTCGTTTTCAGGGAATTGGTTAGGAAAGTTTATAATTATCCAACGGCGCCAGAATGCATAACTGTCTTCGTCTAATATCTGGGGCGGCTTATTTGCTGAGAAAATCAGACGGGCAAAATTTACAAATGAGTATCCGTTTTTAAATTTCTTCTCAGCACTGATAGCATCACCACCTGTCAGCATCTTGAATGTCCCGGTGGAATTCATGCTGCGTGAGGGGAGGTCGGCGTAGATATTCAATAACTTGCCATCCAATCTTGATGACGCAAAGCGGCTGTATTCCAGGGAGTGCCAGGGCACAGTGGAACAGCTGTCCCTACCAAGGAATATTCGTAGTAAGTTAAGAAAGGTACTTTTCCCGTTGCCGCCATCGCCGATAAATAGAAACGCTCGCTGGATGGAATAATCAGGAATCAAGGCATAGCCAACCAACTCATGAATGATAGGTATGTCCTGCGGCTCTAGCACCTCGGCGAAGAACTGCTTAATCCTCGGACAATCAGCGTTGGGGTCATAGGCAACTGGTATTCTAATCGTTGATAAGAACTCAGGCGTGTGGGATTTTAGCTCTCTGATCCTGACGTCCAGCAGCCCATTTTTGAGATTGATTATTAGGGGGGCTTGGTTTAGCAGTGCTCGCGCAGTATAAGTGCCCCTTTGGATGTGGCCAATGATTTCGTTGATTATGTGAACTGTTAGAAGCTTGCTAAGACCGACTCGATTTTCAGCTTCTGCCTTGATTTTCTCCTCGCCACCGTACCGCCAGTAGCCGTTATCATAGACTAAAACCTCTTCAGTGTCGAGCAGCGTTATGAACTTAAACTCGTTTTGAATATCCTTGGTGAGTGTTTCCATATCCAGTTTGAGGTTGCCCTTTTTATCGTGGTAGAAGTAAGAGCCGCGCAGATCCTGAGCCGCTAGCATTGAGCTTAAGCCGGCAGGTGACTTGGCGCCCAAACTCTTGGCTTGGCAGTTCTCGGGGCAGGCAAAACCGAGGTCTTGTTCGATAAATAGACAGGTATGGGGGCCAATTTCCTTGTCAGCTGCTTTTCGAGCCTCCTCTATCTTGCGCTCGGTTTCTTCCTCAGTATATCTGAGATACGGCTCTGAAAGTTCGTGGATTTTCTTCCTCCCCGGCTCGCCAAAAACAGCCAGGCTATGCACCATGCTCCACCATTGGGGCTCAGGCAGGCCTGCAGCATCGTCTCGGCAATGCTGGACGAAGGCGCAGTTAGCTAGCAGCTTTTCAATAGCCAGTGTGTTGAACCCGTCGGTTCGCCCGGGTCTTTCTGTGTTGGATGGTTTAGCTTTCTCTTTGGTAGTCTGCCTAGCATCCCATGCCTTTAAACCGAGTTCAGCTACGCGTTTATCGATAAAGCCAGCTAGGTTGTCTGGCTTGTGGATGCGGTCAGCGCCTATTTTTTGATACAAAACGCCTTCAGGGTGTAAAGAAGGTGGCGCTATCGTGAAGTTCCCATCCGAGCGGATTTCAAGCCAGGATTCGTTGTTACCCTTTTTGACAACCCGGCTTTTGATTGGTATGTCAGACCGCAGCCATACGTGGTGCCCACGCATACTCTTGGTAACAAAAGTTACCCGGGGTAGTATCTTCCATCGTTCTTCGCCAAAGAACTCCCGGACACCGTCCGGGTCATTGAAGCAGAGTGCAACCAACCCCCCACTGATATCACCACAGACAACACCGATATTGGCAGGCTTACCTAGATGAAACCACTCTCGCTTTTCTTCCATGGTAGGAACATGCCTTTGGTACGGCTCCCACTCGTCCAAGCTTGGATTTTTGCGCCCCCAGCGTGCTGGCAAGTAAACAAGATGTTCGCTTTCATAAAAAGTTATGGCTTCCCTGAGAGCAGGCCAGTCGAACTCAGGTACTTGATTTCGTCTCCGCCGTGTTCTATCATTAAGAAAACTCGTAGCCACTTTGTATCCTCTATCACGAAATATTCCAGTTGCCTAGTGGGGTATTTCATTTTTCTGGCTGGTTATTTGAATGCTGCTGGCTCTTTACCTCCGCAATCACCTTTTGCCAAAAGCGCCTCCAAGCCTGCTTTTGAGCTGGCGATGCGGATCCATACTTGACATCAAGTAGGACTCTCGCTTGTGATGTGTTACTGGTTCGATTCGCTTTCCGCCTCATGATGTGCCTGCTCGCCCTTCTCGTGAACGGGAAAAATACGCAATTCGCCATCCCCAACGACAACCATCTCCTGACCAGGCTTGACTTTTGCTTTTGCCCACTGGCAGGGTAGGATGATTGCCAATGAGCCACCAATCTTGATGACCCTCTTAATATACGCCGTTGCCATGTTTAATCTCCCGACTTAATGGTATAATTAAGCTGCCGGCTATTCACATACATAAAAGCAGCGTAAAAGGAACATAAAGGGAATATGCCAAGGAAACCTGAACCCTCTTTCAGCTTGAAGCAAGTCATTTGGGATATAGCAGCGAGTGTCGGCATCAATAACTTTGCCGCTATCTACAGAGAGCTTGACCACAAGATACGGCAGCTTCATAAAAATGATGAGCTCGTTGGTGAAGAGATACCTGAAGAGAGACTCGTACGCCGCATTATTAAGCTAGATATTCAGCGTCTACTCCCAGAAGTAGTTGTGGACAAGCTGCCTCGATATATATGGCATTTGAGGCATGATTATGAGGAGATAAAACGGCTTGCGGACAGTTTGCAAGCTCGGCAACACCTGCCGACAGAGGTAGTAACCGAGCAAGAGTCATATGTAGACGACGAAATACTAGCCTTCTTGGAAAGACAGGAGGAGCAGCTTGAGTTTTTTTCAATTGCATCTCTCCTAAAAGGTTTCTATGTTCAGACTCGGGATCCGACAACCGAGTTCACCAAACCTGAAGTTCGCCAAGCGTCTCTCAACAAGTGGAGAAAGCGGTGGGACAGAATCAATGTACGCGAGAAAGCAAAGTTGCTCGGATTAAGCACCATCGGAAACGAAGTTACCTACCAGAGACTCAGGCAAGCAAATCCTGATGCCGAGCCCTTGCAAGCAATGAGAGCCTATGATGAATCAAAACTTGCCTTCGTGGAGGCTTTTTCTTCATGGATTACACTGGTGGAAATTACTATGGAGCAAGGTCCGCAAAAAGAGGATGCTGCGGGAACTAGAAGTAGTTATACGGCCATCGTCGGTAGATTAACTGATAAGCTTAAGAAATCAAGTCCGGATTATTGGTTATACCTGCGACTACAGGGTCTCGGACTCGCTTGCCAGCTAGTGCTGTTAGGAATTGAAGGGCAAGTGAAGGAGAGCGATGACGCACTGTGGGCCGACGAATCAGCAAGAGTTTGGCAATTCTGGGATGATATTATTCAGGTTAGCGTTAAGCTGTTACCCGAGCCTTTCTGTCTTGCTGATGAGCATAGTGACCTTCAATATATGGCTGAATCGCTGTGGCATATCGATGATCCGGTTAAGTTGAAGACTATTTGCCTGCTTGAAAAGCGGTCCAGGGTGAACACTGCGTGGAAGAACCTTCTAGAAAAGGCCAATCTATGGAGTGACCAGTAATCAACGGGAAGCGACGAACAAACTAACTGTAATGGTTAACCCCATGCGCATGCAGGGTCGAGCAACCAAGTTCGCCCCAGTACGCTCAATAAATTGCTTTACCAATATTCGTCTGATGTCGTAAGTTAGGTGTGACATGCGACTGCCAATTCACTTGGTAGAGCATGTGTCTTCCGCGGATATCGCAACCAGACGCGGTGATGCCATCTTCGCTACCTCGTTGAACAACTTCTGATACTGATTCCAGGTGAGCACAGTATACCCCTGCTTTCTGAGGTTGTGCATAACTCCGTAGGTGGATATGCCGCCTTCTCTGGCAAGGCGAGAAACGGCCAGTGCGGTGACAACTCTGTCCCCCATGACAATTCTGACATCTACTGGCTCCTTCAATCTGGACATCCGCTCGCCGAACTTGGGATCAATCAAGCTATACGCCACTTCCGTTGCAAAGGAATACGACTTTCTGGCCCTTTCTTCGTTGGCTGCAATAATGCTGTAGTAACACTCCAGATTGGAAAACATGCGCCTTAGTCGGCCCCTTTCCAAACGTCCCGAGGCATCATCGAGTTCCCCGGGGAGGCTTGCCATCCTGTCAGCCAGCGCATCCATCTGATTGGCGAAATTATCTAAGGCCTCCATAACGCAATTCCCAACGTCCTTCTAATGAGACTCTAGGGCCTCCTTGAGCCTTTCGTACTCCTCGACCTTTGTCTTGAACTGCTCGTACCTTTGCCCCATTTGAAGGAGCTTTCCCTCCAGAGTATCGAGCTGGGCCGAGTGATTGGCAAGCTGGTTTGTGAATTCTTTGCCGACTGCCCGTAATTCCCTGGTTATAGCTGCGAACTCGTCCACAACCTGCTTCTGTACTATTTGGCCGGTTTCCCTTACGGCTTTGACGGCGGTCGCCTGGACAGCTTCGATCCCTGCTTCGGTTTTAGCCTTCTCCCTTTGGAGAGCCTCCACTTGACCCTGAATCTGTGCTAAGCTCGATTCACAAGCGTCGGCCTCCTCTTTCTTCGCCTTGAGCAGTGCAGCCATGTCACCGTACTGGGTCAAACTCTGCTCGAATTCCTCTGGTGTGTCGAACCACCTTAGAACCCGATCCCAGGCGATAATCTGCCCCCGTTTGATGCCCTTCGACCGGAGAGTGCGAATAGCACTGATGGCATCTGTAAGGTCGTCGTGCTTTCTCCGCAGTGCTTCCTCCTTGGCTTGCCACTCCTCTGCTTCCAGTCTTTTTGCTTCTATCTGCCTTAGCAGGGCTTCAAGTTCTGACTCTGCCTGAATGACTGTACCATAATCTCTCAGGTAGTCGAAGAACCGGCTAACGGCCTCTTTGCCCCTTAACCCGCATTTGGCCCCCGTCTCTATGAGAGCGTCTCGTAGCTGCCTCAGGTTGTCACCATCGAAACCCAGCCTTTTCACCTCGTGCAACTCGGCTAGCATCTCAGTCTTCTCGGACACCTTGGTTTCCAGATCCTTCAGTTGCTTCTCCATTGCGTCTTTCTTACCTGCAAGGCTGGAAAGATTGCTCTGAGCCTCTTCGAGCTCGTGCCTCACTGACTCCCGCTTCTGCTCCGCGTCGCCGACTCCCTTCTGGATTTGTTTTCTCTTCTCGGCCAGGGCGGTGATCTGCGATGAGGCGTCTCTTATGGCTCGTCCAAGGGCATTGTAGGCTGGCCCTTTACTTCCGCCATATCTGGCCATAATTTCAGTGCAGTCCAAACCCCGTTCAAGTGCGTCCATCAGTTCATAATAGATGTCGTCCGTAAGTGACATACCTGTCCTCCTTTCCAGACCACAAGTGCCCCAAAATCAAGAAAGCCGGAGAGAGCTATAGAGCTCTTTCCCCCGGCTTTGCATTATCATAGTCCAAGAGCAGGAGCAGTGTCAAGCTTCAGCAGGTGCAGGCACACCTAGCTGGATACGGCAGCAAAGTATCCCCACTTGTACCAGGAACTGGAACGTTTCTTGGACTGCATTGGACGAGTTGGACTAGCTGCCGACCACACAGATGGCGTGGAGGATTAACGACCATTAGTGAAACCGTAGATACAGATCAAAGGAAGCGTGATAACCCCAATTTCCGGCGTGTGCTTGCGGGAAGAAACCCAGTGTTGTTTCTGCCACAACTACCTGTGGTAACTCCGGAAAGCGTCCGGAAGACCGGCTGCAGTTATAGCGGTGCGAACAATTGTGGCACAGCTACCAAGGGTGCTGGGACGTCCCTAGGATGCTGCTGGAAGATATTCCAAGAGGCTCGCATCAACTGCTGGGAGATTGGTCTCAGATGCTACTCTTATGCTCGTAGACCATGCTCCTTAAAGCTCCTTCGAGCAGGTATGACTGCAAATAGACTGAAGCTGGAACTATCTGGACTGAGTTGGACTCGCTGGACTTGTTCGCCCTTACCAATTTGGCTGAGCACTGGAAATAGTACAAGAGTCGGACTGCTGGATTTGCTATGGGCACGTCAAGTAGCAGCCATAGAAGTCCGCCTCCTGCTGCTCACCAGAGGAGTACCAAGCCTGGAAAACTGATGGACTGATATCGAAAGGTTTGGGCTTATGTGATCGACTCCACAAGAAGGATATCAACTAGCGGCATTTCCTCACGTTCAGTGGAGTGTTCATAGCCTAGCTGCGAGCCAAAGTCTTGAACTCTCTCAATATCCAAGCCGTTAGATCACAGTCTGGAAGATGCAGCTACAGAATTATCACCCACGGGTCCACGGACAGGCGCACGCCTTGGCTACAAGACCATATTCCACTGTGTTTCCCTTGTAGCTTCCCAGCAGGTCACCCCAGGAAGCTCACAGGATTCTCCCTAGGACATGTACAGGATAGGGGAACTTCCTCGAAGGTTCTTGGAAATTTGCTGGACTAAGCTGGAAGGCTTGGGCTCATGTGACCATCTGTCCCATTCGGAAGGTGGTCCGAATGGCGACAGCCCTGAACTTTAAGATGAAATGTGTCCCTTATAGCTGATTTCGCACTGCAAACCGCGTTGGAGTATAATTCACCATTGGGGGGTGTTACCCGCTAGAAAGGATGGGAAATGGGGGTGATGGAGGCTATTCGGCGATTCTTTCGAAAGGAGGAAAAGATGGCAGAAGTAAAGAACATGCTTATCGTGGTAAACAGTGGGACTGACAAGGCCTACAACCACTATGCGTCTTATGTTGTTGCCTTCCTAGCCAACCAGGTAGCGAAGATTGACGCTGTCACTATATACTACGGTCCTTATGGTGTTGCCATGACCAAGAAAGGTGAACTCGCCAAGCTGGGTATTACAAGCGACATGAAGGACTTGATTGCTGGCCAGATTGAAGGCCTGGCTTCGGGTGACTTGCCAGATAATCTGGAAATGCTAGCGCGGTTCGAAAAGGATCAGCTTGGTGTTAACATCGTATCGTGTGGGACATTTCACGTAATTGATGGCGCTGGCAAAACTCTGGATGACACATCGGGGATTGAGGACTTTATTACGCCTGTTAAGCTACGCGAGGCTGCTAATGCGATTATGGCGGCCGACAAGATATATAACCTATAAAGGTAGTGATGGTAGCACCCCCTCTAGTAAGAGCTTAGATATTTAGAAAGAGATGGGTTATCATTTATAGAAGCGCCGAGTGCTGTTGCAGCAAATATAATCCCGTGTTCGACACCATTATAAACACTTTCCAGCTTCTCGACTAGGCTGATTAGGAGGCAACATGATAAGGCCAAAGATTGAACGTAGAAAAGACGCTCCAAAGCTAACGTGGTTAGAGTTCAAAGTGACGCTTTCAATCGCATTCCTGTTTGCATCCGCACTAGTTTTCCTGTTTTTATCAATCCTCCTGGCGACCAAGGATGGGGTGTTAATTATCAGCGATTCGGGGCCCTACGAGATAGCTATAGCAGTCGTGACAGCCGGATTTGTCGCCCTAGCAATAGACAGACTAGTCGCTGAGTTTAGAGGCAAGAGATAGCACACATGATGGCTGAATGTGCAGTTACGCTTTAGCATTGTTTGCGATTGCTTTTGTCTATCATCCAATAGCCTGGTTTTTAGTCAAACACCAGACCGTTTTTGTCTTGCATTCGAGTAGTTCCTCCAAATCTGGTCTAAGTCTAGAGTAGGGAGTACTTCCTGAATTCTTTGTAGTGCCTTCGGGCTGTAGCCTTTGTATCGAATAGATTTATGACAAAATTCCTTAAAACATTATGGGTCTGCCTGCAGACCCATGTAGTGTACCAACGCTAGGCACTTGTTCCTGCCTATGCCAGCCCTAGCAGCTAGGTCAAAGAGACCCATAGAGTATCGGTCCATCATATTGACCTCTCTAATTAGCGTGATGTCTTTAGTGCTATCTGCATCATGGACGAAACGCACTGGTAGCGACTCACCTTGCTTTGTAAACCTAACTGAGAAACTGAGTCCATATCCAGTAGTATCAAGCTTCAAGGCAGCAACCCCAGGGAAAATGGCTTGCCAACCCTCACCAGTTTTCATCCTCCTAATAACCCGAGATACTTGAGCATCAGTCGGTTGTCTACACTCACCTTCGAGGACTGATTCTATAATAAAGTAGGGCCGAATCCGAGCTTTTGCTTCTGCTCGGCGATGCCTACCAGGTGCAATAAGGTCACGGATCCCAGTGAACTCCTTGTCCATAAAGAGATGCATTTCCTTGGGCGGACTGGTAGAGATGGGTAGAACACGTTCGGGAA